>Ga0070681_10003102_pt1 | contig 15438 bp, 14 predicted proteins | sample KBSC83BmetaG_FD_65650 | JGI IMG/M metagenome (GOLD analysis project Ga0070681, IMG submission 65650) | Corn rhizosphere microbial communities from Kellogg Biological Station, Michigan, USA - KBS C8-3B metaG | ecosystem: Host-associated > Plants > Roots > Rhizosphere | place: USA: Michigan...
TCCTGCGCAGCCTTCTCGCCGAGCTCGACCTCACGATGGCGCTCGCGGGCTGCCGCAACCTGGCCGACCTGACCGCGGAAGGGCTGCTGGTCCGGGCCTGAAGGCGCCGGCAACGCGAGCCGACGCACCGCTCATCCGCTCCGATGCCGTACCTTCGAATGTCGTGACCGAGCTCCGGCTGGCGGCCGATGCGCCTGCGGCTGCGCCTGTCTCCGCGTTGCGTGAGGGCATGCAGCAGGCGGGCGCGCGCCCTCGTCTCGGCGCCTATCTGGGGCAGCTGTGGGATCGGCGGCACTTCATCGCCAGCTACACGCGTGCCAACAACGAGGTGATGTACTCCCGCAGCTTCCTCGGGCAGCTGTGGCAGGTGCTCACACCGCTGCTCAACGCGGCCGTCTACTACCTCGTCTTCGGCCTCTTGCTGCACACGAGTCGTGGAACGCCCAACTTCGTCGCGTTCCTGGTCATCGGCATCTTCGTGTTCCATTTCATCCAGCAGTCGGTGATGCGCGGGTCGAAGTCGATCGCGAACAACCAGGGGCTGATCCGGTCGCTGCACTTCCCGCGCGCGGCGCTGCCGATCAGCACGACCGGCCAGACGTGCATCCAGCTGATGGTGTCGATGGTCGTGATGGTGCCGATCGTGCTCCTCACCGGTGAGCGTCCGGCGCTGCGATGGCTGTTGGTGGTGCCGGACCTCGTGCTCGTGACGTCGTTCGCCCTCGGAGCGGCGTTCGTCATCGCGCGGATCAGCGCGCACATCCCGGACACGACGGCACTGCTGCCCTTCGTCCTGCGCAGCTGGCTCTACCTGTCCGGCATCTTCTACAGCATCGAGCACATCACCAAGCACAACCCGAGCATCAAGATCTTGCTGGAGCTCAACCCCGGCGCGGAGTATGTCGAGCTCGCCCGCGCAGCCCTCATCCAGGACGCCAACGTGCAGCTGCGCATCTGGGCGTTCGCCACTGCCTGGGCGGTCGTGGCGCTCGTCGGAGGTCTGGTCTTCTTCTGGCGGGCCGAGGAGACCTATGCCCGTGGCTGAGACCCAACGCGCCATCAGGCGGCCGCCGCCACCCGAGCCCGGCGCACCGGAGACCGTCGTCGTCGAGGACGTGCACCTGATCTACCGGGTCGCCGGCCGCCGACGTAAGCGCAACGAGGCGAGCGGTGCGCTCAAGCGCCTGCTGACGCGGACCGAGCAGAACATCCGCGAGATCCATGCGATCAAGGGCGCCACGTTCACGACCCGCCGCGGCGAGTCGGTCGGCCTCATCGGACCGAATGGCTCGGGCAAGTCGACACTGCTGCGCGCCATCGCCGGCGTCATGCCGCCGGCTCAGGGACGCATCTACACCGAGGGTGCGCCGGCACTGCTGTCCGTCGGTGCCGTCCTCATCCCCGAGATGTCGGGGGAGCGCAACGTCCTCCTCGGCTGCCTGGCGATGGGCATGACCCGGGAAGAAGCCGAGGACGCCTACGACGGGATCGTGGAGTTCAGCGGTCTCGAGGACGCCATCTCGCTGCCGATGAGCACCTACTCCTCCGGCATGTCGGCGCGACTGCGCTTCGCGATCGCCACGGCGCGCACCCATGAGGTGCTGCTCATCGACGAGGCGCTGGCCACAGGTGACGCGCAGTTCCGCCGCCGGAGCGAGAAGCGGATCCGCGAGCTGTGCGACGCCGCGGGCACGATCTTTCTGGTCAGCCATGGCCTCCAGGTCATCCGGGACACGTGCAACCGCGTCATCTGGCTGGAGAAGGGCGAGATGGTCATGGACGGCGACACCGACGAGGTGATCGACGCCTACGAGGACCGCTACGACCCGGATGCCCGCACCCGCCGGCAGCAGATGATCGACGAGGGCGCGGTCTCTGACGACGGCGGCTTCGGCGGCGGCGACGTGACCGGTGGTGAGATGTGATCGGCATGGTGCTGGCCGCCGGTGCGGGACGGCGGCTGTCGCCGCTCACGGACGACCTGCCGAAGACGCTGCTGACTGTGGCCGAGGACACCACGATCCTCGACATCGCCCTGCACAACCTGGCACAGGTCGGCCTCACTGACGTCGTCGTCGTCACCGGCTTCGCCGCCCACCGGATCGACGACCGCGTCGAAGCGCTTCAGCGGCGCCACGGTGTGCGGCTGCGCACGGTCTTCAACGACAAGGCGACGGTGTGGAACAACGCCTACTCGTTGTGGCTCGCGCGTGAGTTCTTCGCCGAGGGCGTGCTGCTCTGCAACGGCGACACCGTGCATCCAGACTCGGTCGAGAAGACGATGCTGGCGACCGAGCCGCGCGAGATCGTGCTCGCGATGGATGACGAGAAACCGCTCGCCGAAGAGGAGATGAAGATCATCCTCGGCGCGGCCGGGACGATGGTGCGCATCAACAAGGCGCTCGACCCGACAGCAGTGGCGGGGGAGTACATCGGCGTCACGCGGATCGCGCCGGCGGCAGCCGACGGTCTCGCCGACGCCCTCGAAGCGACCTGGCGCCGGGACACCGGCCTCTATTACGAGGACGGCTACCAGGAATACGCCGACCGCGGTGGCATCGTTGATGTCGCGCCGATCGGCACAGTGGCGTGGGTCGAGGTCGACAACCACGACGACCTCGCGAAGGCGCGGGAGATCGCGTGCCACTACTAGCTCGCATGATCGCGTCGCCGTTGACGGTCGACGTGCGACGCGGCGCGATCACGGGGCTGCGCCGGCTGCTGGCCGACGGCGGCATCTCCGCCGGCGGCCGGGTCGCCGTGCTCGTCGGGCCGGTTCAGGGCGAGGAGATCGCCGAGGTTCTCGCGCCGACGCTCACCGACGCCGACGTGCTGCTGGTCGAGGACGCGTCCGTTGACGGGGCGCGCGAGCTCGCGGTCAAGCTGCGGCAGTCGTCGTACGACGCCGTGGTGGGCATCGGCGGCGGACGGACGCTCGACGTCGCGAAGTACACGGCGAGTCTCACGGGCCTTCCGATGGTCGCAGTCGCGACGAACTTGTCGCACGACGGCATCGCGTCTCCCGTCGCGTCGCTCGAGCACGAGGGACGCAAGGGTTCCTACGGCGTGCATATCCCGCTCGCGGTCTTCGTCGACCTCGACTACGTGCAGCGCGCGCCGCAGCGCATGGTGCGGTCCGGCATCGGCGACGTGGTGAGCAATCTGTCCGCGCTCGCCGACTGGCAGCTCGCCGCCGACGAGCGCGGGGAGCAGATCGACGGCCTCGCGGCGGCGATGGCACGTGCGGCGGCGGATGCGGTCGTGTTCCGGCCGGACTCGATCGAGTCGTCGGACTTCCTCGTGACGCTCGCGGAGGCGCTGATCCTCTCCGGGCTCGCGATGGCCGTCGCGGGCAGCAGCCGCCCGTGCAGCGGCGGCGACCACGAGATCCTGCATGCGATCGACCAGCTTTATCCCGGCGTGAGCAACCACGGCGAGCTCGCAGGTGTTGCTGCGCTCTTCTGCGCCTACCTGCGCGGCGACGAACGGCAGCAGCGGCTGATCGACAGCTGCCTGCAGCGCCACCGGCTGCCGAGGATGCCCGCGGACATCTCGCTCACGAGCGAACAGTTCACCGCTGCCGTCGTCCATGCGCCGACGACCCGACCGGAACGGTTCACGATCCTCGAGCACCTCGACCTGCCGGAGGCCGACGTCCGCAAGCGGGTCGACGACTATGTCGCCGCCTTCGGCTGAGCGCACGCGGCCCTCGCTCGAGGAGCTGCGGGCGATCGTTCATCCGCCGAAGGTCGTCGCGGACGTCAGTCGCGAGCATTGGATGGGCCGGCTCTACATGCGGCGCATCTCGCTGCGCTTCACCCGGTGGCTGATCCCTACCGGCGCGACCCCGGACGGCCTGACCTGGCTGATGGTGGTCAGCGGGCTGGCCGCCGCGCTTGTCCTCACCGTTGCCTCCCCCTGGTCAGACGTCGTCGCCGTCGCGCTCATCCAGCTCCAGGTGCTGTGCGACTGCTCGGACGGTGAGCTCGCCCGCTGGCGGCAGTGGAGCAGCCCGAAGGGCATCTACCTCGACCGCATCGGTCACTACACGACGGACGCGGCTGTCGTCTGCGCCGTCGGCGTGCACGCGGACGGCGGACTCGGGTCGATCGATGGCTGGACGACCGTCGGCTTGGTCGGCGCAGTGCTCGTGCTGGTCAGCCGGGCCGAGACCGATCTGGTGCACGTCGCTCGCGCATACGTCGGTCTGCCGAAGTTCGAGCCGACCGCGGTCGCACCGCAGGTCTCGGGGATTCGCCGGCTGCGCCGGATCGCGTACGCCGTCCCGATCAACAGGTTGCTGCTCGCGTGGGACCTCTCCGTCGCTCTGCTCGGTGTCGCGGTCGTCGACGTCGTCGCCGGCTCGACGGTCGGGCACCAGGTCTTGGCGGTCGCGCTGGCGGGTGTCGGACTCCTCGTGTGCCTGCTGCACCTGCTGACGATTCTGACGTCGGCCCGGCTCCGATGACCGACATCGGTTGCGTCGTGCTGACGATGGGCAACCGACCTGAGCTGCTGGACCGCGCTCTTGAGTCGGTGCTGAGCCAGCGTGGCGTCACGGTCGACGTCGTGGTCGTGGGCAACGGATGGGAGCCGGCCGGCCTGCCTTCCGGTGTGCGCGGTGTCGGCCTGGCGGAGAACGTCGGCATCCCGGCCGGTCGCAACGCGGGCGTGCCGCACGTTCGCGGCGATCTGCTGTTCTTCCTCGACGACGACGCGGCGCTGTCGGCCGACGACGTGCTCGCCAAGGCGGCGCGACTCTTCGAGGTCGAGCCGGACCTCGGCGTCGTACAGCTGCGACCCGTCGACCCGGTGTCCGGACAGACGCCGCGGTCGTTCGTGCCTCGGCTGCGGGTGGGCGACCCGGGGCAGGACAGCGACCTGGCCGCGCTCTGGGAAGGCGCGGTCGTCGCCCGGCGCGACGTGCTCGCGGCTGCCGGCGGCTGGCCGGAGGTGTACTTCTACCAGCACGAGGGTGTCGAGCTCGCGTGGCGCGTGATCGACAAGGGCTACCGCGTGCACTACGCCGGTGAGCTCGTCTGCTGGCACGACGCGAAGCAGCCGGGACGCGACCCGTCGTACTTCCGGATGCAGGCACGCAATCGGGTGTGGCTCGCGCGCCGCAACCTGCCGGTGCCGCTGGCGGCGGCGTACCTCGCCACGTGGCTCGTCCTCACCGTCGCTCGGGTGCGCGGTCGGTCGGCACTGGGTCAGGCACTGCGGGGCTGGGCCGACGGCTTCCGCGAGCCGTGCGGTGTGCGCCGTCCGGTGAGCTGGCGGGCGGCCTGGCGGATGACGCGGGCCGGTCGCCCGCCGGTCATCTGAAGACGCCGGTGTGCCCGAGCGAGTAGCGGCCGGGCTGCGGATAGACGCACAGACCGTGCGGGCTCGACCCGACGGGGATCTTCGCGAGCAGGTGGCCGGTGCGTGCGTTGAGCGCGTAGACGACGCTGCTGTAGCGACCGGACAGCCACAGCACCTTGCCGTCGGCCGAGAGCCCGCCCATGTCAGGGCTGCCGCCGCCCGGGATGTGCCACGTGTGCACGACCTTGCGTGTCCGCAGGTCGATGACGCTGACACTGCCCGCCCGCCTGTTGGTGACGTAGAGCCAGGTCGACGAGCGGTTGACGTAGAGGCCGTGCGCGCCGGTGCCGGTGTGCACGAAGCCGATCTCCCGGAACCGCTTCGGGTCGATGATCTGCACACCGTTTGCGTACTGGTCGGCGACGTACATCACCTTGCCGTCCGGCGACGTCTTCACGTCCTGCGGTGAGCCGCCTTCCTTTACGTGAATCATGCCGACGACCTTCTGCTTCGCGACGTCGAGCTTCAGCAGCTTGCCGGAGAACTCGCACGAGAAGATCGCGTAGCGGCCGTCGGCGGTGAAGTCGGCGTGGTCGATGCCACGGCAGTCGACCGGCAGGCTGCGCACGAGCCGCATCGTCTTGGCATCACGGAAGTCGAGCCGCTGGAGCGCCTCGGCGACGACGATCGCGTACTTGCCGTCGGGTGTGAAGTACATGTTGTAGGGGTCAGTGACCGGGATGGTCCGCCCCGGCTTTCCGGTGCGCGGGTTGATGACGGTCAGGCTGTTGCCCTCGTCGTTCAGGACGTAGAGCGTGCGCATGTCATACGACGGCGTGACGTGCTGCGGCAGCTGGCCGACCTGGTAGTGCCCGACGATGCGGAACGTCTTCTGGTCGATGACGTCGAGGGTGTTGGACTCGCTGTTCGGGACGTAGACCAGTGCGGGGTCGTGCCGGACGGCTGCCGCGAGCCGGCCGGGCCGGTCGGCGGCATAGATGTCGTGAGCCGACAGCGGCGCCGGCATGCCGGGCAGCAGCCCGCGCGTCGGCATCTTGGGGCGAGACACCTGCGTGGGAGTCGGGGCGGCCGATGTCGAGGTGGCGGTCGATGGTGTCGCACCGGTGCGGATCCGCTCGGTTTGCCCGCTGGTCCCGTTGCACGCCGTGAGTCCGACGGCGGCTGCGATGACGGCAACAGGGAAGCGGCGCATTGAGATCAGCCTACGCGCGCAAACCTTAAGTTCTCCTTCAGCGTGCCGCGCGCGCGCTCGCAACCCAACAGCCGGGACCGTGGTCCAGCGGACGGCGCACCAGGGCCTGCCGGTCGGTCCAGCCTGACCTGCGCTGCGCCTTGCGGTCCGCGTTCGGCGCGGCGGAAGCGAGGGCGACGACGAGCGCCGCGAGCGCTTCGGGACCAGGGTCGCCGCCATGCACGACGCGAAGCGCCGGTCGGCTGCCGTCCTCTTCCGTCTCGCTCACAGGGGGATGTTCCCGTGCTTCTTCGGCGGGAGCGACTCGCGCTTGGTCCGCAACAGCCGCAAGGCTCGCACGAGCTCCCGCCGGGTGCCACCCGGACGGATGACCGCGTCGACGTAACCCCGCTCGGCCGCGATGTAGGGGTTGGCGAAGTGCTCTTCGTAGTCGGCGACCAGCTCCTTGCGCTTGGCCTCGCGATCATCCGCGTCGGCCAGCTCGCGCCGATAGAGGATGTTGGCCGCGCCTTGCGCGCCCATGACCGCGATCTCGGCCGTGGGCCACGCGAGATTGACGTCGGCCCGCAGGTGCTTGGAGCCCATGACGTCGTACGCGCCGCCGTAGGCCTTGCGCGTGATGACGGTGACCTTCGGCACCGTCGCCTCGGCGTAGGCGTAGAGCAGCTTCGCTCCGCGCCGGATGATGCCGCCCCACTCCTGCGCCGTGCCCGGCAGGAACCCGGGTACGTCGACAAAGGTCACGATCGGGAGGTTGAACGCATCGCAGGTGCGGACGAAGCGCGCGGCCTTCTCGGATGCGTCGATGTCGAGCGTGCCCGCAAAGGACATCGGCTGGTTCGCGACGATGCCGACGCTGTGACCGTCGACGCGCGCGAAGCCGCAGACGATGTTCGGCGCGAACAGCGCGTGCACCTCGAGGAACTCACCCTCGTCGACGACGTGCTCGATCACGGTCTTGATGTCGTACGGCTGGTTGGAGGAGTCGGGGATGAACGTGTCAAGGAACGCGTCGTCCGTCAGCGCGTCGAGGTCCTCGTCGTCGTAGGCGGGCGGGTCCTCCATGTTGTTGCTGGGCAGATAGGACAGCAACGCGCGGGTCAGCCCGAGGCAGTCGGTCTCGTCGTCGGCGACGAAGTGCGCGACACCCGACTTGGTGTTGTGCGTGCGCGCGCCGCCGAGCTCCTCGAAGGTCACGTCCTCACCGGTGACGGTCTTGATGACGTCAGGCCCGGTGATGAACATGTGCGACGACTCGTCGACCATGAGGATGAAGTCCGTGATCGCGGGGGAGTAGACCGCGCCGCCCGCGCACGGTCCCATCACCAGCGAGATCTGTGGCACGACGCCGCTGGCCATGACGTTGCGGTAGAAGATCTCGGCGTAGAGCCCGAGGGCGACGACACCTTCCTGGATGCGGGCACCGCCGGAGTCGTTGATCCCGACGAGCGGACACCCGGTGCGCATCGCCAGGTCCATGACCTTCACGATCTTCTCGCCGAAGACCTCGCCGAGGCTGCCGCCGAAGACGGTGAAGTCCTGGCTGAACACGCAGATCGGGCGGCCGTCGACCGTCCCATGCCCGGTGATGACGCCGTCGCCGTAGGGCCGCTTGTCCTCGACACCGAACCCGTGCGCGCGGTGGCGAGCGAGCGCGTCGAGCTCGACGAACGATCCCGGGTCGAGCAACGCCTCGATCCGCTCGCGTGCGGTCATCCGGCCGGCGGCATGCCGCTTGTCGACCGCCTGCTGCGATCCGGCATGCAGCGCCTCGTCGAGCTTGTGGTCGAGCTGCGCCACCTTGCCGGCGGTCGTGTGCAGGTCGGGGTGCGCCGGTGTGTCCCGCGGCTCCGCTGTCATGGCCGTAGCGTACGAGCATGCCCGCCGTGTCGGTCGTCGTCATCTGCTTCAACGACGCCCGGCATCTGCCGACGGCGGTGCGATCCGCAACCGCGCAGACGTTGCGTGACCTGGAAGTCGTCGTCGTCGACGACGGTTCGGACGACGACACCCCGACGGTGGCGGCCGCGCTCGCCGCCGCCGACCCCCGTGTGCGCTACCACCGGCTGGAGGCCAACAGCGGGGGGTGCAGTCGCCCGCGCAACACCGGTGTCGACCTGGCGACGGCCGACTACGTGACGTTCCTCGACAGTGATGACGCGCTTCCGCGCCGTGCTCTCGCGGCGCTGCTGCGTGCGGCCCGGCGCACCGGCGCCGACGTGATCTGCGGTCGGTGGGTTCGGCGGCACCACACGCCGACGCGCTACATCGCGGCTCACCCGGGCCTTTACCGGCGACCCGCCTCCGTCGCGAGCATCGCCGAGCGCCCGGAGCAGCTCTTCGACGGCATCGCGCCGGCGAAGCTCTACCGGCGCGCCAAGGTTCTTGCCGAGGGGATCAGGTTTCCGGAAGGCCTGCTGTACGAAGACCTGCTGTTCACAGCCGAGACCTACGCCACCGCTCGCGGGATAGCGACCATCACGGACCTCGTCTACATCTACAACGTCCGACATGAAGCAGCCGTCCCGTCGATCACTCTCCGCGGAGAGGTACGCAACTGGCGCGATCGGTTCGAGGTGCACCGGCGCATCGACGAGTTCATGGCCCGTCGCCGGGTCGCTCAAGAGGTCGTTCTTGCCCAGCGCGCGAAGTTTCTCGACCTCGACTTGGCTCTGTTCCTGCGCCACCTGCGACTGTCCGACCCCGCCACCCGCGACCAGCTCGTGTCGCTGGCCGGCGACTACTGCTCCGGTGTCGAGCCGCATGAATGGGGTGCCGGTTCACCCGCGACCCGTGTTGCGGCGGTGCTCGCTGCCGGCGGTGATGTCGGCGGTGTGCTCGAGGCCGCCGACTACGCAGTCACCGGCGGCATCGGCGCCGACCTGGTTGACGCCGGTGGCCGGCTGATGTGGCCTGGCGCCACGAACAACGATCTGTTGGACATCACCGACTCCGGTCTGCTCGACGCGCGCTTCGCGGACACGCCGTTCCTGGCTGCTGTCGACCACGCGAAGTGGGACGACAACACCGTGTCGTTCGACGGCCGCGTGTACGACGTCCTCGGCCGTCTCGGTCCGGTGCAGTCGCTGCGCGGGCGCCTGCTCGTCAGAGGCCGGCTGGGGGGCATGCTCCTGACCGCGCCGCTGCTCCTGACTGATGCCGGTGACGACGTGCGCTTCAGCGGCCGGATCGACCTGACGGCGTTGGGTCGGACACTCGGCCGACCCACCGTGGGCCATGAGCTTCGGCTGTTGGTCGATCTGGCCCGCGGAGACGAGAACGTCACGCGTCCGCTGACCGCACGCGACGCCGATCTCCCGTCGGACGACCACGTGTTGCCGACACCTTGGCGTCTTCTGGTGGGCGACCGGGTCCGGCTGGCCGAGGTCAACGGGCGGCTCGTGCTCCAGCTGACTGCCCTGCCGCGCATCACCGACGGAGCGGTCGCGGCCGGCTCGTGGGTGCGCTACGTCGCGCAGCAGACGGCGGCGAGGCTGCACCGGCCGTAACGTGGCCGCGTGTCGCAGTGGTCCGACCTCGACCGCCCGCCCTTGTCGGCGGCTCGGTTGCGCGCTGTGCTGCGCGACGACCCGCTGTGGACGTCCATCGACGTCCGGTCGTCGACGGCGTCGACGAATGCGGACGTGGCTGCGGCCGCGCGCGACGGGGCACCTGAGGGCCTCGTCGTCATCGCCGAGGAGCAGCAGGCGGGTCGGGGCCGGCTCGGCCGCTCGTGGCAGGCGCCGTCACGGTCGTCGGTGCTGATGTCGCTGCTCCTCCGGCCGGGGCTGCCGGCGCGGTCGCTGCCGCTGATCCCCCTGCTCACCGGTGTCTCGGTCGTCGAGTCGACCCGGGCTGTCGCCGACGTGGCGACGGGGTTGAAGTGGCCCAACGACGTGCTGGTCGGCGGTCGCAAGCTCGGCGGCATCCTCGTCGAGCGTCTGGATGACGCCGTCGTCGTCGGCATCGGGCTCAACGTCTCTCTCCGCGCCGACGAGCTACCGGTGGAGACCGCGACGAGCCTGGCCATGGCAGGCGGTGGGACCGACCGGGAGCCGTTGGTGAAGGAGCTGTTGCGGTCGTTTTCCCGGCGATACCGGGCATTTCTGGACGCCGCCGGTGCGCCGGACGCGGTGATGCCGTCGTATCGCGCGGTCTGCGAGACGATCGGCATGGAAGTGCGGGTCGAGCTGCCCGGGGGGCGCACTGTGACCGGTCGAGCCATCGACGTCGACGACAGCGGACAGCTGGTCGTCGAGAGCGACGGCGCGACCGCGAGGTGGTCGGCCGGCGATGTCACTCACGTGAGGAGCGCAGGCTGATGTCTCCCTTCCCCTCCCGGCTGCTCGGCGATGACGAAGAAGTCGTGCTCGACCTGCATCCACACTGGAAGCGCATCGTGGTGCCGGCCCTGCTGCTGCCGGTCGTGGTCGGCGTGGCGACGTACCTCGTCTTCCTCGTACCGGACTGGTCCGCTCGCACCGCGGTGCGCTGGGCCATCGTCGCGGTCGCGATCGTCGTCCTGCTGCGCTGGTCGCTGTGGCCCTTCCTCAAGTGGCTCACGACGCGTTATGTGCTGACCAACCGGCGGGTCGTCATCCGGTCCGGCGTGCTGTCACGTTCCGGTCGCGACATCCCGCTCACTCGCGTCAACGACGTGTCGTTCCAGCACTCCGTCATCGACCGCATGTTGCGGTGCGGGACCTTGACCATCGAGTCCGCCGGCGAGCACGGTCAGGTCGTCCTGCCCGAGGTGCCCAACGTCGAGAGCGTGCAACGTCAGGTTCTGCGTCATGCGGAGGACGAGTCGCTGCGCGTCTCGCGCGCGACGGACGTGCAGACCACCTGAGGCAAGATCGAGGGATGCCCGCCGACGACGTCCCTGCTGCACTCGAGCGAGAGCTGCTCGGCGGTGACCGCCGCTACACGCGCATCGAGGTGGCGGAGCAGGCGGGAGTGCCGGTCGCCCAGGCCCAGATCCTTTGGCGGGCTCTCGGCTTCGCCGACGTCGGCGACGACAACGTCGCGTTCACCGACCAGGACGTGCAGGCGCTTCGCGCGGTCGACGGGCTGGTTCGTCGCGGCGTCATCGACGCGAGCACGCAACTGGCGATGACCCGGGCGATGGGACAGTCGCTGGCGCGGCTCGCCGACTGGCACGTGTCGGCGATCACGTCGGCGCTCGATGGCGACGAGCCCACGGCCGGCGACGACGCCGCTGCCGTGGCGCGTGAGCTGGTGCCCGTCGTCGAAGGCCTCATCGGCTACATCTGGCGCCGCCACCTCGCCGCTACCGCCGGCCGGGCCCTCGCCGACGACCGTACGTCGCCATCGACGTCGCTCGTCGTGGGGTTCGCCGACCTCGTCGGCTTCACGTCGCTCACCCGTGACGTCGGAGAGGCGGAGCTTGCCGGGGTGGTGGAGACGTTCGAGGCACTCGCGTCGGACGTGATCGCCCAGCACTCCGGCCGAGTCGTCAAGACCCTCGGTGACGAGGTCATGTTCACGGCGGACCAACCGGGCCAGGGCGCGGAGATCGCTCTCGACCTCGCCGACCGGGTCGAGGCCGCCGAGGGCGTGCCGGACGTCCGCATCGGCCTGGCTTGTGGGCCGGTCCTGGCCAGGCTCGGTGACGTCTACGGCGAGCCGGTCAACATCGCCAGCCGGCTGACGTCGATCGCGCGACCGGCCAGCATCCTCGTCGACCGCGAGCTCGCCGGCGAGCTCGACGAAGACCCGCGCTTCCGGTTGCGCCGGGTGCCGCCGCGGCCGGTCCGCGGGTATGCGCTGCTGCACGCCAGCCGGCTGCGCCGGGCCGAACCGGAGGGCGACGCCGACTAGCCTGGACACGTGAGCGACCTTCCGGAGCGGATCAGCCTGCGCGAGGTCGGACCGCGGGACGGACTGCAGAACGAAGCCCCCGTGCCGACGGAGGCGAAGGTCGAGCTGATCGACGCGTTGTCCAGGACCGGGGTCGGCCGGATCGAGGCGGTCAGCTTCGTTCATCCGAAGGCCATTCCGCAGATGGCGGACGCGGCCGAGGTCTGGCAGCACGTCACCCGCAACGACGCCGTGCGCTACTCCGCACTGGTGCCGAACCTCAAGGGTGCACAGCGTGCACTCGACGCCGGTTTCACCGAGCTCGAGATCGTGGTGAGCGCGAGCGACACGCACAACCGCAAGAACATCAACCGCTCCACCGACGAATCGCTCGAAGAGATCGCCGAGGTCGTTGACGTCGTACATTCACGCGGCGCGACCTTGCAGGTCATCGTCTCGACGGCCTGGGGCTGCCCTTACGAGGGCGACGTGCCGGTCGAGCGGGTCGTCTCGGTCGCATCCCGCGCGGTGCGAGACGGCGCCGACGGCGTGTCCTTCGGTGACACCACCGGCATGGCGACGCCGCCGCGGGTGACCAGGCTCGTCGGCACCCTTCGGTCCACCCATCCGGAGACCCCGCTCAACCTGCACTTCCACAACACCCGTGGCACCGGGCTGGCGAATGTGCTCGCGGCCCTCGAGCTCGGTGTCGCTGACTTCGACGCGAGCGTCGGCGGACTCGGCGGCTGCCCTTACGCCCCGGGCGCGACCGGCAACGTCGCGACCGAGGAGCTCGTGCACATGGTCGAGGACATGGGGGTCGCAACCGGCGTCGATCTCGAGGCGATGATCGACGTGGCAGCGACTGCCGAGCGGATCGTCGGGCGGACGTTGCCGTCCCAGGTCCTTCGCGCCGGTCCGCGCAGCCGCACGGTCCCGGTCGGCTGAGCTAGAGCTAGACCTGCTCGGTGGCCGGCTCGACCGCAGCAGCGCGCTGCGCCGGCAGGGCACCAGCATCGCTGCTGACCTCGAGCCGGGCGAGCTGCAGCCGGGCGAGCGCGATGCCGACGAGCGCGCCGACGGTCGGGAACAGCCACGCCCACCCGCCGGCCGGCTTCGTCGCCATCACGAACACGATGCCGAGGAAGCCGAAGGTCGCGATGTGGCCGGGGTACCAGATCTTCGGGTCGCGGGTGGCGGCACGGAGGTCGGCACCGGGGACGCCGTCGGCGGTCTCGCGCACCGTCGCAACGAGCCGCTTCGCGGTCGGTGCGAGCATCGCGCCCGCGATGCCTTCGATCACCACGAGGGTGACGATCGAGGTGATGACCCATCCGTCCTTGAACGAGAACGCGTCGTCGGTGTGCGCACCGAGATGGACGAGCCACGAGCCCAGACCGAGCAGCATCAGTGCGACGAGCGGGAACAGCGGGTCGAGGCGGTGCAGCAGTTCGACCCACGGGCGCATCTGGGAGACGTCACGGGCTCGAGCCACCGCCGGCATGGCGGCGTGGACGATGCCCGCCATCGCGAACGCCACGACCACGAACGAGATGTGCAGGAACAGGACGAATCCGAACAACGTGATGCCCATGGGAACCCCCTCGCCGGGCTGAGGGTAAACGCCGCAACGACGTCGCGCAGGCAGATCGACCCGAATCGCTACGCTTCGGCTCGATGAGCGACTCCGAGGGCCTCCCCGCGGCACAGGACGACGACCCTGGTCATCCGCACCTGTCCCAGCTGCACGACCGGGTGCTGGCGGGCGGTCCGGCGAAGTACCACGAGGCCAACGCCGAGAAGGGCAAGCTGTTCGCCCGCGAGCGGATCCGGCTGCTCGTCGACGACGGCTCGTTCGTCGAGGACGGCCTTTACGCCAACGTGCTGGCCGGCGACCTGCCCGCCGACGGCGTCATCACGGGGACGGCGACCGTCGACGGCCGGCCGGTGTGGTTGATGGCCAACGACTCGACGGTCAAGGCCGGCTCATGGGGAGCGCGCACCGTCGAGAAGATCATCCGGGCGATCGAGTCGGCCTATCGCACCGGCGTGCCGATGGTCTGGCTGGTCGACTCCGCCGGTGCGCGGATCACCGACCAGGTGGAGATGTTCCCAGGGCGCCGAGGCGCCGGAAAGATCTTCCACACCCAGGTGCGCGCATCCGGGAGCATCCCGCAGGTCTGCGCGCTGTTCGGGCCGAGTGCGGCCGGCGGTGCCTACATCCCGGCCTTCTGCGACGTCGTCGTCATGGTCGACGGCAACGCGTCCATGTACCTCGGCTCGGCCCGCATGGTCGAGATGGTTGTCGGCGAGAAGACGACGCTGGAGGAGATGGGCGGCGCGAAGATGCACTGCTCCGTCTCCGGCGTCGGCCACTTCCTGGCGCCCGACGAGCCGCAGGCGATCGAGCTCGTCCGCAGCTATCTGTCCTACCTGCCTTCCAACTGGACCCAGCAGCCGCCGGCCGTCGAGTCGCGCGAGCCGGGCAAGGGTGATCTCCGGGCGCTGGTGCCGGCCAGCGAGCGCCAGGCGTTCGACATGCGCAAGTATGTCAAGGCGCTGCTCGACGACGGCTCGTTCCTCGAGATCCATGCCCTGTGGGCGCGCGAGCTCGTCGTCGGGTTCGGCCGCCTCGACGGTGCGGTCGTCGGCATCGTCGCGAACAACCCGATGTTCAAAGGCGGCGTCCTGTTCACCGACTCCGCCGACAAAGCGGCGCGGTTCATCCAGCTGTGCGACGCGTTCAACGTCCCGCTGCTGTTCCTCGCGGACGTGCCGGGCTTCATGGTCGGGACCGCGGTCGAGCGCGAGGGCATCATCCGCCACGGCGCGAAGATGATCAGCGCCGTCTCCGAGGCGACCGTGCCGAAGATCTCCGTGATCGTCCGGAAGGCCTACGGCGCCGGGCTCTACGCCATGGCCGGCCCGGGGTTCGAGCCGGACGCGACGATCGCTCTGCCCACCGCCATGATCGCGGTCATGGGCGCCGAGGCTGCCGTCAACGCCGTCTACTACAACCGGATCCAGGCGATCGACGACCCGGACGAGCGGACGGCGTTCGTCCAGAAGCTGCGCGACGAGTACAACGCCGACATCGACGT
>Ga0070681_10003104_pt1 | contig 15433 bp, 16 predicted proteins | sample KBSC83BmetaG_FD_65650 | JGI IMG/M metagenome (GOLD analysis project Ga0070681, IMG submission 65650) | Corn rhizosphere microbial communities from Kellogg Biological Station, Michigan, USA - KBS C8-3B metaG | ecosystem: Host-associated > Plants > Roots > Rhizosphere | place: USA: Michigan...
GGTGGACTTTCCCCCTGACGTGAGACACAGAGATAAGACAGGGTTGGCCGTTCGCTGATATTGGATTGTCGAACGGAGGTCCTGTATAGCACAATGCTCCAGCTGACAAAGCGCAAGCGAGTTCTGCTGGAGAGCAACTCGCCCAGGAATAGTCAGTTGGAGACTCATCAAGACGAGGAGCGGGATCTTAGCCCCGGATTTCACGCTGACGGTGCATATCACAGCCGGTGCTCCCACACCAATAGACTTACGGCTAACCCCAGCGAGAAACGGCAGAAATAACGACGGTATCGACCAATCCGTCTTCGTGGCATGGAGGAGTTTTGGCGTGTAGTGCAGGATCTGGCCGTCGAGCTTGTTTCGGGCCAGAACTTTCAATTACGCACCGCGATCCAGCACAACAATCTACTGCCACTGCGGCGGCCTCGACCTGACCTCGGAAGCCACTAAATAGACGAAGCGCCCCCACGGAACAGCGCCGGCCGATTTTGTATCACGGCACTACCCTACCAGATCGGTCCAGTGCGTTTGCAACATATCCGACTCAACGGCTGAACAGTAAACGGGCAATATTCTCACGGCGATGTCAAGAAGTTTTGAGTAAATCCTCACTGTTCATGCCCTTGGATCTCTCTCGGTTCTGTTCCAGTTCTGAGAAACTAAATGGGGTCGTTGGCCAGGTGTAATTATTTGCGCCCAGATACGTTTCGAGTCATGCCCGACGAAAGGCCGTTGAGGAGATTGCATGCGTTTTTTTAACAAAGTCTGCCTGGTTACGGGAGCTGGATCCGGTATTGGGAAAGCCGTCGCAAAACAGTTCGCCGTCGAAGGCGGCAAGGTAGGGGTTGTCGACTTAAACGAGGAACACGGCAATCAGACCGTCCAGGAGATCAAATCGGCCAAAGGAGAGGCGATTTTTGTTAAGTGCGACGTCGGCAATTCGGCCGATGTCCAGGCGACTGTAAAAGCCGCTCTTCAGAGGTGGCAAGAGATCAATGTCGTAGTCAACAATGCTGCCATGATGACTTTTCAACCCGTGCTGGAGTTGCCCGACGATGAGTGGGACAAAGTTTTGAATGTCAATCTCCGTTCCGTGTTCTTTTTTTGCAAATATTCCGTGCCACACATGCCGCCGGGGAGCGCAATCGTGAATATCAGTTCAGTTCATGCGCATGAAACCACCAAGAACGTCGTACCCTACGCCAGTTCCAAAGGCGGCGTGGAGGCGTTCACGCGCGGCTTCAGCGAAGAACTCGCATCGAAAAAGATACGGATCAACTGTGTCGCTCCGGGTGCGGTTGATACCCCCATGCTTTGGAATAATCCCAATATCAAAAGCGGTGTGGAGAAGATCACAGGAGCCATAGGCAAGCCGAACGACATCGCTGCTGCGGTCTGTTTCCTGGCCGCACCTGAAGCTCGCTTCATTCACGGAACCACGTTGATCGTCGACGGCGGCCGGCTCGATATCCTTCCCTAACAGGCATCGTATGTCGCGGTTCATGTTTGCCACGGGTATTGAGAGCAGCTACCCCACCATAGAATGGCAAGGGAAAACGGTCCGCCAGGATGAGCTTGCGAAGACGATGCACTATGAACGCTGGCGGGACGACTTTCAAATCCTAAAGGAACTCGGCATCGCATACCTTCGCTATGGACCGCCCTACTTTTCATCGCACATCAGTCCCGGCAAATACGATTGGAACTTTACCGACGAAACCTTCCGTGCACTCCATGACCAGAAGGTAACGCCGATCGTCGATTTGTGCCACTTCGGCGTGCCCGACTGGATCGGCAATTTTCAGAATGACGACTGGCCAAAGTTGTTCGCAGAATATGCACAAGCCTTTGCTCACCGTTTTCCGTGGGTTCGTTTCTATACTCCCGTCAACGAGATCTTCATCGCCGCCACCTTTTCGGCTCAATTTGGATGGTGGAACGAACGCCTGCAGACCGATCGGGCATTCGTGAATGCCATCAAACACCTATGCCAGGCGAACATGCTGGCCATGCATGCCATCCTAAAAGAACGGTCAGACGCGATTTTCATCCAGAGTGAATCGACGCAATACTTCCACTCTGACGGACCGGAGTGCGAAGGTCATGCTCGCAGATTCAACGAGAAGCGCTTCCTTTCGTTCGACCTGACGTACGGCCACCACTTAAACGCCACGGTGTATGAGTACCTGCTCGATAACGGCATGACCCGCGAAGAGTATCACTGGTTTCTTCAGAATCATGTCCGGTCCCGCTGCGTGATGGGGAACGATTACTATTCAACCAATGAGAACCTCGTCCATGCGGACGGCAGTATCTCTTTGTCGGGCGAAATCTTGGGGTATTACCCGATCACTCATGAATACTACGCGCGATACGGGCTGCCTGTTATGCACACCGAAACGAATGGCTTAGGGGGTGAACAGGCCGTGCAGTGGCTCCGCAAGGAATGGGCGAATGTCCATCGTCTCAAGCAGGACGGCGTGCCGTTGATCGGTTTCACTTGGTACAGTCTGCAGGACCAGGTCGACTGGGACACTAGCTTGAGGGAAAACAACGGTAACAAAAACCGGCTTGGGCTTTGCGATTTGGATCGCAACATCAATCCGGTCGGCTACGCGTATAAGAAGTTGATTGAAGCGTGGAGCAAGACTCTACCCACCGAGAGCAGCGTTCTAGGAATATGCGAGTAAGCGAGGTCGACATTTTGAACTATAGAGGACGAACGCAACCGGTGATTCTCGCCCGCGCGGACGGACGGATCGGCTTCGAAATAGCCGCTCCACATTCCCACGCGTGGCTGCCGGACTTATACGGATAATCGAGCTGCCATTTCCAGGCTATGTTTCGGGAGTGGGTACACTTGGCGATGTCTGCTGTGTTAAGCCTGACCCGCTGCGAGGGTGCGGGATTAGGTTGGTTCGGAATGGCACAACCTTAAATCTTAATATGCGTTCTGAATAACAATACGCGGAACCCGGTGTGCCGTTTACCACAAGTACAGAGCACATCTGCCATCCTCGACTTAATCTCAGCGCGACACTAATGTCAGGAGAACTGAATTAACAAGGAGGTTTGACTGGGAGCCCGGAGTTTAACTGTTGGAGAGGGAACGTCACTGGTTGCAGCCACTCCCGCAAAGCAGGCGTACCAGATCCTGCACCTTGCGTTTGTGCTCGCGCCTATTAGTGCCGGTCTCGATAAATTCACACATTTACTTGTGAACTGGGATCAGTACCTTGCACCCTGGATTGCTAATCTGTCGCCGATCCCCGCTCATCAGCTGATGCTGCTTGTCGGCATCATTGAGATCGTTGCTGGCTTGGTCGTCGCCGTAAAGCCGAAATATGGGTCGTGGCTTGTCTTCGCCTGGCTTTGGCTGATTATTATCGACTTGCTCACGTATCCCGGATATTACGATATCGCGCTGCGAGATTTCGGTCTGTCGCTAGGCGCTCTAGCTCTCGCTAGGTTGAGTCTTGAGTACGGAAAGTAGTCACATAAATGTCTACAAGTGATACTTCGTGGGGTAGCACCTGAGACGCAAGTATGCTGAGGAACCTTCCAGACGAATTCCTATGAGGTGGATGAGACGAAGACGCGTCGGCTTACAAATGAATTGGCAAGCCCGCACCAAGCAAAGCCTGAGATTCCGCAGCGATGATATAAGTCGCCGACGAAACGAAATACTCGATGCCTTATAGCTCACGCGGGTCTTCGCTGTTGATGGAAACGATCTTCGATACATATACCAGAGATCGTAACGTAGCGTAAAACGAGATTGTGCATGCCAATAGCGAACGATTCCAAAATAAGGAGTAAGGATTATGGCCTGCCAAGATGTAATAACAGGAATCCGAAGTACTGTTTTCCTGCAGACACGGCAGCAGCCGCAGGAGGCTGATGGAAAGCGAAGGCATCCGTTCACTGGTCTTTGGTCGACGTTCGATTGGACTAGCGGGCCAAGGCAGAAATGAGCATACGAATGGAATCTTCTACTTTGATTGAGATAGCCTCCAAGGCTTTTCCTGGACAAATAACGGAAGCGCGGCAAAGGATTACTAGACAGACAATCGATCGAATGGGGCTCTCAAACGATCTTCGGGCCCAGATCCAGGGCGAAGTCCGTTTCGGGGGCGGCGATCGTGGCCTTTATGCATCCGACGCGGGCAATTATCGCATGATCCCGATAGGGGTTGTAGTACCTCAAACCGCGGATGATGTCGTACGTACTGTAGCGATCTGCCGCTCGCATGGTGCGCCCATTGTGGCGCGAGGCGGCGGCACCGGGATACCGGGTCAAAGCGTAAATGTCGCTGTGATGCTCGATTTCTCGAAGTACTTGAACGCGATCGTGGAACTCAACCCAGAGCAGAAATACGCGCGCGTGCAGCCGGGCCTCGTCCTGGATGAACTTCGCAACGCGGCTGAGAAATATTCCTTGACGTTTGGCCCGGATCCGGCGACTCACACCCGGTGCACTCTAGGCGGCATGATAGGCAATAATTCCTGCGGCGTGCACTCAGTGATGGCCGGGAAGACGGCCGATAATATCGAAGAACTGGAAATCCTCACTTATGACGGCACGCGCATGTGGGTGGGCGAAACCAGCGAGGAAGAATTGGGGCGCATTATCCAGGACGGAGGCCGGCGGGGCGAGATTTACGCAAAGCTTAAAGCGTTCTGCGAGAGGTATGCCGATGCGATCCGCCGGAACTTTCCGGAGATTCCGAGGCGTGTCTCCGGGTATAACCTTCCGGCACTACTTCCCGAGAACGGGTTTCATGTTGCGCGCGTACTGGTCGGCTCGGAAGCGACGTGCGTCCTGATACTCGAAGCGAAAACCCGGCTTGTCTATAGCCCGCCTGTGAAATCGTTGCTCGTCCTCGGATACTCCGATATTTTCACTGCCGCAGACCACGTGGTCGAGCCCATGCGCTTCCACCCCATCGCGCTGGAGGCGCTCGACAACACGTTCATCGAGGACATGAAGAAAAAGGGTCTTCATCCGCCTCACCTGGAGCTGATGCCGAAAGGGAATGCATGGCTTCTCATCGAATTTGGAGGAAATACCAAGCAAGAGGCCGACGCGAACGCACGCAAGCTAATGGACGACCTGAAGAGTAAGCCCAATCCGCCGCATATGAAGCTCTTCGACAATGCGAATGAGGAGAAGCTCGTCTGGGACCTGCGGGAAGGCGGACTCGGCGCAACCGCCAAAGTGCCTGGCGAGCCGGAAAACCACGAAGGATGGGAAGATTCCGCGGTTCCCCCAAAGAAGCTCGGGCCGTATCTGCGTGATTTGAAGAGCCTAATGGACAAGTATGAATACGAAGGTCCGCTCTACGGACACTTCGGCCAGGGGTGCGTCCATACACGCTTGACTTTTGATCTCGAAACTGCTGATGGCATCGCCAAGTGGCGGCACTTCTTGGGTGAGGCCGCGGACCTCGTCGTCGGCTACGGAGGATCGCTTTCGGGTGAACACGGTGACGGACAGGCGCGAGGCGAACTACTGCCGCGAATGTTTGATGGTGAAATGATCCAAGCGTTCCGCGAGTTTAAAGCGATCTGGGACCCGGACTGGAAGATGAATCCCGGAAAGCTGGTTGACCCCTATCGCGTGGATGAAAATCTTCGCCTCGGCACCGGCTATAATCCGCCCGAGCCGCGGACGCACTTCGAGTTTCCTGACGACAAAAGCAGTTTCGCGTATGCGACCGAACGATGTGTCGGAGCGGGCGTCTGCCGGCAACATGGCGGTGGGACCATGTGCCCTAGCTACATGGTGACACGCGAAGAGAAACACTCGACGCGTGGCCGGGCTCGCCTATTGAACGAAATGTTGCGCGGTGAAGTAGTCGATGGCGGCTGGAAAAGTAAAGCTGTATTCGAAGCGTTGGACCTGTGCCTCTCCTGCAAAGGATGCAAGGGCGAGTGTCCCGTTCAGGTGGACATGGCCACTTATAAAGCGGAGTTCCTGTCGCACTACTACGAACGCAAGCTACGACCGCGGACGGCATACACGATGGGCCAGATCCATTTGTGGGCTCGATTGGCGGCGCTCGCGCCACAACTCGCAAATTTCTCTACGGGCGCTCCCGGCCTGAGCCAAATCGCCAGATTCGTTGCCGATGTGCATCCGGATCGCACGATTCCGAAGTTCGCACCTTACACATTCAAGGAATGGTTCCGCCGGCGCAGTCGAAATGGGCAGCTCTTCATTGGCAATGGAATGGGCTCGAAGCCCGCAGTCATTTTGTGGGCTGACACCTTCAACAATCACTTCCATCCGCGTACGGCGGAAGCTGCCGTCGAAGTGCTGGAGGCCGCGGGATTCGAAGTTAAAGTGCCCAACAAGGATTTTTGCTGTGGCCGTCCTCTCTACGACTGGGGAATGCTCGAGCAAGCGAAAGGCCTCCTGGTTCGGATCCTCCATACCCTGAAACCCGCGATCGAGGCCGGCACTCCTGTCGTAGTCCTGGAACCAAGCTGTGCCTCCGTCTTTAAGGACGAGCTCCACAGCCTCTTTCCTCAAAATGAAAATGCGAAGCGCCTTTCGGCACAGACCTTTCTGTTGAGCGAATTTCTCGAAAAGAAAGCTCCGCATTATGAGCCGCCGAAGCTGCGGAGAAAGGCCTTGCTGCATGGCCACTGTCACCACAAATCTCTGTTCAAGCTAGATAGCGAGGAGCGTGTTCTCCAAAAGATGGAAGTCGAATACCAAGCGCCGGAAAGTGGTTGTTGCGGCATGGCGGGAGCTTTCGGTTTCGAAACAGGCCATTACGATCTGGCGATGAAATGCGGCGAACGTGTATTGCTGCCGGAAGTCCGCAAGACGCCCAAGGACGCCCTCATCATCACGGACGGGTTCAGTTGCAACGAGCAGATCGTTCAGACGGCCGGGCGCGAACCCCTGCACCTGGCGCAGTTAATTCAAATGGCCATACGGGAAGGGCCGAACGGCCCCTATGGCGATTACCCAGAGCGAAATTACACGATCCAGGCCTCGTTGCGCACTTGGCCAAGAACCACGGTGGCAATCGGCGCAGGGATTACTGCGAGCATTCTGATGTGGAAGCTTTTTCAAAACTTGAGGCGAGACTAAAATGAAATCGCGAGTTATCAATGCGCAGTCGCCCAAGACTATCGCCGTCATCTTCGAAACCGGGGACGAAGTCGCATCGACATTGGCTGCGTTTGCTAAAGACCAACAACTGCGTGCGAGCCACTTCGGCGCAATCGGGGCATTTCAAGACGTTACGCTCGGCTATTTTAATTGGGAGAAAAAACAGTACGTTCCCATCCGCGTGAATGAGCAAGTCGAGGTGCTCTCGTTAATCGGCGATATCGCTCTGGAGAATGGACAGCCTAAAGTTCACGCTCATGTTGTGATCGGAAAAGCAGACGGTTCCGCGCATGGAGGCCATCTCCTCGAAGCACATGTTCGTCCAACTCTCGAAGTGATCGTAATCGAATCGGAAGGCGAGATGCGGAAGAGCTACGATCCGCTCTCGCAGCTTCAGCTGATTAATTTAAGCGCGGGATAGTGGAGGAAGATGCCCATGGCCAGGGTATCGCAATCGCGCATACGAATGAAAGGCACAGGATACTCGATCGAGGGGATGACCCGGGTGCGGGAAAGGAAATCGTGAAGGCACAGCCTGCGGCGCTCTTCATCCAACCTACCGATGAACCTGGTTGGCCTCTACGACCTCGATCGCAACATCCGGCCCGTGGGCAACGAATATCGGGAATTTGTGCGCGAGTGGCGGGATATCTTGCCCATTGAAGGCGTACGGGCTCAGGGGAGGGTGCTTGATCTTAAGGATCACGTGATAAGCAAACGAGTGTAGGAGGCATGCTATGGCAGATACAGCAGCGGGCGTTCTCATCGATACGCTCTACGATTGGGGTGTAGAAGTCATCTTTGGGCTCCCGGGTGACGGGATCAACGGAATCATGGAGGCCCTACGTGAACGCCAGGACAAAATCCGGTTCGTCCAGGTCCGACACGAGGAGGCCGCGGCGTTCATGGCCTGCGGCTATGCCAAATACACCGGTCGCTTGGGGGTTTGTCTTGCGACCTCCGGACCTGGAGGCATTCACCTGCTGAACGGGCTCTACGACGCAAAACTGGACAGCCAGCCAGTGCTGGCTTTGACCGGCATGGCGTTTCACGACCTGATCGGTACGCGTTCACAGCAGGACGTAGCGCTCGATAAGCTCTTTCAAGATGTCGCCACTTTCAATGAGCGCGTAATGGGACCGAGTCATGTCGAGAACCTGACGGACCAGGCCTGCCGGACGGCCATCAGTTACCGCACGGTCGCACATATAACTTTTCCGACAGACCTTCAGGAAAAAGAGGTGACCCGGAAGAATGCCACGCCTCGGAACCGGCCGCATCATACTTCCCACGTACTGGCCGCAAGCGCGAGGCTGCCGAATCAAGCAGATTTGCGCCGGGCGGCGGACATTCTAAATGCCGGAAAGAAAATCGCAATCCTGGCCGGAGCCGGCGCGCTCGGCGCCACCGATGCGCTGGAGCAGATTGCCGAAAAGCTCGGCGCACCGATCGTAAAGCCACTGCTCGGAAAGGCAGCCGTGCCGGACGATAGCCCATATACGACCGGCGGTATCGGCCTGCTCGGAACCAAGCCGTCGCAACAAGCATTAGAGGAATGCGACACGCTGCTCATGGTCGGAACCTCATTTCCTTATATTGAATTTCTGCCGAAGCCTGGTCAGGCGCACGGCATTCAGATTGAGGTCGATCCAACTCGCATCGGGCTCCGCTATCCGGTGGAGGTTGGGCTGGTCGGGGATAGCAAGCGTACTCTTGAAGAGCTTTTGCCGCTGGTCGATCGCAATGAGAACCGGGATTTCTTGGCGCAGGCGCAGAAGCGCATGGAGGAATGGTGGGGGCTAATGTGGCAGCAAGCGAGCCGTCAGGACAAGCCCATGAAGCCGCAAGTCGTGGCTCACGAATTGGGGAAACGGCTCTCTTCGACTGCCATCGTTTCCTCTGACTCGGGCACGATCACTACCTGGTGGGCGCGCCACATTCTCGCCCGCGGCGGCCAGAAATTCTCCTGTTCGGGCAATTTGGCGTCAATGGCTCCCGGGCTTCCGTATACAATAGCAGCGCAAATCGCTTACCCGGATCGGGAATGCGTGGCTTTCGTGGGCGACGGAGGCTTTTCGATGCTGATGGCAGAGTTCGCTACTGCGGTGAAATATCGGTTGCCTATCAAAGTGGTCGTTCTGAAAAACAATACCCTTGGGCAAATAAAATGGGAACAAATGGTATTCCTCGGCAACCCCGAATATGGATGCGAGCTTCAGCCGATCGATTTCGTAGCTTACGCCCGCGCCTGTGGTGGCCTGGCGTTTCGGATCGAAGATCCGGCCGGCTGCGGCGCGATACTCGACCAGGCACTTGCCGTTCACGATCTTCCGGTGCTTATCGAAGCTGTCATTGATCCATATGAGCCGCCGATGCCACCCAATGTGACCTTGGAGCAGGCTGCGCATTTCGCAGAGTCCCTGGTACGGGGCGAGCCCAACCGAAAGAAGATCGCGCTGACCGTACTGGAAGACAAGGTAAAGGAGCTGGTCTGAGGCTCCCGGATACAGCGGACGATCTGTTGGCCGAGGAAACGTGCCCGTTTGATGCACCAGGAATTAGAGCGACAAGCCTGCAGCGTCGCGGGTCGTGCGCATGAAAGCGTGCGGCAAAGCTGCAGCCAAGTCTGCGCGAATCGGAAGCTGCGGCGGAGTTTTTGAGGCCGTCAACAACCGCGATTTGCGAGGAGAAGATTGAGCGGGACGAACGGATATGTCGCCTTGTATATCGGGCTTTAGATCCGGCTGCGCTTTTGGGGCGTATGCGTTCGACCAGGAACGTGATCGCCGAAGACGACTTGGCGCTCACGCATTTGAAACTCAACTGGCGACGGTTTTCGGACCGATAATACCGGCACATTCACAATGGGCGATCTGGCGACGCACGCACAAGATGTATGAAGTGGTGTTCGCTGCCTGTGCGGCGTCGCTCGCCGCAGTACGGCCCGGAATCGGCCGCACCGTGGACCAGGCCGCGCGCGATGTCACGAAAGCCAATGGCCTTGAGCAGCAATTTAAACATCCGACTGGCCACGGCTTCGGCTTTGCCGCCAGTGATCACGATGCGATTCCACGCCTGCATCCAAATCAAGCGACGTGTTCGAAACCAGCGGCGTGGGGCCCGCAGCCTACTACGAAGGTTCCTGGGGATTGCGCCATTGCGACATGCTCGCAGTTACATAACACAGAGGAAGTTTGCTGACACCTTTTCAGTCAGCGCTGGAGACTTGATCCGATGAAGCACGTACCTTTCCCTCGATGCCCAGCCCCCAAAATGTCGCGCGTATGGCAACGGCAACTCGACCGCGAACGCTTGGCCGACCCTCGTCGTGAGGTCTACGACAAACTAATGGCAGCGGGGTTGCGCGAAAAGGTCCGTCGCGGCGCGCGGATCGCGATCACTGCTGGCAGCCGGGACGAAGCCAATTTCCTCGACATGCTCAATGGTGCCGTGGCGGCAGTCAAGGATGCTGGCGGCGAGCCTTTCCTGGTCCCCGCCATGGGTAGCCACGGCAGCGCAACAGCGGAGGGGCAAACCGAAATCCTGCGCCGTCTTGGTGTCGCGGACTCAGTCGCAGCGCCCATATCTGCCAGTATGGATACCATCCTATTGGGCAAAGCTGAAAATGGCGCGGAGGCCCACGTGGATCGCATCGCGCACGAAGCCGATGGCATCGTTGTTCTCGGCCGGACGCAGACGCACCCGGAGTCCGCGACCGGTCTAGCTTCAGGCCTGTTAAAGATGACCACCGTCGGATTGGGAAAACAGCGGGGCGCACAGCAGGCGCACAACCACGGGCTGTGGAAGTCGATCTGCGTGGTACCCAGGCTGCATCTGGCAAAAACCAAGATCCTGTTCGGCGTAGCCATGGTGGAGAACAGCATCCATCAGGCGAAGCTGATAGAGGTAGTCCAACCCAAGTATGAGGCTTTCCTCGAGTCCGACGAGCGCCTGCTCAAGGTCTCCCAAGCCGCACTCGCGACGATTCCATTCGACCACCTGGACGTTCTCATCGTAGATGAGATCGGCAAGACGGTCTCCGGCACCGGCATGGATCTGAACGTGGTCGGGAGTTGGCGCGCCACTGGTAAGGGTGCGAACAAGCCGGAATTTAAGCGGATTGTGGTGCTGTCGTTAACGAAAGGCTCGCTTGGCAACGGGCTCGGTATCGGCATGGCGGATTTCACTACAAAACGCTTCATGGAGGAGTACGATACAGCCGCTACTTATATGAATTTGTTGACCGCGACTGAACCTGGCACGACTACCCGAGAGGGTCCTTTGCCGCTGGCGTTAGAAAGCGATCGCGAGGCGATTGAGATAGCCGTGTACTCTGCGCTGACCAATGGCAATACCGCGCGCATCGTCCGTATCCGCAATACAGCCCTACTCGAAGAAATGTGGGTCTCTGAAAATCTTCTCGAAGAAGTAAGCCGGAATCCGAACCTGTCCGTTGTTGACGGCCCTGCGATCCCCTTCAACTACAATATTTCCAATAATCTCTGGTGATATTGTTCAGTACTTCAGCGGAAACGCCTTTACACCTTGGCGGCTCGCACTATTTTCCGGAGCTTTCTGGTCAATCGATCAACACCGGTCGTTTTGCCAAAGCAGGACATCGTCGTGGTTGGCGCCTCCGCAGTCGGAGTTGAAGCACTCCAGGTGCTCGTTGCCGGTTTGCCCGCTGATCTGATTTGCCACTGTCTTTGTTGTGCTGCACATCGGACAGGAAATCAATGGAAAGAGCTATATCTTCCCAACATCGAGGTCCTCTGTCAACGCAAATAACGCCGAAATCCAGCGATGTATGCCAACAATCGATGCATCCAAAAGTCCGCGTATGCGCTTTTGGATGGCCACCCGGATATGGGTGATCACCGAAGCAGACCGAGCTTCAACCTGTATCCTACTGCCCGAAGAGTATTGAATGCTCTCCGCCCAACGCCGACCGGGTCATCCGCGCGGGCTTTTGTATACCGTCCGCCTATTGTCTACCGGCACCCTTTGTGGACGCTCATAGAAATTGTGAGGCCCAAGTCTCCAAGAAGTCTACGAGGGGTACGGACAAGCGTTCTGGCAAACCGCGTAAAGAGGCCCTCGGTAGGTTATGCTGCTATTCATGCCGGCGACACGCCGAGAATTCATTGCCTCCGGGGCTCTGGCCGCAGCAGCGCTCGGCGCGAACGATTCCATCCGCTTCGGACTCATTGGATGCGGAGGGCGTGCGCGGTCGCTGCTCGAACTATTCCAAAAAGAGCCGTCATTCCGCGTCGTGGCTGTCTGCGACGTGGATCAGGGCCGACTCGAGGAGACACGGGCATCGCTCTCGCCTCCGCCTGAGATGTACTCAGATTTTCGGCGTCTGCTCGAACGGAATGACATCCACGCCGTCATCGTTGCTACTCCGGATCACTGGCACGCCATTCCTGCGCTGCACGCGCTGCGCGCAGGGAAGGATGTGTACCTGGAGAAGCCGATTGGCCACACAGTGGAAGAAGGGGCCGTCTGATCGCGGAAGCGTACCCGAAGGCGAGAACACACATTCGATTGAGAGCACTGCGGGCTTGGACGCGGGCGATGGCACACATCAACTGCGTTTTCTCGAATCCATGCGCTCGCGCAAACCTCCTGCTTGCGGGATTGGCGAAGGGCATATCTCCACGGCTTCAGTTGATCGACCGATACCTGGACCAGATCAAGACCCTGAAAAAGCCCAATACCCACCGGAAGTACGACGCTGTGCTGACGAGATTCGCCAAGGTCTTCGATCGACGAACCCTCGATTCGATTTTGACGGAGGACCTCAACGACTACGTGGTCGCATTGATGAAATCCGGGATGTCGGCGAACACCGTTCTCCACAACGTCGTGATCATTGCGCAGTTCTGCAAGCGAAACGGAAGACCTGGCCTGACCCGATTGCTTCATCTCCCGGAGAGAATATCGCCGTTGCCGTTGGAGTATACCGAGGAGGAACTGGCATCTTTTTTCGAAGTCACCACCGATCGCGAGAGGGAGCTTTTCTCGACATTTCTGCTCACCGGATTCCGCGAGCAGGAGGTGGCGTTTCCTCTTCTGGAGCGACATTAATCTAAGGCTCAGGACGATCCGAGTCACCTCCAAGCCCCATCTGGGGTTTTCACCGAAGCGCTGGGAAGAGAGAGAAATTCCGATCCCCGTCGAGTTGGCCAGACTTCTTGAAAAACGCCCGCGCCTCCACAGCGAGCGGTTCGTGTTCCCTTCACCAACGGGCAATCGGGAACACAACATGTTGCTCAAATGCAAAGCGGTGGCGGAGCGCGCCGGGCTGAACTCAGAGAAGTTCGATCTGAAGACATTCCGCTCGACCTATGCCACGCGCATGCTCAGATCGGGCTTCGATTTGCGGACGGTTCAGCATTGGATGGGGCACAAATCGCTGGAGACGACGATGAGGTATCTGGTACCTGCGAGCGATGTTCATGACCGGCTCGATCAGGTTGTCGTGCCCAGTGTTGCTAAGGACTCAAACCCGCCACGGACGCCCGTTCAACAGGAAGTCGCCCCCAGCAGAAGACCCGTTCGTCAGCACAATTGATTCAACAGAGGCTGGTTCCTTTGAATGGGCGGCTTCAACCCGAAAAATGGCGAAAACCACTGCCCGGCTCGCAACGAACCTGCGGATTCCCTAGAGAGGTTGGGTTTGGGCCCAGAGGCGCGTCGTGCACGGGCGCTGCCCGAATGTCGTCCGCAGTACATCTGGGCCAACACCTCCAGGTGTGGAGGGAGTCGCCGGGCGGACAATTCGACGAGAAAGGAAAGTGGGTGGGCAGTTGGGTGGGTGGCTTCGAAGTCGGGCTCGTGAATCTCTCGCGCAGACAAGTACGACCGCGAGCGAGCGCTTGGCAGATCTCCTGGTCGACACACAGGCGGCCGCCATCGGGGGCCGTGCCGCAGAGTCCATAGCACGAGCGGGCGAACAACACTGTGGGGTATCTTGAAGAGGCACCTCGAAAAGGGTTGCCTTTGGAGATAAGCGATTATGGGAAGTCGAGCGCTCAAAACTAATCTTAAGAGCCCTAACCTAAAAGCACGAGGTCGCCGCCAGCAGTACGACCCAAACCGAAGGCGCTCAGCGCTTATATGAGCTTTGGCAGGAGCGAGGTTGGCGATCGAGTCGTCAGAGATTGACTGGTTTCGAACTGAGGATGAATTGCGAGAACAGTATTCAAAATAGCCAGAGTGCCGCATGATGACCATGCGAGAGGATCGACCGGATCATCTTCCAAAGCTTGGATCCGAACCTTACGATATGTGGGGTTCTCTCGTGGGTCGCACATCCCAGGCAGCAGCGTCGGCAATAGCCGTTTTGAGTTACTTCTGAGCGGTGGAAGGCTCCTGTTCGCCCTCCGCACGAAGCACATGACATGGCAGCGGCGAACACTACTTGGCAGCACGATGATTCAGAAAGCACCAACCTCATAACTAGCCTGGCATACTGAAGTTAATATCATACGCGCTATTGTTAAGAAGCAAATACAGCGTGGAGAGTAGGAATACCTCCCTGAAAAAAACGGGCCGGCCGGCCCCTTAGGGGTCAGCCTCGGAGGTACATAGCAAGCGCATAAGTGCCCCCGTCATGCTGTTGCTTGGTCTATCGAATCGTTTTGGTTCTTTGATCCTGTGAGATTCCCTCAACCGACGGGGCACCTTCTGCAATGAGCGGCGGGCTGCGCCGCTATTTCCCATGGCACGTTGTACAGCCGCAAGCATCTGGGACATTGATAGTGCCCGTGGTGCGGCCACAAAGGTGCTGGGTGCGCAAGGCGACACCAAGCGGTCCCAAACCACCGCCAACAATTAATCATATCGCTCCCTCAGGATACCTTGCGACGGAACAAGAGGCCTGCCCGGTGGTCGTTTGCAGCGGTCGGTTAGGGCACCACTCCAGGGTCAGAATGTGAATTGAGCTTTCCGCAGCGGAGTGGTGCCGCCGTCGGTCTGAAAGTCCTCGCAATCTTCTCAGTTCTTAGCATATGGAGAAGAAGCTCAAAAGGACCTCAAAATTGCAACGGAAACCGATCCGGATGCGAATAGATACGCCGTGGCGCGGCGAAAGCAAGATCAGCCATGATTCTGATTTGCATGGAGTTAAGGAGTGAATCGTCATATTCCTCAGTGAAGCGATTGCATTCCATCCTGGAATGCTCGACACAGTTCACCGCGACGATGCGGCGTTACGATGAAAACAGGGATCACGCAGGAGCGGAAATGGAGAGTCAAGGCACAAACGGGTGATCGCCCCGCAAGAGTGGCTGACGCGAATCG
>Ga0070681_10003108_pt1 | contig 15419 bp, 16 predicted proteins | sample KBSC83BmetaG_FD_65650 | JGI IMG/M metagenome (GOLD analysis project Ga0070681, IMG submission 65650) | Corn rhizosphere microbial communities from Kellogg Biological Station, Michigan, USA - KBS C8-3B metaG | ecosystem: Host-associated > Plants > Roots > Rhizosphere | place: USA: Michigan...
CCCACCACCGTCATCGCGATGCCCTTGAGCGGCGAGCCGCGCGACATCGTGCCGCCCGCGATGAGCCCGAGCAGCATGATCGAGAATATCTCCCCGGGGCCGAACTTGAAGGCGATCTCCACCAATAGCGGCGAGGCGAAGATCATCACCGTGATGCCGAAGGAGGCCGCGAAGAACGAGCAGATCATGGTGATGCCGAGCGCGAGGCCGCCCTTGCCCTGCTTGGTCATCGGGTAGCCGTCGAGGCAGGTCACCGCGTGCGGCGGGTGCGAGGGCATGTTGAGCAGGATCGCGCCGATGGCGCCGCCGTACATCGAGCCGTAGAAGATGCCCGCGAGCATGAGGATCGCGGGGATCGGCTTCATGGTGAAGGTGAGCGGCAGCAGCATCGAGATGGCGGAAAGCGCCCCCATCCCGGGCAGCACCCCGATGAGGTTGCCCACCAGCACGCCGAAGAACGACCACATCAGGTTGTGCGGCTGCAGCGCGACGCCGAAGCCGTACCAGAGGTCCTGGAGTGCCTGTTGCACGGGGTTACCTCATGCCGAAGAGGGGAAGCTGCATCTGGAGGGCCCACCAGAACACCACGATCGCGATCACCACGATGCCCGCGGCGAGGACCGCGGCGCTCTTCCAGGTGTTCATGCGGTCGCCCATCGCGGAGATGAAGACGATGGCGAAGGTGGCGGGCACGAGGCCGCCGTACATGCCGAACACCACGAACGCCACCACGCTGGCACAGATGCAGATCCACCCGCGCCATTCGGGGGGCAGCACTTCCTCCTCGCCCTCGTAGTGGGTGAAGCGCGCGGTGACGGCGATGGCGAGCCCGATCAGGGTGAGGATGATGCCCAGCGCCATGGGGAAGTAGCCCGGGCCCATGCGGCTCAGCGTGCCGACGCTGTAGGTCGACCCCTGGAAGGTCGCGCCCAGGCCGAGCACCATCATGAGGGTGCCCCCGGCGTAATCCCGCAGCCGCTTGTTTTGTAGTATCCGCAACGGAATCCCGCTGGCGCGCCGGTTCGACAGGCTAGGTTAAGGTCCGAGTCTTGCGTGAACCTTGCGGCGGGGGCTAAAAAGCAACCTTCGAGCCGCCCTTGAGCTCGAGGATTTCGCGGGCCTCGTCGGGCGTCGCGACCTCGAGCCCGAGGCCCTCGATCACCTGCCGCGCGGCGCGCACCTGCTGCGCGTTGGACTCGGCGAGCTGGCCGGGGCCGATCCAGAGCGAGTCCTCGAGGCCCACCCGGACATTGCCGCCCAGCGCCACCGACTGCGCGGCGATGGGGAGCTGGTTGCGACCGGCGCCCAGCACGCTCCACACGTATTGGTCGCCGAAGAGCCGGTCCGCGGTGCGCCTCATGTGCGCCACGTCCTCCGGATGCGGCCCGATGCCGCCCAGGATGCCGAACACCGACTGGATGAAGAACGGCGGCTTGATCACGCCGCGGTCGGCGAAGTGCCTGAGCGTATATAGGTGCCCGATGTCGTAGCACTCGACCTCGAAGCGCGTGGAATTGGCCGCGCACGTGTCGAGGATGTTCTCGATGTCCTTGAAGGTGTTCCTGAAGATCCGGTCGTCGGAGCCGGCGAGGTAGGGCCGCTCCCAGTCGTGCTTGAATTCCCGGAAGCGCGCGAGCATCGGGAAGAGCCCGAAGTTCATCGAGCCCATGTTGAGCGAGGCCACCTCGGGCTTGAAGTGGGCGCAGGGCTTGAGCCGCTCCTCGACCGTCATCGTCGGCGCGCCGCCCGTGGTGATGTTCACGACGACATCGCAGGCCTTCCGGATCCTGGCAAGGAAGGGCGCGAACGCTTCGGGGCGCTGGTCGGGCCGGCCGTCCTTCGGGTCGCGCGCGTGCAGGTGGACGATGGCCGCGCCCGCGGCGTGCGCGCCGATGGCGGCCTCGGCGATCTCGTCGGCGGTGATCGGCAGGTAGGGCGACATCGACGGCGTGTGGATCGCCCCCGTCACCGCGCAGGTGATCACGACTTTCCGGGGCGCCTTGGACTTCGGTGCGGCCATGCTTGCGATTCCTCGGGATGCTCGCGGGGGAGCGGGGAAGTTAGCATGGATGATCGGGAGGCACCCATGGACATGGAAATTCGCGACCTGCGCGTGATGGTGACGGCGGGCGCGGGCGGGATCGGGCTGGAGATCGCGCGGGCGTTCGTGCGCGAAGGCGCGCGCGTCCACGTGTGCGACGTGGACGAGGTGGCGCTCGCCCGCCTCGCCACGGCCGACGCCGCGATCTCCGGCACGCGCTGCGACGTGGCGGCGCGCGGCGAGGTGGCGCGCTTCTTCGAGGAAGGGCTCGCCAAGCTGGGCGGCCTCGACTGCTTCGTGAACAACGCGGGCATCGCAGGTCCTACGGGACGCATCGACGAGATCGATCCGGACGAATGGGACCGCTGCATCGCGATCGACCTCACCGGCCAGTTCAACTGTGCGCGCCTCGCGGTCCCCCATCTGCGCAAATCGTCCAACGCGAGCCTGGTGAACGTGTCCTCGCTCGCGGGCCGCCTCGGCTTCGCGATGCGCACGCCCTACGCGGCGGCCAAGTGGGGCGTGGTGGGCCTTACGCGCTCGCTCGCGGTCGAGCTGGGGCCGGACAACATCCGCGTGAACGCCCTGCTGCCGGGCATCATCGCGGGCGAGCGCCAGGTGCGCGTGCTGACCGCCAAGGCGAAGGCGCGCGGCATCTCGTTCGAGGAGATGGAGCGCCTCGCCTTCTCCTATACCTCGCTCAAGGAGTACGTGACCCCGCAGCAGCTCGCCGACCTGGTGGTCTTCGTGGCGAGCCCGCGCGGCCGCATGATCTCCGGCCAGGCGCTCGTGGTGGACGGCGATACCAACATGCTGGGCTGAATATGGCGCGGCCGGCGCTGAACGCTCCCGGCGCCCGCGGGTCCAATCGCCATGCTCAAGTGGGCCATCATCTTCTTCCTCATCTCCGTGGTCGCGGGCTGGTTCGGCTTCACCGGCGTGGCGAGCGGGGCGCGCACCATCGCCAAGGTGCTCTTCTTCATCTTCATCGTGATCTTCATCATCGTGCTGGTGTTCGGGGTGATGCTGGGGCAACTGGTGTTCTGAGCCCCGGCGCCGCGCCGCACCCGTAAAAAAGCCCGCGTCACCGCGGGCTTTTTCGTTCCGGGAGCGGGATCACTCGTCGTCCGGCCGCTTTTCGGCCTTCTCGGCGTCGTTGCGGATGTCGCCGACCGTCTTCTGCACCTTGCCGCCCAGCTGCTTGCCGAGCCCCTTGGCCTGCTGGCCGTAGTTGCCCGTCACCTTGCCGGCCTTCTCCTGCACCTTGCCGATCGCTTCCTTCATGCGGCCCTTGGCCTGGTCCTTGTTCATGCGCCTGTCCTCGCTAAGTGGTGGTTCGTACCGGTACGACTGGCGCGCGGGGGCCCGGTTCGGGTGCGCCGGTTGGCCCTGCCTGGTCCGTCCGGACCAGCGAAGAATTCTAGGAAAATCTTACAAGTGCCTGATCCATATACACTCTTGTTTCAGGCGTCATTTGGCGGCTACAAGGATATGGGTTAAAATCGACGCCTCTGTAGGAATTCCTGGAAGATGGTGTCGTGAATCTTCGCCTCCGCCTGTCAGTGTTCTTCGCACTCGCCGCCGCGCTGCTCGTCATCCGGCCGGCGATGGCGGACATCTTCACGTTCAAGGACGAGCGGGGCGTGGTCCACTTCACCAACATCAAGGGGCTGGACCCGCGCTACAAGCTGCTGCGCAAGGAAGGCGAGGGCGCCGTCCCCGGCTCGGGCAACGCCGCCCGCGCGTACATGCCGACCCAGGCGGACATCGATCGCTACCAGGGCATCGTCGAGACCGCGGCCCGCACCTACGGCGTCGAGAAGGCGCTCGTGAACGCGGTGATCTCGGCCGAATCCGGCTACAACCCGCAGGCCGTCTCGCGCACCGGCGCCCGCGGCCTGATGCAGCTCATGCCCGAGACGGCGCGCCGCTACGGGGTGCGCGACTCCATGGACCCGCACGACAACATCTATGGCGGCGTGAAGTACCTGAAGGACCTGATGACCCTCTTCCAGGGCGACCTCAAGCTCGTCGCCGCGGCCTACAACGCCGGCGAGAACGCCGTGATCCGCTACGGCCGCCGCGTTCCCCCTTATCACGAGACGCTGGGCTACGTGCCGCGCGTGCTCGAGTTCTACCGGAAGTTCCAGACCCGCGAAGGCTGAGGCTTCCCACCGCACAATTGGGCACAGTTCCCGGCCGCAAGGCTGGGGCTGTGCCCGATGTCTTTCTGGGGGGTGAAATTGGGCCCCGGCCTGCGCCGGGGTGACGCGCGGGCGGGGTGACGCTAGGCGGGGATGTCGGGGACCAGCTGGCGCTGCAGCATGAAGATCTGGTCCTTCAGCATGAGCTTGCGCTTCTTCAGGCGCTTCAACTGCAGCTCGTCGTGGAAGGGGTTGTGCTCCAAGGCTTCGATGGCCCGATCGAGGTCGCGATGCTCGAGGTTGAGCTCGCTGATGCGCCGCTTGATTTCCTCGGCGTTTTCCATCGTCGCGGTGACCATGGGGACATCCTCCGGTGCTTTTCGAAAACCATACTCCCCGGCAACCCCTTTGGCTAGCCCGGCGCCGGGGAGTTTCCCCTTGCGCCCCGGCGGACTATGCGATCAAATGGCGCACGCGGGGCGGGGGCCAGGAGCCTGCCAAAAGCACATAAGAAAACAAGCGGTTGTTGGAGGCGCATGAATTTCCGCCGCAGCGATTTCGACGTGACCAACCGGATCAACACGACCGATCCGGTGTGCGTGAAGCTCGAGGTCGACCGCATCTTCCGGTCCCTGTACGCGCGCACGCGTGCCGTCACGCTGAACCGCGCGTTCGACGACATGGTGAGCCTGTATCGCGGCGAGTTTCCCGGCTACGCGAAATGCGACACCGGCTACCACGATCTCCAGCACGTCCTCGAAGTCACGCTCGCGATGACGCGCCTGCTGGACGGCTACGAGCGCTCGCGCGGCGAGGGGCGCCACATTCCCGAGCGGCTCTTCGAGCTGGGCGTGATCTGCGCGCTCTACCACGACATCGGCTACATCCGGCGGCTGGGCGACACGCGCCACCGCAACGGCGCCGAGTACACCCGCACGCACGTCTCGCGCGGTGCCCGCTTCCTGCGCGAGTACCTGCCCGCGATCGGCATGCCCGAGTACGCGGACGTGGCGGGGCAGATCGTGCACTTCACGGGCTACGAGCGGCCGGTCTCCTCGATCCGCGTGCCCGACCCGATCTTCCGCCTGCTCGGCAGCCTGCTCGGCAGCGCGGACATCATCGCGCAGATGTCGGACCGCTGCTACCTGGAGAAATGCCGCGATCGCCTGTATCCCGAGTTCGTGGCGGGCGGCATCGCGCGCGTGAAGACCGAGGAAGGCGAGGAGGTGGTGTTCGAGTCCGGCGAGGACCTGCTGCGCAAGACGCCGATGTTCTACCAGAACGCCGCGCGCCGCCTCGACGTCGAGCTGGGCGGCGCCTACCAGTTCGCGCAGACGCACTTCGGCGGCACCAACCTCTACATGGACGCGTTGAAGCAGAACATCCGCTTCGTCGAGAAGAGCGCGGAGGCGGGCGAGCTCAAGCTGCGCCGCCAGCCCCCGAACCTGCTCGACTAGTTCACGACCGCGCCGGTTTCCTTCACCACTTTCCCCCAGCGGTCGTACTCGGACTGCATGAGCGCCTCGAACTCCGCGGGTGTGCTGGTGGCGACATCCACCCCGGCCGAGCGCATGAGCTTGCGCGCGCCCGGATTGGCGAGCACCTTCACGACGTCGGCATTGAGCTTGTCGACGATCTCGCGCGGCGTGTTCTTCGGTGCGAGCAGGCCCAGCCAGATGGTGGCCTCGTAGCCCTTCACGCCGGCCTCGTCCATGGTGGGCACGTCGGGCAGGTCCGGCGAGCGCTTCTTCGTGGTGACCGCGAGCGCGCGCAGCTTCCCGGTCGCGATGTTGGGCAGCGCGTTGGGCATGCCGACGAAGCTCACCTTCACCTGGCCGCCGATCAGGTCCTGCATCGCCGCGTTGCTGCCCTTGTACGGGACGTGCGAGAGCTTCACCCCCGCCATCGACATGAAGAGCGCGCCCACCAGGTGCTGGCTGCTGCCGTTGCCCGACGAGGCGAAGAAGATCTGGTCGGGACGCGTCTTCGCGTAGTCGATGAACTCCTTCAGCGTCTTCGCGGGCAGGCTCGAGTTCACGACCATCACGTACGGGCCCTCGACCAGCTTCATCACGGGAGCGAAATCCTTGATCGCGTCGTAGGGCATGTTCTTGTACAGGTGCGGGCTGATCACGTGCGTGGTGGAGACCATCGCGAGCGTGTAGCCGTCGGGTTCGGCCTTGGCCACCACGTCGGTGCCGATGGTCGAGCCCGCTCCGGGGCGGTTCTCGATGATGATGGGCTGCCCGAGCACCGGGGCGAGCTCCTTCTGCAGGATGCGGGCGACCACGTCCGTGAAGCCGCCGGGGCCGAACGGCACGATGATCTTCACCGGCTTGGTGGGCCAGCCGTCGGCGTGGGCGGGGAATGCGAAGGCGAGCAGCGCCAGCGCTGCGATGAAAACGCGTCTCATGCGATCGGTTCCTTGGTTCAGCCGGTATAGACCGGGCTTGGTTGCGAGAAGAAGGCGTGCAGGATGTGGTAGACGGTGCGGTAGTTCTTCTGCTGGAAGCTCGCGTGGGAGATCCCGGCCATCACGGCGAACTGCTTGTCGGGATTGGGCAGGCGCTTGAAGAACTCGACCAGGTCGTCGAACCCCGCGATGCCGTCGTACTCGCCGCGCATGACGATGGTGGCCGCGCGGATCTTCGCCGGGTCGATGAGCGGGAGCTTCGAGCACATGTCGACGTAGGTGCCGGTGGGCACCGAGTCGTCCAGCGCGAGGATGGCGTCGGCGAACGCCTCGACGGTGGCGTCGTCCGCGGTGCCCGGGTGGTCGCGCGTGAAGATGCTGCGCACGAACGCGCGGTCGATGGGCCGGCGGTTCACCGACTGGAATTGCGGAAGCTTTTTCCTGCGCTCGTCGAGCGTGGGGCTGCCTTCCCCCGTCCACACGAACGCATCGAGCGCCAGGCGCGCGACGCGCTCGGGATTGCGCTCGGCGAAGAGCGCGGCCTTGAGCGCGCCCGACGAGATGCCGTAGACCAGCAGGTTCCTGGCGCCGGTCTTGTCGAGGATGAAGCGGCTCCCGGCGGCGAGGTCGTCGGCGCCGTTCGCGATGTCGTTGTTGATCGGGCGCGACTTGTCCGAGCGGCCGTAGCCCTCGTTGTCCATCGTCCACGCGTCGTAGCCCAGGCTCGCGAAGTACTCCATCGCCGAGGAGTCGGGCCGGCCGGGCACGTGGAGGTCGAACGTCGGCTGCGAGGCCATCGACGAGCCGTGCACGAAGAGGATCGTGCCGCGCCGCGGCGTGCCCGCCGCGGGCTTCTTGTTCCACAGGAAAAGGCGCACGTCGCCCTTGTGCACCCAATGCTCGGTGCCGCCCTTCCATGTGGTGGTGGATCCATCCGCCATCTGCATTCCTCCATGCGGGACATCGTTCTGGTATCTTTCGGCCAGTGTAAGCCAACTCCATGGACGACCGCGCACCCCCCGTGAGCAAGCCCTTTCCGCACGGTGTCGTGAATGACGCCGCATCCGTCACGCAGGTCGTGCACCGGGCGATGTCGCGCACCGCCGATCCGCGCCTGCGCGAGATCATGGCGAGCCTGGTGAACCATTTGCACGCCTTCATCCGCGAGGCGCGCCCGAGCCCCGAGGAGTTCGAGCGCGGCCTGGATTTCCTGCTGCGCGTGGGGCAGGCATCGGGTCCCGAGAAGAACGAGATGGTCCTGCTGTCGGACCTGCTCGGCGTCTCGACCCTCGTGGTGATGCTCGAGAAGGAGCGCTCCGGCGGCAGCGGGACGGATCCCGCGCTGCTGGGCCCGTTCTGGCGCGATCGCTCGCCCGCCTGCGCCCCCGGCGACAACATCGCGCGCGACGGCGGCGGCGGCGGCGAGCCGCTCGCGGTCGCGGGCCGCGTCGTCGACCTGCGGGGCAAGCCCATCGCCGGCGTGACGGTGGACGTGTGGCAGGCCTCTCCCGTGGGCCTCTACGAGAACCAGGACCCCGCGCAGCCCGACCACAACCTGCGCGGGCGCTTCGAGACCGATGCGGCCGGCCGTTTCCACCTGCGCACCGTGCGGCCCAAGGGCTATCCGGTGCCGACCGACGGGCCGTGCGGCGAGCTGCTGCGCGCCCAGGACCGCTATCCCTACCGCCCGGCGCACCTGCACTTCATGCTTTCGCGCGAGGGCTACAAGACGCTCGTGACGCAGGTGTTCGACAACGCCGATGCCGCCATCGAGAGCGACGTGGTGTTCGGCGTGACGCCGCCGCTGTCCGGCGAGTACCGGCGCGGCCCCGACGGGATGCTGCATCTCGACTACGAGTTCGTGATGCAGCCCGGCACGCGGCGCATTCCCCAGGCGCCGATCCCGTGACCGACGCCGCGTCCTCGTTCGAGCCGCAGGCGCGCCTCGAGGGGCGCGACGTCCTGGTGGCGGGCGGCCTCGGCGCCGTGGGGCGCGCGACGGCGGCGCTCGCCGCGCGCCTCGGCGCGCGCGCGATCCTCCTGCACCGCCGCACCGATGCCGAGGCGGCCGAGTGCCTCGCCGGCCTTCCCGGCACGGGGCACTTCGCCGTGCAGGCCTCGATCACGGACTCGGCGAGCCTCGCGCGCGCGGCCGCGGTGGTGAAGGAGCGCTGCGGCAAGCTCGACGTGCTGGTCAACACGGCGGGCTTCACCAAGCCGGTGGCCGCGGCCGACCTCGACGCGCTCGACGACGCGCTGATCGACGCCATCTTCCAGGCGAACTGGCGCGGCGTGTTCGCCACCATCCGAGCGTTGCGCCCGCTGCTCGAGGCGAGCGGCGACGGCCTCGTCGTGAACGTGTCGTCGATCTCGGCCACCACCGGCACCGGCAGCAACCTGGCCTACGTCGCGGCGAAGGCGGGACTGGACATCCTCGGCAAGTCCCTCGGCCGCGCGCTCGCCCCGCGCATCCGCGTGCTCACGGTGTCGCCCGGCGTGGTCGAATCGGGCTTCGTGCCCGGGCGCGGCGCCGACTTCAACGCCAAGGCCGCCGCCTCCACGCCGTTGAAGCGCGTCGGGCGGCCCGAGGACGTCGCCGCGGCGATCGTCGCGTGCGCGACCCAATTGCGCTTCGCCACCGGGCAGACCTTCGTGGTCGACGGCGGCCGCTCGCTCTGACCATGGACGGCAAGACGCTCATCACCTGCGCGGTCACCGGCAACCTCACCAAGCCGGAGCAGACGCCGCACCTGCCCATCACGCCCGGGCAGATCGCCGACGAGTGCCTCGCCGCGGCGGGCGAGGGCGCGGCGGCGGTGCACATCCACGTGCGCGACCCGAAGACCGGGCGGCCGTCGATGGAGGTCGGACACTACCGCGACGTGATGGAGCGCATCCGCGCGAAGGATGCGAAGCTCATCATCAACATGACGACCGGGCCCGGCGGGCGCTTCGTGCCGAGCCCCGACGATCCGAAGGTGGCCGCGCCCGGCACGACGCTCCGCCCGCCGCTCGAGCGCCTGAGGCACGTGGAGGAGCTCAAGCCCGACATCTGCTCGCTGGACCTGAACACCATGAACTCCGGGCCCGACGTCGTGATCAACACGCCGGCCAACGTGCGCAAGATGGCCGCGGCGATGCGCGCGGCGGGCGTGCTCCCCGAGCTCGAGGTGTTCGACAGCGGCGACATGCACCTCGCGCGCGACATGCTGGCCGACGGCTCGCTCGACGGGCCGGGGCTCTTCACCATCGTGATGGGCGTGAAGTACGGCTTCGCGAGCACGCCGGAGACGCTCTTCTACGCGCGCTCGCTGCTGCCGCCCGGCGCGCGCTGGAGCGCCTTCGGCATCGGCCGCATGGAATTCCCGATGGTGGCGCAGGCGTGGCTGCTCGGCGGCCACGCGCGCGTCGGCCTCGAGGACAACATCTACCTCTCGAAGGGCGTGCTCGCGAAGAGCAACGCCGAGCTGGTCGCGAAGGCGCGGCGCGTGATCGAGGACCTGGGCGGCGCGGTCGCGAGCGCCGACGAAGCGCGCAAGATGCTCTCCCTCTGACATGCCCCGCGTGCTCAACATCCGCGCCGTCGCGCCCTCGGCCGACGCCATCGCCGTCGAGGTGGTGGAGTTCGGCGCCAATCGGCCGAGCGAGGGCGACGTGACCATCGAGGTGCGCGCCGCGGGCATCAACCCGAGCGACGGCAAGGCGATGCTGGGCGTGATGCCCTCCGCGGTCTTCCCGCGCACGCCGGGGCGCGACTACGCGGGCGTGGTGGTCGCGGGTCCCGGCGACCTCGTCGGGGCCGAGGTGTGGGGATCGGGCGGCGACGTCGGCATCTCGCGCAACGGCTCCCACGCCGAGCGCCTCGTGCTGCCGCGCGCGGCGATCGCGCGCAAGCCCGCCAACCTCTCGATGCTCGAGGCGGGCACCGTGGGCGTGCCGTTCGTCACCGCGTACGAGGGCCTGCGCCGCGCGGGCTATCCCACGCGCGATTCCGTGGTCGCCGTGTTCGGGGCGAGCGGCAAGGTCGGGCAGGCGGCGGTGCAGCTCGCGGCCCGCGCCGGGGCGCGCGTCTTCGCGATCGACCGCCGGGCGGATGCGCCGCGCGGCCACGCGAGCGGTCCGGTGCGCTACGTCGATGCGAGCCGCGAGAAGCCCGCCGAGGCCGTGCGCTCCGAGGGCAAGGGCGCCACGATCGCCTTCAACACCGTCGGCAGCCCCTGGTTCGCCGAGGCCAACGCGAGCCTCGCCAAGCGCGGCACGCAGGTCTTCATCGCGACCGTGGAGCGCGCCGTGCCGTTCGACATCTTCGCGTTCTATCGCGGCATGCACACCTACGTCGGCATCGACTCGCTCGCCCTCGGCGCCCCGGACTGCGCGCCGATCTTCGAGGCGTTGAAGCCCGGGTTCGAGGATGGCACGCTGCGCCCGTTCGCGGTGGAGGGCGGCGCGCGTTTCGGCCTCGACGACGCCAACCGCGCCTATCGCACCGTGCTGGCCGGCGCTCCCGGCCGCCTCGCTTTCGTACCCTGACCTCACCTGCCCTAGGAGAACCGCCCCATGAGAACGAGCAAGATCGCGGCATTCGCCGCCCTGCTGCTGCTTGCCTTCACGGCCGGTGCGCAGCCGAGCTGGCCCGATCATCCCATCCACATCATCGTTCCGTTCACCGCCGGAAGCGGCACCGACATCATCGCGCGCCTGGTGGCCGAGCCGCTCTCGAAGGCGCTCGGGCAGCCGGTCATCGTCGAGAACCGCGGCGGCGCGGGCGGTACCGTGGGCGCCGCGCAGGTGGCCAAGGCCACGCCCGACGGCTATACGCTGCTCGTGCACTCGGCGGGACACGTCGCCAATTCCTCGATCTACTCGCACCTGCCGTACGACACGCTGAAGGACTTCGCGGGCGTGACCCCCCTCGCGAGCCTACCCAACGTGCTCGTGACCTCGCCCTCGAAGGGCTACAAGGACGTGAAGGACCTGGTCGAGAAGGCGCGCGAGCATCCCGGCCAGCTCAACTACGGCTCGGCCGGCAACGGCAGCGCCACCCACATGAACGCGGAGATCTTCCGGCTCTCGGCCAGGTTCGACGCGGTGCACGTCCCGTTCCGCGGCACGCCCGAGGCGATCACCGAGACCTCCACCGGCCGCATCGATTTCCTCTTCGCGCCGATCGCTTCCGCGCTGCCGTTCGTGAAGAACGGGCGCCTGCAGGCGCTCGCGGTCGGCACGGCCAAGCGCTCTCCCGAGCTGCCGAACGTGCCCACCACCGTCGAGGCCGGGTATCCCAAGTCCGAGTACACGTTCTGGGTCGGCATGCTCGCCCCCTCCGGAACGCCCAAGGCCGTCATCGACCGGCTCAACGCCGAGATCGTGAAGGCGCTGCACACGCCGGAGTTCAAGGAGAAGCTCGCCACGCTCGGGGCGGAGCCCTACACCATGGCGCCCGCCGAGTTCGACGCGTTCATCAAGGCGGAGACCGCCCACATGGCCGAAGTGGTCAAGGCCGCGCACATCCAGGTCCAATGAGGACGCTCATCGCGCTGGCGCTCGCGCTATTCGCGCCCGCGGCGCTCGCCGCGCAGACGCTCCAGGTCATCGTGTTCGCCGGCGGGGCCAACTGGCCGCTGTGGGTGGCGATGGACAAGGGGCACTTCGCCGCGCGCGGCCTCGACGTGAAGGTGACGCCGACGCCGGGCTCGGTCTTCCTCGTGAAGAACCTGGTCGAGGGCAAGTTCGACATCGGCTTCATGACCTTCGACAACATCCCGGCCTACGACGAGGGGCAAGGCGAGGTCGCGCTCGACCGGCCCGCGAACCTGTTCGCGTTCATGGGCGGGCTCACCGGCGGCCTGCGCTTCATGGTGAACCCGGAGATCCGCTCGTTCGCGGACGTGAAGGGCAAGGCCCTCGGGGTCGATTCGCCCGACACCGGCTATTCGCTCATGCTGAGGAAGCTCCTCGAGCGCGGCGGCCTCGCCGAATCGGACTATCGCTTCGAGAACCTGGGCGGCACCGGCGAGCGCACCGAGGCGCTCATGCAGAATCGCACGCCGGGCACCATCGTCACCTCGCCGCTCGACCTGCTCCCGATCGCCAAGGGCTACCGCGTGCTCGCCGATTCGCGCGACGTGGGCCCGTACCAGGCGACGCTGTACGTCGCGCGGCGCGAATGGGCGCAGGCGCACGAGGCCGAGCTGGTCGCGTTCATCGGCGCGCAGCTCGAGGCGCTGCGCTGGCTCGCCGACCCCGCCCATCGCGACGAGGCCGTGGCGATCTACCGCCAGCACCTCCCGAAGGCGACCGAGCAGGGGGCGCGGAAGGCGTGGGACGCGCTCCTCGGCGGCAACGGCGAGGGCCTCACGAAGGACGGCCGCATCGACATGGCGGGTGTGGCGACGGTACTCAAGCTACGCAGCGAGTATGGCCGGCCGAAGAAGGAGCTCACCGACGCGTCGCGCTACGTCGACGAGTCGTACTACGAGAAGGCGGCGCACGGGGGCACGGCAACCGGGCGCGCCGAGGCGAGCAACATGGCGCTGGTGGGATTCCAGGACCTCGCGGGCCGCAGCGCCTACCAGCCGCTGGTGCATCGCCATGGCGAGCGCTGGATCGCGTACGTCGGGCACCACGGCGGCAAGGCGCTGAACCCGCTCACCGGCGCGATGGAGGACAACGGCACCTCGATCCTCGACGTGACGGACCCGCGCGCGCCGCGGCTCATCGCCCACATCCCGGGCGAGCCGGGCAGCGGAGAATCGGGCGGCGCGCAGATGGTGCGCGTATGCGACGGCGCCGCGCTTCCCCGCGCGGACAAGTCGAAGGTGTACCTCCTCAGGCCGTTCGGCAACCTGGCGCACGAGATCTGGGACGTGACCGATCCCGCGCGGCCCGCGAAGGTCACCACCATCGTGAAGGTGAAGGGCACGCACAAGAGCTGGTGGGAGTGCGACACCGGGATGGCCTACCTCGTCTCGGGCCTCGACGGCTGGCGCGTGCGGCGCATGACGCAGGTGTACGACCTCTCGGACCCCGCGCACCCGAAGTTCATCCGCAACTTCGGCCTCGCGGGCCAGCAGCCCGGCGCCACGGGCGAGGCGCCCGAGGAGCTGCACGGCATGATCTCCACCGGGCGCGAGCGCAACCGCATCTACTTCGGCTACGGCACCAACAAGCGCGGCATCCTGCAGATCGTCGACCGCGACAAGCTCATCAAGGGCGCGCCCGAGCCCACCGATGCGAACCTGAGCTATCCCGAGATCGGCCGGCTCTACCTGCCGCCCACCAACGGGGCGCACACGACCTTCCCGGTGCTGGGCGTGGACGTGGCCGAGTTCGCCAGGGACAAGGGCGGCGGCAAGCGCGACTTCGCCGTGATCGTCGACGAATCCCTCGCCAACGAGTGCCAGGAGCCGCGCCAGATGGTGTGGATCGCCGACATTACCGCGGAGGCGCATCCGTTCAACGTCTCGAGCTGGACGGTGCCCGAGGCGAGCGGGAATTTCTGCGCGCGCGGCGGGCGCTTCGGCTCGCATTCGTCCAACGAGAACATGACGCCGATCTACTACCGGCGCATGGTCTTCATCGCGTTCTTCAACGCCGGCGTGCGCGCGCTCGACATCCGGGATCCGTACCACCCGAAGGAAGTTGCCTACTACATCCCGGCGGTGACCGCGAAGACCGACAAGCGCTGCGTGGGCAAGGGCGCGGAGGAGCGCTGCAAGGTCGCGATCCAGACCAACAACGTCGAGGTCGACGACCGCGGCTACGTCTACATCGTCGACCGCGCCGACACCGGCATGCACATCCTCGAGCTCACCGGCGAGGCGCGCAAGGTCGCCGACTTCCGCTGAAAGCAAGGGGGCCGGATGCGATCCGGCCCCCCGATGCTTCGCCGCGCCCGCCGCTACTTGTACGTGTACGTGAGCGTCCCGTACACGAAGCGCCCGCGCACGTCGGCGTAGGTGATGTCGTAGCCCGCCGCGAACTGGCCGCCCTCGTTGGTATAGGGCGGGTCGGTGTCGAGGACGTTCTTCACGCCGGCCGAGAAGCGCCAGTTCTTGAAGCCGAGGTAGCTTCCCTGCACGTCGAACGTGCTGTAGTCGCCCACCTTGCGCGGCACCACGGGCGGGATGTTGTTGTTCAGGTCGTGGTAGCCCTTCTGGTAGTTCTGCAGGATGGTGGCGCTCCACGGGCCGATGTCGTAGGTCGCGCTCGCCACGTGGTGCCAGCGCGGGATCACGCCGCCGGCGGCGTTGATCGCCTGGTCCACGTTGGGCGTGTACGTGCCGTCGGCGTTCTGCGAGTCGAACTGCCACATGTAGGTGCCGTCCAGGCGCAGCGTGAGCTTGCCGACCGGCACCGGCGGACGCGCCGAGAGGCTCACGTCATAGCCGCTCACCTTCACCTTGAACAGGTTGGCGTTGGTCTGGACGATGTCGATGATCGGGCCCACGCCGCTCGCATTGCCGTCCGGTGCGCCGCGGATCAGGAAGGCCGAGTACTGCTGCGCGTTGGCCGCGTTGGCGAGGATGAACGTCGAGTTGAGGCCGCCGATCACGATCCGGTCCTTGAGGCTGATCCAGAACGCGTCGAGGCCGAGCGAGATGGCGGGCATCGGCTCGAAGACCACGCCGAACGTCGTCGAGAGCGACTTCTCGGGCTTGAGGTCCGGGTTGCCGCCGGTGAGCGTCGGGAACTGGTTGTTGCAGTCCGAGGGCGCGCCGGTGGCCGGGTTCGGGCAGCGGATCGGGTCCCGCGTGCCGTTGGGCGTGACACTCGAGGCCTGCGCGGTGTAGAGGTCGGTGAGCGAAGGCGCCCGGAAGCC
>Ga0070681_10003109_pt1 | contig 15417 bp, 18 predicted proteins | sample KBSC83BmetaG_FD_65650 | JGI IMG/M metagenome (GOLD analysis project Ga0070681, IMG submission 65650) | Corn rhizosphere microbial communities from Kellogg Biological Station, Michigan, USA - KBS C8-3B metaG | ecosystem: Host-associated > Plants > Roots > Rhizosphere | place: USA: Michigan...
CATCACTCGCATCGAGCGTGTACGATCGCGCGCTGCCCGCGGATGCGGTGTTCCTCGGCGAGGTCGGCCTCGGTGGCGAGATTCGGCCCGTCTCGCAGTCCGAGCGCCGATTGGCGGAAGCCGCGAAGATGGGCATGACGACCGCCTATCTCTCGGACCGTGGAGTTCCTCGTCGATCAGCGGCCGGCATTCGCGCGGTCGGTATCCGCACGGTGAGTGACCTCTTCGGATCGTTGTTCTCGTGAGCACGGACCGTCACGAGGACCATCACGGTGACGTCCGCGCACCCGGCAATCTGCCCCGCGACGCTACACCTCCGGACCTTCGAGCGGGAGCGGAGGACGCCGACGTCGGCGTCGTGATCGTTGCTGCAGGGTCGGGGAGTCGCGTGGGCGGAGCCGAGCTCAAACAGTTCCGGTGGGTCGCAGGGAAGCCGATGCTGCTGCACAGCGTGCAGGCGTTTCATTCGCGGCGCGACGTCGCGATGGTCGTGTGCGTGCTGCCGAAGGCATTCGTTGGCGACCCGCCACCGTGGCTTTTTCAGTGTGACATCGACCGGCTGCTGCTGTCAGTTGGCGGCCGCGAACGCACGGAATCCGTCGCGAACGGACTCGAGGACCTGCCTGACGAGGTCAACGTCGTACTGATTCACGATGCGGCACGTCCGTTCGTCAGCGATGCGACCATTGATCGCGTCATCGCGGAAGCGCGGTGTGGTCGCGGCGCGATTGCCGCGCTGCCAGTCGTCGACACGCTCAAGGAAGTCGATGACAGTGGACGCGTCGTGCGTACGCTGGACCGGGCCACCCTGTGGCGGGCGCAGACACCACAGGCGTTTCCGCGCGACCTGATCGAGCAGGCGCACGCGAAAGCGCGCGCGGAGCGTATCACTGCCACGGACGACGCCGCACTATTCGAGCAGCTCGGTCTGCCGGTCGTCGTCGTGCGGGGCAGTGAGCGTGCGATGAAGATCACCGATGAGGGTGACTTCGCACGCGCCGACGCGCTGTTCTCGGTGAACGAGTGACACGCCCGGAACCGAGAGCCGTTCCGTTCTGGTCCCCCGATGAAGTGGAAGCGTCGATCGGTGGAACGATCACACACCTGCAAGCCGGCGGCGTGCTCGCGTACCCGACGGAAACGGTGTACGGTTTTGGCACCGCGGTGGACTACGACTCGGTGGAACGACTCGTAAAGCTCAAGCGGCGTCCGGGCGCGAAGCCTTTTCTGCTCCTCATCTCGGCGAGCGAGATGCTCACGCGACTCGGTCTTCACCTGACGAGCTCCGCCGCGCGCATTGCCGCGCGACATTGGCCAGGACCCGTGACGCTCGTGTTACCCGGCGGTGAGCGTCGCGTACCCGACCGACTTCGCGGGCCCGAAGGCGGCATTGCCGTTCGATGGACGCCGCACGTCGGGCTCACTCGGCTCATTCAGGCGTACGGCGATCCGATCACGTCCACGAGCGCAAACCTGCCGGGGGTACCGCCAGCGATGTCTGCGACTGAAATTTTGCATCAGTGGAGCGATGCAGTGACGCGCGGCAGGATCCGCGTGCTCGACGGCGGGCGCCTTCAGCCATCCAATCCATCGACGGTCATCGACTGCACGGGGCCGCGACCGCGCGTGATACGGCCGGGTGCCGTTCCCGCCGCGACGTTGCGCGAGAGCGCACCAGATCTGATCGGAGACGTGTAACCGCGAATGAAGATTCTGTTCATCTGCACGGGCAACACCTGCCGCAGCGCTCTTGCCGAGGGAATCGCGCGTCGCGAAGCGATCGAGCGCGGGCTCATTGACTTCGATGTTTCGAGCGCGGGGACGAGCGCATGGAATGGCTCGCCGGCATCGGACGGAAGCTTGCTCGTAGCGCTCGAGCATGGTGTCGACCTGAGCGTCCATCGCGCCCGGCAGCTCTCGCGCGAGATCGTCATGGAGAACGACGTGATTCTCGCGATGGGTCCGCATCACCTCGAGCGCGCAGAGGCGCTTGGCGGTGAGGGGAAGTCGCATCTCCTCACTCACTACGCGGCACACGGCTCGAGCGATCGCGCGGTAAGTGACCCGTTTGGCGGCGACCTCGATGTCTATCGCGCGACGTACGAGGAGCTGGAGCGGGAGATCAAACGCGTGTTCGACCGCATAGCGGCGGAGCAGGCGCCGGGCGCCTCGTGACGGGGCTGCCGGGTCGGCTCGTTCTCCTCGGCCACCCGGTAAGTCATTCGCTGTCGCCCGCGTTCCAGAACGCCGCATTACGGCACGCGGCATTGCCGGTTCGATACGAGCTGCTCGACGTTACACCCGCCGCGCTCGACGCGACGCTCGACGCGCTCATCGCGGAAAACACGTGGGGCAACGCGACCATACCGCACAAAGCGCACGTCGCGTCGCGGTGTGCTCGAGTGAGCGCGCTCGCGGAACGCGTCGGCGCGGTGAACACGTTCTGGATCGAAAATGGAACGCTCGTCGGCGACAACACCGACGTCGGCGGCTTTCGTGCGCTGCTCTGGGAGACGGCGCCGGATCTCGACCGTACCAGACCCGTTGCTGTGCTCGGAGCTGGCGGTTCGGCCGCCGCGGTGCTCACCGCGCTCGAGCGCGACGCCTTCCAGGACGTGCGAGTGTACAGCCGGACCGAGGCTCGCGCGCTCGCGTTATGCGAGCGCTTCACCCGGGCACGCGCCGTGAGTGACGCCGTGACGAGCGTTCGCGGCGCGGCGCTAGTGATCAACGCCACGCCGAGTGGGCTCGATGATTCATCGATGCCGGTGAGCGCTGAGTCGCTCGACGCATCCGCCATTGTCCTCGACCTCGTCGTTGGCCGAAACGAAACGCCACTGGTACGCGCCGCCCGCGCCGGGGGACACCGCGCCGCCGACGGCCTAACGATGCTGATCGAGCAGGGAGCGCTTGCCTTCGAGCGGTGGTTCGGCACGCCGCCGGACCGCGACGTCATGCGTCGGGCGGTCGTGCGCTAACGCCATGTTCCCGCTCCAGCCTCTACGGATCGCTTCGCCACGCGCTGCGAGTGCGCTCCGCCTCCTGCGCGGTGCCGCGGCCGGCATCGCCGATCTCCTCCTGCCGCGCAGCTGCGTGGTCTGTGAATCTCCGCTCGCAGCTCACGAGCGAGGCGTAGTCTGCGGCCGCTGCTGGACGCGCCTCGACGCACTGCCTCACCCGCAGTGCACCAGATGCGGGCACCCGCACATCAAGCACAGCTGTCGATGGTGCGACCTGCTTCCGCCATTCATTCGCGCGGTGCGATCGGTGTGCTGGGCGCCGAGCGGCGCGGGCGGCGCCATCGTCCACGCCCTCAAGTACGACGGCTGGCGAGCGGCGGCAGAGGGAATGGCTGACCGCATCGCGCGTCTCGCGTGGCCGATCGACGTCATCGAAGAGCGAACGGCCCTCGTTCCGGTTCCACTCTCGCACGCGAGGCTGCGCGAACGTGGATTCAACCAGAGCGAGCTCATTGCACGCGCGCTCGCATCGCGATGGCGCATACCCGTCTGGACTGATCTCATGTCGCGCCAGCGAAACACCGAAACGCAGACGCGTCTCACACCAAGTGACCGCTTGCGCAACGTGGCCGGAGCATTCGATGTTTCGTCGTCGGTGTCGACGCGCCTGCGTGGCGCGCACCTCGTGCTCGTTGACGACGTCGTCACGACGGCCGCGACACTGAACGCGTGCGCGGAAACGTTGATGCAAGGCGGCGCTCGCATCATCAGCTATGTCACCTTCGGCCGCGCTCGCTCCGCGAGTGACCGGCCGCTTTCGTGAGGAAGATCGGGAAATGGCGATTCGGGTGGGTATCAACGGCTTCGGCCGGATCGGTCGGCAAGTGCTGCGGGCGGCGAAAGAGCAGGGCGTCGCGGACCTCGACTTCGTCGCGGTGAATGACCTCACCGACACCAAAACGCTCGCGCATCTCTTCAAGTACGACTCCGTGCACCGCACGTACGACGGCGACGTGAGCACGTCGGCAACTGGCATCTGCGTCGACGGCGACGAAGTTCGGGTCTTCGCGGAGAAGGATCCGGCAGCACTGCCATGGAAAGATCTCGGCGTCGACATCGTGCTCGAATCGACGGGTCGCTTCACCAAGGCGGAGGACGCCGCGAAACACATCAAGGGCGGCGCCAAAAAGGTGATCATCTCCGCGCCGGCGAAGGGTGAGGACATCACCATCGTGATGGGCGTGAACAGCGACAAGTATGACAACGCCAAGCATCACATCGTGTCGAACGCGTCGTGCACCACCAATTGCCTCGTCCCCATGGTGAAGGTCGTGCGCGATGCCTTCGGCTTCCGCCACGGGTCCATGGTGACGATCCACAGCTACACCAACGACCAGAACATCCTCGACCTTCCGCACAAGGATCTGCGGCGTGCCCGCGCGGCAGCGATGTCGATCATTCCCACGACGACCGGTGCGGCGAAAGCGACGTCGCTGGTGATCCCGGAGGTGAAGGGCAAGATCGACGGCATCGCGATCCGCGTTCCGACGCCCGACGTGTCTTTCACCGATCTGACGGTGGAAGTCGATAAGCCGGTGACGGTGGAGCAGATCAACGCGGCGTTCAAGGCTGCGGCAGACGGACCGATGCACGGCATTCTCGCGTACTCGACCGAGGAGCTGGTATCCTCCGACTACATCGGAAACCCGCACTCCTGCATCCTCGACGCGAAGAGCACCAACGTCGTGGACGGTACGCTCGTGAAGGTCTCCGGCTGGTACGACAACGAGTGGGGCTACGCCTCGCGTTGCGTGGACATGCTTCGTTTCATGGGTGTTCGCCTCTAGTTGTCATCCCGAGCGAAGCGAGGGATCCTCAGATTCCCGATAGAGGGCTCTCTTTCGGGACGATGAAGATCCTTCGCCTGACGGCTCAGGATGACAAGACACTGCCATGATCACCAAACGAACCATCCGCGATCTCACCGACGCCGAAGTGCGCGGAAAGCGTGCGCTCGTACGCGTCGATTTCAACGTGCCGCTCGACGAGAGCGGCAACGTCTCGGACGACACGCGAATCCGCGCGGCGCTTCCGACTATCGAAGCGCTCGCAGCGCGCGGCGCTCGCGTGGTGCTGCTCTCACACCTTGGCCGGCCGAAAGGCGGAAAACCCGAGCCAAAGTATTCGCTCGCGCCCGTCGCCAAGCGACTTGGCGAGTTGACGTCCCGCCCTGTGCGATTCGTCTCGGCGCTCGAGGGCGACGATGCCGTGACCGCCACGCGTGAGCTCAAGGACGGCGAAATTCTGCTCCTCGAGAACACGCGGTTCAACGCGGGTGAAGAAAAGAACGACGACGCCCTCGCCAAGGCGCTCGCGCGACTCGGTGATCTGTACGTGAACGACGCCTTCGGTGCGGCGCATCGTGCGCACTCGTCCACCGCCGGCGTCGCCAAGTATCTGCATCCGGCGGTTGCGGGCCTCCTGATGGAGAAGGAGCTCGAGTACCTCGGCTCCGCTCTCGCCGATCCGCAGCGACCGTTCATCGCGATCCTGGGCGGCGCGAAGATCTCGGGCAAGATCGACGTCATCGAGTCGCTGTTGCCGAAGGTCGACGGGCTCCTCATTGGCGGCGCGATGGCGAACACGTTCTACAAGGCGATGGGCCTCGAAACCGGAAAGTCGCTGGTGGAGCCCGACCGGGTCGATCTCGCGAAGTCGCTGCTGGATCGCGCCGGATTCCGCCTCACGCTTCCGCACGACGCGATGGTGGCTCCGTCGCTCGAGCAGGCTGCCGGCGCACACGCCGTCAAGCGCGACGCGATCCCGCCTAACGAAGCGATGTTCGACATCGGGCCCGAGACGATGCGCTCGTATGCACGGGCGATCGCGACCGCGAAGACGGTCGTCTGGAACGGGCCGATGGGCGTGTTCGAGACGCCGCCGTTCGATGCGGGCACACGTGCCGTCGCACAGGCCATGGCCGACGCGACGAACAAGGGCGCCACGACGATCGTCGGCGGTGGAGATTCCGCAGCGGCAGTGGCCGAGGCAGAGCTCGAGGCGCGCATGAGCCACGTCTCGACGGGCGGGGGCGCGTCACTCGAATTCCTCGAAGGAAAGCCGCTGCCAGGAGTAGAAGCGCTGGAGTCTCGCCGGTGATGCTCCGAAAGCCGGTGTTCGCCGCTAACTGGAAAATGAACCACGGCCCGACCGACGCGAAGGCGTTTCTCCGCACGTTTCTCGTGCACTACGCGCGACGCGCAGACCGGACCGTGGCGTTCTTTCCTCCCGCGCTGACGCTGCCCGCAGTGACCGATGCGCTTCGCGACCGCACCGACATTCTGGTCGGCGTGCAGAATGTCCATTGGGAACCCAAAGGAGCGTTCACCGGCGAGGTGTCGGCGCCCATCGCGCGCGACGCAGGTGCTCGACTCGTGCTCGTGGGGCACTCGGAGCGACGCCACATCTTCGGCGAGACCGACGAGCAGACGGGGCTAAAGTGCGCCGCGGTTGCCGCCGCGGGCCTCGTCCCGATGTTGTGCGTGGGAGAGAAGCTCGAAGAACGAGAGCGAGGCACGGAGGAAGCCGTCGTCGTGAGGCAGCTGCGAGCGGGTTTCGCACGCTTACAGCCCGCGCAGATCGCGACTGCGCTCGTGGCCTACGAGCCCGTGTGGGCGATCGGGACGGGCCGTACCGCATCGCCCAACGACGCCTCGGCCATGCACGCCGTGGTGCGGCGCGTGTTGAAGGAGCTGGCCGGGGAGCGCGCCGCTCACATTCCCGTGCTCTATGGCGGGAGCGTGAGTCGTGGCAACGTGGCCGAGTTGATCAGTGCACCCGAGGTCGACGGCGTTCTCGTGGGTGGAGCGAGCCTCGACGCGGACGGCTGGGCGACAATCGTCCGGGCCACAGTCCGTTCGGGTTGACCCACCGGGCTCACGCCAGCGATATTACGCGGCTGCATTTCTCAATCGTCCAGCCCTCGCTCAAGCAATGCTGTACACGTTTCTCGTCATTCTGCTGATTCTCGACAGCATCATCCTCGTCGCCGCGATCCTGCTGCAGAGCGGAAAGGGCGGTGGGCTCGCCGCGAGTTTCGGTGGTGCTACGTCCGCCGCCGATTCGCTCATCGGCACGCGCCAGGCGGGCAACCTCCTGACGAAGGCGAGCTGGTGGTGCGGTGGCATCTTCCTGCTGCTCGCGTTCGTTCTTCAGATCGCCTCGACGCGAACACGGGTCCCGGCCTCGGTGTTGGACAAGCCGCTGACGAATGTCCCGGCTGCCCCGATCGCGCCGACAACGAAGTCGAACCCGGCGGTTCCGCTCGAAGCAGCACCGAAGACCCCGGCACAGGCCACCCCGCCTGCAACGCGGGCGCCTGCCCCGAAGGGTACCCAGCCCAAGCAGTAACGCTCAACGGTGACCGACCAGCGCTCCCTCCCAGGGTTCCTCCTCCTCGAGGACGGGACCCTTTTTCGCGGCCGGCTCGATCGCGCCATCACTCCCGCGGTCGCCGAGGTCGTGTTCACGACGAACATGACGGGGTACCAGGAGGTCTACACCGACCCGTCCTATCAGGGCCAGATCGTGGTGATGACCGCGCCGATGATCGGCAACTACGGCGTCAACGCCGAAGATCCGGAGTCGGGTTCGCCGCAGGTCGCGGGCGTGGTGCTTCGAGAGCTGTCTCGCAGCTACTCGAACTGGCGGGCGTCGGGTGACCTGCGGAGCTGGCTGACAGCCGCGAACGTCCCGATTCTCGAAGGGGTTGATACCCGACGATTAACGCGACACCTCAGATCCGTCGGCGTGATGCGCGGAGTGATAGGGGTTGGAGAAGAGCCCGACGACGAAGCGCGCGCTGCCCTCGAGGCGTGCCCCAGCATGGAAGGCCTCGATCTCGCGTCGCGGGTGTCGACGAAGTCGGAGTACGGGTGGGGCGACCCTCGCTCGAGCACGCACATCGTCGCGTACGACTACGGCATCAAGCGCAACATCCTTCGTCTTTTCGAGGCAGAGGGATGTCGCGTGACAGTCGTCCCCGCAACGACACCGCATAACGAGGTACTCGACCGGTCGCCCGACGGCGTGTTTCTCAGCAACGGCCCGGGTGATCCGGCCGCCGTCGCCTATGCGCCCGACACCATTCGTGGGCTTGCCGCCGCAGGCGTCCCGATCTTCGGGATCTGCCTGGGCCACCAGCTCCTCGGCCTCACGTTCGGCGGTGAGACGGTCAAGATGCCGTACGGCCATCGGGGCGGGAATCACCCCGTGAAGGAGCTGATCACGGGGCGTGTTCTCATAACGTCCCAGAATCACGGCTTCGCGGTTCGAGGCGACGAACACGGCGTTCCGGGCGCGCCAGCGCTCGAGGTCACGCACGTGAATCTCAACGACGGAACCGTCGAGGGGCTCAAGCACCGCGATCAGCCGATCTTCGCCGTGCAATACCATCCCGAGGCCGCACCCGGCCCGCACGACGCGCGACCGCTGTTTCGCGAGTTCATGGAGACCGTCCGGAAGACGAGCGTCTAGCCATCGAAGCGAACCCGTCCGGACATGACAAACGTCTGGTCCGGCACCTTCGAGCAGGCTGGCTCAAGTGAGCCAAGCGCTTGACACACAATGGTTAACGGTCTAGTTTCGAGCCGTTGATCGAGTGTCCCAACGAGTCTCTGTCGAGGCCCATCAATGACGAAAGCCGACCTGGTCGAGCGAGTCACCGCGCAGATTTCACAAACTGCCGGACCGATGATCTCAAAGAAGGACTGCGCTCGCGTCGTCGATTCGTTTCTCGACGCGATCAAGGAAGCCCTTCAGCAGCAGAAGAACATCGAGGTCCGCGGCTTCGGCACGTTCAAGATCAGGCAGCGGAAGACTCGCATGGCTCGGAATCCTCGCACCGGATCGCCCGTCGAAGTGTCGGCGCGGCCCGTTCCAGTCTTCAAGCCATCGAAGGAGCTCCGCGCGATGGTCGCTGGGACCGAATACGTCGAGGAGTTTACCGAAGACTGACGGCGTCCAGTCGTTCGGCTCGAGCGTGTATGGTTCGACGACTCGATAATGAACCCGGTGCAAAAAGCGCCGGGTTTTTTTGTCGGCGTGCGCGCGCCGCGCGCGGGCTTTATTCTTTCTGAGACGATGACTGTAACAGTCTTGCTCTTCGCCTCTTACGCCGACGCGCTCGGGAGGTCGGCGATCGAGTTGGATGTCGCGCCTGGCTCGACCGTTCGCGACATCCTCGGGACGCTGTTGGCGATGCCCGGCGGCGATCGCCTCCCACCGCGTCCGCTCGTGGCGGTGAACCGGGAGTATGCGAGCGCCGCCACCACCCTGCAGGGCGGAGAGGAGGTGGCGGTGATCCCTCCAGTGGCTGGCGGGTGATGCGAGTCGCGCTCGTCGATTCTCCCATCGATGTCTCGTCGCTGATCTCGGAGGTCAGCGGCGACTCGTGCGGCGCGACCAGCGTGTTCCTCGGCCGCGTGCGCAACGTGAACGACGGACGGTCGGTAACAGGCATCGAGTACTCCGCGTACCGGAGTATGGCCGAGCGTGAAATGAATGCGATCGTGCGCGAGGCGGCGGAGCGGTTCGGTGTGAGCCGCCTGATCGTTGAGCATCGACTTGGCGCGCTCGGTCTTGGCGACGTGAGCGTCGCAATCGTGGCAGCGCATCCGCATCGCGCGCCGGCGCTCGACGCCATGCGCTTCGCCATCGAGCAACTCAAGCGACGCGTGCCGATCTGGAAGCTCGAGCTGTACGTCGACGGGACGCGTGAATGGGTCGGGTCGGGAATCGGGAATAGGCGGGAGCCCAGCGAAGCTGGGCAGATGGGAATCGAGACGCCTGACGTGGTCGCGACGCGCACCCAATGAGTACCGCGCTCAAGGATCAATTCGGGCGCAGCATCGAGTATCTCCGCATCTCGGTGACGGACCGGTGCAACTTCCGCTGCCTGTACTGCATGCCTGCAGAAGGGCTTCCGTGGCTGCCCAAGGCCGAAATTCTCTCGTACGAGGAGATCGCCGGCGTCGTGCGACAGCTCGCGCCGCTCGGGTTGCGACGTATTCGCATCACCGGCGGTGAACCAACCATCCGCCCCAATCTCGAAGAGCTCGTACGACTCCTGCGCGCAGTGCCCGAGATCGAGGATATCGCACTCTCGACGAACGGTGCCCGATTGCCTGAGCTCGCGCATCGGCTTCACGACGAAGGACTGGATCGCATCAACATGAGCGCCGACAGTCTGCGTCCGGATCGCATCGCGAAGATTGCCCGGCGAAACCTCGGGTTCGATCCCGTGACGTCCGCGCTCGCTGCGGAGCGCGCAGGTCTCGCTCCGATCAAGATCAACGTCGTTGTCATGCGCTCCATCAATGATGATGAGATCGAGGACTTCGCGCGCCTGACGCTGGATCATCCGTGGCACGTTCGCTTCATCGAGCTCATGCCCGTTGGTGAGATGAGCGGCCTCACGTGGGAGCACATCGTCCCCAGCGACGAACTGCTCTCTCGGATCGCTTCGCTCGGTGCGCTCGCCAAGGACGGCGGGCCGCCGCGAGGCAACGGGCCCGCGGCGTACTACCGCCTCGCCGGCGCGCCGGGCACTATCGGCGTCATCACACCAATGACGCACACGTACTGCGCATCGTGCAACCGCGTGAGGCTCACGGCTGACGGACGACTTCGCACGTGTCTCTTCGGCGATCACGAAGTGCTCCTGCGCGACGCGCTCAGACGCCACGAGCCGCTCGAGCCGCTCTTCCGGCAGGCGCTCGCCGACAAGCCCAAGGAGCACAATCTGCTGCAGATGAAAGTCGGCGGCCTTCGCGCACTCTCGCAGGTGGGTGGGTAACCATCGACGCGTTGTAGGTGGCTCCTGCTCCAACTAGTTTTGCGTTACTGGAGCAACCAACTCACCTCATCGCACAACATGGTCAATCTCATCACGGTGGTCGGCGCGGGGAACGTCGGCGCGACTACCGCTCAGCGTGTTGCGGAAAAGGAGCTGGCTCGCCGCGTCGTCATGGTCGATGTCGTCGAAGGAGTTCCGCAGGGCAAGGGACTCGACCAGTGGCAGTCCGCACCGATTGAAGGCTTCGACTCGCGCATCATCGGCGCGAACGGCTACGACGAGACCGCGGGATCCGACATCGTCATCATTACCGCCGGGATCGCCCGCAAGCCGGGGATGTCGCGCGACGATTTGCTGAACACGAACGCCGGCATTGTGAAGCAGGTTTCGGAGCAGATCGCGAGGACGTCGCCGAACGCGATCATCATCGTCGTGTCGAATCCGCTCGACGTGATGTGCTACGTCGCGAAGAAGGTGACAGGCTTCCCTCGCGAGCGCGTCATCGGCATGGCGGGCGTCCTCGACACCGCACGGTATCGCGCGTTCCTAGCGGAGGCGCTCGACGTTTCCGTGCGTGACATCCAGGCGATGGTGCTCGGTGGCCACGGCGATACGATGGTGCCGCTCATCAGCTACACGACCGTGAGCGGGATTCCCGTGACTCAGCTGCTCGATCGGAAGACGCTCGACGAGATCGTCGATCGCACGCGCAACGGGGGCGCCGAGATCGTGAAGTACCTGAAGACGGGCTCCGCGTACTACGCGCCGTCATCGGGCGCCGTCCAGATGGCCGAAGCGATCGTGTTCGACCAGAAGCGCGTGCTGCCGTGCGCCGCGTGGCTCGAGGGTGAATACGGGATGTCGGAGATTTTCCTTGGCGTTCCGGTAAAGCTCGGACGCGGTGGCGTCGAGAAGGTGCTCGAGGTCGAGCTCACCCCGAAAGAACGCGTCGATCTCGGCAAGAGCGCAGAGGCCGTGCGCGAGCCGATTTCGAAGCTCACGATCTAGCGCGCGTCCACGTCGGCGATGACTGCCCCGTCCGCAGCCGCGGTCCCCCGCACGAGCGCCCAACGCGGCGTGATCGCGCGATTCTGGCATTCGTCGGTCGGGAAGAAGGCGGTGATGGCGGTGACCGGTCTCATGATGGTCGCCTTCCTCATCGTGCACGTGATCGGCAACCTGCAAGTGTTCGAGGGGCCGCTCAAGATCAACGAGTACTCGGCGGCACTGCACCGCCTTGGTCTGTTGTTGTGGCTCGCGCGCGGCGGGTTACTCGCCGCGCTCGTGCTGCACGTCGTCGCGGCGTACCAGCTCACACGACGCAGCCAGGGCGCACGGTCCGTCGGTTATGCGGACCGTGAGCCCCAGGTGTCGACGTTCGCGGCGCGCACGATCCGCTGGGGCGGCGTCCTGCTGCTCGTCTTCATCGTGTTGCATCTGTTGCATTTCACGTTCGGCACGATTCACCCGGCCTTTGACCGGAAGGACGTGTACGGCAACATGGTCGCCGCGTTCCAGATGTGGTGGGTCGCGGTGCTGTATCTCCTCGCGATGATCGGCCTGGGGCTGCACCTCTACCACGGCACCTGGAGCAGCATCCGGACGCTCGGCCTAACGAGGCCGTCGAGGGATCCGTTCCGGCGGCGCGTGTCGGCAGTACTGGCGTGGGCCATCTACCTCGGCTTCTCCATTATTCCTATTGTCGTGTTCGCGCGGATCGTCAAGTAACGCGCGCGGCCACGCGATCGGATCGAGCGAATGATATCGATGGAACTGCGTTCCCGAATTCCTTCCGGACCGATTCAATCGAAGTGGGACACTCACCGCTTCGAGATGAAACTGGTGAACCCCGCCAACAAGCGAAAATTCACCGTCATCGTGGTGGGAACCGGGCTCGCCGGCGGGTCGGCTGCCGCGACGCTGAGTGAGCTCGGTTACAACGTCCGCTGCTTCTCGTTTCACGACTCCCCGCGGCGCGCGCACAGCATTGCCGCGCAGGGAGGCATCAACGCGGCCAAGAACTATCAGAACGACGGCGACAGCATCTACCGCCTGTTCTACGATACGGTGAAGGGCGGGGACTTTCGCGCGCGTGAGGCGAACGTCTATCGGCTCGCGCAGATCTCCGTCAACATCATCGATCAGTGCGTCGCCCAGGGCGTCCCGTTCGCGCGAGAGTACGGCGGGTTGTTGGCGAACCGATCGTTCGGTGGCGCACAGGTGTCGCGAACGTTCTACGCGCGCGGACAGACGGGCCAGCAGCTCTTGTTAGGCTGTTACCAGGCGCTCGAGAAGGAGATCGCGCGCGGCGGCGTGGCGATGTTCACGCACACCGAGATGCTGGACGTGGTGCTCGTGGACGGGAAGGCGCGCGGCATCATCACCCGCGACCTCACCACCGGGGCGATCGAGGCCCACGCGGCCGACGCCGTCGTGCTCGCGACGGGCGGGTACGGCAACGCGTTCTTCCTGTCGACGAACGCGAAGAACTGCAACGCGACGGCCATCTGGAGAGCGCACAAGCGCGGGGCCGCGTTCGCGAACCCGTGCTTCACGCAGATCCACCCGACCTGCATTCCGGTGAGCGGCGACTATCAGTCGAAACTCACCCTCATGAGCGAGTCGCTGCGCAACGACGGTCGCGTCTGGGTGCCGAAGAAGGCCGGCGACAAGCGCAAGCCGAACGAGATCCCGGAAGCGGAGCGCGACTACTATCTCGAGCGGAAGTATCCGAGCTTCGGTAATCTCAGTCCGCGCGACATCTCCTCGCGTGCGGCGAAGGAGGTGTGTGACGAGGGTCGCGGAGTGGGGGAGACCGGGCGCGGCGTGTATCTCGATTTCGCCGACGCCATTCGGCGTCTCGGCGAGGACAGGATACGGGAGCGCTACGGCAACCTGTTCGAGATGTACGAGCGCATCACGGATGAAAACCCGTATCGCGTGCCGATGCGCATCTACCCGGCCGTGCATTACACCATGGGCGGCCTCTGGGTGGATTACAATCTCATGAGCACCATTCCCGGGCTGCACGTCCTGGGCGAGGCGAACTTCTCCGATCACGGCGCCAATCGGCTCGGCGCCAGCGCGCTCATGCAGGGGCTCGCCGACGGGTACTTCATCATCCCGTACACCATCGGCGACTACCTGGCGAACGCCAAGCTCGAGAAGGTGTCGGCCGATCAGCCTGAGTTCGTAGCCGCCAAGGCGGGCGTCGAGTCGATGACGAAGCGGTTGTTAGGCATCGACGGCAAGCGCACGGTCGACGCGTTCCACCGCGAGCTCGGCGCACTCCTGTGGGAGGACTGCGGCATGGCGCGAAATGCGGCCGGGCTGCAGCGTGCGCTCGCCCGGATTCCCGAGATCCGTGAGGAGTTCTGGCGGAATGTCAACGTGCCCGGCAGCGATGCGGAGCTCAACCAGGCGCTCGAGAAGGCCGGCCGTGTGGCAGACTTCCTGGAGTTCGCGGAGCTCATGTGCACGGATGCGCTGCACCGCGACGAGTCGTGCGGCGGGCACTTCCGCGAGGAACACCAGACGCCTGACGGCGAAGCGCTGCGAGACGATACGCGGTTCGCCTATGCGGCGGCGTGGGAGTATTGCGGGGCGGGGAACGCGCCCAAGCTGCTCAAGGAGCCGCTGGTGTTTGAGAACGTGCCGCTGTCGCAGCGGAGCTATAAATGATGCTCGGTACTTTCGCCTAACGATGCGCTTTACTCTACGAATCTGGCGCCAGAAGTCGGCCGGCACACCGGGGACGCTCGTGCAGTACGACGCGCCCGATGTGAGCCCCGACATGTCGTTCCTCGAAATGCTCGACGTCGTCAACGAGCGGTTGATGGAGCGAGGCGAAGAGCCGGTTGCGTTCGCGCACGACTGTCGCGAGGGCATCTGTGGCACGTGCTCGCTCATGATCAACGGCGTCGCACACGGGCCCGTGCGAGGAGCAGCCACGTGCCAGGTGCACATGCGCAGCTTCACCGACGGCCAGACGATCGACATCGAGCCGTGGCGCGCCCAGGCATTTCCGATCATCAAGGACCTCATTGTCGATCGCGCGGCGCTCGACCGGATCGTTCAGGCCGGCGGGTTCATCTCCGCACCGACGGGCAGCGCGCCCGACGCGAACTCGATCCCGATTCCGAAGCAGGACGTTGACGACGCCATGGACGCGGCCGCCTGCATCGGGTGCGGCGCCTGCGTGGCGGCGTGCCCTAACGCGTCTGCCTCGTTGTTCACCGCCGCGAAGGTGAGTCACCTCGGACTGCTTCCGCAGGGTCAACCGGAACGGTACCGACGTGTCAGGCGCATGGTCGAGCAGATGGACCTGGAAGGGTTCGGCGGATGCACGCTCTTTGGCGAATGCCAGGAGGCGTGCCCCAAGCTCATCAGCATCGACACCATCGCTCGCATGAACCGGGATTATTTCAAGGCGACGATGGCCGCTCGCGAGGAGTCGAAGGCGGCAGCTGGCTCAGCCTGACAGCGACCGCTCCACGCACGGCGCTGGTGATGGCGCGGTTGGTGCACGACCGGCCACCATGGAACGGAACCCCGACACGAATCCACCGAGCGGCGTCAACCCTACGCCGAACCGGAAGACCG
>Ga0070681_10003111_pt1 | contig 15410 bp, 11 predicted proteins | sample KBSC83BmetaG_FD_65650 | JGI IMG/M metagenome (GOLD analysis project Ga0070681, IMG submission 65650) | Corn rhizosphere microbial communities from Kellogg Biological Station, Michigan, USA - KBS C8-3B metaG | ecosystem: Host-associated > Plants > Roots > Rhizosphere | place: USA: Michigan...
AATACGCCAGTACGCGGCGCGAACACATAACGGTTTACGTTGACACTGCCGCCGGCTCAGTGTGTAGGACCGGCGGCCATCAGGCCGCGCTCGATCATGGCTTTCTTAAGGATCGCGGCTTCGGCGGGATAATCCTTCTTGGCGTTGGCGAAGAACACGCCGCCCGCCAGCATTAGCGGCGTCCATCCAGTCTTGGTTTTCGCATCGAGTCTGGCGCCGTGGTCGACGAGATACTGCACGATCCCCGGCTGCCCGGAAACCACCGCCCCATGCAGCGCCGTGCTGCCGCTCCAACGCGGGTCACCCATCACTTTTCCCATTAACTGATCCATATTCAGCGGATAGTAGAGCAGAGTGTAGGCGGGATCGCCCTCCATCGGATAATCGCCAAAATCGGCGGCGGCATTGATGTCGTTCCCAAGGTCGATCGCCAGCTTGACGGCTTCCAGTCGCTCGGCTTCGGTAACTCCCGTGAAGGGTCCGGGGGCCTCGCCTTCCCAATAGTCCAGCCCGGAGGCCACGATCAGCGGCGTGATCCCCAAAGCATTCGGGATCTTGGGATCGGCGCCATGCTCCGCCAGCAGGCGCATGTAGGGAGCGTCTCCATTGTGTGCCGCCACGTAAAAAGGAGTGGCGCCAACATAAGTTAGGTAATGCCGGCCCAACTGGATGAGCGGCGGATTCCTCATAGTGCCGCCTTCCTTTTCGAACTTCTTTTCCTGCCAGGCGATCCGAACATTGGGATTCGCCCCATGATCGAGCAACGCTTTCGCGAGTTCCAGCGCAGTCATGTTTCCGGTCGGCAGCGGAGGGGCGTAGGATCTGTGTCCCAGGCCATTGCCGCCATCCGAGCCCGGCTTGCGCAGCCACGCCAGCGTGTGCAGGGCCGATCCGCGGGCATCCGGCGCGTTGGGGTTCGCGCCGTGATCCAGTAGAACGGCGGCAACTTCGAAATAGGCATTGACCACGGCCACGTTAAGGGCGCTGGTGCCGTCGGGAGCGACGTCGTTGGAGTTAGCTCCATGCACTAGCAGCATCTGGACCGTATCCTTGTGTCCGCCGCGAACAGCGAATAACAGCGGTGTGAAGCCGGCCTTGGATTTCGCTTTGATATCGGCGCCGAATTCGATGAGCGACTCGGCGGCGGCAGTGTTCCCTTCCGCGGCTGCCCACATAAGCGCTGTCTGGCCTTTCGTAGGCTCCTGGACATTTACTTTCGCGCCATGCGCCAGGAGCATCTTTACTGCGTCCACTTTCCCGGAGAGCGCGGCCGTCATGAGCGCGGTCTGGCCGGCTTCGGAAGTGCTGTTGGGGTCCGCGCCCGCCTTCAATAAGCGCTCGATCATGGCGGCATTCCCGTTGGTGCACGCGAGCGAAAGAGGAGTGATGTTGTAGCGGCTGGCTGCGGTTACGTCGGCTCCGGCCGCTATCAGCAGGCCGGCGATTTCCAGATTGTCGTAGCGCACGGCCTCATGGAGCGCCGTGAAGCCATCAGGGGCATTCGCCGCCACAGACACGTGTTGCGCAAGCAACTCGCGGACCGAGTTTGCGTCCTTACTTTTTGCCGCGTCGATCAAACGCAAGTCCACAGTGGCTGCCGCGAGAGCGCCCGACAGCAATACAAGGCCGATTCCAACTATTAAGGATTTCATATGCATCCGTGCTTCTGGGCACAGTATATTACAGGGACTCACGGATCGCCATGGTCACCATTGCTGTCCATCGCTATGACAGATATAATAACTCCGGTTGCTCAGATACTTGCCTTCGATGAACCCATGATCAGATTCTTCATAATGATAGCGGCCGTCGTGCTGATTTCGCCGGCCATGGGCGCGCAGACGTTTGCCTCACAGCAGGCGGGCGCGGTCATTGGTAAGTATTGTGCGACCTGTCACAATGCGAAACTGCGCACGGCGGGCTTGGTCCTCGATCCTGCAGCGATGAGCAATGTTCCGGCGGACGCGGAGCGATGGGAAAAGGTGATCCGCAAACTGCGAGCCACCACCATGCCGCCTCCCGGGATGCCACGGCCCGATGCGGTCACCTACGACGCGCTGGCGGGTTATCTCGAGACCGAACTCGACCGGGCGGCAGCCGCTAGACCAATCCCCGGCAAGCTGCCGCTGCTGCATCGCTTGAGCCGGACGGAATATCAGAATACGGTGCGCGATCTCCTGGCCGTCGAAGCGCTGCCAAAAGAGATGGATTATTCCTTGCTCTTGCCGCCCGACAATTCCAACAGCGGCTTCGACAATATCGCAGATCTGCTGTTTGTCTCGCCCACGGCGATGGAGAGTTACCTGGGTGCCGCGGAGAAAATCAGCCGCCTGGCGGTGGGCGATCCCGCTGCGCCGCCCATGGTGAATATCTATCGCGTCCCCGACGAACAACCGCAGGACGTCCGTGTGGATGGGCTTCCGTTCGGCACTCGGGGGGGCCTGGCGATCCGCAGCTATTTTCCAGCGGACGGCGAGTACCGCATCAAAGTGACATTCGTGGGCCGATCCGAAGAGCCGGAGCAGGTGGAGCTCAGCGTGGATGGCGAACGAGTTCAGTTGGTGAGCAGCACGGTTCGTCAGGCCGCCAAGGGCGCAAAGAAAGCCGCGCCGAATTCAGCCGCCAAAACTACTAAAAAAGATGGCGACGATGCGGATGCAGCGCCGGGTTACGGCGGCGGCCGGCGGCCCATTGAATTCAGCGTGCCGGTGCAAGCCGGACCCCGCCTCATTGGCGTGGCTTTCATCGAAAAAGATGAGGTGCGCGATGAAGAAGTCCTGCGGCCTCGGCTGCGCGGCGCGGGCGCGGAGATCGGAGTCGGCGTCGTCACCGTCAGCGGGCCTTACAATGCGAAAGGCCCCGGAAATACACTATCGCGCCAACGCATTTTCGTATGCCGCCCGGCAACGGCCTCCGAGGAAGAACCATGCGCGCGCCGCATCCTTTCCACGCTGGAGCGCCGGGCATATCGGCGGCCGGTCACGGCAAGCGACGTCGAAACTCTGATGCCGTTCTATGCCGCCGGCAAGACGGAAGGTGGATTCGATCTAGGCATTCAGCGGGCCATCCAACGGCTGTTGGTCAGCCCTCAGTTCCTTTTCCGGATCGAGCGCGATCCGGCCAAGGCGGCGCCAGGAACCGCTCACCCTGTCAGCGATCTGGAACTTGCTTCGCGGCTCTCGTTCTTTCTATGGAACAGCATCCCGGATGACGAACTGTTAGATCTGGCGAGCCAAGGGAAGCTGCGACAACCCGGTATTCTGGAACACCAGGTGGGCCGCATGCTTGCAGATTCGCGCTCTGCTTCGCTCGTGACCAACTTTGCCGAGCAGTGGCTGTACTTGCGTGACATCGAAAACAAGCGTCCGAACGAGGCCCTGTTCGCCGATTTCGATGAGTCGCTGCGCGACGCGTTTCGGAAGGAAACGGATCTTTTCCTGGATAGTGTCCTGCGCGGGAACCACAGCGTGCTGGATTTGTTGTCGGCTAATTACACTTTCGTCAACGAACGGCTGGCGAAACATTACGGCATACCCAATGTACATGGAAGCGACTTCCGGCGTGTCACTTTTCCCGCGGACAGCCCCCGCGGCGGACTGTTGGGGCAAGGCAGCATTCTAACCATCACCTCCTACGCGAACCGGACCTCTCCGGTAAGCCGCGGCAAATGGGTACTGGAGAATCTTCTGTCCGCTGCCCCGCCTCCGCCACCGCCCGACGTTCCGGCTCTCAAGACGGAGGGGAAAGACACCGGCAAGACTTTAACCATGCGGGATGCGATGATTCAGCACCGCGCGAATCCGGCCTGCGCCGGTTGCCACTCGCGAATGGATCCGATCGGCTTCGCAATGGAAAATTTCGACGCGATAGGAAGATGGCGCGACCAGGACGCTGGAAACCCGATTGACGCGTCCGGTGTTTTCCCGGGCGGCGAAAAATTCGACGGGATGGCCGGATTGAAAGCGGCATTGCTGAGTCACCCCGAGGAATTCGTCTCCACCATCACCGAGAAACTGATGATGTATGGTATCGGGCGCAACGTTCAATACTATGATCGGCCCGCCATCCGCGCGATTATCAAGCAAGCTGCCCGCAGCAATTACACATTTGCTTCGTTGGTTCTGGGAGTGGTTGAGAGCGCGCCGTTCCAGATGCGGGAGACTCCGGCGGCAGGCGAGCAGAAGACGGCGAGGCGCTAATGGCGTTAGAATTTGAAACAGAGCGCAGCAGGAGGATCGCATGATGTTCGTGACCAAGAAGGCCTTGCGCAGACGGACGTTTTTGAGGGGCGTCGGCGCCACGGTATCGCTGCCGCTGCTGGACGCCATGATTCCGGCGCTTTCCGCCAAGCCGCTGAAGTCGACGCCGCGTTTGGGCTTCATTTATATTGCAAACGGGGTGATCCAGGATCAGTGGATTCCGAAGACCACGGGACGCAACTTCGCTCTGTCACCGATATTGCAGCCGCTCGAACCGGTGCAGAAGTACGTCAACGTGTTGAGCGGGCTCTCGCACCTGCAAGCCGATACTTTTGGAGACGGCACCGGCGATCATCCGCGCTCTTCGGCCGTGTGGCTGACCGGAGTCCATGCCTACGATCGCAGCCGCCCCGATATCGAGGTGCACCTGGCGACTTCGGCCGACCAGCTCGCCGCACGAGTACTCGGAAAGACCACACAGACGCCTTCGGTTGAAATCAACCTGGATCTTCCCACGCAAGGCGCCTGCGACACCAGCGATTGTTTCTTCAACAACACGATTTCCTGGCGTAATCCAAGCACGCCGAATCCCGCCGAAGCTCACCCCCGGGTCGTGTTTGAACGCTTGTTTGGCGATGGCGGAAGCGCGGGGCAGCGCCTGGCGCGGATGAAGCGCAACGGCAGTATTCTCGATTCTGTAATGGAAGAGGTCGCCGGTCTCGACAAAATGCTAGGACCTGGCGACCGGACCAAACTGAATGAGTATCTCGATTCGGTTCGCGAAATCGAACAGCGCATTCAAGGCGTGGAAGCGCGGGGAGCCCAATCCGTTGAGCTGCCAGAACGTCCCACCGATATTCCGGACACGTTTGAGGAACACATCAAGCTGATGTTCGATCTGCAGGCGTTAGGATTCCAGGCTGACGCCACTCGCGTATTCACAATGATCGTGTGCCGCGAGTTGAGCGCCCGCACTTATCCGCAAATCGGCGTGCCTGACCCGCACCATCCAACGTCGCATCACCGTAATGATCCCGCGCTGATCGTGAAGAAAGCCAAGATCGACACCTACCATGTCCAGTTACTCACCTACTTCCTGCAGAAGTTGCAAGCGACGCAGGATGGCGACAGTTCGTTGCTCGACCAGAGCCTGATTCTCTACGGCGGCGGCATGGGCGACGGCAATCTGCATCGTCATTCCAATCTGCCGTGCCTGATGGCGGGGAAACTCGGCGGGCAATTCGAAACCGGACGTCATCTGGCGTATCCGAAGGACACGCCAATGTCGAATTTGCTGCTGACCATCCTAAATAAAGCGGGTGTCGAGACCGAGAAGATTGGGGACAGCACAAGCCCCTTGGAAGTGTAGGCATCCGCTGATCTCGTGCTCCCGCCACCGGGAGATAACAGTTACGCTACTTGAGTTCCGTCATCAGGCCCGGCACGCTCCACTGTTGCTGCAGGCTGTTGGGAGCCCACTGATACTCGGTCTCCATGAATTTCGCGATCTCGGCCTGGTTCTTGCCGCTGCGGATCTGCTGCGTCACTCGCTCGCGCAGTTTGGCGACATTATCGCGGTAGGTCTGCAAGCCAGCCTTGTTGGTCACCGGCCCGTGTCCCGGAATCACCGTGTCGAAGTCTAATTGCAGCGCGCCGTCGAGTGTTTTGGTCCACTCCACCAGGCTCCCGCCGCCGGGATAATCGATCAGCGGAGTCGTACCAGCCATCAGATCGCCGGTCTGCAATGTCCGCAGCGCCGGGTAATAGATTACCGCGTCACCATTGGTATGGCCCCGCCCGTAATAGCGCGCACGCACTTCCTTGCCGCCCAGAAATACTGAGGTCTCATCGGTGAATACGATGCGCGCCGGCGTCATCCCCGGAGGCGCATTGCCCTGCTTCTTCTCGACGATGTTCTTCCGCGCGTTGGCGGTCGAAATGATGTCCGCCCCGCTGCTGTACATCTTCGTATTGCCGCCGCTGTGATCCGCGTGGTGATGCGTGCTGATCACGTATTTCACCGGCAGCGGAGTCACCTGCTTCACCGCCGCCAGGATCCCCTCGTGGTCTTGATCATACTTGTCGTCGATGAGAATCACGCCTTCCGAAGTGATGTAAACGCCGACGTTGCCGCCGTCGCCTTCGATTTCATACAGATCGTCTTTGACTTTATTAAGAGTCAGCTTCGGAGGCTGGTTCTGACTCTGCATGTAAGCCACCGAGGCCAGCAGTAGAAACAGAACTCCAGCGGAAACACGCGCGAAGATTTTCCGGTTCATGGGTGTCCACTATACCAAATTCCTCAGCCGTTGGCCCCGGACTTTCGCCACCAAGATTTATGCCCTTTACAATTTGTCGCGCGTGTGGGCGATCAGCAGGCTCCGAATAGATCCGGGGGAACGATGCTACATCTCTCAAATTCCAAGCTGGCCCGTCGATAAGCCTCATCAAGTGAACCCAGTCTTTCCAACTTGGCTCTGCGGATTCACACTCTTTTTGGCGATTCCCGCACTGTCTGACGACGCTAAGCCTTCATCCGCTTCCCCCCAGGACCTCACTGCGCTCAGCCTAGAACAACTCCTCGACGTCCGCGTCGAATCCGCCGCACTCCATCCCCAGACCCTGGAGGACGCCCCCGCCAGCGTAACCGTCCTCACAGCCGAAGATATCCGCAAGTATGGTTACCGCACCTTGGCGGAAGCGCTCGCGTCCGTCCGCGGTTTTTACGGCAGTTATGACCGCTCCTACCACAGCGTCGGCGTTCGCGGCTTCAATCTGCCCGGCGACTATGCCAGCCGCTTTCTGATCATGGTCAACGGACACAAAATGGCGGACCATATTTTCGATTCGATGCTCTGGCTAGGCGAAGATTTCCCCGTCGAAATGAATCTCATCAAACAGATTGAGATCGTCCGCGGCCCGTCCTCGGCCCTCTATGGCAGCAATGGAATCTTCGCCACGATTAACATCGTGACCAAATCGCCACAGGAAGCCGGGCCGCCCGCGCTTATCCTCGACGGCGGCAGTTTCGGTGAAAAGAAGGCTCAGGTCACGATCGCCGAGCCCGTTGGAAAGGGCGCAAGCCTCCTGTTTTCCGGCTCGGTATTTAACAACTCCGGCCAAAGCCCTTTGTATTTTCCTCAGTTCGACACGCCCGCTAACAATGGCGGCCAAGCCGTCCGGATGGATTCCGAAAGAGGCTATCACTTCTTTGCCAACTTGGCCTGGCGCAATTGGAGCATTACTGCGGTACTCTCCGACCGCAACAAGATCCAGCCCATTTCTTGGGGTCCTGCCATTTTCAATGACCGCGGGACGCAGTTGATGGAAAGCGCCAGCTATGTCGAGGCCGCGTATACGCGTGAACTCGCCCGCGGCACCCTCGAGTGGCGGACTTACTTCAACGCCGATCACCTTCGAGGCCGCTTCGACTATCCGCTCGACACGTCCTCCGGTTCCGCCGTCGAAGACAACCGTACCTTCTCGGAATCGGATTGGATCGGGACTCGCCTCAGCTATCGTTTCGATGTCTCGCACCTCGGCACTCTCACCGTAGGCGCCGAAAGCGAAATCGACCTGCGCGCCTACCAGGGCTCCAAGGATGTCGAGCCCGTGCCCATGGTGTTCGTGAACATCGATAAGCGCGACAAGACTCTGGGTTTTTTCGTGCAAGATGAAAAACGGCTATCTCCGCACTGGAGCCTGGACCTGGGCGCGCGTTACGATCTCTCCGCGTATCGCAAGAACTTCGTTTCCCCGCGTGCCGCTCTGATTTACCAGCCATCCGACCCGTGGTCCTACAAATTCCTGTTCGGCCGCAGTTTCCGCAACCCCAGCGCATTCCAATTGTTCTATGACGATGGATTCTCAGCCGTCGCCAATCCAGACCTGCAACCGGAAAGCGCGAATACCGTCGAAATTGACGTCGAGCGAAAACTGGGGAGGCGCATGAATCTGGTGGCGGCGGGATACAGCTATTGGCTGAGTGATTTCATCGAAGGAGTCTTCACCGATACGGGATTAATTCAGTACCAAAACCGTGGCAAGGTCCACGCGACTGGCGTTGAGATCGAAATCAACGGACGTCCGTTCAATTGGCTCGAAACCACAGCCAGCTATGCTTTCCAAAAGTCAACGGATTACGATGCGGATCTGGGCCTGGAAAGCTCCCCCGACCACCTGGCCAAGCTGCGCTTCGCTGTACCCGTGGGGCGAAAGTTCGACGCCAGCAGCAGCATGCAGTATTACAGCTCTCGCCGGACGCTGACCGGCGCGTTGGTGACTCCCGTCTACCTGGCTGATTTCACGGTTACTTCCAAAAACCTGCTGCCATATTTCGACGTTCGTCTGGGCATCCGCAACGCTTTCAATCGAAATTATTCCGATCCCATCGCCCTCACTCCGCTCGTCGACGCTCTGCCCCAACCCGGCCGTACGGTTTTCGTGGAGCTGATCGCACACGGCGCCCGCTGAATAAGCCGGCACCGGCTTCACAGGTTCGTTTTGCCCATCGCAGTGAGCCGCAGCCCGGAACGCCCGCCGATGATATAAACAAGCATGAGCAACCCGGTTCCGCCCATAGAACCAGCGAGCCAACACCGGCCTTGGCCCGTTCCCACACGGCCTTGGGCAATGCGAATGCGATGGCGTGAACTGTTATTTGCGCACTGGGTTGTCGATCCCTCCGTGGTGCGGCCGCTGATTCCTGCCAGGTTAAAACTCGATCTATTCGAAGGCCGCTGTTATGTGGGCGCGGTTCCGTTCCTCATGGAGCGCGTAACGCCGCGGCTGGTGCCTCCATTGCCTGGATTGCATGCATTTCCCGAGTTGAATTTGAGAACCTATGTCACGCTTGACGCCAAGCCCGGCGTGTGGTTTTTCAGCCTGGATGCAGGCCTGAAGTTGGCCGTGAGAGTAGCGCGGCGTCTTTTTCACTTGCCCTACTTCGACGCCCGGTTCGAGATTGTCATGGCGGGCACCCGGGTGAATTATTCCTCGGTCAGAACGCATCGCGCGGCGGCAGCGGCGGAGTTCAGCGCAACGTATGAAGCCGTGGGCCCGGTTTACCGGGCGTCTGCCGGGTCTCTCGACGCCTGGCTGACCGAGCGTTATTGCCTCTACGCCGCCGATGCCCAGAGAGGGATATATCGCGGCGAAATCGATCATCAGCCTTGGCCGTTACAAAGGGCGCAAGCAACAATTCATGCGAATACATTGGGTGACTGGCTGGGAATTGAACTGAGCCATTCACCGGTGGCCCTACATTTTGCAAAATTGCTGGATGTTCGTGCCTGGAATGTGACCCGAATACCGCCGACTGACTAGTCCCCCACCTTTTCGTGTACTGCAATAGAATTGCACTCGCGCCTAAGGCGTCTTCCGCTCCCTAAGAGGCGCAACACTCTAGCGTGGTCCTTGAATCCATGGCCGATCCGTAATACAGAAGGAACGAAATGCAGAGACGCTTAATCGCTTCGGCCGTAGGTGGACTAATCGGACTCGGACTGGCTTACCGGTTCCAGAATGACTTCGGTATATCGCTAAGTCTCGCCTATATCGGCTGCGCCCTCGCCGGAATGGCGATCGGCTGGGTCGCCAGCACGCTGTTCGATGTATTCGCCGGGAACGCCACTCCCGAGTAGATCGCCTCGATTTCAAGCAGTCCTGTGCCCGCTCACTTCGGCCCCGGCGTCGCCCGGCAACGCGAGGCAATCCAGCACCGCCAGAACCCCCAGCCCTCCCACGATCCAAAACGCGATGTGAAAATCCATCAGCGTGAGCGTGCCCGCCCGTTCGCCCCGCAGCCATCCCGCGAGGCGCAACGCAACCGCTCCTACCGCCACGCCCAGTCCCATGCCCATCTGCTGCACCACCGCCGCGAAACTGGTGGCCGAGCTCATCAGCGCCTTGGGAATATCCACGAACGCTAGCGTGTTTAGCGCGGTGAACTGCATCGACCGCGAGAGACCGTGTAAGAACAGAACCGTCACTACCGCCACTTTCGGCGTCGCCGGCGCCAGCAGCCCGCACGCCACTATCAGCAACGCGGAGATAATTCCGTTCACCAGCAACACGCTGCGAAATCCCCAACGCTGCAGCACCGGCGTTGTCACCGATTTCATCGCCAGATTGCCGGCAAACATGGCGAGCACCAGCAGCCCGGATTGAAACGGGTTTAGCCCGAAGGTTACCTGAAACATCAACGGCAGCAAGAACGGCGACGCCATGATCCCGGTGCGGAACAGCGATCCTCCCCAGATCGAAACTGAAAACGTGCGCAGCCGAAGGACCGCGAAGTCGATCAGCGGATGCTCGGTCCGCCGCATGTGCACCACCGCCAGCCAGCCTGCGAGCGAACTGTATGCAAGCAGCGCCCCCACGGTCGCCCAGTGCGCGGTCGGCAGACCCATCAGTTCCAGCCCGTACATAAAGGCGATGCAGGACGAGCCCGCCAGGGCAAAGCCCAGCCAGTCGAAAGTCCGCTCCGCATTTTCCCGATCGTTGTCGGTCCACCACAGCGCCAGCGCCATCGCGATCGCGCCCAGCGGCACATTCAGATAGAAGATCCAGCGCCACGTCGAATAGGTGGTGATGAATCCCCCCAGAGGCGGCCCCAGCACCGGAGCCATCAACCCCGGCCAGGTAATGTAAGAGATGGAGCGCATCAGATCCTTTTTTTCGGTAATCCGCAACACCACCAGCCGCCCCACCGGGACCATCATGGCCCCGCCCATCCCCTGCAATACCCGCGCCGCCGTGAACTGAGGAAGCGTGTTGCTGATACCGCAAATCATCGACGCCAGCGTGAATATCGCTATCGCCGATGAAAACACCGTGCGCGCTCCCAGGCGGTCCGCTACCCATCCGCTCACCGGGATGAACACCGCCAGCGTCAGCATGTAAACCGTCATGCCGAGATTGAGATCCACCGGGTGCGCCCCGAACGACACCGCCATCTGGGGCAACGCCGTGGCGATTACGGTGCCGTCCAGGTTTTCCATGAAGAAGGCGCCCGCCACCAGCAGCGCCACCCGCGTGGCCTGACGAGTCGAATGCAATTCGCGCTCTTTCAGCAACCCGCGATCCGCCCGCTCATCGAATTTCTGCTGCCGATATGCAGCGCAGGCGCGCGAAGTCCACCAACTGGTTCACCAGAATTCCTAATTGCCGCGACGCGGTTTCCTCGATCACCGAGCCCTGCTCGTCGAAGGTCTTGTTCATGGTGTTGATGGCGACCCCCATCGGCGTGGGCCACCCGCGCAGCGCGTGTACGATCGAGCGCAGCGCCGACAGCGTGATCGCCGTCGTTTGCCAGCCCGAGCCGCACACGATCAGTCCCACGGCGCGACCATCGAAATACGGGTGCGGATCCTGCGCCATGTCTTCCACGTAGTCCAGGGCGTTCTTGAGCAGCCCGGAAACGGAGCCGTGATAACACGGCGTCGCGATGATCACACCATCCGCCCGCCGCAATGCCGCAATCAGGCGCCGCACATCCGGGGACCGTTCGCTCGACTCGGACCCGTACATTGGCAGATGAATGCTGGAGCCGTCAAACAGTTCCGTGTCCGCCCCCTGCGCCTCCGCCAGGGCGAGCGCGTGCTTGAGGGCCTTCTCCGGAGACGATCTTGCCTTGGTGGTGCCGCCGAGGCCGACGACAAACGGACGAGCGGTGTTAGACACTTATCTCATCCTACATCGCTGCTCAAACTTAGCCATTCGCCGCAGGGCCAACACGCAAGTCGAGCATCCCGTACCGCGCGCGGCGCCAGTTTGGCAATGTCAGTCTGCTAGACTCTTGCTATTAAGCTATGACCGTCCTCTGGTTGCGGAGCCGTCCATGAATCTCTTTGCCACAAAGCCACTGGATCTTCTGATTAGGGAAGCTCAGGCTACGGGCGAACATTCCCTCAAACGCACGCTGGGACCTTTTCAGCTCACCGCCTTGGGTGTCGGAGCCGTCATCGGCGCGGGAATCTTCGTGCTGTCTGGATTGGGCGCCCATTACGCTGGACCCGGGCTGATGCTTTCCTTCGTCCTTTCCGGACTGGGCTGCGCGTTCGCCGGACTCTGCTATGCCGAATTTGCCGCCATGATCCCCTTGGCCGGAAGCGCCTATACTTACGCGTACGCCACCCTCGGTGAATTATTCGCCTGGATCATCGGCTGGGACCTGACCCTCGAATACGCCATGGGCGCAAGCACCGTTTCCTCCGGCTGGTCCAACCACTTCATCGAACTGCTTGATATCCTGCACCTCAAAATACCGCTGTGGCTCGCGTACGATCACTGGACCGGCTTGCGCACCGCTGAGAATCTCATCGCGCGGCAAATGGCGCAGGCTTCCGATCCCAACCTCGTTCCCGGTACGTCGGCTTTTTTGAATAAGGTAGGCGCGATCGCCAGCGCGCACTCTCCGGAACTGGTGCAGCGCGCGACTGACCTCCTGAACGCGCCCACGATATTCGGCGTCGCGATCGGCTTCAACCTTCCGGCGTTCTGCATAGCGTTGCTGATCACCGCGGTCCTGGTCATCGGAATCCGCGAGAGCGCCCGCTTCAATTCCACCATTGTCGTCATCAAGGTATCGGTCGTTTTGTTCGTGATTGCGCTGGGCTTGCGCTATGTGAATTTCGCCAACTGGGGCCACGACTGGGGCACGTTTGCGCCCTTCGGATTCTCCGGCGTGGGCGCGGGAGCGGCCTACATATTCTTCGCTTATATCGGATTCGATGCGGTTTCCACCACCGCCCAGGAAGCGCGCAATCCGCAGCGCGATCTGCCCATCGGCATCATCGTATCGCTGCTGGTCTGCACGACGCTTTACATTCTGGTGGCGGGAGTGCTTACCGGCATGGTGCCGTGGCAGGAAGTGAACATCGAGGCACCCATCGCGCGCGCGTTCATGGACCGCGGGCTGACCACGGCGTCGCACATCATTACAATCGGAGCGCTGGCGGGCCTCACCAGCGTGATGCTCGTCATGCTGCTGGGGCAATCGCGAGTGCTTTATTCGATGGCCAATGACGGACTGCTGCCCAAGAAATTCTTCGCGGCGATCCATCCGAAATTCCGCACTCCCTGGAAGAATACGATTCTGGTCGGACTGCTCGCGGCTATCGTAGGCAGCATCACACCCATCGATGACATCGGCAAGATGGTGAATATCGGCACGCTGCTCGCGTTTGTGATCGTGTGCTGCGCGGTGATGGTCCTCAGGCACACCAATCCGGCGCAGCCGCGGCCCTTTCGAACGCCTTGGGTGCCGCTGGTACCCATCTTGGGGATCGCCTTCAACGGTTACATGATGTACAAGCTGGGATGGATCAACTGGGCGCGGCTCACCATCTGGCTAGTGATCGGACTGGTGATCTATTTCAGTTACAGTCGCCATCATAGCCGCCTGCGGCACGGCGATCGCGAGCGTGATACGGCAAGCAGTCCACCGCACTTTGTGAAGTAGCGCAAGCGGACGGGGGGCTTGGCTGGCGCGCGGATCGCAGTATATTGGAACTCATGCGTCACCTCCTTCCTTTTGCTTTTTTCGTCTGCCTGACGGCATGCACCCAAGCCCCGTCCCCCGCTCCGCAGGATTCCAGCAAACTCACTGAGGATTTTATTTACGGCACCCTCGCCTTATCCCCGGTGAGCGCGACCCAAGCCGGCTACCATCGGCACAATGGCACGACGCTAGACGATCTTCTCGATGACTATAGCGCCCCCGGCCTTGAACAGCAGCGCGGCTTCTGCAAGGGCATACAGGACCGTGCCGGCGCCATGGACGCCGCCAAGCTGGACAAGGAACAGAAGGCGGACCTCGACATCATCAAGAGCAACGCCGGGTTATGCCTGCTCGAGCTCAATACTATCCAGAGTTTCAAGCACAATCCCACGGTCTACGTCGAACTGCTCGGCAACGCCCTGTTCGCGCCGTATATGCTCAACTACGCGCCCGTCGAACAGCGCTTCGATCACATCACGCATCGTCTGGAAAAAGTGCCCGCCTTGTTCGAGCAGGCCAAAGCTAATCTGACGGACGCCCCCGAAGTATGGAACCGTGTCGCACGCGAAGAAAACGACGGCAATATCGCGCTGATCGATAAAACGCTGCGTGACGCCGCGCCGGCATCGCAGAAAGCGGCATACGCCGTGGCGGCTGCGAAAGCGTTGACGGCTGCGCGCGACTTTAACGCTTTTCTGAAAGACAAGCTCTCCGCCAAAACTTCCGACTGGCGTCTCGGAAAAGAAAAATACGACCAGAAATTTGCCTTGGTCCTGGCCGCCGGCCGCACGCCCGAGCAACTCCTCGCCGCCGCGGAGGATGACTTAAAAACTGTCCGGGCCGAAATGGCAAAGTTGGCCGCGCCTCAAACCATCCAACAGGCTTTGGACGCCGCTGCGCGCCAGCATCCCACCCGGGAAAATTACATACCCAAAGCCAAGGAGATGCTGGCCCAGGCTACCGCCTTCGTCCAGCAAAAGGACCTTCTTATGCTGTCCGGACGTTCCAACCTGCAGGTGGTGGAGACGCCCGAATTCCTGCGCGGCATCTACGGCGTGGGAGGATTCAACCCCGCTCCCGCGCTCCAACCTGAACTGGGCGCCTTTTACTGGATCACGCCCATTCCCAAAAGTTGGTCCGCCGCCCGCGCCGAGTCGAAGCTGCGCGAGTATAACGACTACGGCTTACAGGAACTGACGATCCATGAAGCCATGCCTGGCCACTACGTCCAATTCGAATACGCCAACGCTGTCCAGCCGCTTTCCCGTCGCCTGTTGCGCACCATATTTTCCAATGGGCCCTATGTGGAAGGCTGGGGCGTGTATGCGCAGCAGTTGATGTCGGATGAGGGATATCTGGACAACAGCAAAGGCCTCCGGCTGACTTTCGACAAACAGATTCTGCGCGTGCTGGCCAACACTATTCTCGATGTGCGCCTGCAAACCATGGGCATGACCGACCAGCAGGCGCTCGACTTGATGATCAAGGACACCTACCAGGAAAAAGAGGAAGCCACCGCCAAACTGCAGCGCGCTCAGTTATCCTCCTGCCAGTTGCCTACATATTTCGTGGGCTGGAAAGGCTGGCTCGACGTGCGTGAGGGTTATAAGAAAGCCAAAGGGACCGCGTTCTCACTGAAGGAATTTCACGAGCGGGCTTTGAAAGAAAGCGGAGTATCTCTGCCGGCCTTGGCCGGGCTTCTGGAATAG
>Ga0070681_10003113_pt1 | contig 15407 bp, 12 predicted proteins | sample KBSC83BmetaG_FD_65650 | JGI IMG/M metagenome (GOLD analysis project Ga0070681, IMG submission 65650) | Corn rhizosphere microbial communities from Kellogg Biological Station, Michigan, USA - KBS C8-3B metaG | ecosystem: Host-associated > Plants > Roots > Rhizosphere | place: USA: Michigan...
CCAGATCTTCGGGCGTGACCGGCGTGCCATCGTGCCACCATGCCCCCTTGCGCAAGGTGAGATGAACCCTGGTCTTGTCGCGGTTCCATTCCCAGCGCGTCAGGATGCCTGGTTTGAACGACAAATCCGGGTTCTGATCCACGTACTGGTCGAACACCGATTTGAAGATCGATTGGACGACCGGATTCGCCGTGTGCGCGCTACTGGTCGGATCCCAACCCGGCAGGGTCGTGTTGTAGGCGATCGTCAGTACCGACCCGGCTTGCGCCCGCGCGGCGCCGCTGCCGAACAGCGGCGCCAGCACAGGCGCAGCCGCGACGGCGCCCGACGCACGCAGAAAGCCGCGCCGCGATGAACCGTGCATACCGGCGCTCCGATCAGGCCGGCGAGACGTTTTGCGGCAAGATGAAGCCGGCGGTATGCGGCGTGAACTTCAGCGCCTTGCGATACACGACCGGCTGCTTGTACTGCAGCAGCGGCAGCACGTAGCCCTGCTCGGCGATGTAGCGATCGACCGCCTTGTAGCCGGCGATGCGCTTGGCTTCGTCTTTCTCACCCCAGAGCGGCCCGATCATCTTGTCGAGATCCTCGGTCTTCCATCCCGAGTGGGGCGACGGCCCGAACATCGCGAAGCCGGTCGACGTCGACGGATCGCCGATCGAGTTGCCCCAGTTGTAGAAAGCCGCCGGCGCCAGCTCGTGGCGCGCGCGCAGCTCGTAGTGCTTGGCGATCTCGTAGACCTCGACGTTGGCATCGATCCCGACTTTCTTCCACATGCCGACGACGGCCTGAATCATCTCGTAGTCCTTGGGCTTGAATCCGCGCGTGGTCTGGATCGTGAACTTGACCGGCTTCTCGGGACCGTAGCCCGACGCGGCCAGCAGCTGCTTCGCACCTTCCGGATCGTATTTGGTCTTGATGCTCGGATCGAACGCGGCGTACTGCGGCGCCTCGAGCGTATCGATGACGACGGCGTAGCCGCGCATCAACTTGTCCACGATCGCTTTCTTGTCGACCGACTGGATCATCGCGAGGCGCACGTTCTTGTCCAGCATCACGTCGCGGTTGGTGATGAAGATCATGCCGATGTCCGACACCGGATGCGCGACGCCCGTGAGGTTGGGCATCTTTGCCAGGCGCTCGAATTCCTCGAACGGCAGCTCGAGCGTGAGATCGGAGGCGCCGCTCTCCACTTCCGCCGAGCGGCTCGTCGCATCCGGAACGAGCTTGAACACGACGGTCTCGAACGCCGGCTTCGGACCCCAGTACTTCGGAAACGCCTTGAGGCGGATATACGCGTTGCGCTCGAACTTCTCCACCCTGTACGGGCCCGATCCGATCGGCTTCGCTTCGAACCCTTCCGCGCCGGCCGCGGTGTACGCCTTCTTCGGCAGCACATATCCGGTGAGGAATGCCATCCACTTGAACAGGGTCGGCTCGAACTCCTTCACGTCCGCCGTGATCACATCGCCTTCGACTTTGAAGTTGCCGATCTTGCCCCAGACGAACTGAATCGGATTGCCGCTCTTCGGATCGCCCGCGCGCTCGAGCGACCACACGACGTCTTCCGGCGTGACCGGTGTGCCGTCGTGCCAGAAAGCTCCTTTGCGTACGGTCATATGGACCTTCGTCTTGTCCTTGCTCCAACCCCACTTCGTGAGCAGGCCCGGCTTGAACGACAGATCGGGATTCTGATCGATGTACGAGTCGAACACGGACTTGTAGATCGACTGAATGGTCGGGTTGACGGCGGACGGCCCGACTGTCGGATCCCACGAGGGCAGCGCGACGTTGTAGGCGATCGTAAGCGTCTTCGTGCTTTGCGCGTGCGCCGTGCCGAACAGTGGTGCGATTAGCGGAGCCGCCGCGGCAGCACCGGTGGCCTGAACAAAACGGCGGCGGGTAAAGATCGTCATGGGGGCTCCCTCCTGGACTTGGGCTCTGGTTTTTCGACTCTGGTATCCCGGGTATGCCGGTATTTTTTGCTCTGCCCAGAGCGACAGGACACTAGGTTGCCCCTCCGTGTTTGTCAAGCGTTCGCCGGACGGAGAGCCGATTTGACAGGCCCCGACCGCCATGCAAAAGTGCCCCACGGCACGGCGGCAATCGACCGCCTCGATGATCAACGAACGACAGGGAAAGACCCATCATGGCTGGAAAGTGGATCGAGTTGAGCGCCGCTGACGGCGGCAAGTTCCGGGGCTACCTGACGGTGCCCGCCGATGGCAAAGGCCCCGGCATCGTGCTGTGCCAGGAGATCTTCGGCATCAATGGCTACGTGCGCGAGGTGGCGGAGTATTACGCCCAGGAAGGCTACGTCGTGCTCGCGCCCGACCTGTTCTGGCGCATGGAGAAGGACGTCGACCTCGGCTACACGGAGGCCGAGTGGAAGAGGGCCTTCGACTTCTTCCAGCGCTTCGATGTCAACAAGGGCATGGACGACATCACAGCCGCCGTGAAGGCGCTCCGCTCGCGGCCCGAAGTGGTCGGGAAAGTCGGCGCACTCGGTTTCTGTCTGGGCGGCAAGCTCGCGTACCTGGCTGCCGCACGCTCGGGTGTCGACGTCGCCGTCGGCTACTATGGCGTCGGCATCGAAGGCAGCCTGAGCGAGTCGCCGAAGTGCCCGACGGTGCTGCACTTCGCCGAAAAGGACAAGTTCGTTCCGGCCGAAGCGGTCGAGAAGATCAAAGCCGCTTTCAAGGATCGCAAAGACATCGAGATCTACGTGTATCCGGGCCAGGACCACGCGTTCGCGCGCACCGGCGGCGATCACTACAACAAGCCGGCCGCGTTGATGGCGCATCATCGCTCGATCGCCACGTTCCGGCGCGTGATGGGCCCGCACTACGACTTCTCGGGCCTGTGGGATCTCCACTGCATGTACGAATTCGGCACGCGCGACGTGGATGCGACGATGGGCACGATGGTGCCGCAGCCGTACGTCAACCACATTCCAACGATGACGGGCGGCGTCGGCCACGATCAGCTCAAGCGCTTCTACAAATATCACTTCATCCCGACCACGCCGAAGGACACGACGCTGATTCCGATCTCGCGAACGATCGGCGAAGGCATCGTCGTCGACGAGATGCTGTTCTGCTTCACGCACGACATCGAGATCGACTGGATGCTGCCGGGCGTCAAGCCGACCGGTAAGCGTGTGGAGATTCCGCTCGTCGCGATCGTCAAGTTCCGTGGCGACAAGCTCTACAACGAGCACATCTACTGGGATCAGGCGTCGGTCCTCGTGCAGATCGGCCTGCTGAAGGCCGAAGGGCTTCCGGTGGCTGGAGTGGAGACCGCGAACAAGCTCGTCGACGAGAAACTGCCATCGAACACGCTCATGAAGAGGTGGTCGGAGAGCGCGGGCAAGCCGATCTAGAAGGGCCTTCGCGTTACGGGAGAGGGGTTGAAGGGGGATCTAAGGGGATTTGATTTTTCGTGACGACCGCGGATAAATCCCCCCCTGCCCCCTTTGTCAAAGGGAGGCAGTTTTCTTCGTCTCATCTTGCCTCGCCAGCAGCGGGACTCAGGAGGGTTCAGCACAAACGGGCGTGAACATTCGTCAGGAGTTGCACACATCCTTCAACCAGCGCGCCTCAGCCGAGCCGGCTGCGGGCGTGGCTGGATCCACCGCGCCCGGCGGTGAGATCATCGATTTCAGCAGCATGCCGGTTGCGTCGTACACCGCGACACTGGCAATGCCGAGCGTGGCTGCGGAACAGTCGGCAACGTAACGCACGCGGCGCGAGAGAAAGCCGGCAGGCTTCGGCGCCCCACTGTCACCCCAGACAATAGCGATCTCGAAGCTGCGCTTCTGCCCGAAGTCGCGAATCGAATCGCGGTCGAAGCGCACCACTTCGCCCGGCTTCACCACCGCCATTGCCTCCGGCGAGTTCTCCTCCTGTGCCAGCGCACTCGCTGACAGCGCCGCTGCGAGGACGACGTGTATCGCTCTACGTTTCATCGCTTCTCCGTGCTCTCCGCTGTTAACCAGGTTGCACGGATTACGCCCGATAATGCCGCTTCGCGCGCTTCTCCGCCTCTTTCGCGGCATCCTTCGGCGATTTCTGACCGCTCACCGCCTGCGCGAACATGTCCACCACGACCCAGTCGGCCAGGCACGCCGCAGACGCTTCGCCGATATCGCCCGCATAGCCGCTCCAGCGCATGCGCGCAGTAGCATCGCGGAACGGCGCGTACTTCGGGTCGCTCTTCCAGAACGGCGTCTGCGCGTAGGCTTTCAGCGGCGGGCACATGTAACTCGTCGCGGCGGCCTGCCAGGGCTCGTACTGCTCCTTCTCCCACATGAACTGCAGATATGCCTTGGCCGCGTTCGGATACTTCGTGTACTTGAACACCATGGCCTGCGACAACAAGTGCAGCTCCGCCACTTGCCCCGACGGACCAATCGGATACGCCGAATGGTTCATGTCGGCAGCGACGGCCTTCTGCTTCGGGTCGGTCGAATTCTTGGCGACGTAGTAGATCGACGGCCCGTTCGAAGTGAGACTGATGCGCCCTTCGAGGAATGCATTGTTGTTGGACACGCCGGTCCATGACAGCGTGCCGTCGATGAACGTCTTGTTGAGCTCGATCATGTACTCGATCGCGGCCACGGTCTCCGGACTGTTGATCACGACGTTGTTCTTTTCGTCCACCACCTTGCCGCCGAAGCCCCATAGAACATTATGGCTCCAGGTCTCTGCGTCACCGGTCGCGTGCGAGAGCGCGAAGCCGGGCGGATGGCCGTTCTTGGACAGCTTCTGGCACATCTTCAGATAGCTCGGAAAGTCGGTTGGAAAAGTGTCGAACCCGGCCTCCTTCATCCACGAGATGCGATAGTTCAGCATCGCGCCGCCGGCGCCGAGCGGCAGGCCGATCCACTTGCCCTTGTTCGGTCCGCTGTTGATCGTGCCGTAGCGTCGCGCCGTGTCGTACCATCCGCCGTACTTCTGTCCGAGGTACTCGGCGAGATCGGTGAGCTCTACCAGCTTGTCGGGAAAGAAGTGCGGGTCCTCCATCCACCCCAGCGCGAGGTCGGGACCGCTGCCAACGTTCGCCGCCAGCGCGAGCTTCGGCCTGACATCCTCGAAGCCTTCGTTGCTGATCGTGACCTCGACGCCGGTCAGCTTCGTGAAGGCGGCGGTGTTCGCGTTCCACTGATCCTCGTCGCCCTGAATGAAGCGGCGCCAGCGCATGAGCTTCAGTTTCGCGCCGGCCTCCGGCGTGTACTTGAGCGGTGCCGGCTGAGCTGCGGCCGGCGGAACAGCGGCCGCCACGGCCGCCACACCGAATGCCTTCAGGATCTGGCGTCGGGTGTTGTCGGTCATGCTTCTCCTCCGTGTTGTTCGTGCTCGCTGTCGTCGCGCGCCACGGCCTGCAGGAAATCCGCAATCTCCTCGTTCAGGAACTGCGCGTCGTCAGCCTTCAGGCTGGTGGCCGACTGATGTCCCTGCACCGATGGAATTTCCACGAGCGTGACCTCGGGAATCGCGTCGGCAGCTTCGTTCGAGCTGTGGGTCGGGTTGAACAGATCGAGTGGCGGCGCGAGGATCAGCGCACGTGCCTTGATCGCCTGCAGCGCGGCGTGCGTGTCGCCGTTGTATCCGGGTGTCGTGCCGACATCGTGCGCTTGATAGGCCCAGCTCTGATAGAGCCAGTCGGTCGCGTCGAAGCCGTTGCCGCGATTGTCGGCAGTCACCTTCTCCATCCAATCGAGAGCATCGAGCGGGCGCTCGAACATTTCCGCAAGCGCGGCCGGCGTACGTCCGGCCAGCACGCTCATCACACCGCTCCATGCGCGCCAGCCCCGCTCGGGATAGCCCGTGAACGCCTCGCCATTCCAGGCCGGATCGGCCATCAGCGCGCGGCGCGCGGTCTCCACCACCGCGACGGCCCAGGGCGCCGTGCGCGCCATCGGCGTCATCGCGACGATCGAGCGCATGAACTCCGGATACCTGACGGCCCACTGCAGCGCCTGCATGCCACCCATCGAAGCACCGATCACGGTGAGCACGCTTTCGATCTCGAGCACCTCGGTCAGCAACCGATGCTGGCTCAGCACCATGTCGCGCAGCACGAAGCGCGGAAAGCGCATGCCCGGCTGCGCGCGGCTCGTGCTCGGCGAGATCGTCAGGCCGTTGCCGATCGGATCGACGCAGACGATGAACCAGTGCTCGGGATCGAGCGCCTTGCCCGGCCCGATCAAAAAATCCAAACGATGATGATTACCGGACAGCGATATTGTGACGAGGACCGCATTGTCGTGCGCATCATTGAGCTTGCCGTGCGTGACATACGACAGGTCGAAATCGCGGATGACGTCGCCGCTCTCGAGCGCGAGGTCGCCCGCCGCCCAGTGCCGGTGCTTGGCCTCGATCATGCCGGGCTTCATGGGCGGGTGCCGTGACGTGTCCTGTGCCATCTCCAACGAAATCCTCAACCGCGCAGGCGCGAGAAGCTATGCATCGCGATCATCGAGTCGGATCTTCTCGTGGGTGCGTCCATTGATCTCGGCGTCCTTCGCATCCTCCGCGGCCTCGCGGCAGACCTTATTCGGCTCTAGTCGAACATCACCACCGTGCGAATTCCTTCTCCGCGCGCAAGCGCCGCGAAGCCGTCATTGATCTCCTCGAGCTTGATACGCCGCGTGATCAGCTCGTCCAGCTTGAGCCGGCCATTCAAATATTCACGCACCAGCCAGGGGAAATCGCGGCGCGGCCGCGCATCGCCGTAGCTCGAGCGCACGATGCGCCGCTCGCCCATCAACGAGCCCCAGCGAAAGCTCACCTCCTCGTCCACATTGATCTTGCCGAGCCAAACCACTTCGCCGCCGGGACGCACGGCTTCGACCGCGAGCCGGAACGTCGCTGCACGCCCGGCCGATTCGAACACGTAGTCCGCACCGCGACCATCCGTCAGCGCCTTGACCTGCTCGACCACATTGCCCTGCGCCGCGTCCACCGTATCAGTTGCACCGAACTGGCGCGCCCGCTCGAGCTTGATGCGCCCGACGTCCACTGCGATGATCTGCGCGGCGTCGACCAGCTTGGCGCCCTGCAGCACGTTCAGTCCCACTGCGCCGCATCCGATCACGACCACACTTGTTCCTGCTGCGACTTTCGCCTTGCGCACCGCAGCACCCACGCCGGTCATCACGCCGCAGCCGATGATGCACGCGCGATCGAACGGAATCTCGGCCGGAATGCGGATCGCGCCGGATTCGGGAACGACAGTGTACTGCGCGTGCGTCGATGTTACCGAATAGTGGTGGACGGTCTTGCCGCCGCGTGACATGCGCGATTTGCCGTCGAGCAGAAACCCGCGCGGCTGGTTGCGGGCGAACGGCTCGCACAGGATCGGCAGATCGCGCTCACAGTAGAAGCAATGGCCGCAATGCGGATTCCACGAGCAGATCACGTGATCGCCCGGTTTGACCTGCGTCACTTCGGCTCCGACCTCTTCGACCACGCCCGCCCCTTCGTGACCGAGCACGATCGGCAATGGATACGCGAGCGAGCCCTCGATGACTTCGAGATCGGTGTGGCACAGGCCGCTCGCCCGGATCCGTACCAGGACATCGGTCGGCGCGAGCGGCGCCATCTCGAGCGTCTCGATCGCCATGGGCTGTTTCACGGCATTCAGCACGGCCGCTTGGAACTTCATGGCCTTCCTCCCAGACAGAGATAAACTCCTCCCCTTCCCCCATCCCCCTCCTGGCCTCCCCCTTGAAGGGGGGAGCTGGAACCAACAAAAAGGGGGCGGCTGCGCCGTCCCCTTTCCGTCGATAGCCGGCGTTCGCAGGCTACTTCGGATTCCGTTTGTCCGTGCCGCGATAGAGGACCTGATTGGATTCCTCGGTCACGCGCTTGTGCAGCGCTACCGCTTCGGGATCCAAATCCGCCTTGGGCGCCGGCTCCATGTCGAAGTGATGATAAGTATCGATGCCGCGCACCAATGTCGCGCTGTCGCGCGGGCCGACCGTCTGCTTCACGTAGGTCGGAATGTAGCGGATCGCGAAACCGATGCGACGGTAATCCGCGTTGTTCGGATCCGAGCCGTGCACGAGACGCACGTGGTGCAAAGAGAATTCGCCGGGCTGCAATTCGATGTCGACGGCCTCGGCAGGATTGACCTCGACCTGCACCTCTTGACCGCGCGTCAGCAGATTGTTCGCAGCGAATGTGTCCTTGTGCGGCAGTTGATCTTTCAGATGCGTGCCGGGCATCACGCGCATACAGCCGTTTTCGACGACGCTCACGGACAACGCGATCCATGCAGTCACGACGTCCGGATGACTCAAGCCCCAGTACGTCGAGTCCTGATGCCACGAGACGTAGCTCGGATCGTGCGCCTCCTTGATGAAGAAGCTGCTGCTCCACACGAGCAGGTTCGGGCCGTAGATGTCTTCCACGGCATCGAGAACGACGGGATGCCGGATCAACTCGTTGGCCCAGGTGAACAGCAGATGCGGTTTGCTGCGCAGCGCGCCACGCAGTGGTCCACCGAGCATCGCTTCGGATTGCTCGAGCCGGCGGCGATACGACAGCGCCTCGTCGGTGGACAGCGCGCGTACCGGGAAGTGATAGCCATCGCGCCGGAACGCCTCGACCTGCGCGGGCGTGAGGACCTTGGAACTGCGCTGAGCGGGCGCGGAGGTTACGGCAGATTCGGTCATGAATGCAAATTCCTGATGCTGTTTCAGACGTCCATCATAAGCGAAAGGCGGAGCCGGGATCATGCCCCGGCCCCGCCCCTCAATCAGCTTGCGCCCTGGGTCAAGGCAGCTGGTAGCCCTTCTTTCCGGTTTTTATCTTGTACAAGCTATGTCCAGATGTAACGTACAAAATGTTGGAATCCGCACCGCGACCGAAACCCACGTTGGTGGGCAGCTCCTTGCCAGTCGAGATGTACGCCAACTCCTTGCCCTGCGGGGTCAACACCTGAATCCCCGGCCGGTATTCGCAGCGTGATGCCAGCCAGATGTTGCCGTCGGAGTCTGCCACCATTCCGTCCGGCCCGCTGCAGGGTTTGTCGCGCGCCGTGTAGTCAATCAGGACGCGGCGGTTGCTGAGATTGCCGGTGGCCGAATCGACGTCATACGCCTGCAGCTGATGATGTCCCTGCAGCGTCTTCTCGCCTTCCTTCAGGTTCTCGAACGCGAGCCAGCCGTTGTCGTTGCCGATGATGTAAAGCGTCTTCTGGTCGGGCGAAATCAGCACGCCGTTGCACTTGCCGCAGTCGGTCGCGACGCGATGCACCGAGCCGTCGGTATCGAGCCGGTAGACCGCGAAGCCGTCTTGGAAGACCGGTTCGTGACCGAGATAGCGCGGATCGGAGAAATAGATCCGGCCCTTCTCGTCGATCGTGATGTCGTTCAGCGCGTTATACGGCTTGCCGTCGTAGAGGCCGGTGAGGATATAAGTCTTGCCGGTCTTCATGTCGGTCCTGATCAGCATTTGCCCGCCGTAGTCGGCGCCGAGCGCCGCGATCATGTTGCCGTCGCGGTCGAACTTGATGCCGTTCGACATGCCGCTCGGGCTGCGGAAGATCGTGGTCTCGCCGGTCTTCGGGTTGTGCTTCCAGATGTTGCCGGCCTGCAGATACTTGCCGGACGGATCCTTGCAGAACTTCGTGAACGTGATGTCGCTGAAGTAGATCATCCCGTCGTGCCCGGCAGCGACGCCTTCGGTCAGAATGCAACCGCCGTCGAAGATGCGCTCGAGCTTCGAGCCGGCCGGAACATAGGCCTGATCGCCGACCGGCGCGGGGAATCCCGGATCATCCGCGAAGGCGGCGGCCGCAAGCCCCAGGGCCAGACCGAGGGTGGCGGCGATGCGCGTGAAGCCGTGCTTCTTGTCCATTTCTCCTCCTAATGGTTACCGACGTGTGTCAGATGTATCGAGCTCGAGCGCCTTGTGCCTGGCGCCGCGGCCCGGACGTCCCCTTCGCCTGATCGGCGGCCGGGTAGCCCTTCCCTGCCTTCTTATGGTTGTAGTAGTCGTATTGTCGTGGAAGGCTTTTATTGTTGTGATGATTTATAAGTAAAATCGGTTTTCAACTATAAAAACCTGACATGGGCTTGTCAACCGGCAAGAAGACGACTGGGCGACGCACGCGCTACTCGGCCCCCGCGCTCGAGAAAGGCCTCGACGTGCTGGAAGCGCTCGCCGCAGAGCCGCATAGACTGACGTTGCAGGAGATCGCCAATCGCCTGAAGCGCTCTCCGAACGAGCTCTTCCGCATGCTCGACGTCCTGGTGCGGCGCGGCTATCTCACGCGCGACGCGGACTCTGCCTACGTGCTCACGCTGAGACTGTTCGAGCTCGGCCAACGCCATCCCCTCGTCGATCGCCTGCTCGATGTTGCGATGCCATACATGCGGGAGCTCGCGCGTGCGACCGGGCAGTCGAACCACCTGTGTGTGCATCACGATGCGCGACTCGTGGTACTGGCCCGCGCGGAGCCCCCCGAACCGATGAGTTGCCTCGTGCGCCAAGGCGCGCATTTCGCGTTCCACGACGATCGTGCCTCGGCGCGCGTGATCACGGCGTTTCAGACCGGACCGCGGCACGACCTATACGTCGGAGAATTGGCGGGTGGCGGCAAGGTTGCGCCGGCGCGACGCCGCGCGCTCGTGAAGCGTCTGGAAGCAATACGCACACGCGGCTACGAAACCGGTCCCAGCGACACGTTGAGCGGCGTGCTGGACATCTGCTTCCCGATCTTCGATCAGTTCGGCGTCGTGGCTGCGCTCAACGTCGTTTACCTGAAGCAGCGCGACGCAAGGGTTACGGTGGCGCAAGCGCGCAACGTGCTGGAGCAGACGAGCACAGCCATCTCGCGCGCGATCGGATGGCGTGCACGCGCATAGTCCTCTCGTTCGCCGCGACGACACATCCGCACCGGCTTGAGCACCAGCCGGCATTGCATCGGTATTTCAGCGCTCCGGTCTGCGTTACCGAACCACATCTCGCACTACCTCTTGTAATCGACTCGGACTTGCGCAGCAGCGCAACGCGTCGCTAAATGTTCCTTGGCCCCGACAACCGGCCGATGAATTGACGCGCGAGGTGAAGATCATGTTGAGCACCGAAGAAGTTCTGATCCGTCTGCTGGTGGCGGCGCTGCTCGGCAGCTTCGTCGGCTTCGAGCGGGAGCGCCGCAGCGCATGGGCCGCGGGACTGCGCACACACATGCTCGTGTGCGTGGGCTCGACGCTGTTCATGATCACGTCGGCGATCGGCTTCGGCGATGTGCTCGGCCCGGATCACATCGTTCTCGATCCGTCGCGCGTCGCTGCGCAGGTCGCGAGCGGCATCGGCTTCCTCGGTGCGGGAACGATCATCCTGCGACGCAAGATCGTGCACGGCCTGACGACCGCCGCGAGCATCTGGTCGGTCGCGGCCGTTGGACTGGCAGTGGGCGGCGGACTCTACATTGCGGCGGCTGGGGCGACGGGGATCATGATCGTGATTCTCGCCGGGATGCGGCCCATCGAGCGGCGGTTGTTCGCTCAGGCCAAAGCGCAGACCGTCGCGTTGCAGGTTTCGCACTGGAACGAAGTGGTGCCCGACCTGCGCGCGATTTGCGACAAGGCCGGTGTCACCATTCTCGCGATGAAGATCGAGGCGCGCTCGGAAGCGGAGACGGCTATGATCGAATTGAGTCTGACGGGCGGCCTCACGCGGCTGATGTCGGCACTCGACGCGTTTCGCAGCCATGCGCGTATCAAGTTGGTGAGAGCGATACTCAACCAGCCGTGACGTAGCTTGCCACGTGTGGTCGTCGCTGCCCGAGCCGTGGAATCGGCTCGAGCTCGCCGTACATCCGCCCGTGCGCGGCGTCGGCCGTTGTAAGCAGTGATGCGTACCGGATCGACGGTAAATCCGCCGGTGGCGGTGCGCATCTGTCCGGGTGGTGCCCCGACTGCGCGGAGTGCCAGCACGCGTTCGAGCTGATTCATGACACGCTTGCCCAAGCGCGCACGGTGGCGTCGTCTGTAAGATAAGCGATGGTTGGCCGACCAATGGCCGATTGATGAGCGATCAGTTCGTCATATGAGCGGCGAAGCGGGCGGAGCCGGGGGCACGTGAAACACCGTTCGCCGCGCGCCTCGCAGCCTGAGCTGCAGAATCGAAAGGCCAGACGTCCGATGACAAGACTTTTGCTGAGTCAAATCCTGGCGACGCTGTCGATATGCGTCGCGCTCACCAGTTGTGCTGGCTTCCGCGGTGGCTGGGAAAGCGTGCCGTACGTCGGCGATGTGTCACCTCCGCCCACTGCGGCCGAACCACAGTTGTCAGGTCAGGCACCCGACCCCGCGGAGCTCGTACTTCCGGGCCTGAAGCTGCGCATCACGATCGACAATCAGCTGCGCACCTACGACACCAAGATCTACTTTGGCTTGCCGCTGTCGATTGATCCGCGCGGTGTCTACGCAAAGAATCACGAACCGGGCAAGACGCGGGTCTTCGTTAGCGTCACGCCCGACGCGGCAGGATTCGTCTTCCGCCCGTCCGCGGCGCGCCTCGAGATCGAAGGCAAGCGTTACATGGCCGGGGCCGGGTATCGCTTCGGCATGTGGGACGAACAGGGCCGACTTGTCGACAAGGATGGCAAGTGGGATCACCGTGCGATCGACGGCGAGATGCTGTTGGACCGGCCCGGAACCCGCTACTTCCTGTCTTTACGGTTCGACGTTCCAACGCCGTCGCCCGAGTCGCGCAGCACGACGCTGGACCTGTCCGACGCCCTCAGAGATCCCGCTCTCGCACCTCTGCCTCTGATACGGTTCGCACCGGTGCGATGGAAGGAGGGTTATACCTGAGCCACGGACGGAGGAACGGTTTGCGTCGAGCCGGCATCCCTGCGTCGTGGGCGATTCCAAGATGTGCGTGCCGGTACCGTGACCGGTTGCCCGCATGCTTGGCTGCTCTACCCTAGCCCCGGATACTTCGTGAAGACGCCCCCGGACACAACGCATGCGCTGTTACAAAAGCCATGCAGTGCATCCGAGCCTGGTACGTTTCGCACGGTCGGTCTACCCTCATGAAATATCCGGGCTAGGTCCACATCCCTCGGAGCTTCGCCGCGACATCCACCGGCGCAGAAGCCGATGAACGAGCGACATCGACGGTCTCGGCCGCCGGCCACGCAACCTCCTGAAACTGCGCGAGCACCTTGCGCGTCATGAACCGGCTGCGTGCGCCGTATACATGCGAGTCGCCACGCTTCGGCTGCTGGGTGATGTAATACCGCAGCGGCGCGAGCACATGCAGGTCGGTCTTCGCACGCGTCATCGCCACGTAGAGCAGCCGCCGCTCTTCCTCGATCTGAGCCGAGTTGCCGGTGGTGAACTCCAGCGGGAAATTGCCATCCGCGACGTTCAGTACGAACACCGCGTCCCACTCCTGCCCCTTTGCCGAGTGAATCGTGGACAGCACTAGATAGTCTTCGTCCAGATGCGGTGTGCCCGACAAGTCGCTGGTTGCCTGCGGCGGGTCGAGCGCGAGCTCGGTCAGAAACCGCTCACGCGTTGCGAACTGCGGAGCGATGCGCTCCAGCTGCAGCAGATCGCCGGCCCGCACGCGCGCGGACTCGTAGATGCGCTCGAGATGCGGCTCGTACCATTCTCGGACGCGTCCGACCTGTCCTTGCCAAGGGCCTTCCGGATGGGCCAATGAAAGCATCAGTTCGGCGAACGGCACCCACGCTTCGGCCGCGAGCGCCGGCGCATTGAAAGCCGGTAGCACGCGCCAGTCGTGGCTTGCCGCCTCGAAGTGCGTGAACGAGCGCGCAGCATTCGACGGCCCCATCCCGGGCAGCAGTTGCAGCGCCCGAAAGGCACTCACGCGATTCTTCGGATTGTCGGCCCAACGCAGCACCGCGAGCATGTCCTTGACGTGTGCGGCTTCGAGAAACTTGAGGCCACCATACTTCACGTACGGGATATTGCGGCGGACCAGCTCCAGCTCGAGCAGATCGCTGTGATGCGAGCTGCGGAACAGCACGGCCTGACGCTTGAGCGCCACACCACGCTCGCGGATCTCGAGCACGCGTTCGACGACGTAGTCGGCCTGCGCCTGATCGTCGGCGATGCTCACGTAGCGCGGAAGCTCCCCGGTTCCGCGCGCGGCGCACAAAGTCTTTCGATATTGGCGCGTCCCCTCGGCAATTAACGCATTCGCCGCATCGAGCACGCGTTGCGTCGAGCGATAGTTCTCCTCGAGCGTCACTACGGTGGCCGGGGGCTCGTACTGCGCCGGGAAGCCGAGAATGTTCTCCACTGAGGCAGCGCGAAACGAGTAGATCGACTGCGCATCGTCACCGACTACCGTGACGCCCGCACCGGACGGCCGCAGCGATTTCAGAATCTCGGCCTGCAACGTATTCGTGTCCTGATATTCGTCGACGAGGATCTGGTCGAATTGCCCGCTCATCTCGGCGGCGAGCGCGGGATCGCTGGCCATCGCGTGCCAGTAGAGCAGCAAGTCGTCGTAGTCGAGCGCCTGGTTCGTGAGCTTGCGCTCGACGTACGCGCGATACAGACGTGTGAGCTCCTCTTCCCACTCCGCGCACCACGGGAAGACGTTCGACAGAGTGTCCGCCAGCGCAGACTGCGTGTTCACGCGGTGCGAGTAGATGGCGAGGCACGTGTCCTTGCGCGGGAAGCGTTTCTCGGCTTTCGACAGATCGAGCTCATGGCGGAGGAGGTCCATCAGATCCGCCGCATCCCCGCGATCGATCACGCTGTAGTTGGCGTCGAGCCCGACGCGGTCTGCACGCTGGCGGATCAGCCGATTGGCGATCGAATGGAACGTTCCCGACCAGGGTAACTTGACGCTGACATCCGCGGCCGAGCCGCCGCGCTCGCCGGCCTTTTCGGCCATGGCGGTTGCCACGATTCTCTGGGCGCGGCGTGTCATCTCCTGCGCGGCGCGCCGAGTGAACGTGAGCAGCAGGATGCGCTCGGGACTGACGCCTTCGAGAACGAAATGCGCCACGCGATGCGCCAAGGTATTGGTCTTGCCGGTGCCGGCGCCGGCAATGATCAGCAGCGGCCCCGCGCAGAACGCGCCGCCGTCGTCGCGAGCGCCAAAGCAAGCAGCAGTGCGCTGCGCGGGGTTGAGTCGATCGAGTGCGGATACGTTAGCCACGAACCGCACTATAGGCGATTACTGGTTATATCTCCAGTCAGAGCGGCGAGGTATAAAGTATAGGCCTGACCCCATCTGCCTTTTCTCGTGTTACGCACGTTTATCCCGGAGCAGCGGCCACAGGCCGATCAATCCGAGCAAGGGTCCTGGCAGCAGCAGCCAGCCGACCTCGGGGCCCAGCCGGGAAAATTGCGCTGATGCGAGACCGATCGACACGACGCTGATGAAGAATCCGATGCTGTTCTG
>Ga0070681_10003122_pt1 | contig 15392 bp, 19 predicted proteins | sample KBSC83BmetaG_FD_65650 | JGI IMG/M metagenome (GOLD analysis project Ga0070681, IMG submission 65650) | Corn rhizosphere microbial communities from Kellogg Biological Station, Michigan, USA - KBS C8-3B metaG | ecosystem: Host-associated > Plants > Roots > Rhizosphere | place: USA: Michigan...
GCCGAAGAAGAGATACGATGCTCGAGCTATGTCGCCGCGATGGAAATGCTGGCGACCGGAACCACATGCTCACTCAACCACTCGGTGACGACCACAACGCCGGAAACAGTGCGCGCAACCATCGAGCCGCAGGCGGAGCTCGGGATTCGTCAGGTTTTCGCCAAAGAGCTCCGATGCCGCACTAAAGGCAATCCGCAGCATCCATTCACGCTTGATGAATCGCTCGCCGCTTTCGAGGAGGAGTTCAAACGCTGGGATGGGAAAGCCGATGGCCGCGTCCGGATGGCAATGGTCATTGAATCAAACGCCCATTGGGTGGCTGCCGGCATGACGACCGAGGAGCTTATCGGCCGTGGTTACGAGCTCGCGCGAAAACTCAAAACAAAGATATCCACCCACATCGCCGGCGGCACGTTTTCGATCGAGAAAGGCTTTCTGCGTTATCTTCGCGAAACGGGCCGCACCGATGTCCGCTACCTGATGCAGCTCGGCCTCCTGGATTCCCATTGGGTCTTGATTCACGGCATCCACGTGACAGAGCTCGATATCGAGCACATGGCGCATGCCGGCTGCAGCTTTGTCTATACCCCTACCAGCGAATCCATCCGCGGCGGTGGTATCGGTCCCTTCGCCAATGCCTGGCGCGCGGGCATCAATGTCGCCCTCGGCACCGATGGCCCGATGGTCGATTACAGCGTTGACATGGTCGAGCAGATTAAGGCGTGCATGCTTATGCAGCACGTTCGCCACCTCGACCCGACCCGAATGTCGGTCGAGCGTTCGATTGAAATGGCCACGATCAATGCCGCCAAGGCGCTCGGGCTCGACCATGAGGTCGGCTCGCTGGAGTCAGGAAAGCGTGCGGACATCGCCGTTTTCGACATGGCCAAGCCCTATGTCGGCGTGCTCCACCGGCCGATTTCGACCTTCGTCTGCGCCGGCAAAGGCACCGATGCTCGCCTGGTGATGGTCGACGGCCAGATTGTCTACCGCGACGGCACGTTCCCCCGTTTCAAAGACGGCGCGCGCGTCATCAGGGACGCGGAAAAGATCGGCAAGAGGGCCCTTGATGCGGCAGGATTGAGCGGTCGGCTGGAGCCGGCGTGGCGACAATAGCGATAAATTCCGGTACCCCGCGCGATGGATGTGTCGGTCGAGAACGTGACGCAGGCTTGGCCCGGACGCGGCGACGACCCGGTCATCGCGCTTGAGAATTTTTCGCACCGGTTTGCGTCACGCCGGTTCTCATGCCTGCTCGGGCCGAGCGGCTGCGGCAAGAGCACCCTGGTTCAGATCATCGGCGGGCTTGAGGCAGCGACGGAAGGCAATGTGCGAATTGTCGATCCCGCACGCCCCGACGTGGCGCACCCGCTCGGCGCCGACTCGGTGATGGTCTGGCAAACGCTCAATCTCTTTCCTTGGCGCAATGTCATCGACAATGTCGCCTTCGGCCTCGAGATGGAGGGCGTACCGAAAAAGCAGCGGTATCAGCGCGCGAAATCACTAATCACTTCGGTAGGGCTTGCCGGATTTGAGCAGCACCTTCCGGGGCAGTTGTCGGGCGGGATGCGCCAACGTGTAGCGCTCGCGCGCGCTTTGATCATGGAACGTCCAATCATGCTCATGGACGAGCCATTCGGTGCCCTCGACGCGCAAACAAAGATTGTAATGCAGGAAGAACTTTTGCGCGTCTTCGACCAGACGCAGAAGACGATTATCTTTGTAACGCACGCAATCGAAGAAGCGATCCTTCTTGCCGACGAAATCATTGTCATGACAGCCCGGCCGGGCCGCATAAAGGAGGTGCTTCAGGTCGATCTTCCGCGCCCGCGCTCGCTCGAAATGGTAAACTCAAAGGCCTTCGGCACATTGTTTGACCGCGCATTCCACCTGATCCGGGAAGAAGTGATGAAGTCGATGGCGCAGCAGGCCATGGCCCTAGAGGGCTCGCGGTGAAAAAACGAAAAAGCAGCCTAAGGCGAATGGCCGAGGGCGCGACGCCGACGGCCATCATTCTTGCCGTACTGCTGGCATGGGAGCTGTTCGTGCGATGGCGCGGGATTGCGCCAATCTACCTCCCGCCGCCGAGCACGATCCTTGTCTACCTGTTTCGCATGATCGGAAACGGATCGATCGAGTACAATCTAGGGGTCACATTGCTTCGGATCTTCGCCGGCTTTGCGATCGCTGCGTTCGCCGGCGTTACCCTTGGCGTGTTGATGGGCATGTCGCGGTTGATCGCACGCGTCGTGGATCCTTGGATTGCAGCTCTGTACCCGTTGCCGAAGATCGCACTTATTCCTTTGCTCGTGATCTGGCTCGGCACCGGCGAACTCTATAAGATCGTGATCAGCGCGGTGACGGCCTTCTTTCCGATCGTGATCAGTACATACGCCGGCATCCGGCAGACGGATCGCGGGTTGATCAAGGCGGCTGAGGACCTCGGGGCTAGTCGGCGTCAGATTCAACTGAAGGTGGTTATCCCGGCCGCAATCCCGAGCATTTTCGCTGGGCTTCACCTCGGCATGGGAGTTACTGTTATTCTCATCGTGGCGGCCGAAATGATCGGTAGTTCCAGCCAGAGCGGGATGGGCTTTCTGCTAATCCAGGCCGGGCAAGTAATGGAAACCGAAAAAGTCTTTGCGAGTCTGGTCGTGCTCGCGATCGTCGGGGCTTTGATCATAAAGCTGCAACAATGGATCGACCGGAAAGTGGCGCCGTGGACTGCCTACAGAGACGGACACTGAGACCACGCAGGGAGGCGAACATGTGGAGGACCTCATTACGAATCGTAGCCGCTGCCGGGCTTATCGGCTGGCTGGCCGCCGCAGTTGTGCAGCCAGCGGCGGCTGCAGACGTGGTCCGGGTCGGCGAGGGCCCCTTTATCACCGGCGGTGGATTCTATGTCGCCAATGAGCGCGGCTATTTCAAGAAAATGGGCCTGGATATCCAGGTCAAGAAGTTCAACGACGGTGCGCTCGCAGTGCCGGCCATTCTCGCCGGCGAGCTGGACATCACCCTGATGACGGCAAACGCGAGCTTCTTTAACAGCGTCGCCAAAGGCGCGCCGCTGGTCATCGTCCTTGATCGCGGCCACAACAAGCCGGGCTACGGCTATCTCGCCGTGAACGTGACGCAGGAACTCTATGACGAGGGCGTCCGCTCGCTTGCCGATTTTGCCAAGTTGAAAGGCAAGAAGATGGGAGTCGGCGCAGTCGGCAGCATCAATCAGTACGACACGGCGCGCGCGCTTCAGAAGGCCGGACTCGACCCCAGAAAAGACGTGAACTGGATTGTCGGCGTGTCTCAGCCTGACCTGATGAAAATGCTTGGTCAAAAGCAAGTCGACCTGACCGACCTTGCGTACCAGTTCGGATACTTTGCGCAGAACAACAAATGGGGTCCGATCGTTGCGAACGGAGACCAGATCGAGCCCAACAGCTCAATCGGCGTCTATGCCGCCAACAAGAACTTCGTGAGGGAAAAGCGCGATGTTCTCGTGCGATTTGCAATGGCCTATCTGCAAGGCGTCAAAGAGTTCGATGCGGCGGCCACGGCACCCGACTCCAACCAGGAGATCCTGGATATTCTTGCGAGGAACACATTTCTCAACAAGCCCGAGCTGATCAAGGCCATCGCGCCGTATTGGTCCTATACGAGCGAGGATGGTATTCCGCCGATCGATTCCATCATGGCGATGCAGGACTATTGGGCGGATTATTTCACTTACGTCGAAAAGAAAGCGACACGTGAGCAGCTGTTCGATCTCTCCGTGGCGCAGGAAGCTAAGAAGCGGCTCGACGCGGAAAAGCCTTTCAACTGACCAGGCCGTCGACTGAGTGCGTTCAGGAGTGGACCTCGCGACATCGTAGTCCGATTGCTCCAATCAGGCCTATACGGGCTACAAGTACCGTTGTCGCTGCGAATAGCGGCAGACGAAGCAATCAAATGAACTGACGAGCCATGTCCGCTATTGGCCCAAAGCGGACATTTTAATTTGATGCCAAGTCGGCCATTTCGGTTTTTAGCCCTGTCGCACAGCGCAGTTGCGCGCAACGTTAATGTTCGCTTGCCGACATAGGGCTCGTCCCTCATTGTGCCTTCTCTCGACCTTTCCTCTCGGGACACCTTCCGCATCGCTAGTTGCACCGCACATGTCCGCTCCTGGGGTAAAGCGGACATGCCTTTTTGCACTGCATATGTCCGCTTTTGACCCAAAGCGGAGATTCGCTCTGCAGCGCCGATTGACCGCTTTCTGGCACAAAGCGGACACGCCGATCGCGGGAAGCCCAGACCGCCACAATTTTCATAACCAGCCGACTTCAACTGGCGCGCGGCATCCCTAGGTGTCATTTAGAACAAGAATTCTCATGTCTTCAAAAAAACATGCACTTCTAAAGCAAAAATCAAGAGTTACTCAAGGACCACCAGTAGGCCTGCGCCTACACTTACAGAGAGGCTGCTGAAATCGCGCGCGAAACGACCGGCCAATATTTAAGCCGCGCCGCCGCGGCTGCGACAAGATCGATAAAATAGGCCGCGTAGGTGTTTGGGAACCCATCAATGTTCCGGATGGTATTTCTGACACGGGCCGAATGTAACGACATGAGTTCGTCAACAATTTCAGGCTTGCTCGAGGTTCGGTAATCAAAGGAGGTGCCCATGTCCGATGTCATCAGTTCCGTGAATAACGGCGTCAACGTCGATGCGTTGATCGCAGCGCGCGAGGCGCTGACCAAGGCGCCCGAGGCGGCACAATTCAAGTGGCGTGCCGCATGCGAATGGAAAAATGGCACGCACAGCCATTCGACGGTGGAAGGCTTTTATGGCCTCGGCGAGGAACAGCGGCGCAAATCCACGTTCACCTTCAATGCCGATCATCCCGAGGTGTTTGCGTCTGAGGATAAAGGCGCTACGCCCGTCGAGTTCGTCCTGGTGGGATTGGCCAGTTGCTTGACGGCCGGGATCGCAGCGGTCGCGCAGCACCGCAACATCCAGCTTCGCTCGGTCAAGGCGACCATCGAGGGCGATATGGACATCCAAGGCATCCTTGGCATCGACAGCGACGTTCGCAATGGTTTCGACGGCATCAAGGTCACCTATGAGATCGACGCCGACGCGAAAAGGGAGGATATCGAGGCACTGGTCGCGCAATCGCAGAAGCGCTCGGCGGTGTACGATATCGTCACCAATCCGACCAATGTTACCGTCGAAGTGAAGTGAAATATCCATCGTGGACCGACCATGAGGGAGCGACCCGATTAGAACCGTCACCACGGTCGTGATCGGTGCCGGACAAGCCGGCCTGGCAATGAGCCGCTGTCTCACTGAGCGCTCGATCGATCACGTGGTTTTGGAGCGCGGCGACGTCGCACATACCTGGCGCACAGAGCGCTGGGATTCGTTGCGGCTCTTGACTCCAAACTGGCAAAGCCGGCTCCCGGGCTTCGGCTACACCGGTGATGATCCCGACGGCTATCGAACGATGCCCGAGGTCATCGACTTCTTCGCGTGCTATGCGAAGACAATTTCCGCTCCGGTGCAAACACGCACGACGGTAACATCGGTGCGCCACAACGGGGAGGGGTTTCTCATCCGCACCGACGCGGGCGAGTGGCGATGCCGGACGGTCGTCCTGGCGTCAGGCGCCTGCAACGTCGCTTGCGTGCCGGCCTTCGTGAACCGGTTGCCGAACTCGATTGCAAATATAACCGCGCAGAACTACCGAAATCCGGGTCAGCTCGCTGAGGGTGGCGTACTTGTGGTGGGCGCGTCGGCGAGCGGGACCCAGATCGCGTACGAAATTCAGCGCTCGGGCCGTCAGGTCATCCTGTCGGTGGGCGAGCACATTCGGGCACCGCGCATGTATCGCGGCAAGGATCTCGAGTGGTGGATGGATGTCGCCGGGATACTCGATCAGCGGTTCGACTAAGTGGATGATATCAGACGGGCGCGGAGCGTCCCGTCGCTGCAACTTGCCGGTACGCCGGACCGCTCGACGCTCGATCTCAACGCCCTGACCGCAATCGGTGTGAAACTTGTCGGCCGCCTCGCCGGCGTCACGGATGACGGCAAGGCGCAGTTTGCCGGGTCGCTTCGCAATATGTGCGCGCTTTCGGATCTCAAGATGGGCAGGTTATTAGACTTCATCGACGAGTGGGCGACAAACAATGGATTCGACAATACCGCTGTGCCGCCGGAGCGTTTGCCTCCGACGCGAGTGGAAGGCGCGCCGCCGCTCGCCATGGATTTCATGCGTGGCGAAATCAAAACTATCGTCTGGGCCACCGGCTACCGGCCAGATTACTCCTGGCTAGAATTGCCCGTTTTCGATCGCAAAGGCATGGTTCGCCATCTCGGCGGGGTCGTTGATTTTCCGGGCGCGTACCTGATGGGGGCACCCTTCCTGCGTCGGCGCAAATCTGCGCTCATTGACGGGGCTGGTAATGATGCGCGCGATCTCAGCAATCACCTGGCGCTCGCGCTCGCCGACGCGCGCTCCTGGAGGATGAAGCAGAAATCGGATCTAGGCCCTGTGTCTGCCAGTGACCCGTAGCGGGAAGACGGCAAGGATCTGAAAACCACCAAGGCTCTGGGCGTTACGATACCGACCCGCGCTGCTATTCCGCGCCGACGAGATGATTGAATAACCGGCGTGACGTCTGATTGTGGCCCTTAGCGGACATGTCACTGACCTCGATGAATGTCCGCCTTCGGGGGTAAAGCAGATTTCGCTGCCGGAGCACGAAATGTCGGTTTTGACCTAAAGCATCGCGCGACTTAATCGCGCAAACCACAAGGGAAAATAAAGGTCATATCAGGCTCGCCTGAATGTTTTCCACCGCCTCACCATGTATGTACTCGCCTGGGGCTATTTGGTGGCTGGATGTGGTCATCAACTGCAGAGTGTTGGTTCTAAGATGTCGGCTGTGTCTGAGCGAGCTAGGGCAGCGGACGCGGCATTCGCAGCCGTCAGGGACTTTTACTTGACCTCGCGGTACGGCAAACGACGCGGCGATTCAAGTATCTGCGACCTCACATTTGGCAATCCTCACGAAATGCCGCTTGGCGGGCTAGTAACGACGCTCCGCGAGCGAGCGCTGCCAAAACACAAGGACTGGTTTGCTTACAAGACCAGCGAAGAAGAGCCACGAGCCTTTCTCGCCACGCGACTCCGCCGCGAACTAGCAATGCCGTTCGAGCCATCCGACATTGCTCTGACTACGGGGGCATTTGCGGCGATCTCGGTCGCCTTCCACATCTTGCTTAATCCTGGCGACGAAGCAGTAATCTCCGAACCCGCATGGTTTTGTTACGAACCAATGCTGCTTGCTGCCGATGCGGTTCCTCGCAAAGTCAAACTTAAACTCCCGAACTTTGATCTTGACCTTTCAGCTATTGAAGCGGCGATCGGCCCCAAGACCCGGATGGTGATTGTCAACACGCCCCACAATCCGACAGGTCGGATTTACGATGACAATAGCCTGAAGGCGCTGGCCGAAGTTCTGGAGCGAGCGTCCGACAAGTACGGCCATCGAGTGTTTTTGCTCTCGGACGAACCATATCGTCGCCTACGGTTTGACGGCCGCAGATTTACAAGTCCGGCATCATTCTATCCATGGACGCTGATCTCCTATAGTTACGGCAAAATCTTACTCGCGCCGGGCCAGCGAATTGGATATTTGGCGATCTCTCCGAGTATGCCCTTCAAGGAGCGTAAAGCACTCTCGAACGTTATGTTTTCGACGCAGATGGCGCTCGGCTGGTGCTTTCCCAATGCGATTATGCAGTATGCCGTCCCCGACTTAGAAAATCTGTCAATTGACCTGACGGCGCTCGCGCGGCGACGAGATTTACTTGCGGCCACACTCTCCAACGCGGGCTATGACGCACCGTTGCCGGACGGGACTTTTTATCTTTGGACAAAGTGGCCAGAGGGCAACCCCGAGACGCATTGGAACAGACTTGCAGACCGCAACGTCTTTGTGTTGCCCGGCAGCATTATGAATGCGACGAATTATTTTCGCATCAGCCTTACTGCGTCGGACGAAATGATCGAGCGCGCATTACCAGCATTTTTGCAAGCAACCGCGAATACGACGCACGAAACATTACTCCCACAAGGCGCCTGCACTACTTTACCGACCAAAGGTTGATCACTGGAGGGGATGGGTCAATGCCGAAACGACGCCCGAAGAAGTCTGCCGAGCTTGGTGACCAACCGCCGCTGCGGTGCGTCCATCCGACACCTGCGGACCGTTGCTACTGACCCCCAATAGAGAGTCTGTCGCCTGAGCGGTTCTGTCCGTAGCCAGTCAGCTTTTGTAACACTTCATCCCGGGTTGCCGGCGTGACCTTCGCCAAGGCTTCAGTATCCGACTTGGGCTGAGCGGCAAGCACCGACTGCGATGCCATATCCGGCACTGGCGCCGCCGTTGAGGTGAGGACTTGTACAGTATCAGGACGCCTTTGTTCCGGCAGACCAACACGGTTGCCGGTGACTATTGGAGACAAGCCCTTCTCCAGTGTTGCATCCGCTACGAACAACAATGCGAGCAATGCAAAACCGGCTACCGCAAAAAAGGCGAGAACTGGCATTTACCACTCCTACCACTCCGCAATTGCTGACTTCGCTAATTGTACTTCACCACCACACTTTCGACGTGCTGACAGCGGGGACACTCGAATGTGCGTCGATCATGGTCCGGCACATCGGGTTCAATATGGTCAAGCCACATTCGCGAGCGGCAGTTTGGGCACTGCGGCCGGTCGATAAAAGGTCTGACAGGATCGAACGTATACGACAGTGGCATGGGTCGCCCCCCTTGCCGTCAGGACGCAGTATACGTGATTAGCCAGCCAAGACGACTTCCTTGTGACCGTTGCACTGCAACAAAGAGAGGCGGCCGTTTGCTGCAGTCCAAGCATGTGATTTGACATCGTTCGGCCCTTCATTGGGACCAAGGTCCAACTGTCGGTTGCACGTAAAAGTTCTAGTCTGCCCGAGTATCACTGTGTGGTCACTGTTGCGGGGGTGACGCATGGCCAATGTTGGTAAGCCACCTGTTGCTCCACCAAGACGCAAGCTGATTACTAGTGCTGTAAATATCGCGACAGCTTCTCCCGAAACATTCGTCGATGACCGAACTTTGAAGCCGGCACTTTCTGCGCTTCAACGTGGCCCGATCCATTTCCGTCGCAACAACGTCATCGCCTGTGAGGGCGTCGCCGCCGACCATATTTTTATGGTGGTGAGCGGGGTCGTGCGCAGTTGCAAAACTTTTCAGAACGGCAGCCGCAACGTCGTCGCCTTTTATCTGCCCGGCGATCTGTTTGGCTGGGATGATCAAAAATGTACGCTGTCAGTCGAAGCAGCCACCGACGCAATGGTCTTATTTATCAAGCGTAGCGGTTTGCTGTCGTTGGCAGCCCGTGAGAGCCGGGTTTCAGGTTTTCTGCTTGCCATAGCAACGGACGAGCTTCGACGCGCCCAGGAACATGGACTGCTCATGAGCAGGAGCGCCAAATGTCGTTTGGCAGCTTTCCTGACTGATCTGTCAAACAGAATGGGGAAAACAGGATCAATCAACCTTCCGATGTCGCATCAGGACATTGCCGACCATCTCGGGCTGACGATTGAAACTCTCAGCCGGAATATTACCGAACTGGAACGATCAGGAGTGATCGCGCGAGCGTCACGTCGAACATTGATGGTACGAGACCGGCGGGCGCTCATGCACGCGATTAGTTGAGAAGTTGTCCCTCTGTAAGAGGAGTAATCAACCATGAGCGAAAAAGAGATAGCGGAGAAAACCCAAGCCCAAATCCTGCGTGATGTCTTTGAGGGGGTGAAGGGTCGGCAGCCGAGGTCGGAGCAAGAGTTGAAAGATTGGCTAGCCTCTCCAGAGGGTAGGGAGGCGACAATATTTGAGGCCACGTCCCTTTCGCGTTGGGGAGAGACGGGGCGGTCATAAGCGCAGTGCGATGGATACTGTGTTCGACCCGACGAACCGGAACACACGCGCAGTTGTTTTTGGCTTGATTGCGCTCGCTCTCGTGTTTTTCGCCGCTTACGAATTACATCATCCATAAGTTATACGAAAAATAGTCCGTGGCGATTTATGGTTTCAATCGCCGACCGCGTTGAACGTGCACGACGGCAAATCGAATCGGGCCGCATCGCCATCGCGCGGCAGAGGGAAATGGTCGAACGGCATCGTGCCGAGGGCCCTGACCCCAAGCCTGCCGAGGACCTTCTTTCGGTACTCGAACGCACGCAGAAAGTGTTCGAGCGCGACTTGGCCGGATTGGAAAAGGGGCGGCGCTAACATGGAGCGCGATAGAACCGGACGTGGCGTTTCATCCGACACATTTGATGTAGATCAATCGGATAATATTGTTCCGTAGATATTTAGTTTTCTTTCCAAAAAGCAGAGGCTTGGCCATGTACGCGCTTATCATCGTTATTGCGGTGCTCTCTCCAGCGACTGGCGCAGTTACTCCGGTCGGCGTGACTTCTCAAATAGTTGGAAAATTTAAAAATCTAGATCAGTGCAAGGCGGCCGCGAGTGAGCGAACGGCTGGAGTGGTCATCTCAGATCTAAGCCTTTCAAGAGGCGTCTACTGGCATTGCGCCTATGCGGGCACCAAGTGATTTTTGCGAAATCCGTCCGAGGACTGGTATGTCGGCTTGTGGCCCATAGCGGACATCCCTAGTTGCAGCGCAAATGTCCGCTTTCGGGGGTCTCATGCCTTGCCGTCAGCCATTATGGCTAAGATTCTTGGATGGATGCAGTAACGGTCGCCATTGGCTACGACCACTTCGTTATCGACCATGCGCTTCAAGGCGTGGCGCAATGATCGCTCGACGGTGAACCGGAAGACAAAATCTTCTCCAGCTGCCGCGCGGCGGATGGCGGCAAACGTCATCGGGTTTTCGCTTTCGTAGAGAAGCTCAAACAAATAGCGCTGCATCTATCCGAGCCCGCCTCCCTCGCGTTTGACGCACGACAACATGGCCAGGGCTTCGGTCGTCGTCCATACCTGGGCAATCCCGGGAATCTTCATAAGGTCGCGGTACGCCACCGAATGTCTCGTGCGAAAGTCACACATCATCTTGCGCAAAAGTTCGGCGTCATGCGGTTTCATTTCGAGCGACGCAATCAGGTTGCAAATTTGGTTGATCTTGGGCATTGCTTCTCAATTGTCTCGCAGGCCCAGAGGCGGCCCACTGGCAAAAGTATCCCCTGACGGCCGTAAATTCTTGCTTGGCGGGGCCAAATATTTGTCAGGTTAAGCCTGGCGCGGGTTTGAAATCGCAAGCGGCATCTGCCCGCGCGGCGCATAGATCAGTCCTTTAACAACAAATCCGGAATTTCAGGAGCGCCCCCGTCCGTTGAAGGGCTGCTTCGTTGGCCGCGACGAAGCTTGTCTGGCATCGCACTCCGCCCCAGAGTGTCTGCACGCGTTGGCCTCGCCGATCCACCATCGGACGTCCGCTTTTGCGGTCGCTTTCGGGGGCAAAGCGGACATGGGTTTGTGCGCGGCAAATGTCCACTTTTGACCAAAAGCGGACATCGCCGTTAAACTGGCATATTATGTCTGCCTGCCATTTATGGCTGGGCACAAAAATGAGTGGACTTAAGTTCACTGATGAAGCTGCACGACAGCTCGAAAAGGCTTATCGCGCAGAGGACATGATTGCGCAACGATTGGAGACAATCCGTCACCTCAACTTGTCTCCGGGTGAGCGTGTTCTAGACATCGGGTGTGGCCCGGGCTTTCTGTGCGAAAGCATGGCGAAAATTGTTGGCCCTAAAGGTGCCGTCGTCGGTGTCGACATCTCAACTGATCTAATAGCCCTATGCAATCGGCGAAAAGCTTCGAAGTGCCTTTCCTATGAAATTGGCGACGCGACGAAGCTTAATCAATCTGACGCGTCGTTTGATGCAGTCGTATGCACTCAAGTTGCCGAGTACATCGCCGAAATCGACCGGGTGTTTTTGGAGACGCTTCGCGTTCTGAAGCCAAACGGCCGAACCGTTTTTGTTGCAACGGATTGGACCACCATCCTGTGGCATTCCGACAATCCAAAACGCATGGCGACAGTCACGAAATCGTGGGAGGCACATTCCGCACATCCGCGGCTGCCAATGTCCATGCCGCAAAGGTTTATCAATGCGGGATTTCGATTTGATGGTGCGGCCGTGTTTCCGATCCTCAACCTGCAATACGATGATGCCAGTTACAGTAAAGGATTGGCGCAGATTATTCGAGATTTCGTGGCGCGGAACAACGACGTTTCCGCAGATGACCTCAAGGAATGGCATGATGAATTCGAGCGATTGAGCGAAGAACGGAGATATTTTTTCACTAGCAACCGATACATCTTCAAAGCATCAAAACCGGCCCTCTAACGCAAAAATGTCCGCTGTTGGCCCATAGCAGACATGGGCTGTGCGCTGCACATGTCCGCTTTCGGGGATAATCGGGACACTGCTATGATCGCTTAATTGGTACGCTCCTGAGGGTCACCGAAATTGACTGAGCAGATCCACGCCTACGTCGACCAACTTGCCAAGGCGCTGGAGCTCGCGGGCGTGGCGATCATTGTTGGGGGGATTGTCCTCGCAACTTGGTGGTTCATCCGCGATGGGAGCCGCACAGGTGACTGGCAATCCGCTTATCCTAATTATCGGTCGAATATTGGACGCGGCATCTTGCTTGGGCTCGAACTCCTCGTGGGCGCAGACATCATCGCTACGATTACAGCCCCGCTTACTGTCATGAGCGTCGGGTTACTAGGTGGAATTGTGCTGATCCGAACCTTCCTGAGTTTCTCGCTGGAAACAGAAATTGAGGGTTGCTGGCCATGGCAACGCGCCGCAAAAGACGCTGTGCGTGGCGAAAGAGACCAACGTTAGCGATTGACACCAATGTCCGCTCAGACCCAAAGCGGACATCTGCCCTCCATAGAGTTGTTCCAAGTTCCAGGAGTTGGACCTTGGTCCACTTCGAAACTGAACAGCGGTTTGAGAACTTGCGTGGGCGAGCGCTCAATACTCGCCAACTGCAAACTGGAGGGTTTCGGTGAGCATGCAAACTTTCAAATACAGATTTAGCTTGTACGCCTGTGCTGCGGTGCTCGCTGTGTCACCGCTATGGGCCGGACTGCAATCTGCACAAGCCCAGGCTCAAAACCAAAAGCCCAATATCATTCTGATCCTGTCGGATGACTTCGGCTACGGCGACGCAGGTGTCTACGGCGGTGGCGAAAACCGCGGCATGCCAACGCCAAATCTCGACCGCCTAGCGGCTGAGGGCATGCAGTTCATGTCGTTCTATGCGCAACCGAGCTGCACTCCCGGCCGCGCAGCCGTCCAGACCGGCCGCATTCCCAATCGCAGCGGAATGACCACCGTGGCCTTCCAAGGCCAGGGCGGCGGACTGCCGGCGGCAGAGTGGACGCTTGGATCAGTTCTCAAAACCGGTGGCTACAAGACATTCTTCACCGGCAAGTGGCATCTCGGTGAGGCCGACTACGCGATCCCGAATGCGCAAGGCTACGACGAGATGAAGTACGTGGGTCTATATCATCTCAACGCGTACACATACGCCGACCCCACCTGGTTCCCGGATATGGACCCGGAACTGCGCGCGATGTTTGCACGTGTCACCAAGGGAGCGCTGTCTGGGAATGCAGGACAACCGGCGAAGGAGGACTTCAAGATCAACGGCCAATACGTCAACACGCCGGTCATTAACGGCCAGGAAGGCGTGGTCGGCATTCCGTTCTTTGATGACTATGTCGAGAAGGCCTCGCTTGACTACCTCGACCGCAATGCACGTTCGACGCAGCCCTTCTTCATGAGCATTAACTTCATGAAGGTGCATCAGCCGAACATGCCGGCTCCCGAGTTCGAGCATAAGTCGCTGTCGAAGAGCAAATTTGCCGACTCGGTGGTGGAAAATGACACGCGCATCGGCAGGATCATGGACAAGGTGCGGGCACTCGGCCTCGACAAGAACACCTATGTCTTCTGGACGACGGACAACGGTGCATGGCAGGACGTCTATCCCGACGCCGGCTATACGCCGTTCCGGGGCACCAAAGGCACCGTGCGTGAGGGCGGCAACCGCGTTCCATCCCTCGCATGGGGGCCGAGGATCAAGGCCGGGTCCAAGAATTCCGACATCGTTGGTGGACTGGATTATATGGCGACTTTTGCGGCCTTGGCTGGTGTGACGCTGCCAACAAGCGACCGTGCCAATCAGCCGATCATCTTCGACAGCTACGACATGTCACCCGTGTTATTCGGCACCGGCAAATCTGCACGCAAGAACTGGTTCTATTTCACCGAGAACGAGCTGACCCCCGGTGCAGCGCGTGTCGGCAACTATAAGGCCGTGTTCAATCTGCGCGGCGATGATGGCGTGAAGACCGGCGGTCTTGCGGTAGACTCGAACCTCGGATGGAAAGGTGCAGAGTCTTACGTCGCCACCGTTCCTCAGGTATTCGACCTGTGGCAGGACCCGCAGGAGCGTTACGACATCTTTATGAATAACTATACGGAACGTACCTGGGTCATGATCACAATTAGCGACTCGATCAAAGAGCTAATGAAAACTTACGTCCAGTATCCGCCGCGTAAGCTGCAGAGTGAATCCTACTCTGGCCCGGTCACCCTGACGAACTATCAGAGGTTCGAATGGGTCCGAGAGCAACTCAAGAAGGAAGGCGTCAACATAGCGCTTCCGACTGGAAACTAAGCCATAACCAAAGTGACAAATGACGGCCTCGGGCTTGTGCCCGGGGCCGTTTTCATGTCGACGTGGGATCGAGGATCGCGCCGCCGGCCTTCCAACAACTACGACAGAAGCGAAACCGCGACTGTATTGATGTCCGCTATTGGCACAAAGCGGACATTGGATCTGAGGTGAGGTGCCATCAGCTAGGCGCTACGCCGAAATGAAATCACCGAACCCCCGCGTTCCAACGCCGCCGCGATCCTTCCGCCAGTGGCCTCAGAGGCGCGCCGCAATGGGTCGAGCTGGGTGATCGTTGATCGAACGAAGTATCACCGGAGCTACCATTTGCCGGGCCAATTTACTCCGGGGGCATACGGGTCGTCGCGGCTGTACGGATATGGGTCGCGGCTATACGGGCGGATCGTTGAAACGCCAGGCTCAGCCGCCCGAGATTGCGAAGTCACCGCACGCTTTGTGTCGGACATCCGTTTGGCGGCAAAGCTTGGTTCCGAAACCGCAAGCAATAATCCAAGGGCAATTGCCACCACGTGAAATCTTGCCATCGTCATCCTCGTCGCTGCCAATCTATTGCTGGCATCTTTCGTCAGCATTGCGAAAAACGTTGCGCTTTATTTGCAACCACC
>Ga0070681_10003123_pt1 | contig 15391 bp, 18 predicted proteins | sample KBSC83BmetaG_FD_65650 | JGI IMG/M metagenome (GOLD analysis project Ga0070681, IMG submission 65650) | Corn rhizosphere microbial communities from Kellogg Biological Station, Michigan, USA - KBS C8-3B metaG | ecosystem: Host-associated > Plants > Roots > Rhizosphere | place: USA: Michigan...
GCCGCCAATCGATGAGTGAATGGAGTGACGGACGCGGCGAGGAGCGCGGCGATGACGAAACGCGAAATCCTGATCATGGTGCGAGCGCGGGCTGAGGACGTGCTGCCAATACACGCAAAAAGCGGCCAAGGCCGCCCTGACTCAAATCAAGCAGCCTCTATCATACGAGCAAGAACGACGCCCGCTAACGATTTGTAAGAACCCTGTCCGTGGTGTCAGGGAGCAAACGCTTGTCCGTTGCCGCGTGATCAGCGTTTTGCGAACACGCGTTGTTTGCCGTCTCGATCGAACTCGATGATGTCGTAGTGATCGGCCTTGCCGCCTTCCATTCCCGGTGAGCCGGACGGCATGCCCGGAACGGCCAGTCCCATCGCGCTCGGCTTCGATGCGAGGAATTTCTTGACCGCATCGGCGGGGACGTGACCCTCCACGATGTACTTGCCGACGACCCCGGTGTGGCACGACTGCAATGCCGACGGCACGTTCATGGTCTTCTTGATCTCGTCCATGTTCTGGACATCCCGCACGGAAACCACGAACCCGTTCGACGCCATGTGCTTCACCCACTTCGCGCAGCACCCGCAGTTGGGGTCCTTGTAGACGGTGAGCACTTCGGGCGGCTGCGCGACGAGCGCGCGTCGCGTGGCGACCATGGCCGCGGTCGCAGCGATGAATTGGCGTCGAGAGATCATGCTTCCAATGTACGTTCTCGGCACCCGACCCCGCTATTGGAGCAGACCTGCTCGTCCTGGCGGTGCCGGCCATAGATTCCGGACACAGCATGCCCGCCTCCTCTACGCGCGACCGCTTCGCGCTCGTCGCGCTGGCGCTCGGCGCCATCGCCGTCGTGCTCGTCGCGGCGACGTACAAACCCTTCGAGCTCGACCGCTACTTCATCCCCAAAGAGTTGGTGCTTCACGCGACCGCCGTGGTCGCCTCGATTGCACTGCTCGGGGCGTCAACGCGGGCGACGCTCACGCTGGTCGATTGGCTGCTCCTGGCCTTTGTCGTCGTCAGCGGGATTTCGGCGGCGTCCGCGACCAATCCGTGGCTCGCCGAGCGCGCGTTCGCCATCTCGTTTTCGGGCGCGCTGCTGTTCTGGACGGCCAGCGCGCTGCGTCGCAAAGGACTCGTGGACGGCCTCTTGGTCGCGGTGGCGGCGAGTGTGGTCCTCGCGGCCGCGACTTCGCTCGCGCAAGCGTACGGTGTCGAGACGGAACTGTTCAGCATCAATCGCGCGCCGGGTGGGACGTTCGGCAACCGAAATTTCATCGCGCACTACGTCGCAATCGGTACGCCGGTCGTCGTGCTCGTCGCGCTGACTGCTCGGCGCGGACTTGGCAGTGTTCTGGGCGGCATCGGGATCGCGATTCTCTCCGCGGCGCTCGTGATGTCCCGCAGTCGCGCGGCATGGCTCGCGGTGCTTGCGCTCGCGATCGTCTCCGGAGTGCTCGCGTACACGACGCGCGATCATTGGATAACACCGAGGACCGCGCGGCGCTCATTCGTGCTGTCGGTGGCCCTGGTGGCGGGCGCGGCGGGCGCCGTGCTGCTGCCGAACCGGCTCAATTGGACCAGCGAATCGCCGTATCTCGAATCGGCCACGGGTTTAGTAAACTATAAAGAAGGCAGCGGCCATGGCCGTCTCGTCCAATACACTAACTCGGTGAAGATGGCCGAGGCACACGCGTTGCTCGGTGTGGGTCCAGGAAACTGGCCGGTGGTGTATCCGCGTTACGCGTCGCGAAACGATCCGTCGTTGTCGCAGGAGGATGGCCTCACGTCCAATCCCTGGCCGAGCAGTGACTGGGTGGCCCTTCTGTCGGAGCGGGGCGTGATTGCCTTCGGATTGTTCGTCCTGACGCTGCTCGCGCTCCTCGTGCGCTCCGTGCGCGATGTGCGGCCGGGACGAGGTGACGGTGAACACGCACTCACGACCGTCGCGCTCGTCGGCACGATCGTCGCGGTTGCCGTCGTTGGCGCGTTCGACGCTGTCCTGTTGATCGCTGCGCCGACGTTGCTCTTCTGGACTCTTGCGGGTGCGCTTTCGCCGCTGCCGGCGCGCGCAGGCCGCGGCATTGGCGGACTGAGAATCTGGGGAACTCTTGTCGTGTTGACCTTCGGCGTCGTTGCGATCACCCGAAGCGCCGGCGCCGTCGCCGCGATGGATGATTTCAGCGCCAGCACTCGCGTGTCGTCGCTCTCGAGCGCGGCCAGGCTGGATCCAGGCAACTATCGGATTCGCATTCGCCTCGCGCAGGCGTACTTGTCGCGCGGCGATTGCACCCGTGCCAAAGCCGAAGCGCGCGCCGCGCGCGCGCTGCTACCGACTGCAGGCGAGCCTCGTCGCGTGCTTGCGGCATGTGGCAGCCGATCATGAGCGATCGCGTCGAGAACATCGAAGCCCGGGGCATTCGCCGACGGCGCAACGCGGGCATCGTGATGTTCGCCGTCGGTGCCGCCGCAGCGGCGCTGCTTGTCATTCTTCGCGCGCCGCACTTGTGGCGGATTCTTCTCATCCTTCCGTTCGCCGCGGGCGCGAGCGGAGTCCTACAAGCTCGCGAACGCACCTGAGTGCGAATGGCCGCGCTCGGGAAGCGCGAATGTGACGTCGGACCTCACGCCGAGATGTCGGCCGGTGAGCGCGAAGCGGCCCGCCGGCAGGCCGCTTCCATCACGTTCCGCTCGGCGCTGATCGCCATCGTGCTCACCGCGATCGTCTGGTATCTCTAGAACGGCTTTCCGCTCGTCGGTCCGCCGCGTCCGCCCGGCGGCGGCGGTGCCGGTGGTGCACCAGGCTTTCCTCGCTCGGGCGCCAGGTAGTCGCCCGGCGGCGGCTCGTTGTATCCGCGATGACACGCCGCGCACGTGACCGACGGCGTGTCTTTCGGGTACAGCTTGGGCAGCTGATCGTGATTGATGTTGTTCACCATCTGCTGCATGAACCGCGCACGCTTTTTGTCGTTCGACGTGTCGCTCGCGAAGTTGCCCTGCGGCGCGAACCGATGACAGTTCGTGCAATTCCAGCTGAGCGCTTCGCCGTATTCCTTGTCCATCTTGTGCACGAGCTGCGCGGCCGTGATGCCTTTGAGCACTTGCACGTTCTTGAAGACTTGATCGGCCGGCTCGTTTTCATGGCCGGCGATGCTCTTCATCACGATCGCGACGTAGCCGGCGCGCAACTTCGCGAGACTGTCGCGTGACAGTGGAACTCGTCGGCCGCCTCCAGGCGCCGCGGTGTTCGCTGGTCTACCAGGCGCGGCTGACGTCGCTGGCGGCGCGGCGCCCGGCGCTGGTGATGATGTCGCGTGGGATCGCGAACACGAAAGCGCGACAAAAAGAGCTCCAGCGACTGCGGCGAATCGACGAACCACCATCATTCCACCTCGTTGAGAATGAACGTCAAGGTTTTGACGGCGCCCACTTTGCGATTCGCCCGCGAGGACCGGCTGCCCATCCTGCGTTCTTTGATGCGAACGTCACGCTGTTGTAGGCCACGCTGTCGACCATCGTCCAGCTGTTGCCGCCGTCGATCGATCGAGCCGTTCCGCCAAGGCCGACGGCAACAATAGAACGACCATTGGTGCCCGGAAGATACGCGACCGCGGACATGAAGCCTGCTGGCAATTGTCCCTGCGCGAGCTTCCATGTCATCCCGCCGTCATCTGACAACGCGACGTTCGGAAACATTCCCTTGGCTTGCCGGTAGTCGCCACCAACGGCAACGCCGTGCCGCGCGTCGGAGAACGCGACCGAAAAGATTCCCGACGACGGATCGCCAGCGTGGATCGGGGTGTCGGCCACGGACCAAGTGCGTCCGCGGTCCGTCGAGCGAAAGACGCGTGCGCGTGCGGCTCCGCCTGTACCGATCCACGCGTTCGACGATCCGAGTACCGTGAGACAAGTGCCGCTTGCCGCGAACGATCCTTCGTTCGGTAACACCGACGGCGAATTTGCGGTCGAGACCCGGGTCCAAGTTGTACCACCATCGTCAGTGGTCAGGACGAACAGCTTGCCTTCGATCGGATCGCCGATCGCAATGCCGTGTTGATCGTCCCAGAACGCGACCGCGTCGAGAAACGCACCCTTCTCACGCGTATCGAAGCGCTGCGCCCAGTGCACGCCGTCCGTCATCTGGTAGATCTTCGCCTGGCCTTTCTCTGCTTCCCCGGCCACCATCGCCACGGCTTTCGTTGCGCTTCGAGGTGCGATCGCCCGCAGGTCGAGCGAATCCGCGCCGGGGATCGTGTCCAGCTTCCAGGTCGTTCCGCCGTCCGTGGTTCGCGCGACGCGGCCGCGTGTGCCGCTCGCCCACACGACGGTTGGGCTCACGGCGACCAGCCCGCGAATCTCGGCGGTCGTGTTGGACTGCTGTGGAATCCACTGGGCGACGGCAGCTGCCGGCAACGCGAGCAGTGATGCGGATAGTATGAGTTTACTCATATCAGGCCTCGTGAAGCAGGAAGTGCAGATCCCTCGCCTGTCGCTCGGGATGACCTCAAAAAGCTCGGCATGACTAGCCCCACCAAAATGCTGCCGCGATAATACAGTACAGTCCAATCAATGCCACGCCTTCGAGCCAGATCGTCTCGCCGTCGTTCACGATGATCGCGGTCGTGAGCGTCGTCAGCAGCAGCGCCGCGATCAGCAGCGTTGGAAGCACCAGCGTGAGCACCACGCCGCCGAGAAAAAAGGATAACAGCACCAGCGCGGGAATCACGCAGAGCGCGATGACGAGCGAGCTGTTGAGAATCACGCTCATCGCATAATCCGGCCGGTTCTTGGCCGCGAGGCGAATGCCGGCGACGTTCTCCACGGCATTGCCGGCGATCGCGACGATGACGATGCCGGCGAACGCCTGCGAGATGTGCAGTGATTCGATCGCCGGTTCGAGCGCGCTGACGAACCACTCCGACACGAGTGCGGCTCCCGCTGATGCGAGAACGAGAACCGTCACGGCGAGCCACAGCGGCCATGGCGTGTGATCCGCTTCCGGCTTTTGAACCTGACGAACTGTCTTCGTGGGGTCCGTATGAAGCGAGAACGGCAGGCTCGCGATGAACACGATCAGCAACAGGATCGCGCACGCGGCGCTCAGGGACGCCTCGTGCTCCGACGCCGGCGTGTGCAGCTCGGCGGCGAGGGTCGGGATCGCGAGGGCCGCGACTGCCAGCATCATGAGCGACGCGATCATGCGCGGCGACTGCGCGTCGAAGTGCAAGCGTCCGTGTCGAATCCCGCCGACGAGAACCGCGATGCCGAGCACGAGGAGCGAGTTGGCGAGGATCGAGCCGATGAGCGCCGCCTGCACCACCTGCAGCAGCCCCGCGCGCAGCGCGAAAGCGCAGACCAACACTTCGGGCAGATTGCCGAGCGCGGCTTGCAACACGCCCGTTGGGCCTGGGCCCAAGTAGTCGCCGACGTGCTCGGTGCCGCTCGAGACGTTCATCGCGAGCAGCGACAGCGCCGCGGCGGCTAGGACGAACTGCACGACCGCGTTCGCCGCGAGGAGCTTGGCTGCCGCGACGCATAGGACGGCGACTATGGTTATCGTGAACGTGATCTTGTCTTGGCGCGCGAGGATGCTGTCCTCCCGTGTGAAGCTTTCTTAACCGCCCGCGAATTCTAACCAGCATGCTTTCCATCGCCACCGTCCGCGCCGCCCGCGAGCGCATTGCCGGCCATGTTCACACGACGCCTGTGATGACGGCAACACGTCTCGGCGATCGCGTGGGCGTAAGGCTGCTGCTCAAATGCGAGAACTTCCAGAAGACCGGATCATTCAAGGCACGCGGTGCGTTGAACTATTTGAGCCAATTGTCTCCGCCCGATCGCAAGCGCGGCGTCGTCACGTTTTCGGCGGGCAATCATGCGCAGTCGCTCGCATGGGCGTCGCGCACGGCCGGCGTTCATGCAACGGTAGTCATGCCCTCCGCCGCATCGCCGCTCAAGGTGGCCGCGAGCCGTGACTACGGCGCTGAAGTCGTCCTCGCCGGAGCGAACGGTATGGAGGCGCTGGCGAGAGCGCAGGAGATCGAGCGCGATCGCAATCTTCTCTTCGCCCATCCATTCGACAACGAGCACGTGATGGCAGGGCAGGGCACCGCGGCGCTCGAGCTCCTCGATCAAGCGCCGAACCTCGACGTGGTCGTCGTGCCTGTCGGGGGTGGTGGGCTCATCGCGGGTATGCTCGTCGCGATCAAAGAATCGAATCCCAAGATTCGCGTGTACGGCGTCGAGCCCGCGGGCGCGGCTGCCATGCGCCGGAGCCTCGATACGGGGCGTGCGATGACGCTCGACAACGTGAAGACGATCGCCGACGGACTCGCCGCACCGATGGCCGGCGATCTCACGTTCGACGTCGTGAAACGCTACGCGGATGACATCGTGGTTATCGACGACGATATGATCGCGTCGGCGCTGCGCGAGTTGTTGACGAGTGCCAAGCTGTTGGCCGAGCCGGGCGGCGCCGCCGCGACCGCCGCGGTGCTCGAGCGCGCGGTGCCGCTACGAGATGGTGAGCGTGTCGCCGCCATCGTCAGCGGCGGCAACATCGACGCGGCGCGACTTGCGACGCTCCTCGGGTGACTCAGGGCGCCGATCGCGAAACGCGTAGATCGTGACGCCCAACCACACGCCGCCGACGAGGATTCCCGCAATCACGTCCGTCGGCCAGTGCACGCCGAGGTACAGCCGTGAGTAAATGCTCGCGAGACCGATCGGAATGAAGACGAAGTAGGGCCAGCGCCATCCGCGCACTTCGTGCAGCAAAAGCGCGATGGTGATCAGCACCGAAACCGTCGCGATCGCGTGACCGCTCGGATACGAGCTCCACGCATACCACCCGCGCCGCTCGAACAACATTGGACGCTGTCGCTCGTACAGCGCCTTGAGCGACGGATTCAAGAGATAGCTGCCGAGTTGCACGACGGTGAGCCGCGCCGCCGCGTCGGGGCGCCGACAGTAGACCCACAGCCACCAGCACACCACGGCAACAATTGGCAGCAGGACGATGTTGGTGCCGAACCACGTGAGCGCGACGACCGTCGAGTCGACGACCTCGGGCAGCGGCGTGTGCAAGCGCATCATCAGCGCGCGCTCCCACGTGAGCCCTTGATTCCATTGGCCATTGCCGCCGAAAAACGTGGCGAACGCTATTCCGGCGAAGAATGCGAGCGCGAATCCGGTCAAGACTCCGCTCCACGGGCGCCACCACGGATGCGACCTCGTGCGGGGTTTCGAGCTCGTCTCGATGCGGCGTTGCGTCATGCGATCACTAGAGGCAGGTAGCCTGCCACTATCAGTGTGACGCAGGTCGCGTCGAGCCTGAATTAGTCGGTCAGACCCCGGCCCTGAACCGTCATCATGGTCGCGACCATTGTCGCGACGAGCTTCTCACCCGCGGACGAGTACGCGGTGACGTCGCACCAGCAGACTGTCACGGTCTTTCCTGAGCGGATCACGCGACTGCGTGCGACGATTCGCTCTCCGGCGGCGGGCGCGAGCATGTTGATCTTGAATTCGATGCTGAGCACGGCCGCGCCTGGCGGCATGAGGCTCAGTGCGGCGTATCCGCACGCACTGTCCGCGGCGGAAGCGAGCACGCCGGCGTGCAAAAACCCGTGCTGTTGTGTGAGGTCGTCACGCGGATGAAGCTCGATATCGACTTCACCGGGCTCGACGCGCGTGATCGACGCGCCGATCGTCGCCATGAACTGCTGGCGACTGAAGCTCTGCCTGACTCGCGATTCGAAGTCGGGATCCTGCGCGGCGCGCGCCGTCACGCGTGTGCTGTGACGCGCTGTGCTCGGCAGTCGCAGCAGACCGGATCGGCCCCGAAGTCCACCATGAGGCGCCGAACCCACGAGCCGTGCAGATGGCGCGCGCACAGTGCCTTTCGGCACTCGACGCATGCGCCACCCGCGACGAGATCGAACCGCACGCCACAGCGCTCACACTCAGTAGCCATTTCGGTATACCTGAAGACGCGAACGCGCTGTGTCATCGATTGGTCGTAATGACGATCAAGGCTTTTTGTCTTTGCGATTGGCGATCGTGCTCATCTTCGCCTGCGTCCACACGACGATCACGGCGCAGCTGCTCTGACCAGCGACCTGATATTTCGGCGGCGTGCCCGCGCCATGGTACACCTCGACAGCGACGATCTCGTTCGGGCGCACATAGTCGTCGATATCGCCCGGGGTCATCGTCGTCCACGGCATGTCGTCGACGAAATAGTTGACGCAGCCGTTCGATGCGCTTCGCGAATCCGTGATCACCGACGTGCGACCATCGCCACTCGGCTGAATCCGAAGCCCTGGCGAGATGCGCATCACGTCGCTGAACATGATCGATTCGTGATTGATCTGCTTGCCGTCGAAGAAGTATCCGAAGCCGGCCTGCTTTCGCTCGAGGTATCCGACAGCCGCGAGCGCCTTGTCCTGCGTGGCCTCGACGCGAACTGCCTCGAGGGTCGGGACGAAGTCGGTCATCGTCACGGTGGTGCGCGCGGGCGTCGCCGAGGAGAGCTCCACCGCCGCTTCCGTCACGCCGTAGCCGAGCTTGCGCACGACGAGCGCCTGCGTGCCGGACGGAAGGCTGTCCAGCGAAAACTCACCGTTGGCCTTGGTGACCGCGGGGGTGCCGCCGTCCTGCAGCATCACGCGCGCGCCCTCGAGCGGGCGGCCATTCTTGTCTACGATCTTACCGGTCAACTTCGCCGATCCCTTCGCGATCTTGCGCACCTTGCCGCTGTCGCCCTTCACTTCGGCAACCACTTCGTGGTGCGCGACGATCGTGAACGCACGCAGGGCGATGTTGTGGCTGACCGCGATCGGTACTTCGCCAGAGCTGACGCCGTTGCGGAAGACCTGCACCTTGCCCGACATGTCGCCCGGCAGGCTGCAGAGGTGATAGAAGCCAGTGGAGTCGACGACGATCTCGCGCAGCGTTGGCGGCTGCTTTCGCCCGATGACATCGAGCGTCGTGTACACCAGCGAAACCTTCGCTCCCTTCGCAGGTCCGTTCGTATCGGGATCGCGCACGAAGCCAACCATCACGGCCGGACCTCGCTGCCGCTGCGCCGGTGAACAGAGCGCCGCGGCGACGCGGTCACCGCTTGGCACGACGGGATCGAAGTTGCTGAGCGGCTGAGTGAAATTCATCTCCTGATACCGCACGACCGCGCCGAGTCCCAATGTGTCGAACAGCGGGTGCATCACCATGATGCTGTGCTTGCCGATTGGGATGCTGTCAATGCGATACCGACCGTCGGCCTGGGTCACTCCCTGTCGGCCGGTGCCTTCGACGATGACGACGGCGTTCGAGAGTCCGCCGTCGTGGATGCTGTCGATCACGAATCCCTGAAGCGCGCCGAGCTGCGTGGGCGACGCCGGCGGCGTCTGTGCCACGAGTGAGCGGCTCGCTCCGAGCGCGAGCACACATGCTGTCGCGGCCGAGAGGCAGCGCGTCAGCCGATTCGCGGATGGGTTCGCTTGCATCGTGATTCCTGCGAGGACGTGAGGACGGGGAGGGTCATTCCCAACTTATGGATCGGCGAGCCCTCGTTCTACCCCTGTCGGGTCCGCGGGTTCGCAGTACTGTAATCGCTCAAACCATCCTTTTGGTCATCCCGAGCGCCTCTCACTGTCATCCCGAGCGAAGCGAGGGATCTGCACGTCCGGTTTTGCAAAAGCAAGCCCGTCAATATCTTACGACCCGCTGTCGATTTTCGCAGACGCCGTTCGACTAGATGCTGCCACGAAACACTTTCACTTTTTCACGGAGTCAGCCATGCAGTATCTCTTGCTCATCTACGAGAACGAACAGAACTGGGCGACCGCGACAGCATCTGACGCGGGCGCGATGATGACCGAGTACCGCTCCTTTACCGAGTCGATTGCGAAGAGCGGCCACTACAAAGGCGGCAACGCGCTCCAACCGACCAACACAGCCACGACCGTCCGCGTCCGGAACGGCAAGCGCGCGACGACCGACGGTCCCTTCGCCGAAACGCGCGAGCAGTTGGGCGGCTACTATCTCGTCGACGCGAAGGATCTCGACGAAGCGATCGGCATCGCTGAGCGCATCCCTGGTTCTCGATCGGGGTCGATCGAAGTGCGGCCGATCATGGCGACCGGCGCGTGACCGAAGCGGTAATGTCGGGCGACGATGTCCAGCAGCAGATCGCCCGCATCTATCGCGAGGACTCCCGTCGGATTCTCGCGACCCTCATCCGCCTCCTCGGCGACTTTGATCTCGCCGAGGAGGCAATGCAGGATGCGTTTGCGGTCGCCGTAGAGTCGTGGCGCGCTGACACCATTCCGTCGAATCCGCGCGCATGGCTCGTCAGCACCGGCCGGCATCGCGCAATCGATCGAGCTCGGCGCGATTCGCGCGCGGCCCCGTTGAACGCGATGGCCATTCCGGCCGTTTCGCCCGAGACGCCTGCGATCGCTGCACTCGAAGACGAAAGCGGCGTCGAAGATGATCGTTTGCGTCTCGTCTTCACGTGCTGCCACCCTGCGCTTGCGCAAGAAGCGCAGGTGGCACTCACGCTCCGAACGATTTGCGGGCTGACGACCGAAGAGATCGCACGCGCCTTTCTCGTTCCTGTTCCCACAATGGCGCAGCGTCTGGTTCGCGCGACGGGCAAGATCCGACACGCGGGCATTCCGTATCGAGTTCCCTCGGCGCATGAACTTTTGGAGCGCCTCGATTCAGTGCTCGCCGTTGTCTATCTCGTGTTCACCGAGGGCTATGCCGCGACGAGCGGCGACGAGATCGTCCGCCACGATCTTGCTCGTGAGGCGATTCGGCTTGCGCGGCTGCTCGTCGAGCTGATGCCGTGGGCAAACGAAGCGAACGCGTTGCTCGCGTTGATGCTGCTTCACGACGCACGTCGTGCAACGCGGCTTTCACCGGACGGTGATTTGCTTCTGCTCGAGGAGCAGGATCGATCGCAGTGGGATGCGAATCAGATCGCCGAGGGGCTCGCGCGAGTAGATGCGGCGCTGCGAGCTGGCCGAGCAGGCTCGTATGCCATTCAAGCCGCCGTCGCCGCACTCCATGCGGCCGCGCCGAATGCGGCCGAAACGGATTGGCGACAGATCGCCGCACTCTATGCGCTACTGCTCTCGCGTGCACCCACACCGGTCATCGAGCTCAATCACGCGGTCGCGGTCGCGATGGTGGACGGCGCGCAAGCGGGATTGCTTCTGATGGACGCGATCGCGGCACGCGGCGAGCTCCGCGAGTATCACCTACTGCACTCGGCGCGAGCGGATTTGCTGCGGCGCCTCGGGCGATTCGACGCCGCGCGAGCCGCGTATCAGACGGCGCTCGGACTCGCGGCAGTGGAACCCGAGCGCCGCTTTCTCGAGCGTCGCCTCAGCGAGATACGGTCGCCCGACTCGCCGAAAGAATCTCCGAGACGGTGAACTGGATTCGGTCGCCTTTCGACGCGCTCAGCGGACCCGCAATCGCACGTCCTCGTCCGTCGCCGGGAATCGCCACGACGTACAGAAAACCTGCGGGAAACAACGATGGATCGAGCAGGATGTTCGTCGAGTCGCTCCCACCGACCGAGCCGACGAACGTCGAGCGATCGTCGATCAGCGTTCGAAGTTCCATCGTCTGCGAATTCTGATTGTTCACGTGCAGCACCACCGTCTGCGCTGCCGCGGCCGGGTCGATCACCTCACCCGATGCGGAGCTCTGGAACCCGTGCGCGCATCCCGCTCCCAGAATTGCGGCCACCGCCACCGCGCACGCCATGCGTCGCTTCAACACACGCTCCTCCTTACGAAGCCTCAGCCGTCTTCATCCGCATGATGCGGGCGAAGTCAAACACATGGAGCGAAGAAGAGCACGTTCAATGCCCTCGAGTCCGCGAAGCTCGGGGCACGCGGCGTGCGGGCGCGAACGGTATCCACCTCTGCAGCCGGGAGCGACCGATGGACGAGAAGAAGCCTCGCGACGGCGACGTCGAGCCTCGCGCGTGGCATGCGTCCGACGACGACCTGCACGAGACGGCGGTTCGAGATCCTTCACCGCCGATGAACGACAATCTCTCACGTCGGCGCGAGGGGTTTCGTCGCGCGCTGACCGACCGAGAACGTGCCGAGCGCTGGCCGTGCGGGTGACCTAGATCACCCTTGATCGCGCCGCGTGAACTGGATGAAGTCGACGTACGGCGGCTCGTGTCCGGCCGTGCGGAGACGCTGCAGAATCTGTCCGCGGTGATGGCTGCCGTGCATCGCGACGTGCGTCACGATCTCGGCGACTGGGCTCTCGTATGCGCGACCCGCGCTGTTCCGGTAATGAACGCGGCGCGCGAGCGCGTCCGTGTCCGACGCGCGCACCAACTGCTCGAAGAGATCTGCGTGCTCGGCCGCGAGTGATCGAGCGTCAGCGACGGCGAGCGACGGCCAGACCGCGAGCCTCGGCGTTTGGGCCTGAATGCGCGCGTACCACAGATGCTCGACCGACGCGATATGGGCGAACAAGCCAAGAGTCTTCACGTCATCGACGGAATCACGTTCGAGCGCGTCAGCGACGAGCGTGTCGGCCCAGCGCATGTGCTGCATCAGGTTCAGCAGGACGTCGTTCATCGAGCTCCTCGGGGCAGAATTGCGGCTGGCGAAGCATAACGGCCCCGAGTAATACTGGGTCATGGATATCGCCGCGCGTCGTGACGATCCCGCCGTCGAGGAGATGGCCCGAGCGATTTATGCGCTGTTCCCGCGCTGCATGCGGTGCGGCGAGCCGATCGCTCGCTACGAAGATGCCGACGTGAGAATCCTGAGTCACCGCGTCGTGCACCGCGGTGCGTGCGCCGAGGCGGAGAACGACGATCCGTCAGTTCAGCCCGCGCCCTGAGATCGTTCAACTCGGCAGCGGCTCCTCGACGGGAATGCCCGGCGACGGCAGCGTCGGCGGCAGATCGATGATGATGACAGGTGTTTCGTCCGGAGTCGGCGGCGGCTCGATGGGACGCGGGAGCGGCTCCGGACTACCCGGCTTCGGTTGCGGATCAGGTATTGGCGGCGAAGTCATAGCGTCCCTCCGACTGAGTACCGAACGGAGGGAGTGCACTTTTCGCGCGCACCGCCTTGCCGTGTCCCCGACGGAATGCGACAATCCGCGCCAGCCTCGTGCGTGTTGTACCATCGGCCACTCCCAAAGAGGATCGACTGTGCGTTCGCTCCTTCGTTCGTTTCTGCTGGCACTGTTTGCCTCGTCATCACTCGCTGCGCAAAGCGTGGATCCGCGCACGTATTCGGAACTGCGTTGGCGCATGATCGGGCCGTTCCGAGCGAGCCGCACCAAGGCAGCCGTCGGCATTCCGGATCAACCGAACGTCTTCTACATCGGCGCGGTCGACGGCGGCGTGTGGAAGACGACGGACTACGGCCGAACGTGGAACCCGATCTTCGACGACGAGCCGAGTGGTTCCATTGGCGCGATCGCGATTGCGCCGTCGAATCCGAACGTCATTTACGTCGGCAGCGGCGAAGGCCTTCAGCGGCCCGACCTGTCGACCGGCGACGGCATCTACAAGTCCACCGACGCCGGCGTGACATGGACGCATCTCGGCCTTCGCGATGGACAGCAGATTCCGCAGATCGCCGTCGATCCGAAGGACCCGAACCGGCTGTTCGTCGCGGTGATGGGCCATCCGTACGGACCGAATGCCGAGCGCGGGCTGTTCCGCTCGACGGACGGCGGCACGTCATTCCAGAGAGTCTTATTCAAGGACGAGAATACCGGCGCGATCGACGTCGTCCTCGATCCGGTGAATCCGAGCATCGTGTACGCGGTGCTCTGGGAGTCGCGTCAGGGCCCGTGGGAGAACGGCCAGTTCTCCGGGCCGGGGAGTGGTCTGTTCAAGTCGACGGACGGCGGAGACAACTGGCGGAAAGTCGGGAAGGGACTTCCGACGTTCGAGCAGGATGGGCTGGGTCGAATCGGCATCACGGTCGCGCAATCGATGCCGTCGCGCATGTTCGCGACCGTCGGCGCGAATCGAAACGCGGGCCTGTATCGCTCGGACGATGCCGGCGAGAACTGGTATCCCGCCACGCCCGACACCCGTGTTTCGTCGCGCGAGTCCGACTTCGCCGAGGTGAAGGTCGATCCGAAGAATCCAGACATCGTGTACACCGCGAGCGTCGTCACGTGGAAGTCCGTCGACGGCGGCAAGAACTTCAAGGCTCTCCGCGGCGCTCCGGGCGGCGATGATTACCACCGAATCTGGATCAACCCGAACAACCCGAAGATCATCCTGATCGCGAGCGACCAGGGCGCCATCGTCACCGTGAACGGGGGCGAATCGTGGAGCTCGTGGCTGAATCAGCCGACCGCGGCGTTCTATCACGTCGCCGCCGATTACGATTTCCCGTATCGACTCTGCAGCGGCCAGCAAGAATCCGGCTCGGCGTGTGTGCGAAGCCGCGGCGACGACGGCCGCATTCTGGATTGGGATTGGCATCCGGCGGGCATCGAAGAGTACGGCTACGCGGCGCCGGATCCGCTCGATCCAAACATCGTCTTTGGCGGCAAGGTCACGCGTTACGATCGGCGCACAGGCGAGATCCAGAACGTTGGTCCGCACCCGGGTGGCGGTCGCGGCGGCGGAAATTTCCGCTCGCTTCGCACAGCGCCGCTCGTGTTCTCGACGGTCGATCCGCACGTGCTCTTCTTCGCCGAGAACGTCGTGTGGAAGACGGCGAACGGCGGAAAGAGCTGGTCGCAGATCAGTCCCGACCTCACGCGTACCGATTCGGTGGTTCCGGCGAACATCGGCATCTATTCCACATCTCAGATAGCCCGCGCGCGCCATCCGGGCGTCGTGTACACCGTCGCACCGTCGTACGTCGACATCAATCGCATCTGGGCGGGCAGCGACGACGGCCTGATTCACACGACTGCCGACGGCGGCGCTCATTGGACCGACGTCACGCCGGCGGAGCTGAACGCACGTCCGTGGAGCAAGATCTCCATCATGGACGCCGGGCGGTTCGACGCAGCTACGGCGTATGCGGCCGTAAACACGATGCGCCTGGATGATTTCAAGCCGCACATCTATCGCACCCACGACGGCGGCAAGACGTGGACGCAGATCACGAACGGCCTTCCGGACGGCGCGATCGTCAACGTCGTTCGCGAGGATTCCAAGAAGAAGGGACTGCTGTTCGCCGGATCCGAGACGCAGGTGTGGGTCTCGTTCGACGACGGCGATCATTGGTCGTCGCTGCGCCTCAACATGCCGGCGACGTCGATCCGCGATTTGATCGTGAAGGACGACGACATCGCCATCGGCACGCACGGCCGATCGTTCTGGATCCTCGACGACATTGCGGCACTGCGTCAGATCTCGGCGGCGACTGCG
>Ga0070681_10003124_pt1 | contig 15384 bp, 14 predicted proteins | sample KBSC83BmetaG_FD_65650 | JGI IMG/M metagenome (GOLD analysis project Ga0070681, IMG submission 65650) | Corn rhizosphere microbial communities from Kellogg Biological Station, Michigan, USA - KBS C8-3B metaG | ecosystem: Host-associated > Plants > Roots > Rhizosphere | place: USA: Michigan...
AACGAATACAAACGGCAGCAGGCGGCTCCCGGCGTCAAAGTAACTTCCAAAGCGTTCGGTATTGGGCGCCGTTTTCCCATTGCGCAGAAATACGTGGAATGAACTCCCCCTGGTTCACATGAGAAATCACTGGCTGTTGCTCATCGCGTCTTCATTGTTGATTGCCGGCGCGGCTTTTTTGTCTTCGCAGGCGCCGCCTCCGGAACGCGTAGGTCCGCTTGCGAATGGTGGCTTCCTTCTCAACAGTGGATGGCGCGTTGCGCCCGTCGGGACGCAGGTGCCGCTCGATACCTTTCCGATGTCCTGCGCGTTATCGCGCGATGGCCGCTATCTGCTCGTGCTGAACGGCGGGTACAATCCACCGTCTATCAGCGTCATTGAAGTAGCCAGCGCGCGCGAGCTTTCCCGCACGCATGTGGCGGACGGCTGGCTTGGCCTGACATTCTCTCCCAAGGGTGACCGTGTGTATGTCGGGGGCGGCTCGCGGGCGTCCGTTTATGAATTTACTTTCCGCGAGGGCGCGCTGCAACCCGCGCGAACTTTCGTGGTGGTTCCTGACGAGAAGAGAACCAATCGCGATTTCATCGGCGATGTCGCGCTCACACCCGATGGCAGGATGATCTATGCCGCTGATTTGTATCACGATTCGTTAGTCGTCATCAATCCACAATCCGGCATGGTGATTGAGCGCATCAAGACGGGCCGTCGCCCGTATCGCATCCTTTTTCATCCGGACGGCAAATCTTTCTTTGTGACAAGCTGGACCGACGGCTCGATGGGACACTACGATGCCTCGAACGGCAGCTTGATTACCAATCTGCGCCTCGGGGCGCATCCGACCGATATCGTGTGGCGTGCGGGTAAGAATGAGCCGGCCGAAGGCGAACCAACGTGGGTGGCCCGCCTCTTTGTCTCCGCGGCCAACACCAACAACGTTTACACCGTCGGAATTTCCGAATCGCACGAGCTGCGAATGGTCGAAACCATTAACGTGGCGATGACGCCCCGGCAGCCGGTCGGGATGACGCCCAGTGCACTTGCCCTCAGTGCCGACGGCAGTCGCTTGTACGTCGTTTGCTCAGACGCCAATGCCGTAGCTGTCGTCGACGTATCGCAAGACCGAAGTGAAGTGCTCGGATTCATACCGGCCGGTTGGTACCCGACCGCCGCGCGCGCTTTGCCCGACGGCCAGCTCGTCGTATTGAACGGGCGCGGGCTGCGCTCTTACCCGAACCCCGCGGGCCCGAACCCGGCGCGGAAGCCCGAGCCCGTACATCTGGGTCTGAAGGCTGTCGAGTACGTGGGACATATCCAGACGGGGACCGCTTCATTCATTGATCGCATTACCGATGAGCGTCTTCGCGAATATTCAAACGCGGTGCTCGCGAACTCGGCTTATCATGACGCGCGCCTGGATGATGCCGGCACGGGCGGCGCTGGTCCTATTCCAAATCACCCGGGCGCCGCTTCGCCCATCGAACACGTTCTCTATATCGTGAAGGAGAACCGTACGTACGACCAGGTTTTGGGAGACATGAAAGAAGGGAATGGCGATGCCTCACTGGTATTGTTCGGTGAGAAGATCACGCCCAACCACCACAAACTGGCGCGCGAATTCGTGCTGCTCGATAATTTTTACGTCAACTCCGACGTCAGCGCGGACGGGCATAACTGGTCAACGGCTGCCATTGCTTCCGATTACGTGCAGAAGATGTGGCCCAACAGCTATGCGAGCCGCCGGACTCTTTACGATTACGAAGGCCAGGAACCCACCGCGTACCCGCCTGCGGGTTATTTGTGGACGAATGCGGCGGCCGCTGGCATTGGAATGCGGAATTATGGGTACTTCGCCGGTAACCGCAAGGAGCCCGCGGCTGATGGTACGCAGGTCGACGCCGTGCGCGATCCGATTCTCCGCAAAGTTACCAACATGCAATATCGCGGCTTCGATCTGAATTATCCGGATGTAGAACGCGCCAAGGTTTTTCTCCGTGAGCTCGCCGAGTTCGAGAAAAACGGGGAGCTTCCGAAATTAATATTCATACGGCTGGGAAACGACCACACTTTCGGAACGACACCCGGCAAAATCGCACCTCTTTCGTCGGTAGCGGATAACGATTATGCCCTGGGGATGATCGTCGAAGGGCTTTCACGCAGCCGTTTTTGGCCCAAGATGGCGATCTTTGTACTCGAAGACGACGCCCAGAATGGTCCGGATCATGTCGATTCACACCGTTCTCCCGCATTTGTTTTTTCCCCGTACATTAAGCGCCACACCGTCAATAGCACCATGTACAACACCACTTCAGTCCTGCGAACTATCGAACTGATTCTGGGCCTCCATCCGATGACCCACTTTGACGCCGGCGCGCGCCCTATGCACGCGGCTTTTCAATCTACGCCCGATCTGGCGCCTTACAACGCGGAGAAGCCGCGTATCGCGCTCGACGACCGCACTTCGGCGGCGTCACCCACTGCCGCTCGATCCTCTCGATTGGATTTCACCGAAGAGGACCGCATTGATGAAGATGAGCTGAACGATATTCTCTGGACCGCTCTCCGGGGCAGCTCGCCGCCGCCTCCGCCGACCCGTAGTTATTTCGCGCGATAACCATGGCTCAAATCTATTTGTGCTTCCTCTGGCACATGCACCAGCCCTTCTACAAGGATCTTGTAACCGGCCAGTACAATCTGCCGTGGACGCGCCTGCACGCGCTCAAAGACTACTACGGCATGGTGCACATGCTGGAAGAGTTCCCCAAAGTTCACCAGACGTTCAATCTTGTGCCGTCCATGATCGTGCAGGTGGCCGAATATGCCGCCGGTGAAGCGCGCGATCCACTCCTCGCGTGCGCCGCCAAGCCCGCCGATACCCTGACTGATGCCGAGCGCGATCTCATCCTGGATCATTTTTTTCATGCCAATCCGGAACACATGATTTATCGCTTTCCGCGCTATGGAGAGCTTTATGAGGCGCGGCGGGCCCAGAAAGATCTGGCATTCGCAAAACTCGCGTTCGCCGCCCAGGAATTTCGCGACCTGCAGGTCCTGTCGCAACTCGCATGGTTTGACGAGGAGTTCCTGGAGAACGATCCTACTGTTCGGGAGCTGATCCGCAAGGGCCGCGGCTTCGACGTCGCAGACCAGGCGCTCATGCTGGAAAAACAGAAGCAGATTCTGGGATTGGTAATTCCAGCGTATCATCGCGCCGCGCAATCCGGACAAATCGAAATATCCACGACCCCCTACTACCATCCGATTCTGCCGCTGCTGTGCGATTCCGATATTGCCGGGACCGCCCATGTCGGCGTGCCGCTTCCCCGGCGTTTTCGTTATCCCCAGGACGCCTCCCGGCAACTTCGCATGGCCCACGACTTTATCGAACACGAGTTTGGCCAGGCGCCGGTGGGGCTGTGGCCATCCGAAGGATCCGTCTCCGATGAGGCCTTCCGCCTGGCCGCCGAGACGGGCTTTGCATGGTCAGCGAGCGACAGCGGCGTGCTTGACCGTACGATGGGCAGGTCCATCGGCGTCGAGGGCCTGTATCGCCCTTACCGCTGGACGCAGGGCGGTCGAGAGCTGCGCGTGATCTTTCGCGATCATTTCTTGAGCGATCTGATCGGCTTCGTTTACTCGCGCATGGATGCTGTCGCCGCCGCGGAGGATTTTCTCAGCCGCATCCGCGAGAACTGTCGCGGAATTCTGGCTGGCGGCCGCGACGCACTGGTCCCCATCATTCTCGATGGCGAGAACGCCTGGGAATACTACGATCGCAACGGCAGGCCGTTTTTGCGCGAGTTGTACCGCCGCATTTCGGAGGACTCCAACATGGCGGCCCTTACCGTGAAGGAAGCGCTCGGGCGCATTGACGCGGAGCCACTGGATCACATCTTTCCAGGCTCGTGGATTAACGCGAACTTCGATGTATGGATCGGCGCCGAAGAGGACAACCAGGCCTGGGAATGTCTGCTGGAAGCGCGCGAAACCTACGCTGCCGTGACGGATGTTTCAGAAGAGCAGAAGAAACTGGCCTTTGAAGAGCTTCTCATTGCAGAAGGCAGCGACTGGTGTTGGTGGTACGGGCCGGAGCACGATTCGCCCGACCGGCCGAATTTTGACCGGCTCTATCGCAGCCACCTCGCGAACGTCTACCGCGCGCTCGGCAAACAGCCTCCGGAGCGTCTCTCCCGTCCCATTCTCAAAGTAGCCGTGCAGGAGTTTCACCTCGATCCCGCCTCCCTGGTTCATCCGGTGATCGATGGCGAAGTGACGTCGTATTTTGAGTGGCTCGGGGCCGGGGTCTATCGCGCTGACCCGCGGTCCGGAGCCATGCACGGCCGCCAATTCCTCGTCCGGGAAATTCACTATGGCACGGACGGAGCGAGCGTGTTTCTGCGGCTGGATTTCGATACGCGTCCCGAGCAGTTGGATGGCGGACTCGAATTGCGGCTCCATTTCTTACATCAAAGCAGCACCGACGCCGTTTCGGTTTCGGTGCACGTGAATGGCGGCGCGACGCACGCCACGCTGCAGGAAATTTCTGTTGCGCTGCGCGATGTGCTCGAGATCGGCGTCCCGCTGCGGTCCATAGGCGCCAGCTCCGGAATGCCGCTGCGCTTTCAGCTCTCATTGTGGCAAGGTGGTTTGCCCTTGGGCACGCTGCCGCACGAGGGGTGGCTACAGTTGTCTACCGCGGAACGCGTGGCGTGGGAAGGATGAAGCTACATCTTGTAGCGGCCGAGGTCCTCGTCGTTCAGACCTTCCAGCCACCGGCGTAGCTCTTCATTGTTGATCTTGTCGGAGGTGGCGGATGCAAGCTTCGAATTCTTGAGGACCCCGTCTTCTACGAAAATCGGACAATCCAGGCGCAACGCCAGCGCGAGCGCGTCGCTTGGCCGCGAGTCCACCGAGATGAGCTCTCCATCGCGTTCCAGCCAGATCACAGCGTAAAACGTGTCTTCCTTCAGTTCGTTGACCACCACCTTGCGGATGCCGGTTCGCAGACCAAGCAGCACGCTTTTCATCAGGTCATGGGTCATGGGGCGCGGCGTAGAGACTTTTTCGATTTCGAGTGCGATGGCATTAGCTTCGTAGATGCCCACCCAGATTGGAAGCACGGTATTGCTGTTGACATCTTTCAAAATGACAATTGGCATGTTGGTAGCCGGATCCATCATCAGGCCGCGAATTTTCATTTCGACTTCCATACCCATCGCCTCCTCCGCAACCATTACATCACACTCTCACCGACGAGGGAGTTTGGTCCAGCGCGCGTCACACGCACGCTGAGATAGCGTCCGATCAGTTCTTCGCCGCTGCTGTCCGAATGCAAAAAATTCAACGTGCGGTTCTGTGAAGTTCGCCCGATCCATTGTCCGAGCGCCTGATTCCTGCCCTCCACCAGCACCACCTGCACCGTGCCGATAGTTTCCGAGTTGCGCCGCATCTGAATCGCGCGCTGCCGCTCCTGCACCACCGTGAGCCTCCGCGTCTTTTCCTCTTCGGGAACTTTGTCGCCCATCGCAAGCGCGGCAGTATTCGGGCGCGGCGAGTATTTGAAACTGAACAGCGAGTCGTATTCCACCGTGTCCAGCAGCGCCAGTGTTTCGTTGAAGTCCGCTTCCGTTTCCCCGGGAAAGCCCACAATGATATCGGTGGTGATCGCGATCTTCCGCCGCGCATTCTTCAACCACTCGATGCGCCGCATATATTCGTCGCGCGTGTAGAGGCGATCCATAGCTCTTAGGATCCGATTTGATCCCGATTGCACCGGCAGGTGCACATGATCGCAAACTACAGGTTGGGCATCGATCGCATCCACGATCGGTTTAATAAAGTCTCGCGGGTGTGAAGTCGTGAAGCGCACGCGGCGAATACCCGGCACGTCCGCGACCCGGGCCAGCAGCGTGGCGAAATCCCATCCTGCAGGCGATGGATCGCGGTAGCTATTGACGTTTTGTCCCAGTAGCTGGATCTCGCTGTAGCCGCTTTCCGCCAGGCGGGCGGCTTCCGCCATGACACTGCCGCTCGTCCGGCTTCGCTCCGGTCCGCGCGTGAATGGAACCACGCAGTATGCGCAAGATTTGTCGCAGCCTTCGATGATGGTGATGTACGCACGGTGCGGATTATCACGCCGCGTGAACGGCGTCTCGAAAGTCTCGTCGGTATCCAGACTCAGACCCGTAACGCGGCGGTCGCCGGCCTCGAGCCGCACCAACATTTGCGGCAATTTGGTGTAACTGGCGGAGCCTGCCACCAGGCTCACGTGCGGCGCCTTGTCGAAAATCTTCTCGCCTTCCTGCTGCGCTACGCATCCGAGAACTCCGAAGACCTTACCTTTGCCCGCCTCCCGTTTGAAGTTTTGCAGACGGTTGAAAACCTTCTGCTCCGCTTTGTCACGAATGCTGCACGTGTTGTATAGGATCAGCCCGGCCGCTTCGGGCGTCTCCACCTTGGTATAGCCCTTGGATACCAGCGTGCCGATGACTTTTTCCGAATCATGCGCATTCATCTGGCAGCCGAATGTCTCGATGTAGAACGTCTTCGAAGTCACGTACCCTCTATTTTAGCGCGGAGAATCCCGTAGCTAACATGGAGAACACTTTTACCGCTGAGACGCAGAGACGCCGAGATATTAATCTTCTGCAGCATTGCTCGACTTCCTCAGGGTCTCGGCGCCTCTGCGGTGAGAAGTTATCGGCGCCCCTTGCGCATTCTCCACTCTTCGGCCGTGATCTCCCAGATCTCCGTAGGCAAACGGCCGCAGACATACTCTCGCTCTTCAACCGCGACCACTCGCATGCCATTCTTCTCCGAGATGCGGCGCGATGCGAGGTTCGCAGCGGCTTTCGGAACCCGCAGCACCGGAAACTGCAGCGCGTCGAACCAGTAATCAGTCACCACCTCGCTCGCCTCGGTCATCAGGCCTTGTCCGTGCCATGGCAGGCCGAGCCAGAAGCCGCGGTTGTTCGTCTCGCCCTTCATCAGACTGATGCTTCCGATCAAACGGCCGGGAGAACTTTTGAGGCGCAGCGTCCAATGCCAGGCGTCTTCACGTTCAACGGCCGGCAAGGCGACATCCCGATAGTGGGTGTATGCACCATCGGGCGGATAGGGCCATGGGACGTGGTTCGCCAGATAGCGCACGATCTCCCATTGCGGAAAGAGAATCTGCGTTTCCGCAGCATCAGCCAGCTCCAGTGGGCGGAGCTTCAGGCGGCGCGTCTCGAGTTCAGGCGTCATATTAGATCGAAGTCCGGGCCGGCTCGCATCATTGTGACATTCTAGAGATACGCGCGTGAGCCTCCGCATTCCATTCCGAGTTCGACCCATGCTGGCAACACTGGTCGACCATCCGTTTCACAAGCCTGGGTGGGTGTATGAGGAGAAGTACGACGGCTATCGCATTCTGGCTTACAAAGAGGGCGCAAGCGTTACGCTGCTCTCACGAAACGCCAACGATCGCACGGAAGTATTTTCCAGCATCGCGAAAGCGATCGCGGCGCTACCGGCTCGCACTATACTTCTCGACGGAGAAGCGGTGGCGTTCGATCGCAAGCGCGTCTCCCGTTTCCAGCTTTTGCAGGTCGGAAAATCGGAGCTGGTATACGCCGTGTTCGACTGCCTTTTTGTAAACGGGCAGGACTTGCGGCAGGAACCTCTCGCGGTGCGCCGGACCGCGCTCGAGGAAACGGTAAAGACGAATCCGGCCCTCCTGATTTCCCGCCGGCTCTCCTCGAATGGCCTCGAGGCGTACAAATTGGCGCAGCGCAAAGGATTCGAGGGCGTTTTAGCCAAAGACGAGTCGTCGCCCTACATAGAAGGACGCTCGTCCAAATGGGTCAAATTCAAAGTCCACCAGGAAGAAGAATTCGTCATCGCGGGCTACACCGCGCCCGCCGGCTCGCGGGAGCATTTCGGAGCACTCCTGCTGGGGATATACGATCGCGGCAAGCTGCGCTATGTCGGGAAGGTTGGGACAGGATTTTCGCGGCAATCGCTTGGTGGGCTTTTTCGGCAATTCAAAACCTTGCAGCAGAGCAAGCCATCGTTAGTCGATCCTCCAAGAGAGAAAGATGTCACCCACCTCGCCCCCCGGCTCGTCGCTCAGATTGCTTTTCAGGAATGGACCGCCGATCAAAAGCTCCGCCAGCCGGTCTTCCTGGGTCTGCGCGACGATAAACGGCCGGAGGAGTGCGTCCTGCGGCACTGAGTTTCTCTGTCTGCATTGCCCAAAGATAACTAGGCGGCGTTTGCCGCCGCCCGTATACTTGCGTCATGGGGCGTCGCATTTTGGTGTGCGGGACCGCGCTGCTGGTCTTAATGCTGGCTAGCTATCGTACCGGCTTTGCCCAAATTGCGTTCGAGCGCGTATTGAGTTTCATCGCCCTGGAAGGAAAACCAGTGCCTGCGTCACCGGCTCGACTTTCTGAGCATGAGGTGCAGGAACTATCCGCGATGACGCCGCAGCAGCAGGCGGAGAGGCTGCTCGAGCGCGCCATCAATCACTACGAGGGTGCCACTGAGCTGATTGCCGGCCGTGCTGATGCCTGGCGCGGATCCTTGGAACTCGCCGGACAGTTAAATACCCTAATCACATCCGCGTTGAATGCCAATGATCTCCGCGTGCGCGCAGCGGCGATTGAGATCGACCTGGCGGCTTACAATGTGGAGAAAACTTCCGAGAACGTCTTCAGCCGGATTCAGATATTGGAGTCGCGTGAAGGCGATCGTATTTCGGCGCTATGGCTGCTGGGCTTACTCGGCAACCGCGGCGTAGAGCCGGAGCGTGTCTTTCAAACGTTGCTCAGGTACACTCGGGATGACGATGCTTCGACACGGCATTGGGCCGTAGAAGGCCTTGGTTACCTGGGAACGGACGCCGTCGTTGAGCCGCTGCTGGACATATTCCGCAGCGACCCGTCCGCCGATGTTCGCGAACGGGCCGCATGCAGCCTGGCTCAATCCGGAATGCTCCAGGAATCACAGCGGATGAGAGCAGTTCCTGCGTTCCTAAACCTCCTGGAAGATGCAACGCTCGATCGCACGCCCCACCAGTGGGTCCTACAAGCTCTTCAGGACATCAGCGGTCTCAGGTTAGGCGACGATCCCGCTGCGTGGCAGCAGTGGTACCGCAGCCACGCCGGCCCTTACCAGCGCCTTCCGTGACCCCACCGGCCCCCGATGACCACACCGAAGCCCCCATATAAGGGTGCCGGCGCGGCGTACGCGTTCGGATAGTAATACGGGTCAGCGTACCCGCCATCGTAATATCCGTTTCCATAGTAGGAATCATAAGCGTACGGATCGTAAGAATATCCGGAATACGGATAATAGCCGTAGCCATAATAATAGGGGTCATAAAAGCCGAGACCGAATCCATAATACCCATAGCCTCGACCACCATAGTAACCGCCGCGGCCGTAGTAGCTGCGGCCATAACCGCCACCGTAATAACCGCGCCCACCGTAGTATGAACGGCCACCGTAGCTACGCCCGCCATAATAACCGCCGCCGTAGCTCCGTCCGCTGGAATAACCACGGCCACCGCTGTAGGCGCGTCCGCTGGAATAACCACGCCCACCGCCGCTATAGCTGCGTCCGCCCGAATAGCCATGGCCGCCCCCGCTGTAACTGCGCCCGCCGGAAAAGCTATGACCACCGCCGCCATAGCTGCGGGCACCGGAAGAGCCACGGCCGCCGTGATTCTGAGCGAACACCGCGCTGGCGACAAGCAATGAGAAAGACAAAAGAAGTAATCTGCGCATAGTATCCTGAATCCCCGTGAGTATCGCTCCGCTAAACCGCTTCGATGCGAACACACGCTGTGTAATGCACGATCCGTGCCATCTTAAGCCCCATGATTTTCAACGAAGTTCCGATCTATAATCCCGGATCAGCGGTCGAAATACAGCAGCAGCGGTGCATTTCGGCCAGTCGACGTCGGACATCCACCTGTTTAGTTTTCAATCACTTGGGAGCTTCTGACGGTTGGTGATTCACATGCCTATACGAACAGCGATGAGGGACTTCCATATGAACCGCTCTGCTCCATTGTTTACGCTCTTACCGTTGCTCGCCGCCGGCTTTGCAGTGGCGCAAGATCAGCCGCAGGGACCGCCACCCCAAGGCCCTCCGCCGTACGCCGAACAGCGGAATGCGCCGATTGCGGGAGGCTGGCGCAAAGTGGGTGAACCGCCGCCACAGCCTGCCGATTCGCCCGCGCCCGCTTACGAGCCCGACCAGAACGAGCGGTATCCGAATGAAGCCGCCGGTCCACAGAATGATCAACAGCAGAACGGACGTCCCGGTCCGCGGAATGACCAATACCAGAATGGGCGTCCCGATCCACGGGATGACCAAAATTATCAGGTACCGCCGCAATTGACCATCCGTCCCGGCACATTCGTGACGGTAAGGATTAATCAGCCGCTGTCCTCTGATCGAAATCAGCCAGGCGACGCCTTCTCAGCGACTCTTGCAAACCCCGTCGTGGTTGACGGCGTGGTCGTCGCGCAGCGCGGTCAAACGGTTGGCGGTCGTGTTACGGAGGCGCAAAAAGCCGGCCGCGTGGAGGGGACGTCGAGGTTGGCCACTCAGTTGACCGATCTGACCCTGGTCGATGGGACACCGTTGCCGCTTCGAACTCAATTCATTTCCCGCAGTGGGCCGACGTCGGTAGGACGCGATGCCGGGGCCATTGCGGGTACAACGGCTCTTGGCGCCGCTATCGGTGCGGGCGCGGACTGGGGCCGTGGCGCAGCTATTGGTGCCGGAGCCGGAGCGGTGTTGGGGACGCTTGGCGTGCTATTGACGCGCGGCCACCCCACGGTGATCTATCCGGAGTCCGTGCTGACCTTCCGGGTTGAGCAACCAATCACAATTTCGACCGAACGGGCTCCTCAGGCTTTCCGCTATGTGGAGCCGGACGAGTATGACAGACCCTCTTACGCCGGCAATCGACCACCACCGCCGGCACGAATGGGATACGGCGGCTACGGCTATCCTCCACCGCCGGCCCCGTATTATTATTCTTACCCACGGTCTTATTATTACGGCCCGAGTTTTGGTTTATATTTTGGGCCCAGATACTATCGACCACGCTACTACTATGGCCGGCGATACTATCGCCGCGGCTGGTAGGATTTTTCTCGCGGGCCGCAGCCTTCCCCTGCGGCCCCACCTTTCTCCCACTCCCGGACGATTCTTTACATCCCTGCTACACACCTGGAACAAAGATTGCAGATCTGCCTTATGGAGGCTAGCAAGCCGAATGGGCGCGGAAGATTCGACGGCACGGCCAAACGGACAAACTGAAAAATCGCCAATCTATTGCGAGGAAGCCAAGCGTCTCCTGGATGAGTTTGGTGACGCGGTTCAAGCGTTGATGATCCTTCACGAGCAGCAGTTTATGGCCATTGTCGAAGGCGACCCAACTGCGAGTCGTTTTGATCTTCTGATCCATGATGCGAATGAGAGAAAGCAGAATGCGAAGTATGCTTACATAAACCATCTGGAGCTGCACGGTTGCTCGTAAATTGATGAAGCTAACGACAGTAGAACGCGAAAGAATTACCGACAGCATGTTAAAGATCCAATCGGTCCGGGCCTCATTGGATGAAGTGGACGAAGCCAAGATCCCAAATGTCCACGACATCGAAAAGTGTCTCGAGAGCGCGGACCATAGTTTGAAAGTCGCGCTCGGATATGCGCGGCCCGAGTCACGCCTTGAAACTTCGGTGGTGCCGGACGAAGGAGCGAGTTGAATCGTATGAGGCCCTCAGCGGTTTCGACTTTTTCCCCAAGGCCCTAAAATAGTTCCTGATGAATAAACGAGCCGGATGGGCTCTGTTTCTTGCGGCTGCCGCACTTTTCCTGCTTCTCAATCACGCCGCCTACAAAGGCTATTTTCAGGACGATGATCTCGATACCCTGAGCTGGGCGAGAGTCCTCCCGGCGAGCGCCTTCCTCGAGACTCTGCTCACCCCTCGACTGCATCCCGATAATTTCCGCCCTGTCGGCGCTTTTTATTACCGTTATATCGGCAATCGCTTTGGCCTGGATTTTCCGAAGTATCTCGCTCCCTTAAACATGTTGCATCTCTTGAATGTCTGGCTGGTGTGGCTGCTGGCCCGAAAACTCGGCCTACGGCCTTTGGCAGCGGCGGCCGGGGCGTTCTTCTTCGGCTTTCATGCTGTGCTGTTCGACGCCTGGTGGAAGCCGATGTATGTCTTCGACGTCCTCTGTGCAACGTTTTCCCTCTGCAGCCTTCTCCTCTATGCCTACGACCGCTGGATTTTGAGTCTGATTGCGATGTGGCTCGCATACAAATCGAAAGAACTCGCCGTCATGCTGCCCGCGGTGCTGGCCTGTTATGAGCTTTGGTTTGGGCAGAAACGTTGGAAACGGCTGCTGCCGTTTTTCGCGGTGTCACTGCTGTTCGGGTTACAGGCATTGATTATCCAGCCGCACCGCGGCACTCAGTACGCGCTACGGTTAGGATGGGACGCACAGGCAGCCGCCGCCGGTTTTTATGCTTCGCACCTTTTTCTGCTGCCATACGCCGGGGTCATTTTAATTCCCTTGCCGTTCCTGGTGCGCGACCGGCGGCTGTGGTTCGGTTTCGCTGCCATGTGCCTGCTCATGGTTCCGCTGCTGGCGCTCCCGCAACACCTGTTCGCGGTTTACTGGTACCTTCCGCTGATCGGCGCGGCGATCATGCTGGCGACGCTCGCGGATGGCAGGTATCGGGTAATCGTGGCGATCTTTCTGTTGCTCTGGATTCCCTGGGACTTTCTTCAGTTCCGCGAGCTGCGGCGTTTGAATCAGCGGCGCGAGCGGCAAAACCGCGCCTACGTGACCGAAATTGAAAACTACGCCCGCGTTCATCCCGATCAGCGCGTGTTCGTCTATGACCTGCTTCCCGAAGGCTTTCAGCTGTGGGGCCTCACCGGCGCCCTGACGTGCATTTTCCATCGGGTCGGCAGCGTGGCGCGGCACGTCGACAAGCCCGGGGCTAAGCAGCTTCTCGATAGCGGAGAAGCGGCCTGGTTGCATTGGAACCCGGTTGCCGCGCGGTTGGATATCGTGCAATATCCAAAAGTCCAGCCCCTGTTGCCATACATGGTCATGAATATCAGGACGCCTGGATCGCAGTTGCTCTCTGGCTGGCACTCGCTTGAAGAGAATTTCCGGTGGACCGAGCCGGATGCCGGCGCCGTCCTGCTCAGGCCGGAAGACGCGAAGCACTTCGAGATAGTCGCCTGCACTGTGCCGGAACAGGTTCGTGCCGGACCCGTCCTGTTACGCGTTTTGCTGGATGCAGAATCTCTCGGCAGCCACCAATTCACCACGGCCGGCTGCGAGACACTGCGATGGCCGGCGGACGGCGGGGCGCCTCGAAAAGTCAGCATCGAAATCCACTCAACGCCGCCTTTTCGCGCTCCCCCGGATCCGCGGGTCCTGGGCATCAACGTCAAGGCGTTCGGCTTCGTTTCGGATTGATGTTGCCTGACCGTCGTTCATTCGTGCACGATGGAACAGGCAAGAATGCCTCAATTCAAGATTCCGAAGTTGCGCTGGGTCATCGCGGCCATGCTGTTTTTCTCCACGATGATCAATTACGCCAACCGCCTGTCGCTCTCCATCGTGTCCCGCGATTTACGAATCGAGTTTCACATGACGGAGCAGGATTACTCCTACATCATCACGGCGTTTTTTGTGGCTTATGCGATCATGTACGCCGTTTCAGGATACCTGGTCGACCGGCTTGGAACGCGGCGCGGCTTCGCCGTCTTCATCTCATTCTGGTCTGTCGCCGCCATGTTGCACGCGGTTGTGCGCGGCAAGTGGTCACTGGCGGCCGTTCGATTTCTGCTCGGTCTGGGTGAGCCTGGAAACTGGCCTGCCGCGGCCAAAGCGGTGGCCGAATGGTTTCCCGCCTCGCAGCGGGCTTTGGGTGTGGGCATCTTCAACGCCGGTTCCTCGCTCGGATCGGCCATTGCGCCGCCCCTGCTCGCTACCCTGACCCTTCAATACGGCTGGCGGTTTGCGTTCGCAGCCACCGGAGCGCTGGGTCTGATCTGGCTCGCGGCATGGCTATTTCTATATCAGCCGCCGCACCGCAATCGCCTGCTGCGCGCCGATGAATATGCGGAAATGAAAGATCAAGTCCGCCCCCCCGAAGAGACATCGGCAGCGGCGCCCTCGAGCATCGACTGGCGAAAAGTGATCCGCATGCGCGAGTGCTATACGTTAATCCTCGCGCGCTTCCTTACCGATCCGGTGATCTACTTCGTGATCTTCTGGCTGCCCGAATATCTTCGCAAAGAACGCGGATTCGATCTAAAGATGGTGGGAAAATACGCGTGGGTGCCGTTCATTTTCGGCGACGTCGGATATGTACTGGGCGGGTGGCTCTCGGGGCGGTTGATGCGCACCGGGTGGAAGCTTCCCGACGCCCGGAAGTTTGTAATGCTCTTGGGCGCGTTGATCATGCCCGCCGCAATTGTAGCGCCGCTACTGCCTGCGGTATGGATGGCCATGGCGGCGATATGCTGCGTTACGTTCGGGCACGCATTTTTTGTATCCAATGTGCAGACATTGCCTACTGATCTGTTCCGTGGCCATGAAGTCGGAACGGCGTCCGGATTTTCCGGAATGGGCGGCGCCGTTGGCGGGATCCTGGCAAATTTAGGAACCGGCTATGTTGTCCAACACTTTTCGTATGCGCCGGTTTTTTTGCTGGCGGGACTCGTGCACCCGCTATCCATCGCTTTGGTGTACTGGTTGTTGCCGAACCGGTATTTTTTACCGTCCCAATGCGGGCGCGGATGACGCGACTTGTGTGGGCTGGGCCGGCCGGTAGTCCGAATAGGTAATCACTTCCTCCTGCACGTAGTTCTTAATGAAGAAAACCTTGGCTTCCGCCTTCACTTCGACGCGCAGCGGCATCCAAAGTCCGTCTGCGACACGTGTCTGCTCGAAAAGGATGTGCGAGCCCGGCTGCACCCGCGCCAGAAAAAAGCCCATTGAAATCGGTTCCGTGACCTTAGCGTCTACTCTGATCCAGCCGAAGTCTTGCTTATCGACCCAGACCTTCCCCTCGACTTTCGAAAACATCTTGCCGTACTTGCCGGGAACGTGATAACCGGGTTTAGGAGTGCACTGCAGCAGGTAAGCCTGCCGTCCATTCATTTGCTGCTCCGCCAGTAGCTTGAAGTCGAATGCCGCGGGCACCTCGTCGATAAACGCCCGGTTCTCTTTGGCCTTGCGCAATTCTTCGGCGCGCTCGGCTGGCGATTTGGCTTTTCGCAGAGCTTCCTCGTTCTTTTTCTTCTCGGCGGAAGTGGGGGGAACGCCGTTGTGCGAGACGGTCTGATCCAC
>Ga0070681_10003126_pt1 | contig 15382 bp, 15 predicted proteins | sample KBSC83BmetaG_FD_65650 | JGI IMG/M metagenome (GOLD analysis project Ga0070681, IMG submission 65650) | Corn rhizosphere microbial communities from Kellogg Biological Station, Michigan, USA - KBS C8-3B metaG | ecosystem: Host-associated > Plants > Roots > Rhizosphere | place: USA: Michigan...
TGGTGGTCGGCATGTCGGGCGGCGTCGATTCGTCGGTCGCGGCGCTGCTGCTCAGGCAGCAAGGTCACGAAGTGATCGGCGTATTCATGAAAAACTGGGAAGACGACGATGATGAGGAATACTGCAGCTCGCGCCAGGATCTGATTGACGCTGTATCTGTCGCGGACAAAATCGGCGTCGAAATCGAGGCTGTCAATTTTTCGCTTGATTACAAAGAACGCGTGTTCAGCGAATTCCTGCGCGAATACCGGGCGGGCCGCACGCCAAACCCGGACGTGCTGTGCAATGCCGAAATCAAATTCCGTTCGTTTCTCGATCACGCGCTGGCGATGGGCGCTGAGCGCATCGCGACCGGACACTACGCGCAAATACGCGAGATCGATGGAATCTATCAATTGCTCAAGGCAGAGGACGGCACCAAGGACCAGAGCTATTTCCTGTACCGCCTGAATCAGGCCCAGATCGCGAGAACGATGTTTCCGCTTGGCAATCTTTACAAGCGCGAGGTGCGCGAGATCGCGCGCAAAGCCGGTTTGCCCATCCACGACAAGAAGGATTCCACCGGCATTTGCTTCATCGGTGAGCGGCCGTTCCGCGAATTCCTGAACCGTTACCTGCCGGCCGACCCCGGCGAGGTGTGGACGCTCGACGGCCAAAAAATCGGCCGCCACATGGGACTTATGTTCTACACCATCGGCCAGCGTCAGGGTCTGGGAATCGGCGGGCAGCCCGATGGCGACGGCGGCGCTTGGTATGTCGCCGCGAAGGATATTCCCAATAACCGGCTGCTCGTGGTGCAAGGACATGACCACGGCGCCCTGCTGAAGAACACTCTCACCGCCGTCGATCTGAACTGGATCAGCGGCGCTGCGCCGCATTGCAACTGGGTTTATGGCGCCAAAACGCGCTATCGGCAGAAAGATGCGCCGTGCACCATCGCGCGCGTCGATGCCTTCAGCTGCGACATCGAATTCGCCGAGCCGCAGTGGGCGGTGACACCCGGACAATCGGTAGTGGTCTATGAGAGCCGGGTATGTCTGGGCGGGGGGATAATTCAGTAACTCAGGATTGTGAGATGCGCTCATCGCCTCCTGCCGCTTTCTGCCTTGCAACGACATGCGCAAGAACTTGACGCGCCGACACTGCAGAGGGTAGGCTCCGCAGCAATTTCCCAACTACTGACTCCGATGGATACAGCCACTGAAAAATTCACGCTGTTCACCCAGCCTGGGTGAAGCAGCTGCCTCCGAGCGAAAGAGTTTCTTTCGAAAAAAGGCATCGATTTCGTCGCGATCGACGTATTGAACGACGCGGGCGGGCGCGAAAAACTGCTCGCCTTCGGCGTGCGCAATGTGCCGGTTGTCGCCAAAGGTAAGCAGTTCGTGTTCGGGCAAAACCTCGAGGAGGTCGCTGAGTTCGTCGGCCTCCACGGCACCGGGCATAAGCCGCTGCCGCCCGAACAACTGATCAAAAAATGGGTTGCCGTACTGCGCGCGGTGCAGCGCTACATGCGCCAGATGCCGAATGAACGCCTGAACGAGCGCGTGATCGACAATCGTGACCGCTCGATCCGGCTCATGGGCCACCACGTGTTTCGCATCGGCGAGGCATTCCTCGAAACCGCGGTCGACGGTGTCGAATACGCGGTGCAACTCGCCAACGTACCACCGAAGGAAGGCACCTTTACTACCGGAGATGAGATTGCGCGTTATGGCGATACCATCATCGCGCGCCTGCAGCAATGGTGGGACGGACTTGGCGACAAATCATGTCAGCAGAAAGTGAAAACCTTTTTTGGCATGCAGCCGCTCTATATGCTGTACGAGCGCTCAACCTGGCATTCGGCGCAACACGCACGCCAGCTGCTCGCTGTGCTCGAGCGTTTCGGCATCGAACCCAACGGCCGGCTGACCCCGGAAGATCTCGGCGGCCTGCCGCTGCCTGAGCGACTCTGGGAATAAGAACCGCGCAAGCCCGCAGCGCAATCAACCCAAAAATTCCGGCACAAAGGAGCATCAAGGTCGATGGCTCGGGGGCAGCGGTCACGGAAATGCCCACGATCAAAGAATTGAAAAACAGGGAGCTCGCGTTGGCGATCCCAGGAACGCCTATGCCCGCTCCTGCCAGCGCCTCCAATTTCCCGTAAACGGAATAATCTCCCGGCCCGAGCACCATGCTTTGATCAAGCGATGCCAGCACAAACTTGTCGTTCGGGCCCTCGTTAATTAGCGAGCGAATCAGATGATCGTGCCACGTGAAATCATCGGGACTTCCAATCTCAAACACAACATCGCCGTCTTTGACCGGGTCTCCATTTTTGTCGAGGATCCTGGCGACCGCGTCGATGAATGCCAAAGCGTCTACGTCGGCATCCGCTGTCCTGACGTGCAGATCGCCGGTCAGCGTCCCGAACAAAGTCACTTTCCAAAGTCCCGGCCCGGAGAGCCTGAACGGCCGACCGAACTCGACGATTGCATCCCCGGATGAGCGCTGGTCGATGATGCTCTGCGCGCTTGCCGCGGCCTTGGCCACGGCCAAATCAGCGTTCACGTCATTGATCTCGCCGTCCTGGATCGCAGAGGCGCCGAACGCGCTTTGGGCCGCCGCCGCGCCAATCGGATCGGAGCTGAGCTGGTTGATAATCCAGACGTTAGTCCAGTCCACGGGCAGCGCGAACGCCGAAACCGCAAAACCAAGACCAAGCGCGGATGCAAGCACCACAGCTTTGGCGAAGAACCGGATGCTGAACCTGTCAAAACCTGCCACTGACATGTTGGCCGCTCGAATCAATCGAAGCCTGTCGCGCTCTCATTTCAGCGCGGTGCGTACGGGGCGGTACGCCGCAACCGACGCGTAATCCAGAGGGCTACCCCGCCGCCAAACAGTAAGGTGAGCGGTGCCGGAACAGGCACTAACGTCACAGAGAAACCATAACCGATTCCTGGATCATCGAAAAACACCGAATAGGTATTATCGGTCGTTGCTCCCGTGATAATCAGTTCGCTGTTGACGATATCGGCCAGAAAAAGCGAATGCAGGTCATTAATCGTGTTTTCGATCTGAGTGAGAATCCCCATTGAATCCAGTCCCGTCGTATCGACCATAAACAGGAAGCCGCCAGGTCCACCGATTTCGACGAAAGCTGTCCCTGTAACTCCGACCGTAGCGCCGCTAGCAACGGTAATACCGAGATCAATCGGCGCGACTGCGGCCCTGAGATTTTCGGGATCAATCACGTCCTTCTCGCGCGACGTGCCTACCCTCGCTTCGATACGAGTGATGCTGCGGGGACGATCGGGGAGGATGTTGAAGTCGGTGATGGTTACCACGTTCTTTGCGACTGTTGCGATGACATGATTCATCATGGTATTGATCAAAAATGCGATCGTACTCGCCTTATTGTTCGCATTCATCACGTCATTGCCTGTTAGATTATATTTACCGGTCGTTTCTCGTGAGGTGCCTTGGCCGGTGCCCGCGTCGGATGTAGTGATGACAATCTCAATGTCCTTGCCTGCGACACCCGGTTTTGTCGGGTCCACCGTGATAGTGCCGGAATTCGCTAATGCACTTGAGCTGATCCCAAGCGACCATGCAAGCACGAGCACTGCGACTAATAATCGTTTCATGGCAGGTTTCCTCTCGTATCACCGATGGTGATCACCAATGCGCCGGCGGAGCCGCATGCCGACAATCCGGCGCTCCAGCGGCTGTGCGGCCAACCGGCTCCCGTCGAGGCGACAATGGCATTGCCAAACTGAAGGGACGCCGTCGGACTCGCGAAATTCAAGAGCGCAAACGGTGCTGGTAGCGGAATTTTCTGCGACGTCTCGATCCGTACCCGAACAGACCAACAAGGCCAACGGCAAGGAGGGCGAAGGTAGAGGGTTCGGGAACGTCGGCGTTGCTATATCGATAACCCCACGCCTCACCGCCGTACAAGTTCACCGTGTGCACAGTGCCAACCAAGTTGTCGACCGCCACGAAAACCTGGAAGTCGAGAGCCGAACTGAGAAGTGTCTCGTCCACCCCACCCACGCAGGTCGGTTGGTTATTTTGCGTTTCTCCGGTATCGCCATTCTCGCAATCGTAGGAGATATCGAACATCCAACTGCTATTAGCCCCTATGCTGCTCACTCCAAGCGGATCGTAAAAAGGCGTTGCGCCGCCGAGATTATCCACGTGAAAAGTGGCAGCTTGGCCATTGAGGCTTTCGCGGAAAATCTGAAGAAAGTGAATCGTATTCGCAGCGGGATCTGTGCTGTCCGCCCGCTGCGCGTAGGTCACCGCGAAATTGGCGCCGCCCCCATCGGCACCGTTCACGGGCCTGTTACGCAGCGTCCCCCCCGGATCTGCAACCGGGTTATTGGTCACCACCCAAGCAGAATAGAGGTTGATGGTTAAGTCACCGGCTGGGATAAACGGGGTGGTCGTGCCGTTGACGAATTGGAATACCCAATTCGCGTTGTTGAAAGCCGAACCGGCTATGGCATTGTTCAAGAAGCCAGACGCAGTAATGTACTGCGCACCAAACGGCACTAACGTGCTGGTATTGTTGTCGTCCACCCCAAATCCAGTGGCTGTGGGACTCGCAGTAATACCGCTTGCCGGGGATGACCAAATGCCGACCGACATCACCAAGCCGGCAATCGTCATCCACAAATGTCTGTATCTGGAGAAAATGCACTCTTGCCTCGTAAAAAACATCATGATGCCCTCCTTCTTAAAAAGTAGGCTCACATTTGCCCCTGCCATCACGCTTAACGGTCATCTTTCAGACTTGCCGTCTGCTTTTTCCCCGCGCCTTCGGACACCAACGATTAGCGAGTGACATGAGCGTCGACTGACACGGGGTCGGACACCATTAGCGGTGTCGAGGCGGCGGAATTTTCAGCGGCAGCAAAACGCATACACCCTCCCCGCGAGATGCGCTATCGGAGGGAAGGTCATGGTACAGAGCAAACTTCCGCTCCGAACCACCCGCCAGTGATAAACGAGCGATGGGTTTTCTTGTTGGTGTCAAGAACGAAGCATAGATCGTGCTTGATTACGCCTCTGTCATATATGTTATTGTTTTTCTTGCCGATCTAGAAAAACGCCGCGTTGTCACAAGCGCTCGGAACGGGCAAGTGTAAAATTTCCCGACAGATTTTCGAGCGAAAATCCGCGCTGGAACGAACTTGTCAGGCCGCGCTGCAGGGCCCGTCGTAGTCAAGCATTTGAATGAGCGCGATTGTTGTTATCGGCTTGCCGCTTTGCACCGTGCCGGATACGGTGTAAGAAATTCCGACTGCCGGGAATCATTTCGGCAGAGGGTTCAGGCGGGCAGGCATCAATCAGTAAGAGCGTGCGCCTGAGTACTTCACCACTTTGACCCATTTTGCAATTTCGTCTTTGAAATATGCCGCGAATTCCTGTGGCGAGCTGCCGATCGGAATCGAGGCTTCGCTGATCAGACGGCTCGTCACCTCCGGCATATGCATGACTTTGACGAACTCGCTGTTCAGTCTGTTCACGATAGCGTTCGGCGTTGCGGCTGGAACCAGAATGCCGTACCACTGATGCGTGTTGAAACCTGGAAGTCCCGACTCCGCAACGGTAGGCAAATCGGGAAGCGATGGAAAACGGCGGTCACTCGTAATTGCGAGCGCGCGCAACCGGCCGGTCTGTACATGCGGCAGCACCAATGTGGTCGGCGCCATGACGACGGAGGCTTCACCGCTCAACACCCCGATCATCGAAGGCCCTGACCCGTTATAGGGGACCTGAACCAGATCGACTTTTGCGATCGTTTTGAAATACTCGACGTCCAGATGCAGGAGCGACCCAACGCCGCCCGCGTAGTTGATTTTTCCCGGCTGCGACTTCGCGAGCGCGATCAGCTCGGTCACCGACTTGACCGGCAGCGATGGATGAACCGCGAGAATGCTGGGCGTTTTTGCGAGCAGCGTCACCGCGACAAAATCCTTCAACGGATCGAAAGTCAGCTTGTCGAAAAGACTCACGGCCGCAGCGATGTTGGCGGCAGTCAATACGATGGTATATCCGTCCGGCGCCGCCTTCGCCGCCACGCCCGTGCCGACAGTGCCGCCCGCCGCGCCGCGATTTTCGACAACCAACTGCTGTCCCAATCGTTCGCTCACTTTCGGCGCAACCTGCCGCGCCATCGCATCCGCGCCTCCGCCCGCGGTGAACGGCACGAGGAAACGAATCGGCTTCGACGGATAAGTTTGCGCGGACACCTCAACTCCGTGCACGCCCAAAATCACCGCGCAAAACGAAATCACAGAGTATCGTCGCATCGATTTCCTGCTTTTCATCATTGGCTCACAGTGCTCCCGGATCTAGTGCGCGTCGTCAATACGACTTTGGCATGCCCAGAACTTTTTCCGCAATAAAGCACAAGATCAGCTCCGGGCTGATCGGCGTGATGCGCGGAATCAGCGATTCGCGCAACCATCGTTCGACGTGATATTCCCTCGCGTAGCCCATTCCACCATGCGCCATGACTGCGACCTCGCATGCGCGAAAACCCGCTTCTCCCGCAAGATATTTCGCGGCATTGGCCTCAGCGCCGCAGGGCTTTCCGGCATCGTAGAGGGACGCCGCCTTGAAAACCATGAGGTTCGCCGCTTCCAGTTCCATCCAGCATTTGGCGAGCGGATGCTGGATCGCCTGGTTGCGCCCGATGGGACGGCCGAAAACGAACCGTGTTTTCGCGTATTCGGCTGCGCGCTGTAGCGCGGCGCGCCCCAAGCCGACGGCCTCTGCTGCGACGAGAATGCGCTCGGGGTTAAACCCGTGCAGAATGTATTCGAATCCCCTGCCTTCTTCACCGACCCGATCGGCTGCAGGAATACGCAGATTGTCGATAAAAAGCAGATTCGAGTCGACCGCGCTGCGACCCATTTTTTTGATTTCCCGCACTTCAACCGCCTTGCGGTCGAGATCGGTATAGAACAAAGTCAGGCCCTGCGTCGGCTTGTCGACCGCCTCGACCGGAGTCGTGCGCGTGAGCAGCAGGATCTTGCTCGCCACCTGCGCGGTCGAGGTCCAGATTTTTCTGCCGGACACGATATACGCGTCGCCGTCGCGCACCGCGCGTGTCTTCAAATGCGTGGTGTCCAAACCGGTATCGGGCTCAGTCACGCCGAAGCAGGCTTTGTCGCGGCCGGCAATGAGTGCGGGCAGCCAGCGCTTTTTCTGCGCGTCGGTACCGAACACGACTACCGGGTTGAGGCTGAACATATTCAGGTGCACCGCCGACGCACCCGACATGCCGGCACCGGACGCGGCGATCGTCTGCATCATGACCGCCGCCTCGACGACGCCCAGCCCGGCGCCGCCATACTCGGCCGGCATCGCAATGCCCAGCCAGCCGCCACGCGCGAGCGCGGCGTGAAAATCGTGCGGGAAACTTCCTTCGCCGTCCTTCTTCAACCAGTAATCGAGATCAAAATCAGCGCATAACTTTGCGACCGCGGTGCGTATCGCTTCCTGCTCGGGGGTAAATGCGAAATCCATCTACTCGATCAGAATGGCAGGACTGCGCCCCGCCGTTTTGGACGAACCGAATCCCGGCATCACCATCGACAACGCGCCGATCGGGCTGCCGGCGCAAATCAACATCACTTCCTCAGGTGTGTCGAGCGCATAATGAATTCGGGTTTCGTCTTCGGGTGTGACGGCCCCGTCGATTCGGCCCGCGCGCTTGAGTTCCGCTATGGTTCGCCCGGTGTGCTGAACGATACGCTCGCAAATTTGTTTTTTGCTCAAGCCGCTCGCTCGCAGGAGTTGCGTGTGCTCTCCTCCCAGTACCACTGCACCCGGCGTGCGGCCGAGAATCGCAATCGAGCCCAGGAACGACATTGCATCGCCAATCGACCGCAACAACTGTACATGATCGCCGTAGTGCCAGATCTGAATCATGGTGCTCGCCGCCACGAGCGTTACGGTGCTGTCTTCTGGCTTAAAGCCGCGCTCCACGTGCCACGGCTGCCACGGATGATCTTCCTCGTTCTCAGCGATACAGCACGTGTATTTGCCCGGCGTGCCCATGGTTGCGCGATCCGAAACGCCGGGGCTGTATTTCAAACAATTGAGAAGCACGAGCCTCAACGCGCGGCCGATCGTCGCATTGGCGCGCACGCCGGGTCCAAACACATTGTTGGTCGCGTTAATGCGGAGCTTTTGCGCAATCGGTCCGTTGACGAGAATGACGATGGTCGGCCCCGATAGTGCGGAGGCCACGTGATGCAGTCCGAACTCGGGCGCCGCGAGCGCTTTGACCGCGGCGACGACGACCGGCATGTATTCGGCCTTGCACCCCGCCATGACGGCGTTGATTGCGACTTTTTCCGCCGTGACCGCAACTTTGCGCGACGGCATGTCGGCAATCACCGCGTCGGGCTTCAGACTTCCCGCCTCGAGCATTTCGCCGACCAGGAACCGGCTCGCAGGAACCACCGGTAAACCGTCGGTCCAGCCGCGGGCGTAGCAAAACTCGATTTGTTCCGATGCATTGATCGGAATACAGACTTCACCTTCAGCTTCGGGTAGCGTTGCAGCGGACTGCGTTGTGGTTGCCAAGCGATTCCTTTAATAAAAACTTCTGGGTGGCTCAGCCTTAATCGGGCTGGCCTTGTTGCAACAGGCCGAGCACTTTTCCAATCAACTCCTCGGCGCGCCGATCGATATCTGCAGACGTCAGGGTGGCGAGCGGGTGCGGGATCATCACAAATCGGAAATCCGGCACGCCCCAAAGCTGCGCCATCTCCCCGGCCGTGGCATCAAAGGCGTCGGTGATGATCGGAATCGCCGGAATGCCGGCCTTTTCCAGGATTACAGCGTCGAGCAAACTGCCCGACGAGCACGCCCCTCAGTCGCCGACTCCGGCAATGACGAAGTCGGTCCTGCCTTTGAGATCCACGATCTGATCGTCTTTGAGCGGCGCGCGCTGGTGCTTGTGTACCAGCACTTCCATCCTGATGCCATGCGCGGCTTCGAGCTTGGCGGCGAGCTTGCGCAATACGGCCTCGGAATTTTTTCGCGTATTGTCGATGAGCCCAACGCGCAGGCCTTTGAGATTTTTCGGGCGCGGCGTGTAATCGATACGCTCGCGCGCGGTCGCGATCGTCGGATCGAGGATATCCATCATTGGTGTAATTCCTTGTTCAGAATTCTGCCGGCGGAACTGGCTGATATAAAACGACGGTTACTATATCGCAATCCCGATCACCGGTCATCCGGATGCGCTGCGCGCGCGCTGGCGTTCCCCGCTGATGGTTATATCTATAGACTGTTTCTTCGTGAAGCAGCGAAAGGAATCCGATGGCATTCAAAGCATTCGATCTGACAGGTAAAGTCGCCACCATCACCGGCGGCAACGGCGGCATCGGGCTCGGGATGGCGAACGCACTCGCGCAAGCGGGTGCGGCCGTGTGCATCTGGGGCACGAGCGAAGCGAAGAACGCGGCGGCCATTGCAAAGCTGCGCGCGCACCGCACCGAAGTGCTTGCGCTACGCTGCGACGTCGGCGACGAGACTCAAGTCGAGCGCGCATTCGCTGACACCGTCAATCATTTCGGCCGCGTCGACGCATGCTTTGCAAACGCCGGCGTAATCGGCAGCAGCGGCGTCAAATCATTTGTCGAATTGACAGCGGAGGAGTGGCGGCGCGTGATGCGCGTGAACCTCGACGGCGCGTTTTATACGCTGCGCGCCGCCGCGCGGCATATGATAGATCGCGCTCACGGCGGCGCGCTCGTCGTCACCTCGAGCCTGGCCGCGATCTCGGGTCCGCCGCGCAACCAGCATTACGCGGCGAGCAAAGGCGGCGTGATCTCGATGATGCACGCTCTCGCAGTCGAACTCGCTCGCTACAAGATACGTGCCAACGCGATTCAGCCGGGCTGGATCGACACACCGATGACCGAAGAGGTATTGCACTGGGACAAGTTTGCCGACCGGGTTTTGCCGCGCGTACCGCTGCGGCGCTGGGGCGCACCGGACGATTTCGGCGCGATCGCCGTCTATCTCGCGAGCGACGCGAGCGCCTATCATACTGGCGACACCTTCCTGATCGACGGCGGCTACACCAAATTTTGAACGGGAATCAGCCTGCCAGCGTCAGGGGCGGGACTGTTCCTTCCATTCGCCTCGTTCCTGCAGGACCCGCTTCAGCACTTTCAGTCCTTCATGCATGCACGGTACTCCGCCATAGGTCGACATCTGAAAAATGACTTCGGCAACTTCCTCATCGCTCGCCCCGACATTCAGCGCGGCGTGACAATGGATGTGGAGCTCTTCCCAGAAATTCCTCACTGTGAGCGCTCCCACCGCGCAAAGTTCGCGCTGCTTCTGCGATAGCACTTCGCGCGCGTACAGGCGGCCGACGAAAAACCGCGAGAAGTGTTTCGCCAGCTCGGGGTCGAACTCGCGCCATAACGCGTACGTGCCCTCACCTTTTTTGTGCGGACCGAGCAGCCGCTCCGAAGTCTTACGCGTCAGCTCGTTCAGCTCGTTCTCGTCCACGGTTTGCTCCTTTCAGCGTGCTCACCTGAGAAAGTCCTGCGTCGAGCGGATCGGCGTTCCGTCTTTCAGCGTGATGGGGCGCGTGACACTCAGGTTGTAGCCCGAAGTGGGAATGAAATTCATGTGGCGCTGGTGACCGCCAGCCACAAGGACGAGGATATCGTCGGGCCGGCCCACGATAGGCACGCTGCAATCGTCATCGTTGGGGTCGACGCCCTTGGGCCACGGCGCCATATCCCATCCGCCGCGGTTGCGCATGGCGCGTATGGGCTGGCGCGCTTTCTCGAACAGAAAAAGCTTCACGTCGTACTTGCTCCATCCCTGCTCCCACATCCATTGCGCGGTCTCGGCAGGTATCACCAGCATCTGCTCGCTCTTCAGCCCGGAGCGGTAAATCGCATTGCCGCCCAGGTGCGACATCGTCGATGCGGCAGAGCCCAGATACGACTGCGGCGTCTTGCTGATCTGGTCATTGATATTGTGCGGCGCTTCCGCGCATAGAACGGTCACCGCGCTCACCTCTTTCGCAAATCCGCGCTCGACGTGAAACGGCTCCCAGGGGCTGTTCTCCTCGTCTTCTCCCATGCAGTACGAGTACTTGCCGGGATGCCCATGCGTCGCCATATCGGTAACGCCCGGCTGATTGCCGCCGACGTTGATCATGATCAGGCGTAACGCGCGGCCCATCGTCGCGTTGGCGCGCCACCCGTGACCGAGAACGTTCTGGCGACAGTTCACATTGAGCTCCTTGCGGATCGGTCCGTGAACGATCAACAGGTGCGCGCCGGGATGGGTTGTTGTCTGCCTTCCATAAAGGTTGTAATCGGTCTGCACCATGGCCTCGACCGCGGCGATCAGGACCGGCAGGTATTCGGGACGGCATCCTGTCATGACCGCGTTGATTGCAATCTTTTCGATCGTCGCCGCCCCATTGCGCGGCGGAATGATCCCGGCCACGTCGTCAGGCTTGCGGTCGGTATAGCGCAGCATGGCGGCGACGCGCGACGCAGTCGGTGGGTAGACAGGCAGACCGTCGGTCCAGCCTTTTTCGCATGCTGCATCGAAATAGTCGAATATGGATTCGAGACTATCGTCGACTTCGAACTGGCGCGCGCCCGCAACGGGCGCTGTCTTGCCTGGTACTGCGCTCATGGTGTGTCCCGTGAACGGTAATGGATAAGAGCGAAGGATGCGATTTTGATCTTTTACCTCGCGCTCATTCCGCCTGAATCAGCGCCGAGCGCACTTCTTTATAGACGCGCCGCACCTTCTCACGCAGTTCTTCGGTAGGGCGTGACGCGATCGGATGCGGAATGACGATGCTGGGAAGCGCCTCCAGTCCCTGCATACGGCACAGACCGCGCGCGTAATTGGCAAACGCGTGGGTAATGAACGTCGCAGTGGGAATTCCGCTGCGCTCGAGGCTCATACTGTCGCGGACACTCCACGACGAGCATGACCCTCAGTCGCCGACTGCGGTGACGACCGCGTCGCATTGCGCGACCTGGTGCATCAGGCCGGGCGGCGCGCCGCTGACCGAGTCCTTGCGAAAATAGCGGAACTCGGCTTTCGGAAAATCCTTTTGCAGCAAAACCTGGACTTCATTGAGCAGCGTATCGACGAGATCTTTGGTATTGTCGAGCAGGCCCACGACCTTACCGTCCAGACTCGCAAGCCGCAGCGCAAGTTTATCCTGGCTTGTGCCTTCCTCCGCAGTGGGATCATAGACCAGCACCGTTCGTCTTTCGGGATTGCTGACTGCCATTTTTCTCTCCTCGTCAGTGCGCGTAATCGGATTTCGGTTCGATTGCCAAACGCGAGCGTTCACAGGATATTCGGTTCTTGTATCATACAATAGACGTGTAGTGATCGCTTTGGGAGTTGCGGGTTGCGTACCAACGCACGCGCCAGAAATCGAGGAGCAACGTGAAATTTAGAATGAAAGTACTGGGCGTTGCGTGGGGTAGCGCGCTCGCGATCCTGCACGGCGCCGATGCCGATGCTCAAAGTTATCCTACCAAGCCCGTGCGTTTGATCGTGCCCTTCGTTCCAGGGGGAGGCGCGGATGCCTCGGCCCGCCTGTTTGCAGCCAAGTTGAGTGAAAGCCTCGGCCAGCAGGTGATCATCGACAACCGTGGCGGCGCGGGCGGTAACATCGGCGCCGAACTCGCATCGAAAGCGGCGCCGGACGGATATACCATACTGTGGGGCAGCGCCAATCTTGCAATGAACGCCACCCTCTATGGCAAGTTGCCGTTCGATCCCGTGAAAGACTTTATCGCGGTTTCGCTGCTCGCCAAGTCGCCGAATGTCATCGTCGTGCATCCATCACTCGCGGTCAAATCGGTGGCCGAGTTGATTGCGCTCGCGAAATCCGCTCCGGGGAAAATCAACTATGCTTCGGGCGGCAACGGCTCGACCGCGCACCTCGCTTCCGAGTTGTTCAAAACAATGGCGCACGTCAATTTGGTGCACGTGCCGTACAAAGGTTCGGGCCCGGCGGTAATTGCGGTATTGAGCGGCGAAGCGCCACTGACGATGGTGCCGGCGCTGGCAGTGATGCCACACGTGCAGAGCGGCAGGCTGCGCGCGCTCGCCATTACCAGCACCCAGCGCTCTCCAACTTTCCCGGATTTGCCGACCGTGGCCGAATCGGGCCTTCCGGGATACGAGGCGGCCCAGTGGTACGGCGCCATGCTTCCACTGGGAACACCTGACCGCATCGCGACAAGACTCAACAGCGATCTTGTGAAAATTGTACAGTTGCCAGACATCAACGCGCGGCTGGTGGCCGAGGCCTCGATTCCGATCGGCAGCACGCGCCAGCAGTTCGCAGCCTATTTACAGGAAGAAATGACGAAGTGGGCACAGGTAGTCAAGTTCTCAGGTGCACGCGTAGACTGACCCTAACGCCGCGTGCAATCCGGATAAAATTCTTTCACTAATACGAACGCGGCTGTCTGCATCGGCAATTTAAGAGCGCCTAACATAATGAAACACGTGTGCAACCCTTTAGGGCTGGCACAGCGCATCGCGCGTTTCAATATGTTAGGCGCTCTAAGTAACGTCCTATAGAGGAGGTAGTCATGAAGCATGAACATCTCGGTCGTGCCGTTCTGATTGCGTGCTTCGCCATCACTGGTGTCGCGGGAAAATGGCTTTTCGCCACTGAGGCCGCCGCGCAATCTTCGCAACCGCAAGCCCGCAGCCTGCCGATGTTCGAGGTCGACTCCTCGTGGCCGAAGGTGCCGGCCAAGTGGAAGCTCGGGGATGCATCGAGCATCGCCATCGATGCAAACGACAATGTATGGGTCCTGCACCGCCCGCGGACGTTGAAGCCCGACCAAGCCGCGATGGCTGCGCCGCCGGTCATCGTGTTCGATACGGCGGGCAATTACCTCAAATCGTGGGGCGGAGCGGGCAATGGTTATGACTGGCCGGAACGCGAGCACGGCATTCACATCGACTACAAGGGCTTCGTGTGGCTGGGCGGAAACAATTGTCCGACGTCAGGTATATCCGGGCTTAAGCCGGTTGCGGACGACGCGCTGCTGAAGTTCACGCAGGATGGCAAGTTCGTGATGCAGATCGGCAAAAGCAATCAGAGTAAAGGCGATGAAGACACCAGCAATGTGCACCGTGCAGCGGACGTCTGGGTCTATCCGAAAACCAACGAACTGTTCGTCGCCGACGGTTACGGCAATCATCGTGTCATCGTGTTCGATGCGGATACCGGTGCGTTCAAGCGCACGTGGGGCGCGTTCGGCAAAAAACCGGCCGGTGTCGACAACTGCGCGATCATCGGCCCCAAGAGCTTTCCCGAGGGCGAGGGCCCGCCGGATTACAACGTCGTGCACGCCATCCGTGTCGCTAACGATGGCATGGTTTACGTGGCCGATCGGGAAAACCGGCGCCTCCAGATGTTCACGCCGGACGGCAAGTTCGTGAAGCAGATCTATAGGACCGACACGCCTTTTGCGCGCGATCTGGCTTTTTCCCCGGACCGTGAGCAGCAGTTCCTGTACGTCGGCGGCGGCAAGGGCATCGTGGTCGTCGATCGCAAGACGCTCGATGCCGTGGGAATGATCCAGGTGCCGGGCCAACTCGGACCCGGGCACCACATCGCAACCGATTCGAAAGGCAATATTTATATCGCGCAGACCAGCGCCGGCATGCAGAAGCTCGTGTTCAAGGGGATGGCGCCGCCCGGCCGGTAATGGATCCGTGCAGCGTCGCATGCCGCTTGCTTTATTGCTGCGCTCACACGCGGTACCGCTACCTCGCGTCACGAATCTGCACTGCACCATGATCTGCCGTTCGATTACTATAATTTGGATCTGGTCGCTGAATACGGAATATCGAAGTAAAGTTTATTGTTTAATATATCCGGATAAATTTCACGAAAGGAGATCCCATGTATTCATTTCGCGTTAGTGTCCTGATCCTGGCCTCCCTACTGCTGCTTCCTCTGAACGCCGGCGCGTGGGAACGCGGCGATGTCGAGTCGTTTGCGACGCTGCCCGCGGGTAGCGCCGGGCCCGAAGGCATCACCGTCGATGCACAAGGCAATGTCTATGTCACAACTTTTGCGGTTCCTCCCTCAGGCGTCGGCCAATTGTTCGTATTCGATCGCCACGGGAATTTTTTGCGCCAGAAGAGCATCGCTGGATCGAGCAGCCAGCTGCTTGGACTCGGATTCCACCCGCAGACGGGCGCCCTGCTGGTGATCGATTTCGGCAGCGGCAAGGTGCTCAAAGTGGACCCGGTCACCGGCACATCGTCGGTGTTCACGACCGTCACCGGCACCTCGGGTTTGAATGCGTTGACCTTTGACGTGCAAGGCAATGTC
>Ga0070681_10003127_pt1 | contig 15380 bp, 14 predicted proteins | sample KBSC83BmetaG_FD_65650 | JGI IMG/M metagenome (GOLD analysis project Ga0070681, IMG submission 65650) | Corn rhizosphere microbial communities from Kellogg Biological Station, Michigan, USA - KBS C8-3B metaG | ecosystem: Host-associated > Plants > Roots > Rhizosphere | place: USA: Michigan...
GGCTCGAACGGCTTCGTGACGTAGTCGTCGGCGCCGGCTTCGAGCCCGGCCACCACGTCGTAGGTGTCGGTCCGGGCGGTCAGCATGATGACCGGCACGGAGCTCGTGGCCCGGATCTCCCGGCAGATGTCGAAGCCGTCACGCCCGGGCAGCAGCAGGTCGAGGAGGACGCAGTCGATCGGATGGGACTCCACGACCGCCAGCCCCTCCTCCCCGGTGGCCGCCTCGTCGACGGTGTGACCCTCGTCCTCCAGCAGGATGCGGGTCGTCTCGCGGATGCGGTCGTCGTCCTCGACGAGGAGGATGCGGGCCATACCGGCGAGCGTACCGCCGAGCGGGCGGGGCGAGTCAGCGCCCCGGCATGGCGCTCGGCCCGACGTGCTTGTCGAGCCAGGCGGTGAGCGGACGGGCGCCGACGAGGAAGTCGACGACGCGCTGCTCGGCCTTGGCGGTGCCCATCCACGCCGCCACCGGCCACTCCCGCCAGGCGATGAGGCCCTTGTGGCGCAACAGGTCGATGCGGGGATGGTCTTTCGGGTAGCCCTTGGGCGCCGTCCGCAGCGTCTCCCGGGCGGTGACGTCGGCGCCGCTGCGGCGGAGGTCGGCGACCAGGCTCTCCAGGTCGGCGCCGCTCACGTCGTCGGCCACCGCCCGGCGGTACTGCTCGAGCTGGTCGGGCATCATCACGTAGTAGCCGCAGCCGGCCGCCAGCCCCCGGCCCGAGAACTGCACGTACCCGCCCCGCTCCAGCGTGGCGCCGATGGCCGTCTTGTAGGGCGACTTGTCGCGGCTGAAGCGGACGTCGCGGTAGGGGCGGAAGATCTTCCCGGTGCCGAAGTCCGCCTCCAGGTCGGCCAGCAGCGCCAGCATCGGGCCCTTGACGAGCTCTTCGTAGTCCTGCTTGTGGTCGGACCAGTAGGCCCGCGTGTTGTCGGCCTCCAGCCCTTCGTAGAACTCGATCGCCTCCGCCGGCCAGCCCCGGAACGCCATGGCGGCGTAGGTTATCGGTGTGGACGACAGCGATCCGCTCGACGTGGTGGCCCGGTTCGGGGCGGCGTGGGCCGCCCACGACCTCGACGCCGCCCTGGCCCTGGTGACCGACGACTGCCTGTTCGACGCCACCGGGCCGGCGCCCGACGGCGTCCCCCACGTGGGCCCGGAGGCCCTCCGGGCGGCCTGGCGGGGGATCTTCGACGACGCGTCGTCGTCGTTCGAGGAGGAGGAGACGTTCGCCGCCGGCGACCGGGTCGTGCAGCGCTGGCGGTACCGCTGGGGCGGCGGCAGCATCCGGGGCGTCGACGTCTTCCGCATCCGCGACGGCAGGGTGGCCGAGAAGATCTCCTACGTGAAGGGCTGACCCTCAGCGGGCGGTGACGGCGGCGAGAAACGACGCCGCCAGGTCGGGGACCGCGCCGGCTCCGGCGGCGACGTCGCGCAGCTCGTCCGCTCCCCGGCGGCGTTCGGCGTCGTCGAGGGCCAGGACGTCGAGCAGCCGCTCGGGCTCCCAGCGCAGCAGCGCGCAGCACTGGAACCGGGCCGCCTCCCGGGTGCGCCGCTGGGAGAGGCCGACGACCTTGCGGCCGTCCGCCGTCACCTCTCCCGGCCCGAGGCCGGCGAAGCACACCCGGCCCGACCACGGTGTCGACCGCAGCGGGCCGTCGTGCACCCGGGCCGGCAGGCCCTCGGCGGCCAGGACCTCGGCCCAGGCGGTCCCCAGCCAGTGGAAGGCCCGCCCGACGTCGCTGTCCCACAAGGGATCCCCGGCCGGGACGGTGACGTCGATCCACACCGCCGCCCCCGGCTCGACGAGAACGGCGGCGCCGCCGCTGCGGCGGCGGAGGACGTCGACGCCCCGCGCCGCCGCCCGCTCGTGATCCACCGTCTCCTCGGCCTGCGACGACCCGAGCACCAGCGTGGGACGGGCGACGTCGAGGACGACGACGCTGCGCTCCCCCGCCGGCCGGGCCGCCGCCCACCCGGCGATGCCGTCCCGGACGATCTCCGTCCGCCAGGCCCCGCCGAGCGCCGGCCCAGGGTTCACTGCCCGAGCCCCGCCCGGCCGAGCTCGGTGCGCAGCACCCGGCGGAGCAGCTTGCCGGTCTCGTTGTAGGGCAGTTCGGCCCGGAACTCGATGACCGCCGGCGTGCGGGACGAGCGGAGCCGGGCCCGGACCCAGTCCTGCAGCTCGGCGACGGTCGCCCCGGCCCCCGCTTCGAGGACGACGGCGGCGGCCACCGTCTCGCCCCACTCCTCGTCGGGGAGGCCGACGACGCCGGCGTCCCGCACCGCCGGATGGGCGAGCAGCGCGTCCTCGATCTCCCCCGGCGAGAGGTTCTCGCCGCCCCGCACGATCACGTCGTCGAGGCGGCCCTCGACGAAGAGGAACCCGGCCTCGTCGAGCCGGCCGCCGTCGTTGGTCGGGAACCACCCGCCGGCGGTGAGGGCGGGGTGGGCGAGGTATTCGCCGGCCACCTGCTCGCCCCGGACGTAGATCTCGCCCCGCTCCCCGGCCGGCACCGGCCGGCCGGTGCCGTCGCGGATCTCGACCTCCAGCGCCGGCAACGGCCGGCCCACCGAACCGAGCCGGGCCCGCACCGCCGGATCGTCGCTCCCGACCGCCTCCCGGTGGTCCTCCGGCCGGAGCATGGCGATGGTCGACGCCGTCTCGGTCAGGCCGTAGGCGTTGACGAACCCCACCGCCGGGAGCAGGCCGAGGGCCCGCTCCAGCACCGGCGGCGGCATCCGCCCGCCGCCGTAGGCCAGGTGGAGCAGGCCCGGGAGCTTCTCCCCCCGGGCCTCGAGGACGTCGAGGATGCGGGCCAGCATGGTGGGGACGACGAAGGCGTGGGTGATGCCCTCGTCCCGGGCCACCTCGACCCAGCGCTCGGCGTCGAACTGGGCCAGGTACACGATGCGGCGCCCGGCGTAGAGCGAGCTCAGGATCGTGACCATCCCGGCGATGTGGTAGGGCGGCACGCTGACCAGCGCGGCGTGGCCGTCGGCCGCCCCCATGAACTCCACCGCCGAGATGACGTAGGAGGCCAGGTGGCGGTGGCGCAGGACGGCCGCCTTCGGCTCGCCGGTGGTGCCGCTGGTATAGAGCAGGACGGCGATGGCCTCGGGGTCGACGGCCCCCGGCTCGGCGGGGGCGGCCGCCTCGATCCGGGCCCGGAGGGCATCGAAGGTGAGGACGGTCAGGCCGTCGACGCCGGCCACCCGCCCGAGGGCACCGTCCTCGACGACCGCCACCGCCGGCGCCGTGCGGGACAGCACCGACCGCAGCCCCTCGTCGGCCAGCCGGTAGTTGACCGGCGCCAACGGCACGCCGGCCAGCCCGCTGCCGAACAGCAGCGCCGGCAGCACCGGGGCGTTGCGGGCCACGTAGACCAGACGCTCGGCGCCGCTCCCGGCCACCACCGCCGCCACCCGCCGGGCCTGCTCCAACAGCCCCCGATAGGTGAGGCCGTCGCCGCCGGAGCCGACGGCCACCCGGTCGGCCATACCGTCGGCGGCCATCTCCAGCAGCATCGGGACGTCCACCGCGGTGCAGGGTATGGCAGGACCCCTCGGTGCGGCGCAATCGCCGGGGCGGGCCACAATGGTGGCCATGCCCGAACCCCACGAGCCGATGCCGCTGGACCTCTACACCGATCCCGTCCGGGCCGATCCCTACCCCCTGCTGACCGAGCTGCGGGAGTCGGCCCCCGTCCACTGGGTGAGCCAGCACCCCGCCTCCGGGTCATGGGGCCTCGAGTCGTGGATCGTCACCCGCTTCGACGAGGTGCGGGCGGTGCTGGCCGATCCCCGCTTCGTCAAGACGCCGGCGACGGTGCCGGAGGCGCTGCGGCGCTTCAAGGCGGCGTTCGGCAGCCCCGAGGAGAGCGAGGTCCGCAGCCTCCTGGCCACCGACCCGCCCGACCACACCCGGCTGCGCCGGCTGGTGGGCAAGGCCTTCACCCCCCGCCGGGTGGAGGGGCTGCGGCGGCGGGCGCAGGAGGTGACCGACGGGCTGCTCGACAGCCTGGCCGCGGGCGACGTCGTCGACCTCGTCGAGGGCCTGACGATCCCGCTCCCGGTGACGATGATCGGCGAGCTCGTCGGCGTGCCGGGCGAGGACCGGGCCGACTTCAAGAAGTGGTCCGACGCCCTGCTGGTGGTGGCCCGGGACGAGGAGGGGCGCCGGGGCCGCCAGGCCGGCGCCGAGGCGCTGCGGGCCTACTTCACCGATCTCATCGCCGACCGGCGGCGGACGATGCGGCCGGAGCTGGCCCCCGACGCCCAGCCCGACCTCGTCAGCGCCCTCCTCACCGCCCGCGACGAGGGCGGGCGGCTGAGCGAGCAGGAGCTGCTGTCTATGCTCATGGTCGTCCTGGCCGCCGGCCACGAGACGACCGGGAACCTGCTGGGGAACGCCGTCCTGGCGCTGTTCGACTGGCCGGAGCAGCGCCGCCGGCTCCAGGACCACCCCGAGGGCCTGCGGGTGGCGGTGGAGGAGATGCTGCGGTTCATCGGCCCGGTGATGCAGTCGACGCTGCGGATCGCCAGCGAGGACGTCGAGGTCGGCGGCGTCGTCATCCCCGCCGGGGCCGTGGTCGTCGCCATGCTCGGCGCCGCCAACCGCGATCCCCGCCGCTTCGCCGCCCCCGACGAGTTCGACGTCGGCCGGGAGGAGAACCCCCACCTGGCCTTCGGCCACGGCATCCACTTCTGCCTCGGCGCGCCGCTGGCCCGCATGGAGGCCGAGATCGCCGTCGGATCACTCCTGCGGCGCTTCCCGGCCATGGAGCTGGCCGCCGACCGGGCGGCCATCCCCTGGCGGCCGAGCGCCCTGCTGCGGGGGCCGGCGGAGCTGCCCGTCCGCCTCGGGCCCGAGCGCCGGGCGGGCTGACCGGCTGGCCCTGAGGGCCGGTTCAGACGATCCCGGCGGCCCGGAGGCGGGCGACGCGCTCGGCGTCGTAGCCGAGCTCGGCCAGGATCTCGTCGGAGTGGGCGCCGAGCGGCGGGGCCGGCGTCCGCACCCGGGTCGGCGTCCGGGAGAACTTGGCCGCCGGGCCGGTGATCGGCAGCGTGGTGCCGTCGGCGTGGACGGTGTCCTGCAGCATCCCCCGGGCCCGCACGTGGGGGTCGGCGGCGGCGTCGGCGTAGGTCCGCACCTCGGCCACCGCCAGGCCGGCACCGAGCAGCGTTTCGGTGATGTCGGCCACGGTGCGCTGGGCGGCCCAGTCCGACACGAGGGCGTTGACGGCGTCGCGCCGGGCCAGCCGGCCGGGAATCGTGGCGTGGCCCTCGTCGCCGGCCAGATCGGGCCGGCCGATCACGCCGGTCAGGACCTTCCAGTGCTCGTCGAGCAGGACCCCCATGAACACCCGGCCGTCCTTGGCCTCGAACACGCTGGCCGGCACGGCGAAGGGATACTCGTTGCCCCACCGGGGCTGTTCGACGCCGAGGGCGCCGAGGGTCAGGTACCCGTCCGACTGGAAGAGCAGCGAGTCGAACAGCGAGACGTCGATGTGCTGGCCCTCGCCGGTGCGGGCCCGGTGATGGAGGGCGGCGAGCACGGCGACGGCGGCGTGGACACCGGCGAGGTCGTCGGACAGGAAGGTCGGCGCCCGCACCGGCCCGCCGTCGACGTCGCCGTTGAGGGACATGAACCCGCTGGCGGCCTGGGCCAAGGGGTCGTAGCCGCACTGGTCGTGGGCCGGCCCGTACTGCCCGAACCCGCTGATCGAGGCGTACACGATGTCGGGCTTCACCGCCCGGGCATCGGCGTAACCGACCCGCCACCTGTCCATCGTGCCGGGGCGGAAGTTCTGCACGACGGCGTCGCTGCGCCGGACGAGATCGAGGAACACCTCCCGGCCCTCGCCGGTCCGCAGGTCGAGGCACAGGGCCCGCTTGTTGCGGTTGACGTGGGCGTGGGCGAACGACAGCGGCGGGTCGGTGCCGGGCAGGAAGGGCGGCATGCGCCGCACGACCTCGCCGCCGGGCAGTTCGATCTTGACGACGTCGGCTCCGAGGTCGGCCAGGACGCACCCGCACATCGGGCCGGCCAGCGTCGTCGTCGCCTCGACCACCCGCACGCCGGCCAGCGGACCGGCCACCGGCGCGGCCTCCGGCTCGTAGAACTCCGACTCGTCCACGGGTCTCACGGTAGCCCGGCCGTCGGCCGCGGTTCCTGGCCCGGCACCTACGATTCCGGCACGCCCGGACCGATCCCGTTCCCCGACTTCGTCGACCTGGTGGCCTCGCCGCTCGGCGCCGCCGAGGTGTCGGCGGTGTTCGGTTCGCCGCTGGTCCTCGTCGACCTGCGCCGCCGTCCGGCCGCGGCGGTCACGGCGGCGGCGGCGGAAGGGGCGGCGGCGTTGCCGGCGGTCGTGGTCGGCGTCGGTGCGGACGGGCCCGGCGGCCTCCCCCCGGAGGCGGCGGCCCTGGTCGATCTGGTGGTGTTCGATCCCGACCCGGTGGTGGCGGTGGTGGAGGCCTCGCCCCGGGCCGCCGTGGCGCTGGCGCTGACGCTGCGGGCCGGTCCCGCCCTCGACGCCGGGGCGGCCCTGGCGACCGAGTCGGCGGCCTACTCCATGCTGCAGGCCGGCCCGGAGTTCGCCCGCTGGCGGGCGTCGACGGCGCCGGCGGGAGCGACGAGCGCGCCGAGCACCGGGCCGCCCGTCCTGGTCGAACGCGCCGGCGACGAGCTGCATGTGACGCTCAACCGGCCGGGCCGCCACAACGCCCTCGACACGGCGCTGCGGGACGGGCTGTTCGAGGCCCTGCTCCTCGCCTGCGCCGATGCGTCGATCGGCCGGGTCGTTCTCGACGGCGCCGGGCCGTCGTTCTGCAGCGGCGGCGACCTCGACGAGTTCGGCACCCTTTCCGACCCGGCCACCGCCCATCTCGTCCGCCTGACCCGGAGCCCGGCCCGACTGCTGACCCGGCTCGGGCCCCGGCTCGAGGCCCGGGTGCACGGCGCCTGCATCGGCGCCGGCATCGAGATGGCGGCCTTCGCCGGCCGGGTTGTCGCCCGTTCCGACACGGTGATCTCGTTGCCCGAAGTGGGCCTCGGCCTCATCCCCGGCGCCGGCGGCACCGTGAGCCTCCCCCGCCGGATCGGCCGGCACCGCAGCGCCGAGCTGGCGTTCCGGGGCGGGCCCATCGACGCCGCCACCGCGCTCCGCTGGGGCCTCGTCGACACCGTGGAGCCATGAGCAACGACGGTCGCCCGCCCCGCCAGCCGGACCGCCGTTCCGGAGGAACAGGGGTCGTTCCGCAGGAACGAGGCGACGAGCTGGCCGCCTGGGCGGCCAGCGGCGCGATGTTCCTGACGGGCCGGCCGGACGGGCCGCCGCTCCCGGCCCCCGATGGGTTCGTCGGCCGGCTGCGGGCAGTCGGCGCCGTCCTGGCCCGGCGGTCGGCGGAGCTCGGCCGGCCGGTCGACGTCGACGTCCTGGCGCTGCTCGGCGAGCGGGCGGCGCTGGCCGGCCTGCACCGGGGCGGCGACGCCAGCTGCGGCGGCGCCGCCCGCCTGCTGCCGACGGCCGACGGCTGGCTGGCCGTCAACCTGACCCGCTCCGAGGACGTCGAGCTGCTGCCCGCCTGGCTGGCCGGGCTGCCGTTCTCGGTGCCCCCGGCCGCTCGGGACCCCGAGCGGATTACGGACCGTAACGGGGGCCGATCCGCTCGGCGTTCCAGCACCGAGGTCTGGAAGGCGGTCGGAGACGCCGTGGCGGCCGCGGCGGCGCAGCCGCTGGTCGAACGGGCGCAGCTGCTCGGGCTGCCCGTGGCCGCGCTCCCCTGGCGCCCGCCGGCGGTCCCCCCGGCCGCTGAGCCCCTGCAGGGACTGCCGGTGATCGCCACGGCCTTCGGTCACGGCCTGGCCGGCGCGGCGCTCGACGGGCTCCTCGTCGCCGACCTGTCCTCGTTGTGGGCCGGGCCGCTCTGCAGCCATCTGCTGCAACTGGCCGGCGCCCGGGTGGTGAAGGTCGAATCGGTGCACCGGCCCGACGGCGCCCGGTTCGGGCCTCCGGCGTTCTTCGACCTGCTCCACGCCGGCCAGCAGGCGGTCGCGCTCGACTTCCGGGCGGACGACGGGCGGGCGGCCCTCCGGCGACTGCTCCGCTCCGCCGACGTCGTCGTCGAGGGCTCCCGGCCCCGGGCTCTGGAGCAGCTCGGGATCCGGGCCGAGGAGATCCTGGCCGAGGCCGCCGAGGCCGGCGCCGGGCCGGGGATCTGGGTGTCGATCACCGGGTCCGGCCGCATCGGGCCGGGGCGGGACCGGGTCGCCTTCGGCGACGACGCCGCCGTGGCCGGCGGGCTCGTGGCCCGCGACGCCGGCGGGCCCTGCTTCCTGGCCGACGCCGTCGCCGACCCCTGCGCCGGCCTGGTGGCCGCCTCCGCCGTGCTGTCGGCCCTGGCCGCCGGCCGACGCCGGCTGCTCGACGTGCCGATGGCCGCCGTCGCCGCCCACCTCGCCGGTCACGGTCCGCAGGCCGCGGCGATACCGGCGCCGGAAGGGCTCACCGTCGAGGCACCCCGCGCCCGCCCGGTAACGGGCGGAGCCCCGGCGCTCGGCGAGCACACCGAGGCTGTCCTGGCCGAGGTCGGCGGATGAGCGGGCTCGTGATCCGCAGTGCCGAGGTGGACGGGCGCATCGTCGACGTCCACATCGCCGGCGGCCGCATCGTCGCCGTGACGACCCGTTCGGCCGGCGACGGCGAGGAGGCCTTCGACGCCGGCGGCGGGGCGCTCGTCCCCGGCCTGCACGACCACCACGTCCACATCCTCGCCCTGGCGGCGGCGGCCCGGTCGGTCGCCGTCGGGCCGGCCGACGTCGCCGGCGCCCAGGGGTTCGGCCGGGCCCTCAGAGCCGCCGACGCCGCCCTGGAGCCGGGCCGCTGGCTCCGGGCCGTCGGCTACCACGAGTCGGTGGCCGGGGCCCTCGACCGCCACGGCCTCGACGCCGTCGTGCCCGGCCGCCCCGTCCGCCTCCAGCACCGCAGCGGGGCGATGTGGATGCTCAACTCCGCCGCCCTCGAGGTCCTCGGCGTCGCCGCCGCCGATCTCGCCGGCGTCGAACGGGCCGCCGACGGGCGCCCGACCGGGCGCCTCTTCGGCCTCGATGCCTGGCTGGGGGAGCGCCTCCCCCGCCGGCCGCTCGACCTCGCCGCCGTCGGCCGGCAGCTCCTCGACTACGGCGTCACCGGCCTCACCGACGCCACCCCCACCGAAGGCCCCGAGGACGTGGAGACGCTGGCGGCGGCGGTCGCCGACGGCTCGCTGCCCCAACACGTCGTCGTGACCGGCGGTCCCGGTCTCGACCCCGGCGCCGGCGCCGGACTGGCCCGCGGACCGGTCAAGGTCGTGGTCGCCGACCACGCCCTCCCCGGCCTCGACGAGCTCGCCGCCGCGATCGCCCGAACCCACGCCGACGGGCGGCCGGTGGCCGTCCACTGCGTCACCCGGGTGGCGCTCCTGCTGGCCCTGGCCGCCTGGGACGAGACGGGCTCCCGGCCCGGCGACCGCATCGAGCACGGCGCCGTGGTCCACCCCGCCGACGCCGTCCGCATCGCCCGCCACGGCCTCACCGTCGTGACCCAGCCGGCCTTCGTGGCGGTGCGGGGCGACGACTACCTGGCGGACGTCGAGGCCGACGACCGGCCCCACCTCTGGCCCTGCGCCGGGCTTCTCCGGGCCGGCGTGCCCGTGGCGGGCAGCACCGACGCCCCGTTCGGTCCGGCCGACCCCTGGCAGGCCATCGCCGCCGCCGTCGCCCGCCGCACGCCGAGCGGGCTCCTCGTCGGCGCCGACGAACGCCTCGCCCCCCGCCGGGCCCTCGACCTCTTCCTGGGCCGGCCCGGCGCCCCCGGCGGCCCGCCCCGCCGGGTCACCCCCGGCGCCCCTGCCGACCTCTGCCTCCTCGCCGCGCCGTTGGAGGCCGCCCTGCGGGCCCCCTCCGCCGACCTGGTCGTGGCCACCGTCCGGGCCGGGCGGCTCCGGCCCGTGGGGGCGGCCGGGTCGTTGTGTCAGGATGGCCTTCCATGAGTCGGGGGGCGAGGGGAACGACCGGGACGCCGGCGGGCCTGGCCAGGGCGCCGGTCCTCGACCGCCTCCGGCTCGACGGCGCCATCTTCCTCCGGGCCGAGTACACCGAGCCGTCGCCGGGGAGCTCCTGGCCACCACCGACCTCAGCGTCTTCGCCGTGGCCCGGCGGGCCGGCTACGACTCCGAGGAGGCCTTCCGCCGGGCGTTCAAACGGATCCCGGGGGAAGGCGCCGTCAGCCTGGCGGGGCCGACGCTTACCGGAGGCGGTGGTCGGGTAGCGTGCAGGGAGACCATGAACGAGAGCGTGCTCCTCGTGGAGGACGACGCCTCCGTGGCGGAAGCGACCGGGCTCCTGCTCGAACGGGCCGGACTCCGGGTGATCGGCGCCTCCGACGGGCGGCGGGCCCTCGACCTCTTCGAACGCCAGACGTTCGACGCCGTCGTCCTCGACGTCATGCTCCCGGTGGTCGACGGCTTCGAGGTGTGCCGATCGATCCGGCGGGTCTCGACCGTCCCCATCGTCATGTTGACGGCCCGGACGGAGACGGCCGAGATCGTGGCCGGCCTCGAACTGGGGGCGGACGACTACGTCACCAAGCCGTTCGACGGGCCGGAGCTCGTGGCCCGGCTCCGGGCCGCCCTGCGGCGGGCCTCGACCGAGGACCCCGGCCCGACGATCCGGGTCGGCGACCTGGAGATCGACGGCGCCGCCTTCCGGGCCAGCGCCAACGGGCGGGTGCTCGACCTGTCGGCCACGGAGTTCCGGCTGCTCCTCGAACTGGCCCGCCATCCCGACCGCGTCCTCACCCGGGAGACCCTGCTGGAGCGGGTCTGGGGCTACGACTACCTCGGCGACTCCCGGCTGGTCGACATGGCCATCAACCGGCTCCGGACCAAGCTCGGTGACGACCCGAAGGCGCCCCGCTACATCACGACGGTCCGCGGTGTCGGCTACCGCTTCACCCGCGACTGACCCGCTCTCCTTCCGCCGCCGGCTCACGCTGGCCTTCGTGCTCGTCGGCGGCGCCACCGGTGCGGTGCTGGTGGCGGCGTCGCTGTTCACGATCTCGGCCTACCGCCACCGGTCGTTCGTGGGCGACGCCCGCCGCGAGGCGCAGCTCAGCCTCCTCCCCGGGCCGGCCCGCTTCTCCCCCGAGCGCGTCGACGACCTGATCCGGGCCTACCGCCAGCGGGGCGGGTTCGAGACGGTCGTGGTCACCCCCGCCCGGGTGGCGACGTCGTCCCCGGCCGTCCCGGCCGACGCCGTCCCGCCCTCGTTCGCCGCCGCGGTGACCGCCGGGGGCCTCCAGCAGCGCGAGACGTCGGTCCACGGCCGGCCCTACCTGCTCCTCGGCGGGACGCCGACACCGGGCGTGACGGTCTTCTTCTTCTTCTCGCTGGGCGACCTCCGGCACGGCGTGCGGGAGTTCGCCGTCGTGCTCTGCCTGTGGTGGGCGCTGGCCGTGGTGGCCTCGGCGGCGTTCGGCAACCTGCTGGCCCGCACCAGGATCCAGGCGCTGTCGGAGAGCCGGGAGCGGGAACGGCGCTTCACCTCCGACGTCGCCCACGAGCTGCGCACCCCGCTGGCGGCCATGGTCTCGGCGGCCGGGATGCTGGGCGAGGAGCTCGACACGCTGCCGCCGTCGGCCCGCCCGCCGGCCGCCCTGCTGGTGAAGGACGTCTCCCGGCTCTCCGAGCTGGTCCAGGAGCTGCTGGAGCTGGCCCGGCTCGACTCCGGCCAGGAGGGGCTTCACGTCGAGCGGCTGCGCCTGGCCGAGGCGCTGGCCGTGGTGACCCGCACGATCCTCCCGACGGAAGAGCCGCTCGTCGTCGACGTCGCCCCCGACATCGAGGTGCTGGCCGACCGGGCCCGGTTCCGCCGGGTGATGGCCAATCTGCTGAGCAACGCCGTCCGCCACGGCGGCGGCGAGATCTCGATCCGGGCCCGCCGAGCCGGCACCGAGGCGGCCATCGAGGTCGCCGACCGGGGGCCGGGCATTCGCCCCGAGAGCCTGGAACGGATCTTCGACCGCTTCCACAAGGAGGACACCGCCCGCAGCGCCGCCGGCTCGGGGCTCGGGTTGGCCATCGCCCTGGAGCACGCCAAGGCTCAGGGTGGCACGCTGCGGGCCGCCAACCGGCCCGGCGGCGGCGCCTCCTTCACCTTCACCCTCCCGCTGGCCGCCCCGTCCCCGGTGTTTCCCGGCGCCGCCGGCGGCGCTCCGGATCGAGCAGCGGCGGCATCGGCAGCCCCTCCGCCTTCGGATCGAGCAGCCACCAGAGCCACACCACCAGCCGGCGGGTGAAGGCGGCGAACCGGCCCTCGGGCGCGCCCCGCCCGGAGCTCCCGAGGTCCAGTTCCGTCTGGAGCGCGGCCAGCGTGTCCCAGTCGGCGTCCGACAGCGGGACGCCGTCCGGCTCGCCCGGCCGCGGCGCGGCCCCGACGCTCACCGCCCGAGGAGTGCGTCGGCCTGCTGCTTGATGTCCTCCACGATCGCCGGGTCCCGCAGGGTCGTGGTGTCGCCCAGGGGCCGGCCCTCGGCGATGTCCTTCAGCAGCCGCCGCATGATCTTCCCCGACCGGGTCTTGGGCAGGTCGGCGGCGAAGATCACCGCCTTCGGACGGGCGATCTTGCCGATCTTCTGGCCGACCCACTCCCGCAGCTCCGCCGCCAGCTCGTCGGACGGCTCGTGGCCGCTGCGGAGCAGGACGAAGCACAGCGGCACCTGGCCGGTGAGGGGATCGGGCGCGGCGGTGGTGGCCGCCTCGGCCACCGCCTCGTGGGCGACGAGCGCCGACTCGATCTCCGTCGTCGAGAGCCGGTGGCCCGACACGTTCATGACGTCGTCGATCCGGCCGAGGAGCCAGTAGTACCCGTCGTCGTCCTGCCGGGCGCCGTCGCCGACGAAGTAGGTGTCGGGGCCGTACTTCGACAGGTAGACGTCGACCCAGCGGTCGTGGTCGTTGTACAGCGTGCGGAACATCCCCGGCCACGGCCGCGTCATCACCAGGTAGCCGCCGTGGCCGGCGGAGACCGGTTTGCCGACGTCGTCGACGATGGCGGGGTGGATGCCGGGGAACGGCAGCGTCGCCGACCCCGGCTTCAGCGTGGTGATCCCCGGCAGCGGCGAGATGAGGATCCCGCCGGTCTCCGTCTGCCACCACGTGTCGACCACCGGGCAGCGCTCCCCGCCGACGTAGCGCCAGTACCACACCCAGGCCTCGGGGTTGATCGGCTCGCCGACGGTGCCCAGCAGCTTGAGCGACGACAGGTCGTGGCTCGTCGGGATCTCGTGGCCCACCTTGACGAAGGCCCGGATCAGCGTCGGCGCCGTGTAGTACTGCGTGACCTTGTAGCGCTCGATGATCTCCCACGTCCTGTGGGGGTTGGGATACATCGGGTCGCCCTCGTACATCACGCCGGTGGTGCCGTTGTTGAGCGGCCCGTACACGATGTAGCTGTGCCCGGTCACCCAGCCGATGTCGGCCGCGCACCACCACACGTCGTCGTCGTGGACGTCGAAGATCCACTTGTGCGTCACCGAGACGTAGGTCAGGTAGCCGCCCGAGCAGTGCTGCACGCCCTTGGGCTTCGCCGTCGTCCCCGACGTGTGGAGGACGTAGAGCATGTGCTCGGCGTCGACGATCTCCGGCGGGCACTCCGGCGACTGGTGGCCGACGAGGTCGTGCCACCAGACGTCGCGCCCGTCCTGCATGGGGACGTCGGCGTCCGTCCGGCGCAGCACGAGCACGTGCTCGACGGACGGCGCCATCCCGCAGGCCTCGTCGACGATGTCCTTGAACGGCAGGCGGTTGCCCTTGCGCCACCCCTCGTTCTGGGTCACCAGGACCTTGGCCTCGCTGTCGGCCATCCGGGTGCCGAGCGAGTCGGCCGAGAAGCCGCCGTAGACCACCACGTGGGCAGCGCCGAGGCGGGCGCAGGCCAGCATGGTAATGGCGATCTCCGGCACCATCCCGAGGTAGATGCCGACGCGGTCGCCCCTCCGGACCCCGAGCTCCTTCAGAGCGTTGGCCACCCGGCTGACCTCCTCGGCCAGCTGGCCGTAGGTGATCGACTGGTGGGGCTCGTCCGGAGGCTCGGGGATCCAGTGGTAGGCGACCTTGTCGCCCTTCCCCGCCTCGACGTGCTTGTCGAGGCAGTTCCAGGCGACGTTGAGCCGCCCGTCGGCGAAGAACGTGAAGTCCGGCGGGCGCCAGTCGAGCCCCTGGGTCGGTTCCCGGTCCCAGGTGACGAACTCCCTGGCGCGCTGCAGCCAGAAGCCGTCGTAGTCCCGCTCGGCCTCCTCGTAGACCGACTCGTCCCCGATGATCGCCCGGGACTTGAACGACTCGGGCGGCGGGAACGTCCGGCCCTCCTGGACGAGGACCTCGATCGTCGCTTCGGAGTTCGCTCCGCCCGACTGGTCGGGGCCCCCGTCCCGGGAGGCCATCAGCCGTGCAGCGGCTTTGTCGGCAGCACCACCTTGCCGAAGGTCGAGTTGATGACGCCGGCGAAGCTGGCGTACCAGGCGACGACGGCGGTCGCGAGACCGAAGTAGCCACCGAGCTTCGACAGGCCGGACGACGTGCCCCACTCCCCGAAGGCCAGCAGGAAGAACGTGATGGTAAGCAGGAAGAAGACGATGTTGACCGCCGCCGTCGTCTTGAACGAGGCGATCCACATGTAGAGGGTGAAGATGCCCCAGGCGAAGAGGTAGAGCCCGACCGCCTGGGTGGCGTCGGCCTTCGGCACCTTGCCGGCGTAGAAGACCACGAACGCCCAGAAGCTGATCCAGAAGGCGCCGTAGGAGGCGAACGCCGTCGCCCCGAACGTGTTGCCCTTCTTGAACTCCCACATCCCCGCCAGCAGCTGGGCCACGCCGCCGTAGGCCAGGGCGAGGCCGAGGACGATCGGCTCGGTGCCCTTGTGGACCCATCCGGCGTTGACGCAGGAAAGGACGAAGGTGGTCAGTGCGAAGCCGGCCAGCCCGAGCGGGGCGGGGTCGGCGATGCTTCCGGCGAGAGCGTTGACCGTCTCCCGTGCGACGGCCGTCGATCCCGCCATTGGATCCCTGGACTTCTCCACCGCGATGTCGTGGTCCGAAGTCACGTTTGCCATTTTGCGCCCGGCTCCTTTCCGCGCCTCCCCTGATGCGCGCTGCGCGTAAGGATCAGCCTTTCCCAAAGGCGGTCACGCCAGGGTCACGGCAACGTCACAGTTGTGTCACGGGCCGCTTCCCGGCGGCGATTCCAGTCGACCGAGCAGGTCGCCGAGATCCAGGATGTCGACGGTGCCGGCCATCCCCCGGAGCGCGCCGTCGTCCCCGATGACCGGCAGGTATTCC
>Ga0070681_10003128_pt1 | contig 15377 bp, 10 predicted proteins | sample KBSC83BmetaG_FD_65650 | JGI IMG/M metagenome (GOLD analysis project Ga0070681, IMG submission 65650) | Corn rhizosphere microbial communities from Kellogg Biological Station, Michigan, USA - KBS C8-3B metaG | ecosystem: Host-associated > Plants > Roots > Rhizosphere | place: USA: Michigan...
GAGACATCAAGAACGCGGTGCTCAAGGCCGCCCAGATCGCGACCACCGAGCCGGGTCCCGACGCGAGCAAGCGGATCCACCAGCGTCACTTCGTCCAGGGGATGGAGGAGGTGATCGCGGCCGAGGGGATCATGGGGCAGTCGCTGTTCGAGCCCGGCGCGTCGACCGTCTCGCCGGGCGGGGTCCTGGAGCAGATGGCCGAAGGGCAGGAGCAGCTCCGGGCCGAGCTCGGGATCGTGGCCGAGCGTCTCGATGCGCTCGACGAACGGCAGGCTGGTCTCTCGAAGGCGCAGGCGGAGGTACTGGAGCGGCTCCGCTCGCCGGCGGCGCCGTCTCGCGTCCCCATGTACCTCGGCGTGGCCGCACTGATAGCGGCGATCGCGGCGCTGGTCCTGAGTTTGATTCGGTAGGGCGGTAGGGCGGTACTTTGATTCCGCGAACAGTCGACCCTCCGTGTCAGCGGAGGGTCGTTTGTACGCAGAGCCAACGCACCGCCCTACCGCCCTACCGCCCCTCACGTCCCCACATCCACCGCGAGGAACTGCACCAGCGCCCGCGAGTCGAGCGGACGCCCGGTGGCGCGCCGCACCTTGTCCATCCACGGGATGCTCTGCCCCGGGCCATAGAAGTTGCGGGTGAGCCATCCGGCGACCCGCGGCTCCCGGCTCAGGTCATCGGTCCCGAATTCCTTCCGCATCGCCTCGCGCAGCTGGGCCGCGAACATGTTCGCGTAGAGGTAAGCCGGATAATAGAGCGGCACCGTCCCGAACAGGTCGCGGGTCGAGGCGTAGTCGCCCGGCGGGAGATCGACCCCGACGAAGCGGCGGTAGCTGTCGGTGAAGATCGAATCGAAGTTCGCCGTCAGGTCCAGGTACGCCTGCACCTCGGCGTACGCATTGGCGCCGATGGTGCGCCGGAGCCAGAGCAGCTGCTCCAGCTTCCCCAGCCGCTCGAGCGCGGCGGCCTGCTCCGGATTCACTCCGCCCACCCGGGCCAGGAAGCGTCGATCGAAGGCGAAGTGGCCCAGCGTCTCACCCAGGCCTTCGGTGGCGGGCTGCGGGTCGGCGGAGAGCAGCGACAGCGGCAGGTCGGGCCGGATCAGGACGGCATGGAGGGTGTGTCCGTATTCGTGGAACAGGGTCGAGTAGAACCGGCCGCCGGGGAACGGGTTCGAGAGCAGGCGCGCCTCGTAGGCCGGGCGGATGGGAAACGCCACGCCTCCGGTGGGCACGTCGTAGATGGTGACCGTGATCGGCAGGCTGTCCACGTTGAAGCCCATGCCCGTGGCCAGCGCCCGGATCCGCTGCATCGCCTGGTCGGTCGGGTAGGCATCGGCGGACACCTGCTGCTCCTGCAGGTGGAACCAATAGTCCAGGTCCCACGCCTCGACCTTGTCGATCTTGAGATCCCGGGCGATCCTCGCGAGCAGGGCCTCGTAGGTCGGCCGCGTCGCCTGCTCGAACGAGGTGAGATCGCGGAGCACCTGGGTCGGCGTGAGACCGGAGAGCGAGAGCTGCGACGCCGCGCCGCTGGGGAACCCTTCCTGCCGGCCCATCCGGTCGGTCATCGCCATGGCCTGCCGGATCAATGGCGCGGTCCTGGCGCTGAGACCGGGAATCGCCTCGTAGGCGCGGCGCCGGGTCGCACGGTCGGCGGTGGTATCGATGACGATGCCGAGCTGGGTCTGGGTCAGCTCCTTGCCGTCGAGCTGGTAGCGATACTGCCGGAAGGTGTCCTGTATCGCGGTCTGGATCTCTCCCAGGCGCACCGCGAGTGCCGGGTCGGCCTTGGCGGCCAGGAAGTAGTTGGCCTCGACCTGAAGCCGCCGGGCCAGCGTCGAGTCCTGCACCCGGCCCTTCCACTGGTCGATGACCTTGGCGTAGTCCCGCCGGGTGGAAAGCTCGTTGTTCAACCGGTTCATGGCCTCGGCCCGATGGTAGGGCAGGCCCTTCCACTGGGCGTAGACTTCCAGGGTCGCGGCCCGGTCGAGTGCCCACTGTTGGGCCTCGAGGTCGTCGAGGAACCGGGTGAGGTCCGCTTCGGTGCGGATTGCCGGCGGCGGGGCCCCGAGGCCCATGTGGGTCGGAGCGGCGTGCGGTTGCTGCGCGGTCAACGGAGCGGCAAGAGCCAGGGAGGCAGTGGTCATCCCCAGGCGCCGGATACAGCGGAGGAGTGGAGACACGGGTCTCTCGGGATCGAGTGGAGTGGTCGAGGTGCAGGGAACTATAGTCCGAACCGCCCCCGCTTCTGCAGGCTCACATCGTCGCTCCGGACGTTCTCGCCCACCATCAGCACCAGCAGTCGGGATTCGAAGCCCTTGGCGGTCACCCGCACGTACTGGGTCCGGCAGTTGTCCACCAGCGACATATCGAAGCGGAATCGGTACTCCCCGTCCGACCCGGTGAACGCCACGAACGGCGTGCCGAGCATCTGCAGGTGCGCCCCGACGAGCGGCCGCCCGGTGTCGCCCCGCATGATCCGTCCCACCACGGTGCCGTACTGGGGCCCGGCCGAATCGCCGGTCGTCACCCGTGGCACACAGTTCTCGCCGTGCTCGGGGAGGTCCGCCTCCATCGGACGGATTTCCTGCGGCCCGGCCCCCGGCTGGGTGGCCACCCGTTTGGAGCCGAAGATCCGCTGGGCCTCCGACTCCATCGTCGGCGCGGCCTCGGCGGCCGGAGTGGGCGTGGTGGCCGGGGCGCCGCCTTCCGGCTGGTCGCTGTCCTCACCCTTGGACCGGGTCGCCTCCGGCGGCGCGTTTGCGTTGTCCTCCTTGACCGGCTGGGCCTTGTCCGGAGGCGGCGCGACCGGCTTCGGGACCGGTGGCTGCGGCTTGGGTGGCGGCGGCGGTGGCTGAGGCTGTGGCGGAGGTGGTGGCGGAGGCGGCCGCACCGGCTCCGGTGGCGGGGGGATGTACACCATCTGGACCTGCCGGGCGAGCTGGGCCTGGTCCGGGTGACCGGATTTCTCGCTCGCCTCCTGCCTCGGTCGGGTCACCAGGACGGCCAGCACCAGCACGGCCAAGTGCACGACCGCGCTCGCGGTGAGCGAGCCCCAGTCCCGGTTGGGCGGTGGCCGGAGTGGATATGGCTGGGGGCGTCGTGGCAACCGGGAAGCGTCCTCGCGCGGGGTGTGGCTGGCCCCCGGAAGCTAATGGCCCGGCTGGCCGACGGCTGAAAACACTGCGGGGCGCCGCCGGTAACCCGGCGGCGCCCCGCAGCCCCTGCTGTTGCCCGGGCTAGTGCCCGAAGTTCATGGCGCCGGCCAGCCCGAACGAGGTGCTGGAGCCGTCCAGACCCACCGGGATGTTGATGCTCGGATTCAGGCTGAACCGCGAGTTGAACACGAACCCGGTGCTCAAGGTCAGGAGGCCGTAGCTCTCCGACCCTGTTTTTTTTAAGGAGCCGGCGACCACCGAGAGGCGGGTGTTGGCGAACTGGAAGCTCGCGTTGGGCACGATCTGCATCTGCGAGGTCTGGCTCACCACGGCGCCCATCGCGGCGCCGAACGAGAAGGTCCGGCTCGACATGTCGATGCCGGTGCCGCCCACGTCGTTCGGGCCCGAGCCGATGCTCAGGCTCGCCACCGGGCAGAGCTCGGCGGGCTTGGCGGTCTTGAGGGCCACCTGGTAGCCGGCGTTCGCGCCCAGATCGAGCGAGCTGCCGTCGAGCCCGTCGTACGAGGTGGTGCCGAGCGCGGCCTTGCCATAGAGGCCCTTGGGCTGGCCGTAGCCGAAGGTGCCGGCAAAGCTGCTGGTTCCGTCGGCGAACTGGCCGCCGGCGCCCACCTGCATCTGCCCGCTGGTAAACGAAGGCATGCCGACGCAGGTCTGCGCCGCCGCCTTGCTACCGAGCAGGAACGGGAGGGCCAACGAGAGGAGGAGGATCCGACGCATGGTGACTCCGGGTATGAGTGATCCGACCGTAACCGGTTCGGGCGCACTCAGCCCCGCGCACCGGGCCCGGCAACCGGACGATCTCGCAGGACACGAGACTCCTGGCTTTGCGTCCCCGCCTCACGACGGGTTTGCCTTGATCGGTGTCGCCCTAGGGGCGACTGCCACAATGATTTGAAAAATCAGTGGTCAGCTAGGTGACACACCGGTCACCGAGTCCGGCAACCCGTGTGCCAACCTTCGCAGTGCAAGTCATTGCATGGTTGAGGCATGTGCCGGGAGAGGGGTGCCCGCGGCCCACCCCGTGCCACGCAAGGAGTCGAGGAAGGCCATCACCGCCCGCCGATCCTGATGGATCGCCAGCACCAGAAGGTCGCCGGGCGCCGCCCATGTCAACGCCGTGCGCACGGCATCGACCTCGGTCGGCGCCGCGGCGATCGCCTCGCCCGGGTAGCCCGCGTCGATCAGCGCCGAGGTCATGAGCCGGGTCACGTCGCCGGGGGCGCGGCCCCGCAGGTAGGCGTCCATCTCTTTGAGCACTACCCGGTCGGGCCTGAGCGTCAACGCCGCGCGGGCCAGCTCCCGGATCGAGGCGTCGTCGCGATCGCCGGCCTGACCCAGCAACACCAGCCGCCGCCGCGCGGGGTAGCGCTCCAAGGCGGCCGCGAGCGCTGCCATTCCGTGGGGGTTGTGCACGTAGTCGAGGAAGAGGTGCACCCCACCCAGCTCGATCACGTTGGCGCGGCCCGGATTGTCCTCCGGACTCCGGCCGAACCGCTCGAGCGCGCGCCGTATCGCGCCGTGGTCGATGCCGAGGGCGCCGGCCGCCGCGGCGGCGGCAAGGGCATTGGCCAGGTTGTGGCGGGCGGCGCCGCCGAGGGCCATCGGTACGGTGTCCGCCGAGGCGAGGACCGTCCGGTTTCCTCGCTCGATCAGCACCACCGCGGTGCCGTCGAGCAGCGCGGCGGTCCCTCCGCCCGCGACGTGCGCGCGCACGATCGGATTGGCCGGATCGAGGGTGAACCACGCGAGCTCCGGCGCGACGCGCTGGCCGGCCTTCGCGAGCACCGGGTCGTCGGCATTGAGCACAACGCGTCCTCCCGCTCCCACCGCCCGCGCCACCAGCAGCTTGGTTTCGGCGAGCTCGGCCAGGGTCTGCACGCCGAACTCGCCCAGGTGGTCGGCCGCGATGTTGGTCACCACCGCCGCCTGCGCATGCTCCACGGCGAGCCCGCGCCGAAGGAGTCCGCCTCGCGCGGTCTCCAGCACGGCGGTCTCCACCTCGGGTCGCCGAAGCAGCATGCGGGCGCCGGAGGGTCCGGAGAAATCGCTCTCCTCGAGGAACCGGCCCTGTACCGACACGCCGTCGGTGGTGGTGGTGCCCGCGGCCCTCCCGGCTTCGGTCGCCATGGCGGCCAGCAGGCGGACCACGGTGGTCTTGCCGTTGGAGCCGGTGACCAGCGCGATGGGGACGTCGTGTACCCGGCCCCACGAGACCTGGGCGGGACCCGGGAGCTCCCGCTCGGGCCACACCTGGACCCCGGTTCCCGATCCCACTGAGACCAGTTCCTCGCCGGCGAGGAAGTTGACGCCGTGCGCGCCCGCCGCCGCCCGGATCGCGAGCAGCGCGGGATTGCGCTCGACCACGAGCGCGGCGCTGAGGCGCGCCGCGTCCGGCTCGATCGCCGGCGCGCCCGATCCGCTGATGGTGGCCTCGGCCGACGCCCAGGCCCACTCGTTGAGTTCGGTGGCGGTGTAGAGAACATCGGGTGGGGCGGTGAAGCCGAGGGTGGCGCCACCCTGAAAGTACCGGCTGTGGAGACGGGCGTCCGGCAACCCTACTGCCGCGAGCATCCGCGTCGCCGCCTCGCGCCAGGCCTCGATGGCGCGGTCGCGGGTCGGCGCATCGAGCGCCACCTCCAGCACTGCGCCCGGACCATCGAGGAGGAGTCCGGGCCCGGTGACCCGGCGCGAGTCGAGCAGCTTCAAGTCAGCCGGTCTTGGCCAGCGCCAGGTGCAGCGTCGTTCCCTCGAAGGTGCCGTCGCCCTCGAGGCTGTTCTGGGCGGCCGTGAAGTCGGCATCTCCGATGATGGAGTTCGGGTCGTTGGGGCTGAACGTCACCGTGCTGCCGCTCAACGTCCAGGTACCCGCCAGGTCGGCGTCGATCGCCCCCGTACCGAGGACGTCAGGCACAGAGAGGTGCCCCGTCGTGGTCCCGTCCGGATTCAGCACCACGTGCACCGTCGCGCCCAGGCTCAACAGGTTGAAGGTGCCCGACGAGTTGGTCGCGGTGAACTGGCTGGCATTGTAAGTCCCGGACACGGTGGCGACCGATGGGCTGAACCCGTTATCGTCGTCCCCGCCGCACCCTGCCAGCACCACCGCGGCCAGCGACCACGCGGCGAGCCAGCCTCGTACCGCTCTCATGCATCCTCCCTTCGAATCGGTGCCCCGGGATCAGGGCAGGTAGTAGACCGGGTTGGGCAGCTTGAAGGTCGCCTGGGCGTAGCCGCCGGTGAGGTCGCTCTCCTGGTCGCCCAGGCTGAGCAGGATGGTGTAGCCCCGCTCCTCGATCCGGCGCCGCTCGGGCGCCTTGAACTCCGCCGCGCTGGCGAACTTCGCCCCTTCCGGCAGCACCACCACACCGGTCCACTGGTACCCCTGCTCCCGCAGGTTCCGCTCGGTGGCCTCCAGCAGGGTCGGCGGTCGCCCGCTGATGAAGAAGACGGCCACGCCCAGCTCCCGGGCACGCCGGGCCAGCGCCAGGGTGGGGGCGAGCGCCTTCGCTTGTCCACTCGCCTGCCAGGCGCGGAGTCCGCATGGCCCTTTCTCCAGGTCGCAGGGGCCGTTCACCACCCGGCCCCAGCCGTTGGCCCGGTACGCCGGCCAGTTGGAGAGGGAGGTCTCGTCGATGTCGAGCACGATCGCGGGTCGGGACGCCGAGGAGGCCTGCTGCTGCATCCAGGTCTGGGCCCGGCTGACTACCTTCGCGAAGTCCTCCAGGTAGCGCCCCGAGTCGATGTAGGTCTCGACCTCGCGCTGGGCCCCGGGAAGATTGGGCGCGTGCGCCGTCGCGCTCGCGCAGGCCGCGAGGAGTACCGCCGCGAGCACGGCAATGGGCCGGCGCCGGCTAATCGTCCGCCTCCCGCGCGAGGCGCACGCCCCGCACGTCGCGCACGAACTCCCGCCGCCCCTCGTCCACCAGCGGCGCGGTCCCCACGGGCTCTCCCACCATCGCGGGCTCGGGCCGCGGCTGCTTCCGCCGCTCCACCGTGCGGACCGGTGCCTCCGGGCGGAACTGGATCACCTGCTTCCAGCTCCGGGTGATGGCGTCGGCGAACAGGAGCACCAGGTCGCCCGCCTGCGCCTCACGAAGGGCTCGGTCGATCGCCGCCTGCTCGTCGGGAATGATCAGGATCTGCTCGGCCGGCACGCCGTGCGCGAGGAGCCCGTCGCGCAGCAGATGGGGCACCTCCTCCGGCTGCCGGCCCCGCAGCTGATCGTCCCGCCGCACGATGTAGCGGTCGAACCGGCCCGCGGCGGTCCGGGCGATGTCGGCGATGTCCTCATCCCGGCGGTCGCCCGGCGCGGCCAGCACCACGATCCGCCGTCCCGCCGGCTCCAGCCGTTCTACTAGATCGCACATCGCCGAAATGGCGTGCGGGTTGTGACCGTAGTCCAGGATGACCTTGAAGGGGTGCTCGTCGAAGATGTTCATCCGGCCGGGGGCCTGGAAGAACGTGGTGTCGAAGGTCCGGAGCCCGTGGCGGATGTCCTCCAGCTTGAGCCCCATGCTGAAGGCCATCGCCGCGGCGAACATCGCGTTCTGGACGTTGTGCATCGCCCGGCCTTCCAGCGTGGCCGGGATCAGGTGGGTCCAGAGCAGCGGGATGTGGGCGTTGTGATCGTAGATGGTGATCATCTGGCCCTTGATCCCCGACTCCAGCACCATGCCGCGGCCGCCCGCCTTGATGTGCTCCCCCACCAGCTCGTGGGTCGGGTCCATGGTCACGTAGCAGAGGTGCTTGGCTTCGGTGTAGTCGGCCATCTTGAGGCAGAGCGGGTCGTCGGCGTTGAGCACCGCCGTATCGCGCGCCACCTCCACCACGATCCGCTTCACCTGCGCCAGCTCGTCCAGCGTGCCGATGCCGCGGAGCCCCAGGTGGTCGGCCTTCACGTTGAGCACGGCGCCCACGTCGCAGTGGCGGACGCCCATCCCGGCGCGGAGCAGGCCGCCGCGGGCCACCTCCAGCACCGCCACGTCCACCGAGGGATCGCTCAGCACCATGCGGGTGGCGACCGGTCCGGTCATGTCGCCGCTCACGGTCCGCTGGCCGTCGATGTAGACCCCGTCGGTGGTGGTGAGCCCCACGTTGTGCCCGGCGAGCTTGTTGATGTGGGCGAGCATCCGCGCGGTGGTGGTCTTGCCGTTGGTGCCCGTCACCGCGGCGATCGGTATCCGGCTGGGCGTGCCCGGGGGGAACAGCATGTCCATCACCGGGCCGGCGACGTCGCGGGGCCGGCCCTCGCTCGGCGCCATGTGCATCCGGAAGCCGGGCGCCGCGTTGATCTCGCAGATCGCGCCGCCCACGTCCTTGTACGACTGGGTGATGTCGGTGCTGAGGAAGTCCACCCCGCCGATGTCCAGCCCGATCGCCTTGACCGCGCGCACCGCCATCTCGGCGTTGTCGGGGTGCACGGTGTCGGTCATGTCGGTGGCCGTCCCTCCGGTGGACAGGTTGCCGGTCGAGCGCAGGAAGACCCGCTCCCCGGCCTCCGGGACGCTTTCACGGGTGTACCCCTTTCGGGCCAGCATCGTGTCGGCCTGGTGGTCGAACACCAGGCGGGTCAGCACCTTCTCGTGTCCGATGCCGCGCCGCGGGTCCTGGTTCACCTCCTCGACCAGCTGCTCGATGGTGCTGGTCCCGTCGCCCACCACGTGTCCCGGCACCCGGCGCGCCACGGCCACCAGCTCGCCGGCGATCACCACCATCCGGTGGTCGTCGCCGGTAATGAAGCTCTCCACGATGATGCTGCGGCTGTGCTCGCGGGCGACCTGAAAGGCCCGGCGGACCTCCTCCTCGGTCGTGACGTGGATAGTGATTCCCCGCCCGTGGTTGGCGTTGAACGGCTTCACCACCACCGGATAGCCGATCCGCTCCGCCGCCGCGACCGCGTCGTCCTCCCGCTGCACCAGCCGCTGACGCGGCACCGGCAGCCCCAGATTGGCCAGGATCCGGTTGGTCTCCTCCTTGTCGGAGGCGAGCTCGACCGCGATGTGGGGGGTGCGGCTGGTGACGGTCGCCTGCACCCGCTGCTGGTAGCGTCCGTGGCCCAGCTGGATCAGGCTCTGCTCGTTGAGCCGGATCCAGGGGATCCGCCGCTCCTCCGCCGCGCGCACCAGCGACATCGTGCTCGGGCCCAGCGCCCGGCGCTGGGCGAAGCGGATGAACTCGTCCCGCTCGGCGGCGAAGTCGAAGTCCGCCGGCACCGCTCCCTTGGGCCGGAGCTCGGCCGGCAGCAGCGAGTGGAGCAGGGTGAGCCCGAGGCGGCCCGCTTCGAGCCCGACGTCCTCCTGCTCGTACTGGTAGATGACGTGATACTGCCCGGTCTCGCCGTGCGAGCGAGTCTTGCCGAAGGTCACCGGCTCGCCGGCGATGTTCTGCAGCTCGATCGCCACGTGCTCGAGGATGTGGCCCATCCAGGTGCCCTCGTCCTCGACCAGCCGCCGGATGAAGCCGCCCGGCTTGCCGTAGGAGCAGCCGTGCTCGTGCAGCCCGGGGAGCGCGGCGATGAGGGGATCGGTGAACGCCTTGCCCAGCCGACCCGAGGGCCACCGCTCCAGCTCGCCCAGGTCCACGTCGAGGCGGATGACCGGAAAGTGGGCGTAGAGACTGGGCCCGACATAGACGGATTTTTCGACGATGCGCATGCGGGAGGTTCCGTGGGTGGTTCGGGATTGTATAAAGGGGAAGACGGAAAGGCGAAAGGGGAAGGGGGCCGTGCTTCAGACGCGCTTGGCGATCTCCGGCGCCGCCGCGGCCACCCTGGTGTGGAGGTTGAACGTCGCGCCGTGGTCGAGAATGTGGAGCCGGAGGCCGATCAGGCAGACCGGGTCGTTCTTCCGGACCCGGGCCATCGAGGAGAACTCCAGCTCGGAGGAGTCCACGATCGTAAGCGCGCCGCCGCCGACCACCTCGAGGGTCTCGTCCGGACCGATGAACGCCGCGGTGTTCTCGTCCAGCCCGATGCCGATGGCGAAGGGATTGTACGCCAGCGCCGAGAGCAGGCGGCCCAGGCGGTCGCGCTGGCGGAAATGCTGGTCGATGATGATCCGGTTGGTGAGCCCCAGCCCCGGAGCCAGGGTCACGATCTTGGCCCGCGGCGAGGCTCCTTCCTTGCCGAAGGCGATCATGTGCTCGCAGAGGAACGCCGCGCCGGCCGAGGTGCCCGCCACGTGCATCCCCTCGGCGTTGCGTCGGCGGAGCGCTTTGGCGATCTCGGTCCCGCCGATCATGGTGCTCAGGCGGAGCTGGTTGCCGCCGGTGATGAAGGCGCCGTCCACCTGGTCCAGCAGCTCGAGCCACTCCCGGCGCTGGCCGTCCGCGCGGCTCGCGATCGGCAGCACGTGGGCCCGGCCCACGCCCAGGCTGTGGAACAGCTCCTCGTACCGGCTGCCGGTCTCCGCCACTTCGGAGGCGGTGGGGATGATGGCGACCCCGCAGCTCTTCCCGCCGCAGAGGGTCGCGAAGCGGCGGAGGATGGCGACGTCGCCGATCTTCTCCTCGGCCCCGCCCACCGGGACGATGAACCCGCGGGTCGCCCGGCTCCGAGCCGGCGTCACCGCTTCCTCGGTCTGCTGGTCATGGGCGGCAAAGATATCTCAGGCCCGCCCTTCGAACATCCCCCGAGCCACCGCCCGCCCGGCCCGCACGTGCCAGCGGCCGAGCGCCATCACGTCGGCCGGCGCACCGGCCTGATCCAGTGCTACGAGATCGGCGTCGGCGCCAGGGGCGAGGCGCCCCTTCTGCGCCAGTCGGAGCAGGGTGGCTGGAGTGCTGGTGAAGGCGGGCAGCACCCGCTCCAGCGGTTGCCCCCGGGCCAGCAGGTCGCGGAGCACCGTGGCCGGCGCGTCGGGGCGGCCGACGTCCATGTGGGTCACCCGACCTTCGCGGTCGAACGAGGGAAGGCACCCACCGCCGTCGGAGCTCACGGTGATCCGGTCCGAGGGCAGGCCCGCGTCGAGATAGCGGATCAGGCCGTCAGCGGCGCCGACCTCGTCCGAGTCCGTCGGCGGGGCGGCCGTCAGGTCGATGGTGCACCCCCGCTCCACGATCGCGAGCGCCTCTTCGAACAGACGGCCGCGCCGGTTGACGTGAGTCGGGTTGAACACCCTGGCCGGGATCTCGCTCTGGTCCAGGGCGCGCCAGATCAGGTCCAGTCCGCGCGGCCCGTCGCCGACGTGCAGGTGAACGATTCCCGCCTTGCCGCTCATGAGCCCGCCCACGTGCGCGTCGGCCGCGACCCGGAGCAGGTCGTCGAGCGTCGGCTGGCTGCTGCGGTGGTCGCTGATCGCCACCTCGCCCACGCCGAGAATCCGGTCCACCAGCACGAGGTCCCGCCGCACATCCCCGGTGACCGTGGCCGGAGGCAGATGGTAGCCGCCGGTGTGACACCACGCGCTCAATCCCTCGGCGAGGAGTCCGCGCGCAACGGTCACCAGCTCCGCCGGCGTCCGGATCGCGTCGTCGGTGCCGAGCACGCCGATGGCGGTCGTCACGCCGCCCAGCGTGAACCGGCTGAGCGTCTGCGGCGGCACCCGCGTATGCGGCCCGGCCTCGCCGCCCCCGCCGGTGAGGTGCACGTGGCCGTCCACCAGCCCCGGAATCACCCGCCGCCCGCCGAGATCGGTCTCCCGGACGTCGTAAGGCCGCGGAATCGGCGCCGCGTCCCGGCCGATCCAGACGATGCGCTCGCCGGCGATGAGCAGGTCGGCGCGCCCGCGGGGCGCGGGATCGTAGAGCTCGGCGTTGCGAAGGAGTTCGAGGGTCATGGCGGAAGGAACTTACCGTGCCCGGGCGTGCTTGGGAGGTGCGGGGAGGACGAGATGGTACGAGGCGCAGAGGCGAGTTGGCGCACAGCGAGACGGGTCGGACCCATCACGATGGTCCGCCAGGCTCGGATCCGCCCAGCCCCCGACCCCTAGGCTGCTGCTGGTGCCGGAACCGCCGCCCCCGAACCGCCGCCCGGCACCGCCTCCAGCGTAAACCGCCCGGTCGCCGCCAGCAGCCGCTCCGCCGCATCCGCGAGATGGCTCGCCGACGCCGAGATCTCCTCGGTGGACGCGTTGAGCTGCTGCGACGCCGCGGCGATCTGCTGCGCCGCCGCCGCGTAATCCTCCGTCCCCGCCGAGACCTCGCGCATCCGGCCCGCGATCCCCTCGACCAGCCCGCGCACGTCGCTCGCCGACGCCGAGATCCGCCGGGTCCACTCGTCGTTCGCCTCGGCGTCGGCCGCCACGTTGCGGAGCCCCTCGGCCGCCGCGTGCGCCGCCTCCCGCGCGGCCAGACCGCTCTGGCCCAGCAGCAGCAGCCGCTCGCGCGCCGTCTGCACCTGCAGCAGCACCGTGCGCACCGTCTCGCTGGTCGAGGTCGCCGCTCGCGCGGCCTGGCCGGCCAGCTTGCGCACCTCTTCCGCCACCACGCTGAAGCCCTTGCCTTCCTCTCCTGCGCGCGCGGCCTCGATCGAGGCGTTGAGCGCGAGCATGTGGGTCTGCTTGGCGATCGCCTTGGTCTGGCTGATGAACTTCTCGATCTCCTCCGACGCCGCCGCCAGGGCGTCGGCCTCGCGGGCGGCGTGCTCGACCTCCTCCGCCAGGCGGCCCAGCTCGGTGCTGCTGAGGTCGAGGCGCTCCCGATGGCTTCGCGCCAGTCGCGCCAGGGCGGCGTTGCGCTCCGCCGCCTGTCCGGCGCCCGCGGCCAGCTCCTGGGTGATCCCCAGGATCTTCCCCGCGTCCTCCGCCGCCGCGCGCACCACGAGCGCCTGCTGGCCGGCCCGTTCGGTGAGGTCGCCGGTGGTGCTGGCGACTTCCTGGGTGGAGGCGCTCATCTCCTGGGTCGACGCCGCGATCTGCTGCGACATCGCCGCGGCCTCGTGGGCGTGCTGCCGGATCGTCCCCACCAGATCGCGCAGCCGGGCGAGCATCGCCACCACCGCCCGGGTGAGCGGGTCGCGGCCCGCGGCGCTCGCGTCGTCCTGCGGCAGACCGAGGTCGCCCTCGGCCACTCGCGCCGCCACCCCGGCGGCGAGCCCGGTGGGACGGAGCACGTGGCGGAGCAGCAGCTGCATCAGTCCCTGCTCCAGCGCCAGTGCGAGCGCGGCGAAGGCCAGCAGGCCGGGCCACATCGGGCTCGCGCCCGCGGCGTGGAGCAGGACCGCCACGAGGCCGGTCAGCAGCGCCACCGCGGCGGCGCCGGTCACGTGCAGCAGACGGAGGAAGGCGTTGCGTGAGCTCATGGGACGCCCGTCAGTTCAGGTCGTGAAGCGGTGACGCCGCGCTCATCCGCCGCTCGGCCGCGGCCCGACGGGCGGTGAGCAGCCGGGCGATGCCGTCCGGCGGCAGCGCCCGGGAGAAGTAGTGCCCCTGGCCCAGGTCGCAGCCGAGCTCGAGCAGCGCGGCGCGCTGGTCGCCCCGCTCGATCCCCTCGGCGATGGTGCGCAGCTTGAGGGTCTCGCCCAGCCCGACGATCGCCCGCGCCAGGGCCGATTTCTCGGTGCCCGATCCGACGTCGTCCACGAACGGCTTGGCGATCTTGAGGATGTCGATCGGGAAGCGCTGCAGGTAGCTGAGCGAGGAGTAGCCGGTGCCGAAGTCGTCGATGGCGAGCCGCACGCCGAGCGACTTGAGCTCCCAGAGGCGCTCCTGCACCGTGTCGGTCTGCTGCATCAGCACGCTCTCGGTGATCTCGAGGACCACGCCGTCGGCGCTGGCTCCGGTCGTGGCGAGGGCCTCGCGGAGGGCGCAGGTGACGCCGCCGCCCTGCAGCTGCCGCCCCGAGATGTTCACCGACACGCAGAGCGGGGTCTCAGGGAACAGCGCCCGCCATTCCTGCACCTGGCGGCACGCTTCGGTCAGCACCCACGCGCCGAGCGGCACGATCAGGCCGGTCTCTTCCGCCAGGGTGATGAAGCTCTGGGGTAGCAGGTGGCCGCGGGTCGGGTGGTCCCACCGCACCAGCGCCTCGACCCCGTAGAGCGCGCCGGTCTTGAGCGACACGATCGGCTGGAAGTGCAGCGAGAGCTGGTTGGTCTCCAGCGCCGTCCGGAGCGCGGCCTCCATCTCCAGTCGCTCGCGCACGTCGGCGTACATGCGCAGCTCGTAGGTCTCCGAGCGGCCCTTGCCTCGGCGCTTGGCCGCGTACATCGCGACGTCGGCGTTCCGCAGCAGGTCGTCCGCGGTGTCGCCGGGACTCGCGGTGGCGACGCCGATGCTCGCGCTCACCTGGACCTGGTTGCCGCTCAGCGCGAAGGGATAGGTCATCGCCTCCTCCAGCCGCTGCAGCAGCTCGGGCCGGCCGTCGGAGCCCGCCACATGCTCGATCAGGATGGCGAACTCGTCGCCGCCGAGACGCGACACGGTGTCGGCCGCGCGGGCGCAGCTCTCGAACCGCTCCGCCGCGGCGATCAGCAGCCGGTCGCCCTCGGCGTGGCCCAGGCTGTCGTTCACCCGTTTGAAGTCGTCCAGGTCGAGGAAGAGCACGGTGATCGGGTGTCCCTGCCGCTGGGCCAGGGCCAGCGCGTGGCTCACGCGGTCGCGGAAGAGGGCGCGGTTGGCGAGCCCGGTGAGGGGATCGTGGAAGGCCTGGTGAGTCAGCTGCTCCTCCAGCCGCTTCCGCTCGCTTACGTCGCGAGTGTTGAGCACGATCCCTCGCACGGTCGGATCGCCCAGCAGGTTGGTGGCCAGGATCTCGGCGTGCAGCCAGCTCCCGTCGGCCTGGCGGAAGCGCCACTCCACCGGGCCGATCACGCCCGGTCCGGCCACGACCTCGGCAAAGAGCTGGGTGGCGCGGTCCCGGTCGGCGGGGTGCAGCAGCGTGGCGAGCGGCCGCCCGAGCAGGGCGGCGGGCTCGTAGCCGAACACCCGGCTCGCGGAGGGGCTCACGAACCGCATGGTGCCGTTGGGACGGGTCACCATGATGACGTCGGAGGAGTGCTGTACCAGGGAGCGGAACCGCGCCTCGTTCTGGCGGGCGGCGGTATCGGCCAGCAGGCGGACGTTCTCCCGCACGGTGATCACCTGCCGCGCCACCACCAGCGCCGTCACCAGCAGTGCGCCCACGGCCACGCCGCTTACCGGATCGGTCCAGGGGCTCACCACGGTGAGCAACAGCAGGCCGTAGGTCGAGGCGACCGCGACGTAGGGCAGGGGGCTCACCGGCTGGGAGCGGGTGCGGGGCAACGCCGCGCCCTCCAGCCGGGCCT
>Ga0070681_10003129_pt1 | contig 15376 bp, 13 predicted proteins | sample KBSC83BmetaG_FD_65650 | JGI IMG/M metagenome (GOLD analysis project Ga0070681, IMG submission 65650) | Corn rhizosphere microbial communities from Kellogg Biological Station, Michigan, USA - KBS C8-3B metaG | ecosystem: Host-associated > Plants > Roots > Rhizosphere | place: USA: Michigan...
TTCTCGGGACGCGGCCGGCCCTCGACGAAGAAAACCGGATGATTTGCGACTCCGAGGGGCAGGCCATTCGACACCGCCACCGCTTCAACGCCCGGCAATCGACTGATATTGTTCTGCAACTGTTCGAAGAAGTTTGCAATTTGAAGTCCGTCAGCGTTATTCACGGATACCTGCATAGTCAGCAGATTCTGAGGCTTGAAGCCAGGGTCAACTCGAAGCACGCGACGAAAACTTTGAACCAGCAATCCGGCACCCACCAGAAGAGTGAGAGTGAGCGCTACTTCACCGATGACCAAAGCGCTGCGAAATCTTTGGCGTTCCCCTGAAGAACCGCGATCGCCCTCCTTCAGCGACTCAGTCAGGTTTAACCGGGATGCCTGGAGCGTTGGAGCGAGACCAAATAGCAATCCCGTCAGAATCGAAACTGCCAGCGTGAAGAGCAGTACCGCCGCATCCACGGTTGACTCATGCAACCGCGGAACGCCATCCGGCAATTGAAAAGCGATAAATCCGGTTCCCCAATAAGCCAGCACCACTCCTAATGCCCCACCGATTGCTGCCAATAGAACACTCTCGGTGAGCAACTGGCGAACGATTCGAGCTCGACTCGCTCCTAATGCGACTCGAACTGATATTTCCCGGCGACGAGTTGAAGCCCTCACCAGGAGAAGATTCGCTACGTTCGCACACGCAATCAAAAGGACCAGCCCGACGGCTCCGAGCAAGATCAATAGAGGCTGTCGTACGTCGCCGACAAAGGCCTCGTGCAATGGCATCAGGACGGCGCGCCTTCCGGTATTACTCTGAGGATATTGTTGTTCGAGTCGCGCATAGATGACGTTCAGTTCCGACTCGGCTTGTTTCAGTGAGACGTTGTGCTTTAAACGCGCCAATACGCTGATCCCCGGATCGGATCCTCGTGCTTTGAAGCGATCAGCCTGGAGACCAATCGGCACAGTTATGTCGGCATCCAAACCGTACTGAAATTCCGCCGGGGTGACAGCAATTACGGTGAAGCTCTGATTATTAAGTGTGATCTGTTTGCCGATGACGCTTTGGTCACCGCCAAATCTGCGACTCCAAAGTCCGTAACTCAAAATTGCTGTGGGACTTGCCCCCGGCTGGTCGTCCTGAATCAGAAAGTCGCGACCGAGGAATGGTTTTACGCCAAGCGTCGACAAGAACTCCGCTGAAACCAATCGACCTTGCAATCGTTCGGGCTCACCCGCTCCAGTAAGATTAAAGTTCTCGTTGGCCCGCACAGCGGAGGTGGATTCAAAAGCTTTTCGATCGTCTTTCCAGTCTGCGAAGTTGGGATATGAGACCGACCCCCTGGCAACACCTTCGCCAATCATCACCAACTGCTCTGGGGCCTGATAGGGAAATGGACGCAGCAGGACCGCATTTACAATACTGAAGATTGCTGTATTCGCTCCAATACCTAAACCCAGGGTGAGAATCGCAATAAGTGTGAACCCTGGATTTTTCAGCAGCAGGCGATAGCTAAAGCGCAGATCCTGCCAGAATGTTTCAATGAGTCCACCTCCCTTAACCTCATACGCCAGGTCTTTCATACTTGCGACATTGCCAAAGCTTTTTATGGCTGAGACCCGAGCTTGATCGATAGGCATACCCATTTCTCGATTCGCCTCAGCCTCCATCTCGATATGAGATCGCATTTCATCGTCAATGTCCTGTAGTACAGCATCGCGTCGCACCAGCGCGCGCACTCGATCAATTAAGATTCCAATCCAATTCATCAGGCTCTCCATTTAGATCATTCGGAGTCTTATAGGCGCCCATACAATCGCAATCGAGCACAAGTACGAGCACAAAATTCAAGTTGCTTCTCTCATTTTCGCAACCACCAGGGCGAGGCGGTCCCAACTCGCCTCCTCAACCTGCAACTGCTTTTCGCCAGCCTTCGTCAATTTATAGAACTTGGCCCGGCGGCCAGTTTCATTCTCTCCCCACTTACTACTCACCCATTTTTTCTGTTCGATGCGGTAGAGGGCGGGATAGAGTGCACCTTGTTCCACGTGCAGCATCTCGTCAGACATTCGGCGAAGTCGTTGAATGATGCCGTAACCATGGAGCGGACCTAACGAGAGTGCCTTAAGGATGAGCATGTCCAGCGTGCCCTGGAGCAAATCAGCTTTAGGAGTGGTCACATGTTACCTTTCATTTGCCGATCGACCGTTATACCTAAACGTTTTAGGCATGCTATCGCAAGGATGCCTAAGATGGCAAGGTATTGGGGGTTGGTCTTAGGTCTTAGCTTTGTTCTTGGGTTCTTGGGTTTGGGGTCTTTGATTTATGGGTGAACAATTCTTGTTGCGGTGAACTGCTCGTGAAAAATACGGGTTGACCGCACCAAAGCTGCGGCGTATTGTTGAACTACCCGACCTGTATTTTCCCCCACATTCAATTTCGAGAAGGTTCTCAAGGAGGGCTTTATGTGTTCCTTGTCGAAGGTTGTCGTGGCGGTTGTTTTGAACTCATGTTTTCTTCTTTTCACCCATTCCGTCTCGGCTACAAAGCACAAGGTCCGCGCACTTAACAGTTCTGAGATTAAGAGCGCGCAACGCCGGCTCGTTGAAATGGGTTATCCATCCGGCCCTATGGGACTAACTATTTTTCGAAAATGGGAGGGTCGCAAACTCTCAGGAGGATTAACTCGCAACGATTACGAGGCAATCATGACTGCCAACGCACCGCAGCCCAGGGATACCGATTACGAACACGTTGAAGTTGATCTCGACAGGCAGGTGCTGTTATTGATTGGCAGCGATGGAGCGATTATAAGAATGCTTCCGGTATCAACCGGGAGCGGCAGACGCTATAACGAAAAAGGCATGAGAGGACTCGCCTATACCCCGCGAGGGCGATTTAAGATTTACAACAAACTCGCAGGTTGGAAGAGATCTCCGCTTGGTCTACTTTATTACCCCAACTATTTCAGTGATGGTTTGGCTATTCATGGAAATCCATCAGTCCCTCACAGCCCACAAAGCCACGGCTGTATTCGCATCCCGATGTCAGCAGCTCGTGAAGTCAGTCGACGCGTGCAGATTGGAACTATAGTGCTGATCTATGACAAAGACTCATTTGTCTCCGCAAAGGACTGGGCTAACGCACAAAACTAAAAACAAGGTAATCTGCGGAACTAATGAATCGAAAAGCGCGAATTCTTCTATTACTAGTAATTACAATTGGAGCAATAACAGCTGGAGCATGGCGAGTCGTTCGCTTTAAGGAACGCGAGGCAATCAACTATGTCGCTAATGCCGCCACGCTGCCAGTGAATTATGCGGAACTCTGGGAACGCGCCATAGAGCGCGTTACAGAAGACCGAGGCGCAATGGGTGGTGCCGCAGTTGAAACTCCCAGTCAACTTCGACATTACAGCGATCGTCACTGGTTTCTTGCCAGCCAGGTCGCCGAGGTCAAGAAGTTCAATCTACACTCTTGTCAGGACTATGTTGAGCTTGCCGCAATGATCAGTCACGGTGAACTCGTAACCCTTCCTGCTGTTACCAACACTTATGTTCTCTTCGGCGTCGGTGGGCGCGCAGACGAAAGTCCGTTCAATCGCTATCAAAATGGTGAGAACGTCGATTTATACAGCGAAGCTGAACTCCAAAACGCTTATGCAAAGATCGACTCAGAACGCTCGAAATTCCAGAACCAGATTTCAAGTCTGCAAAACCAGCTAGCTTCGTTGAAACAAAACGAGCGCGGGAAACAAGCCCAACTCCAGAGAGACCGCAACTATCTTGAACAACAGTTGAAAGCAAATGATGAGCGTAAAGCTCTGCTCGATCAAACTTACGGGCAGTTGGACCAAAGACAGCGACTTTTAAGCGACTACAATTCGCTCCAAACGCTCGCCGGAAATTTTGTTGGACGCTCCTTCAATCTGGCTGATCCAAATGACCGTAAGGTCTTTAAAATCAGCATGTTGAGCTCCTTAAGACCAGAAGCAATCAAGGCGCTCGAAGAAATTGCAAAAGCATATAGCGACCAGTTTTCGCGTCCACTGCCGGTTAGTTCTTTGATTAGACCCGAGCAGTATCAACATGCATTGCGCAGAGTAAACCGGTATGCAGTGGTCATCGAAACCCCGCCACACACAACTGGACTTGCTTTTGATATCGACTATCGTTACATGAGTGGCGTTGAGCAGAACTTCGTGATGGCCCAACTCGCGCGAATGAAAGATGCAGGACGGATCGAGGTAATTCGCGAGCGTGGTGCTAATTATCACGTCTTCGTTTTTGTCGACGGCCAGCGTCCTCCCGATGATCTGATTGCCGCTTCGTTGGAGGAGGCAGGTGGGCCAATGCCCGAGGAGAATCAACCGGCTGTTCAGGAAGCGAGGGTAGAAAACAATTCACGACGCTCGTTAAAATCGAGTTCAAAAACGAAGAGTAAAAGTCCCACCGCGAAACCGAAAAAGCGAAGGTAACCTAACAGGCCCATCAAGAAGTTTCCTGGCGTCCCAACACGACGTACGCAACAACGAAAAGGGTGCCGAGTATTACATCTATTCCAGCCGGGATCAGGACCACTGCGGCCAGCCGATGTTGTAGAAACAAAACCAACGCCGCAATACTAAAGCCGGCCTTTTCGATGATAGATGGGATGATAGCCGGTCGAAACCGCACCGGATCTCGCGACATCACCAGGAAAAGAACCTGCCAGGCGACAGTGACACCAATGAATCCGTAAAAAAACTCGGGGTGAGTGATCGCGGGCGGATAGTCGATTCCGGTTTTGGCCTCGAGAAAATACTGAGGCAACATCACCAGCAGGCCATAAATTCCAGCGACGAGAAAAATCAGCTTTGGAAATTTCATTGAGGCAATTCCCTCGCTTTCAGATGTTGGTCATTCAATCCACACAAGGTACGAAATCCGCGAATGACTTAGTTCTTCAGTTCCACCAACTCCAAGCGAATCGTTGTGTTGCCGGTGTTTTCTGCCCAGTGTTTGGAGATTGCATCACGATAGATTACGTCACCGGTCCGGAACTCGCCGTCAATAACAGTCCCGTCTTCGGCGTGATTTCGGAATTTTCCACCTTCGATGACATAGATAACGTAAGCGGGATGCGAGTGCGTATTTTCCTTATCGCCGGGCTTTAGTGTCGCTTCAAGCACTCGCACGCGCGTGTTCTCCAGTTTCAAGGCAATCGTTTTGGAGTTCACGACGGCTGGATCCTGGTTCACGGTAACCCTTGCATCGCTTTGCACAAAAACACCCAGCACTAGGGCAAACAACACCATCGGAATTCGTCGCATATTTGTTTCCTCGCATAAGATTTGGGACAGAAATAGAATCATGCAATCGTAGATCGGAGCAAGCATTGGCTGGATAATTTCATTTAGGCGGCTGATAATGCCGCGAAAACTCTAGGAGGTGTCCCATGCCTAAGATCAAGGTCAACAATCTCAACATTAATTACGAGCAACAAGGATCCGGCGAACCTTTAGTTCTCATTCCATACCTTACTGGTGATAATGCTTGCTACACCTTTCAGGTCGCCGATTATGCAAAACACTTTACCTGCATCTCGTTCGATCCGAGAGGGACAGGCGAGTCAGACAAACCCGCCGGAGCACATTCGACTGAACTCTACGCTGACGACGTCAGTGCCTTCATGCGAGCCATTGGAATCGAACGGGCGCACGTTATGGGCCTCTCACTGGGAGCGGCAACCAGTTTGTGGCTCGCGGCAAAATATCCAGAGAAGGTAAAGACGTTATCAGTTCACAGCGCGTGGACCAAAACTGATCTGTTTATTAAAACGACCATCGAAAGCTGGCAAATACTAGCCCATGCTTTGGGGAATGTTCAGGATTTAGTGATCAAGGGAATATTTCCGTGGTGTTTGACTCCGGATCTCTTCGTCAAGAAGCCTGAATATATCGAGTCACTTGCTGCGTTTGTTAAATCTAGACCCGTCCAACCCTTGGAAGCCTTTGACCAACAAGTGCAGGCAGTCCTAACGCATGACGTGGAGTCGCAACTCAACAAAATCTCGGCTCCAACCCTGATCACGTTTGGCCGCTATGACTTGATCACATCCGTTCGCTTTGCTGAACCACTTAGGAGCAAGATTCCAAATACTGAGATGATCGTGTTCGAAGATGCCTCGCACACTCCAATTTATGAGAAGGTGGATGAATTTAATCAACGCACCATCGCCTTCCTGGAAAGTCATTCAGGCAAGACAGCGACCACGGGGACCACTTAAGTTAACCCTCAAACTCCAAATTCATGCGGAACCTATCAGTTTTTGATCGGCTGCTCTCGCAACTTATTTGAAGCACTCCTCTACACTGCTCAACCTCTTCTGCCGGACCGCGCGCGTCCTCGCGGGCTAACTTTATTCACCACTCAAACGCCATCGTGAGCAATGAATCTTGAAAGGGATAACTTCGATACGAACTCGGATCAGCGCCATGGTCCAGCAGAATATTACAAATCATGCAAGCAGAAAATATACAGTTACCTTGAGGTGCCTTCTTGATCAGTTGCCAAGAGACGCGTTACGGTCATTACCAATGGAGCCATTTAAATGCACACTAACAAACGTCTAATCCAGCTGGTTTGCGGTCTTATTATTCTTGCTCTTCCGCCAATCACCCAAAGTCAGAACAGTCAGCCACGCGATGGGCAGCACGATTTCGACTTCGAAATTGGAACCTGGAAAACCCACCTCAAACGACGTCTCCGACCACTCACAGGTTCCAACACCTGGGTTGAATATGATGGAACATCAGTCGTAAGCAAGGTTCTGAATGGCAAAGCCAACCTCGTGGAACTGAAGGTCGATGGTCCAGCGGGTCACATCGAGGGTGTCAGTTTGCGTTTGTACAATCCGGTGTCGCGTCAATGGAGTCTGAACTTCGCGAATGTCGTCGATGGCTCACTGACGCCACCCTCAATTGGTGAATTCAGGAATGGACGGGGAGAGTTTTATAACCAGGATTCACTAAACGGCAGATCAATCCTTGTTCGATTTGTAATTTCCGACATAACGCCAAACTCATGTCGTTTTGAGCAGTCCTTCTCTGACGATGGAGGCAAAACCTGGGAGGTAAACTGGATCGCTACTGATACCCGATCGAATGACCTGTCCGCACCCGCACCCTGATAGCTTCTGACAAACACTCGCCGGGGAGTTGTTAAGTCAGTTAGAATCCTTCCTCAAACTTCGAAAGGCCCGGGTCCAATCGTTTCCAATGCCCTCGAAGCTTCCATCAGGCACAAAACTCGGACGCTATGAAATCCTCTCACTCCTCGGCGAGGGTGGAATGGGTGAGGTATATCGTGCGCGGGATGTGAAGTTAAAACGCGAGGTTGCTGTAAAGGTTTTGCCCGCGGCATTTTCAGCTGACACCGACCGGCTGCGCCGATTTGAGCAGGAAGCTCAGGCAGCAGGCTCACTGAACCATCCAAATATTCTGGCTGTATACGATGTCGGCTCTCACGAAGGGGCTCCCTATGTTGTGGCTGAGCTGCTTGAGGGTGAAACACTTCGAGAGATGCTCGCAACCGGGCCTCTACCTCAACGCAAGGCTATCAGCTACGCGACGATGTTGGCCCATGGGCTAGCAGCTGCTCACGAAAGAGGCATCATTCATCGGGACCTGAAGCCCGATAACATCTTCATCACCAAAGACGATCGTGTCAAAATTCTCGATTTTGGTTTGGCGAAATTACTCCCACCGACCGGCGACGAGGTAGTCCGCAGCGATGTGGAAACAATCAAGGCCCACACGAGCGCGGGCACGGTGATGGGCACCGCGGGTTACATGTCGCCTGAACAAGTTCGTGGACAACCTGTTGACCAACGATCGGATATTTTCTCGTTCGGCGCGGTTCTTTACGAGACAATTTCCGGCAGGCGTGCCTTTCATGGGGATTCGGCAGTTGAGAGTTTGAATGCGATTCTGAAGGAAGAGCCTCAGGACCTTTCAGAGACCAATACGCGGATCAATCCGCAGCTGACAAACATTGTCTGGAGATGTTTGGAAAAAAAGCCTGAACGACGTTTTCATTCAGCGCATGATCTAAGTTTTGCGCTCGAAGCGTTGGCGAGTTCATCCGACTCATCGTCGAGAACTGAGCTGCCGGTAGGCGTCGCGGCTGTCAATGACTCACGGCAGTTAAGCGTTCTTCGAAGTTCACGGGTTGCATGGACCATTGCTGGAATCCTTGCCCTGGCAACATTAACCATGGCTGCGCTGTACTTCATACGTCAGCCAAAACCAGAGACTCGCTCGATAAAGCTGCTGGTTCTGCCTCCGGAAAAAACCTTCCTGATGGCAGGCCAACCACCTATCATTTCGCCTGACGGTAAGACCCTTGCCTTCGTAGCGATGGATGTTTCGGGATCTGCGTTTCTTTATGTGCGCCCACTCGATTCGCTGGTGGCGCGTCCATTAGAGGGATCTGAGAGTGCCTACATGCCTTTCTGGTCTCCTGACAGTCGATCTCTTGGATTCTTCGCAAAAGGAAAACTGAAGCGTGTAGACCTCGCAGGTGGACAACCAACAACACTCGCGAATGCTACCAATGCTCGAGGAGGAGCGTGGAGCCGAGACGGTGTGATTATCTATTGCCCGGTACCGCCATCTCCACTCATGCGAGTTTCAGCATCAGGCGGTGAGCCAACACCCATAAACTCAGACAATTTGCTGCAGGGAGGAGCCAGCCGTTGGCTTCCCTTCTTCTTACCCGACGGTCGCCATTATCTGTATGTCGCGAGGATGGCCGGCAGTGAACGCGAAGTTCGAGTCGGAGTACTGGATTCGAACGAATCGAAATCCCTCCTGAACGCATACTCAAACGCAGTCTATGCGCCGCCGGGTTACTTACTTTACCGACGCGAGTCGACCTTGGTCGCACATCGATTCGACGCAGACAAGCTCGAACTCATGGGCGAACCTATCCCAATCGCGGAGGACGTAGGTTTTGATGCCACCTCTTATCAAGGTTATTTTTCCGCCTCCGAAGATGGAGTCGTTGTTCATCACAGCGGCTCAGCAGGACTTACGCAACTAACCTGGGTCGACCGCACGGGCAAGCAACTGGGACTTATCGGAGAACCGGCCGATCAAGGAGATCTGGAGCTCTCACCTGATGACAGTCGACTGGCCTTCAGACGCGTAGACAATCGAACCGGCAGTATCAGCCTGTGGTTGATAGACATAGCACGAGGAATGCCTTCACGTTTCACCTTCGAGAAGACTACAGACTTTTCACCTATCTGGTCTCCAGACGGAGGTCGCATCGTCTTTTCTTCACTGAGGGATGGGCCACCAAACCTCTATCAGAAGGTCTCGAGTAGCGCCGGCAACGATGAGCCTTTAATCAAATCTCTTACGGCTAAAATTTCCTTCGATTGGTCGCGCGACGGTCGTTATATTCTCTATGGAGTCGTCGATCCAAAAACCAGTTGGGACCTGTGGACGTTATCGTTGGATGATCCTTCAAAACCAGTTCCTTTTTTGCAAACTAATTTTGATGAACGCGGAGCCAAGTTCTCTCCCAACGGGCGGTGGGTGGCTTACGAATCGAACGAATCTGGGGCCAACGAAGTGTGTGTTCGGGCTTTTCCAGTAACGGCGGGGAAATGGCAGATTTCAATCACCGGCGGCGAGCAACCTCGTTGGCGGCGCGATGGGAAAGAGTTGTTTTATATTTCGACGGACCGCAAACTGATGTCAGTCGAAGTGAACACAGATGGTGCCACGTTTGAACACCGCGCTCCAACCGTATTGTTCGGTACACGAGTCGGTGGGATCGATACACCAGGAGATTATTATTCCGTTACTGCTGACGGTCAGCGCTTCGTACTCAATAACCTGGTTGCCGAAGCAGCGAATACACCCATCACTGTTGTGCTGAACTGGACCGTGGACCTAAAACGGTAAAACCGCACAAACCCAGCCGAATTCTTAGAACCGTTTGTTGTGATGTGCGAAAGAGGGGCACCGTGGTGTGATCTCGAGCGTACCTCTTTCAATAACGCAGTCTATAGTGTTGGTGTTTCGAGTCCCTGGGCATCCTCAATCAATGCCTGGCACTTGGCGTCATAGCGCGCGGTTGGGATGGCTTTGAGCCGTTCCTCGTCAATCGGCTTACCGCAACGACGGCACTGCCCATAGGTCCCATCTTCAATTCGCTGCAGCGCTTCATCAATTTCTGTAATCAATTCTGACTCACGGCCAGCCAGATCGAGGGCGGTAGATTTTTCCAGGTCCAACTCTGACTCTTCACCGATATCGATAACATCGTCAGCCTCTTGACGTCCGGTCGCTGCATTAGCGCGTAGATCCTGCTCAGCTTGTTGTCGCTGTGCAAGGAGAAGATTACGAAAGTAGTCCAGCTTCTGTTTGTCCATAGTAGTTACATGAATTACATCAAGATTATGGTTAGCTTATTTCAAGTCTTTGCTAAATGTTGCGCTTTTGGGTCCATCTAGGCGTACTTAATTCTACTGAGTTTCCCGACAGAGTACAGTCTCTAAGTTGTTTTTGAAGCCCCGAGAACACAACTTAGAATCCAGGTTGAGAACATCCTTGACTTGGCACCTGAATTACCGTTAGAAGATTTGCGACGCAGCGGTCGTGCGGGCCTGCCTCAACGCTAGATCGAAATGTCACTGGTTCAGCCTAAAGGACGTCTGGCTTCAACTTTCCGGGTTGAATCTGAAGATTCAGGGGGATTTCATGCAAAAGGCCCAGGTCACGTCGTCCAGTTCAAAACAGATCAAACCAAACACAAACAGGGCATTACTCAGCGCGCTCACTCTGCTGGCAGTGGGTGGTCTTGTTGCGCTGGTGCCATCGCTCAATCGGCCCACCAACGCTCAGACGGCGGCAAATGTGCCGTTGCTCATCACCGAGTTTCGCTTTCGTGGTCCAAATGGACCCAATGACGAATTCATAGAAATCTACAACAACAGCGACACACCGCATACCGTAAATTCGGTTGATGGCACATCATCAGGATACGCGTTGGTAGGATCATCAAATGCAGTTATCAATGATCAGCTGCCTGCGACTCGTTTTGTCATACCGAATGGGACTGTAATACCCGCTCGTGCACATCTCCTCGCCACTAACTCTATCGGGTTTAGCTTGACGAATTATCCGGCAGGGAATGGAACCACCGCAGTTCCGGACATCAGCTATACGATCCAGTTCCCTGACAACGTGGGTATCGCGCTCTTTGCTACTGGAACTGCTTTTAATTACACGTTGGCAAACCGAATTGATGCGGTCGGTTCAAGTGCTGATAACAACCCGCTCTACCGGGAAGGTACCGGTTATCCGGCAATCCCTTCAACTGCGCTCGAGGGAAGTTTCTTTCGGCGGCTACCTGGCGGCTGCACCGGCTCGCTTTCAGGTAGCTGCAACACCGTTTCTTTGCTGACCACTACACTTGGTCCATCGAGCAGCTATCCGCAGGATACCGGCAATAACGCCGACGATTTTCTGTACGGAGACACCGGTGCGACGGATACGGGAGTGAGCCGCAGGTTAAGCACACCGGGTCCCGAAAACATTTCTGGTCCAATCACCGGTATATTGGACCCTGGTCTGGTAGTCACCCGTCTCGATTCAACCGTGGCCGAGGATGCTGCGCCAAATCGTGCGCGAAACACTACTCCAGGAAACCTTCAAAACAGCACCTTTGGCACGCTCACGTTCAGAAGAAGAATCACAAACAACCTGGGCCAACCAATCACCCGACTTCGCTTTCGGATTGTCGACATTACAACGCTTCCATCAATTGGTAGTGGTTGTAACGTCGAACCCGCACCGGCGACTTGCGCTGCAGATCTGCGGGCGCTGTCGGCCACAAACAATTCGGTCACTGTGAATGACCCAACCGTGTGTGCGCCAGCGTTGGCACCGTGCAATGTTTTTGTGCAAGGCACAACTCTCGAAGGACCACCCATTCAATCATTTGGCGGCGGATTTAACAGCTCGTGGTCGGTGGACAGCGTTACGTCAGCGACGCCATTGGGAATCGGTGGCAGCCTGAATCTGCAATTTGTGACGGGCCTACAACAGACTGGCGTCGATCGTCTCTTCGTTTTGGTTGAGGCCATTCCGCGTTCCGGTCCAGCTACGACAGCAGTGGTACGGTTAACAGGACCAGTCCCACCATCGACGTTTCAGTTTGAACAATCAGTTTATTCGGTCACCGAGGACGTCACCTCGATTTCGGCCGTTGTGGTTCGTACCGGTAATAACAACAATGCCGCGAATGTGGACTTCGCTACCAGTGACGGCACAGCGACACAGAAACAGGATTACACTATCGCGCGCGGAACGCTTAACTTTGCGCCTGGTGAGGTAGCTAAGACGATCAATATCTTGATCAACGAAGATTCGAAAACTGAGGGAACGGAGTCGTTTAATCTCAGTCTCAGTAATCCTTCCGCAGGCGCCGTACTCGGGGCCCCGGGAACTACTTCGATCCAGATTATCGACGATACGGTAGAGCCTGCCACAAACGTAATAGATGATCCCGCAATTTTTGTGGACCAGCACTATCACGACTTTCTAAACCGGCAAAGTGATGCAGCCGGAATAACGTTCTGGACCAGCACGATCACTTCGTGCGGGACGGATCAACAGTGCATCGATGTTAAGCGAATCAACACTTCGGCAGCGTTCTTCCTGTCAACAGAGTTTCAAGAGACCAGTTTCTTTGTTATCCGGCTACAACGGGCTGCATTTTCCCGGAGGTCCGATACGGCTGCTTCGCGCTTCTCGTACCTCGAATTTGTGCGCGATGCCCGAAGAGTGGGGAATGGCGTGATCGTAGGAGAAGCCGGAGCGGAGCAGCAATTGGAGGCAAATAAGCAGGCTTATGCGACGGATATTGTAAACAGCTCATCCTTTACCGGATTGTTTCCGGTCGGGCTTTCCGCTGATCAATATGTCGACGCATTGTTTACGTCGGCGATGGTTGTCCCAACTGTTAACGAGAGACAGGCGGCCATCGTTGCTTTTGGAACGGGCGGCACTACAGGAAGGGTCGCGGGATTGCGGAGCGTTACTGACTCGGCTTCGCTGAAAAATGCGGAGTTCAATCCGGCTTTTGTGCTGTTACAGTATTATGGTTATCTCCGGAGAAATCCAACCGATCAGCCGGATGGTAACGACGACGGTTACCAGTTCTGGTTGAATAAGTTGAATGCGTTTGGCGGAAATTTCGTTAACGCGGAGATGGTGAAGGCGTTTCTTCTGTCTGCTGAGTACAGGAACCGTTTCGGACCCTGAATAGCATCCCAGGCAAGACTGTTTAGATTTCGAGAGAAGGGATAGCACGTTGGGAATGAAAGTTTTAGTTTTCTGTTGTCTGGCCTTCATTTCTCCAAGCTCAATATTTGCGGCTCCTCAGCGAGGCGATCAGGCGCTCAATCGCGTCCAGATAAAAGAAGCAGAGCGACGGCTCGGCGAGTTGGGCTACTGGACCGGCGCTGTCGACGGCCAATTTGATCCTGGCTCGGAATCCGCTTTGATTGCTTTTCAAAAGTGGGAAGGGCGAACGATCAATGGGAAGTTAACGCTGGCTGAGCTCGAGGCAATTCGCTCGAGCAGCTCGCCAAAGGCCAGAGAGGTTGGCTATCCTCACGTTGAAGTTGACCTGGACCACCAGGTGTTGCTCATAGTCAACGAACAGGGTGACGTCAAGGTTCTTCCAGTTTCAACTGGCAGCAACGCGACTTACATGGACCATGGGCAGGAAAGTATCGCCTACACGCCGCGTGGCCGGTTCCTTGTTTATGACAAAACCTTCGGCTGGGAAAACGGGGACCTTGGCTCTGTCTATTATGCAAACTACATCACTGGCGGAGTAGCCATACATGGCTTCCGAACAGTACCGACGAAGCCGGCGAGTCATGGGTGTATCCGCATACCAATGTTTGCCGCTCGAAAGGTTAGTAAGTTGCTGACGCTGGGAACAATCGTTCTGGTTTTTGACAACGTGACTTTTGTTTCGGGAAAGTCATGGGCTGAGAACCCCAAACTGAAGGAAGCTGCTCTGGTGAATGGTGGAGCCAGGGATTATTTGTATGTGAGGGAGAGGAACTAATTGGGGATTTGATCTTTGATCTTTGATCAGAGTCCCTCACCTCACATATTCCCAGTGCCAGGGTTCATAGAAGTAAGGGCGAAACCCGAAGCGCTCTGCATTCCGCACCAACCATTGATAGGCTGGAGTTTTCACCTGGATAGCGCGATTCGCGTCATTCGTGTCAACGGGATCGCCTCCAACATAAATATCCAACGCGCGACCTGTAAAATGCGGACTGTTGACTGCCAGGCCCGCTGGACCAGAGTTTGGTGACTTTAGCCGTAACTGGTCCTGATATTCCCGCGAGCGAAAGGCGGAAATTATCTTAAAATATTTCTCCCTGGGCGCCAGCTCGTTTGCTGTTGAATGCGCAAGATCGAGAGCTGGATCCGCAATGGCCGCCGCAATCATCTGTTTGTAGGCCCCATATGTTTCCCGTTCCACTCCACGAAGTTCGTCGAGTCGACTAGGATCGTAAAAATCGGATGGCGGCCCGGTAAGCAACTGACTGGCGTCGGCGTAAGTTCGATTTTTCAGCCTCCCACTCTGCCAGGAGGCGATCATTGCCATCAGCGTGTTTTCATCAAGCATACCGCTTTGCGCAAGGCCTCTCTTCTTCTGCCAGGCCGCGAGTGCTGCGGCAAAATCTGAGGTGCTAGAATCACCATGACTATTCAAGGTCCTTTGGATAAGTTGGTTATACAGATACCATCCGCGTTGTTGTTTTCCACCAAAGGTCCAGCTGAGTTCGTTAGCAAGGATGGCGTTTTGGGCGGCAGCACCAGCAAATGCCGACGGTGCGTTCCGACCTCTTGCTGGTGCCTCCGTAATTCTCACAGCAGGTTTGACAGGAGACTTGGTATTTGGCGTTCGAGACTGTCCCCAACTGTTACGGGCCGCAAAAGATACGACCGTCAAAATGACAACAAACGCCACCAAGGTTAGTAGGATATGGATTCTGAGATTTCTCATCACGCCTTCTCAACGATGGTCAAGTGGGTCGAAAGTCGGGGGATTGGTGTGATGCGTGAGGGGGACCCTGGGGTTCGACCTATTTATAGCCTAGTTAATGGCACGAATCAAAATCTATTTTCAATCTTGGGTCCTCTGACTACGCCAGAGGCGTTACGGTTGGGATGTGTCGGGGCTTTGCACAAAAACTCTAATCTTGGTGAGTGTCGAGCGAGCAGTACAGTACCGCGAGCGAAGCGCGGCGGTGGCACAGTCGACATTACGCCTAAATTCTGATGGTTGGTTCGTTGAGT
>Ga0070681_10003130_pt1 | contig 15367 bp, 12 predicted proteins | sample KBSC83BmetaG_FD_65650 | JGI IMG/M metagenome (GOLD analysis project Ga0070681, IMG submission 65650) | Corn rhizosphere microbial communities from Kellogg Biological Station, Michigan, USA - KBS C8-3B metaG | ecosystem: Host-associated > Plants > Roots > Rhizosphere | place: USA: Michigan...
AAACTTAACCCTCTCATTCTCCCCGAGCTTTCAGCTTGGGGTCACCAGACATGTGTGTGAAGCCGTCAACCGTTTTGACGGGTTATCTTTATCTCAAGAAAATCCTAAGCATTGATGCAGTTCCGCAAACCGTTAAACGGTTTTCGAGATTCGAACTGGGGCCGCTAACCCCCAACCTAAAACTTGGGGAAAATGAGAAGTTCAATTTTTCTTATGGTCTCTAAAAGCCGGTGGTTTCGCGGCAATGATGCGCACGCGTGGCTAGGGCAGAAGCTAAAGTACCAGGCGGCAGAGGCCGGTCGTTTCGCTGAAAGTTGATCGCAGAGAATCAACGCGCAATTGCTGCCTAACTTACTTCTCAGTTAACATTCAGCACTGTTAAGGAGCAGTATGACGACACTAGCAACACCGCCAAACCAGCAAGGGCTCGACATCCAATCAACTCCGCGTGAAGAGATGCAACTCTTCCCGCTGGACACTTTCCCATATGAGTTCCCTGGAAAAGAGATAGCTGTCAATTTCGAAATAACCGAATTCACTGCCATCTGTCCTTTTTCGGATTTCCCGGATTTCGCGACAATTCGCCTCGAATACGTTCCAAATGAAAGATGTATTGAACTGAAGAGTCTTAAACTCTATATCAACTCATTTCGCGACATCAAAATTTTCCACGAACACGTTATCAACGTTATCCTTGAGGACTTTATTGCCGCTTGTGACCCTTTACGTGTCTCCATTGAAGGTGATTTCCACGTTCGAGGGAATATCAAAACTATTGTCAAAGCCAACTACGTACGGAAATAGCCGCGTTCGATCTAATGGACCACACCTATCTTTACTCAATCCTTGCCGGTATCGTTCTTGTCTTCATCTTCGTCGCTGTCCGAGTGGCCTTCCGTTGGTTCGTGCGAATCGCATTGACTGGCATAGTGCTACTCGTTGTAGTCGGCGGCATTGCCTGGTGGTGGTATCGGGAACCAGTCAGATCTCAAACTGAAACACGTCCAACTTCATCAAGACGTCGATGACGGACCGTTAACAATGGCCGACGCCGATACCGACGCTCCCGATCAGCCTGACACGAGAATTGATCACATCAAGGCGGGGGAAAAGACTCCCGGTTTGTGGCAGCGATACCGCCGGTTACCACGAAATGTCTTCGCAATTAGCCTGGTAAGTCTTCTCAACGACGCCTCAAGCGAAATCATCTATCCGCTATTGCCGATCTTTCTTGCGTCGACCCTGGGCGCGTCTGCTAAAGCCATCGGAATGATCGAAGGCACCGCGGAATCGATCTCGAGCCTTCTCAAACTCTTTGCCGGCTACTTGAGTGATCGTTGGGGTAAGCGCAAATGGTTGGTGGTATTTGGCTACGCACTGGCGGCATTAGCGCGGCCGTTACTTGCATTTGCAAACTCCTGGCAACAGGTGCTGCTAATTCGCTCAACGGACCGCGTAGGAAAGGGATTTCGCAGTGCTCCTCGCGACGCAATGATTGCGGATGCGGTCGCAACGGAACAACGCGGAATTGCATTTGGTTTTCATCGCGCTATGGATCATGGCGGCGCCGTCATTGGACCGTTGCTCGGTTACCTGCTGGTCTTTCTGTTAGTCGCAAATCGCGATGCACCGACGAGGCGCGAATTCACTCTGGTATTTTTGTTCGCCGCTATCCCCGCGCTAGCTGCCGTGATGGTGGCCATCTTCTTTATGCGAGAATCGAACCTGACTTCAACTCCGAGGGAACAGGTTCCGAAACTGACACTCAGGGGATTCGACAAGAACTTCAAGAGATTCCTTCTCATACTTGCGCTGTTTACTCTTTCCAACTCATCGGATAGTTTTCTATTACTGCGTGCTCGAGATACAGGTGTGTCGATCACGGTAATTCCGTTGTTGTGGGCAGCTCACCACGTTAGTAAGGTATTGAGCTCGCTTTGGGGCGGAGATCTTTCAGATCGAATGGGCAGAAAACGCCTCATAGTTTCCGGTTGGATCTTGTATGCTGCCGTCTACGCTGGTTTTGCTTTTGTGTCGCATCAGGTTTCAGTCTGGATTCTGTTTATGATTTATGGAATCTATTTTGGTTTGGCCGAAGGTGCTGAAAAAGCCCTTGTTGCGGATCTGGTACGACCTGAACAACGTGGTACGGCATACGGTCTATACAACCTGGCTTTCGGCATTACTGTTTTCCCGGCGTCTGTTCTCATGGGTGTCATCTGGGATTGGCAGGGACCCAAAACGGCATTTCTGGTGAGCGCCTCAATGGGACTAGCCGCGGCCGTGTTGTTATTTTGCAGTATTCGAACTAACCCAGAGGCGAAAGGTTCTCACCTGACTTAAAGAAAGGTCCTCCCATGACACGACATGTGCTACTTCCCCACGCGGGTTTGTCAAAAGGTATTGGGTATTACTTAAGCGGAATGGAAGAAGTCCGCAGCCAATTGATCGACGCTGTAAAAGTAATTCCGGACGAGTCGATCGGAAAACCCGCTTTTTTGGGAGCTCACTCAATTGGCGGTCTTGTTTTGCACATCGGTGAAGCTGAATGGTTTTGGATGCAGATGGTAGTTGGCGGCCGCGATTTGAGTGATGAGGTCAAGAATTCTGTTTACTGGGATGTGCTCGATGATGTGGATAGAGTGGCTCGCAACAATCATTCAACCGAATTCTGTTTGCGTGAAATCGACAACATTCGCAACCAAACTCGTGAAGTACTATTCTCTCTAAACGATTCTGACCTGGACACCATCATCCCGTACGAACGAGGTGGAACTATTCGCGAGCATAGCCTTCGTTGGATTCTCCATCATTTAATTGATCACGAGGCACAGCACAAAGGTCAGATTTTGATGTTGAAGAGGATGATGGGTTAAATTGTCTTCTTGGGACTTGGACGGTATTTGGCAGACATAGATGACGACGAATTACCAGGTAGTTAAAAACGCAGAAGATCTCAGACAAGCAGTTCAAAAGATTTCAAGCCAGCCAGCGGTCGGACTCGACACAGAAACAACTGATCTCGATCCTTACACCTCACGGTTACGCCTGATTCAGCTCGCCACTTCAGACTGCGTCTACATTGTTGACCTCGACGCATTCTCGACTGAGAACTTAGCGCAGGCTGAGGCGCTTGCCCCTCTGAGACAATTACTCCAGGCGCAACGTCCAATCAAGATCGCTCACAATGCAAAGTTCGACGCGAAATTCATAAAACACAACCTTGGCGTTAGCCTCGGTGGACTATTCGATACACTACTCGCGAGTCAATTAGTCGGTGCGGGAGACATCGAAGAACGACATGGGCTCGATTCCGTCGCCAATCGTTACCTCAACGAGGTCGTAGATAAATCAGAGCGGCTAAGTAATTGGGACTTTGAGCTGTCCGAAGCTCAACTGGAATACGCGGCTCGTGATGCTGCCGTCTTACTGCCCCTCAGAGAGAAGCTCATTGAGCGGTTGAAAGCAGATTCTCTGGTTAAGTGCGCTCAACTTGAGTTCGAATGTGTAAACACGGTGGTCGACATTGAGCTGGCCGGCTTTTTCATGCACAAGGACCGCTGGTTGGACCAACTGGCGATTGTCGACAAGCGGCGTACGGAACTGGCAGATCAACTCCAGGAGATTCTCGCAGAAGAGTCGTCGCAAGGTTCTCTGTTTGGTGGCCCACAACGCGACGAAATAAACCTGGATTCACATCAACAACTGACCCAGGCACTGACGCGGCTAGGTATACCTGTTCCGGAGTCGACTCGAAACTGGAAGATGCAGCCGCTCGCGGCGCAATACCCGGTTATTGAGAAGTTGTTGGAGTATCGTACCGTGCAAAAGGCGTTGACGAGTTACGGTCAAAACATGATCGAACTGATCAATCCAGTCACTAAGCGTTTGCATGCTGACTTCAGGCAAATCGGAGCACCAACCGGTAGATTCGCATGCACGAACCCAAACATTCAACAAGTACCGCATGCGGTCGAATACCGGCGCTGCTTTAGTGGACATCCCGAAGGCAGAAAGCTCGTAATTGCCGATTATTCGCAGATCGAACTGCGAATTCTGGCCGAATTCTCGGGCGATGAAGGGTTTATCAACGCATTCCGGTCTGGAGCCGATCTGCATCGAGTCACCGCCTCGCAAGTGTTCAGCACTTCGCTGGACCAGGTATCGAAAGAGCAACGTGATTTTGCCAAGCGGTTAAACTTCGGAGTGGTATACGGGATAGGTGCACAGCGGTTTGCTCTGATGACTGGAGTAACAGTTCCTGAGGCGGAAAATGTTTTGCGTCGCTACTTTGGTACATACCGGGGGTTAGACGCCTACCTTCGTGAAGCGGCCACTCGTGCTGTTACCGATCGCCAGGCACGGACTGCATCAGGCCGTCTCGTTCGGTTTCGCTATGACGAAAATGATCGACAACAAATCTCGATGACACAGCGGAACGGAAAGAACACTCCGATTCAGGGTACGAGTGCAGACATACTTAAGCGAGCCTTGCGACTCTTGCGTGATGAACTTGCCAGTAGTGACGCTCAGATTGTGAACATCATTCACGACGAGATTGTGGTTGAAACTAGTGCTGACGATGCGCAGGAGACTGCTCAAAAAGTAGAACGAGTTATGTGCGCGGCGGGTGAAGAATACCTCAAGACAATTCCGGTTAAAGTTGAAACTGAAATTGCCGATGAGTGGGTGAAATAGGGTTACGACTCAGATGATAAATCGCTTCTCCGCCAGATCAGGTAGACGGGAATACCGGTGAAGACCAGCAAATATCCGATGCCGGATGTCGAAGGTGCGAGGATCGCGAGGTCGACGATGAAAAGTCCCGCAAGCACAACATAAATTATCGGAACAAGTGGATAGCCAAAGGTTTTGTAAGGCCTTTCAATTTCCGGCGCCTTCCGTCTCATCACAATTACAGCGCCCACCATCAAAGCGTAAAAGATAAGATCGGCGGAAACTATGTATTCCAGCAGTTGGGTATAGACATTTCCCAGAGCCACACCATTCGGTTGTTGCTGATTGACGCTCACCGTCCGGGGCAGGACGAGCAGGGCTGCCCATAGTCCTTGAGTCAAAAGCGCAACTGCTGGAACGTGCTGCTTATTGACCGAACCAACACTGCGGAAAAATAGACCATCTCGCGCCATGGCGTAATAAACACGAGCTCCGGCCAGGATTAGCCCGTTGTTACAACCAAACGTCGACACCATGATTGCCGCAGCCATAATCACCGTACCCTTTGGACCAAGTACGCTCTGCATTAAAGCAGTTGCCACCCGGTTCTGTGGAGCGTTCTGAATGTCCGTGAGTGGAAGTGTGACTATGTAGGCAACATTAGCTAACAGGTAAAGCGTGACTACGAGTCCACAGCCGATAAGTAAGGCGCGAGGTAGATTCTTGCCCGGATCGCGCACTTCTCCAGCAGTGAAAGTGACATTATTCCACGCTGATTGAGCGAAGAGCGGTCCAACCATGGCCCTACCGAGCATCATCAGCAGAGCCAGGAACAACAGCCCGCTCGTCGCGGGTTCAAACCAAACCTGGGAAGAGGTAGCTTTCCAACCGTTAACCCAGGGCTCCCACCATGAAGATGTATAGGCCGCACTATTAGTATTCCAGCCCAGAAAAATCCCAATGAGAATAAGTGCGAGTAAGGCCGCAGTTTTGGTAAAGGTGAAAGTGTTCTGAATTATCTTTCCGGTTTTTAGTCCACGAGTGTTTATCAATGTGAGGAATAAGATCATCAGCACGGCAATTAATTGTTGAGTCGAAAGAGTCAACGCGTAGCCGTTGAACGATAGTCCCGCAAACGAAAAGGGACTTATTAGTATGATTGGCCCAAGTAGGTAATGCTCCGCCGAGATTGAAGTTGTTAGGACTCCAGTGAAGTTTGCAAAAGCGACTGCAACGGCAGCTATCGTGCCTGATTGGATGATGAGAAACAGGCCCCAGCCGAACAGAAATCCAATAGATGGACCATAAGCCTCTCTGAGGAAAACGTACTGACCGCCTGCCCGGGGCCACATCGCCGCCAGTTCAGCGCAGCAAAGAGCGCCCGTAATGGTGAGCACACCCGCGAGTGCCCACGCCACCAGTAGCCAACCAGGTGAGCCCACCAGTCGAGCTGATTCAGCGGAAGTGATAAATATCCCGGATCCAATCATCGAGCCTACGACGATCATGGTGGCGTCAACGAGATTTAGTCCGCGCTCGAGCTTGGCAGGGTTATCTGTCACTGGTGCGTCGGTATAGTTGGCCCGCACCGTGTGTGTCAAGGAAAAAACGGCGAAGTTCATGAGTCCTTAATCGCTGGTCTATTGTGATCTGCGATTTTTCGATTATTAATCGTTTCTATGAAATCGAGGTTTGGGTAGCGGTGCGGCCAGTACAGTACCGCGAGCGCAGCGACCAGATGCGACACTCAATATCCCCAGGGTTCTCACGAGCGCTTTGTTGTGTGTGGCATCGCCGCGCTTCGCTCGCGGTAGTGTACTGGCGGCTTGCGGTTCGACAGCCGAAGCCCGGGCGAAAGAGCGTCAAACGTCGAAAATGCTCCAAAAGGCCTGCTTGACACTGTCGGGACGCTCCCATAGTCTTTCGAACTCGAAGTTTTTGCACATAATTAGAGGTGAATCAGCCAGATAGAGTCTGAACGTATGGTAAAAAACGAAATAATCGCTTTAATAACTAACAAGCAAGCCAGGATTGGTGTAATAGGCTTGGGGTATGTGGGTCTTCCACTCGTAGTGGAGTTCGGCGTAAACGGATTTAAGGGGTATGGGTTTGAAGTCGATTCTCACAAGGCAAACCAGATCAATGAGGGGACCTCTTATATTGGAGACGTCCCTTCCGACAGAGTGAAAAAGTTAGTTGACGAGAAACTTCTGCAGGCTACAACCGACTTCCAGCACCTGCGCGAATGTGACGCAATAATAATCTGCGTCCCGACTCCGCTGCGAAAAACCAAAGAACCTGACGTCTCTTACATTCTCGCCGCCGCCGAACAGATTCAAAAGAATCTACGCAGGGGCCAGCTAATAATTCTGGAATCAACCACCTATCCCGGCACGACTGATGAAGTGCTCTTGCCGATGTTTGAGGAAACGGGCCTTAAGTTGGATGAGGATTTTCTACTCGCATTTTCTCCCGAGCGTGTAGATCCAGGTAATCCACAATTCCTGACGCATAACATTCCGAAAGTAGTCGGAGGCGTTACGCCAGATTCGACCGAGGTGGCAGCACATCTCTACTCGCAGATTGTTAAAGACGTGCATGCGGTGACTTCTGCTCGCGTGGCAGAGGCCGCCAAGCTTCTCGAGAATACTTTTCGAGCGGTAAACATCGGCATGGCCAACGAGATGGCCCGACTGTGTTATGCACTCAACATCGATACCTGGGAAGTGATCAAGGCCGCCGCTACCAAGCCGTTTGGCTTCATGGCGTTTTACCCTGGACCCGGTATTGGCGGTCACTGCATTCCACTAGATCCCCACTACTTGTCATGGAAGGCACGCCAGCATGGGTTCGACTCGCGATTCATAAGTCTTGCCGAAGAAGTGAACTCAAGGATGCCGGAACATGTGGTCCAACTCGTAGCCGATGGTCTAAACGATGATAGTAAATCGATGAAAGGCTCAACGGTATTACTGCTGGGGGTTGCCTACAAAAAAGATATCGACGATGTCCGAGAGAGTCCGGCCTTGTCTATTATCGACCGGTTGCGAGCCAAAGGCGCACACGTGCGATATCACGACCCGTTCGTCTCTGAAGTGCGATTCGATGACGCACACACTGACTCGGCAGGCGAGCCACTGAGCTCAATCGCATTGACGGATGAGGCTCTGAATTCCGCGGATTGTGTCATCATAGTGACCGATCACAGCACGGTCGATTACAAACGAGTTTGTTCTTTGGCCCCGCTTGTTGTTGATACTCGAAATGCTCTCAATGGAGAAATGCGGCAGGAGAGTTCAGCAAGAATAATCAGGTTGTAGTCCGCGATAGTTTAGTCCCGCCCAATCATGCTCAAGTGCATCAACGTCGTAGGCGCTCGGCCCAACTTCATGAAAGTTGCGCCGATCGTCGCCGCTATGAAACGGCGCGCGTCGAAATTCAACTCACTCGTGCTTCATACTGGTCAACACTATGATGCCATGATGTCGGACGCTTTCTTCGTAGACCTGGAGCTTCCGCAACCGGACATTCATCTCGGAGTTGGCTCGGGAAGCCATGCGGCGCAAACTGCCGCGATAATGGAACGGTTTGAACCGGTCGTACTTGAAGAAAAACCTGATTGGGTTCTGGTAGTTGGCGACGTAAACTCGACGATCGCCTGCGCTCTCGTATGCGTCAAGCTCGGTGTAAAGGTTGCACACGTCGAAGCAGGTCTGCGCAGTCGCGATAGGACCATGCCTGAAGAGATCAACCGCGTGCTCACGGACCAGATTGCTGACTTGCTGTTAACTCCATCACCCGATGGAAACGTTAACTTGAGGAACGAGGGAATTCCTGAAGAGCGGATTCGATTTGTCGGTAATGTAATGATCGACTCCCTCTTCAAAAATCTTGAGAAGGCTCGTACATCAAATATTAAAACTGAACTTGGTCTAGCTGGTAAGGATTATTCGGTATTAACACTCCATCGACCCGCAAATGTTGATGTTCGCGAGCCATTCGAACGAATTCTTGACGCTCTCGAAAATATTAGTGCGCAACTCCCGGTGATCTTTCCTGCTCATCCCAGGACGCGCAAGACCATTGCAGACCTGGGTTTGGAGTCGAGGCTCGCTTCGCTTACTAATGTGCGAATTATCGATCCGCTTGGTTACCTCGACTTTCTTTCACTCTATAGTACAGCGCGACTCGTGCTGACGGATTCGGGCGGCATCCAGGAGGAAACTACTTCGTTGGGTATTCCGTGTCTCACATTGCGAGAAAACACTGAGCGACCGATAACCATCGAATTAGGAACGAATGTATTAGTTGGTACTGATACCGCGTTGATAATTAGCGAAGCGAACAAGGCATTGAATGGCTCAGTTAAACGGGCCAACCACAATATTCCACTCTGGGATGGTCATGCAGCTGAAAGAATTCTTGATGTGCTCGAAGAGGTTTCCCCCACCTAAGTCTTTTCATGAGTTTTGTCAGAAAATTGAAGCGCGCGATCCGGGGCGAAGTCAGTCCTAAGACTGCTACCCTCGAGATTCTTCGTCGTACCGACGCTGCGATTAAGGCGCGTAACGAACGGAACTCTCTGGCAAGCGAATCGAAACAGCCCGCCCATCTTTGCCGTCCATATTCTGACCTTAACGACGAGCAACTTCTTGAGCATTTCCAAACACGTCAGGTTCCGCGATCTTTGCCGGGACTAAAAGTCTCAGGCGGGTCAAGCGATAGCGAACGCGTGATCCATGATGCTGCACAGATTGTGGATCAGCACTGTTGGGAGATACTCGGGTTTGGCACCAGATCTTTTGTGGCTGGAATCGAATGGAACCGAGATCTTCTGTCCGGATATGAGTGGCCCTTAACTTACCATCGTAATCTTACGTTCTTACGCCTCGATGGCTCCGATGCACGAGTTGTGTGGGAATTGAATAGATTGGGCCATCTGGTCCCACTCGCAGCTGCCTACGCCACCACGCTTGACGATCGTTTTCTAAGAGCATTTTTCACACAGTTGGATAGTTGGAAGGATCAGAATCCTTTTGGCTATGGGGTCAACTGGGCTTGTGCAATGGAAGTTGCATTGAGGGCAATCAACTTGTTGGCAGCTTTTGAAATATTTCGTCGTTCCTCGCACCTGACCAGGGTCGATTTAACGAATATTCTAAATTTGCTTCAGTTGCATGGAAGGCACATCCGGCGAAACCTTGAGTATTCGTACATTGCCACCAGCAACCACTATATGACTGACGTAGTCGGACTCGTATGGCTGGGCGTTTCGCTCCCCGAGTTATCTGAAGCCTCAAGCTGGCGTGAGTTTGGTTTGCGCGAAATGCTACGCGAGATAGACAAGCAAATCTTGCCAGACGGTGCCGATTTTGAAGCCTCAACAGGATACCATCGCCTTATTCTCGAGTTACTCCTTTATACTTTTATCCTTTGTAAAGAGAACAACATCGAGATTCCCGAACGGTATTGGGCCAAGCTGCATCGAATGCTTGAATTCACAAGAGTCTATTTGCGACCAGATGGGCTAGCGCCGCTTATCGGCGACACTGATAGCGGACAGGTCTTGCCGTTTCAACGCAGACGTGCGAATGATCATGCTTACCTGCTGTCGGTCGGTGCAGTTGTTTTCAACGATGCTCGTCTCAAAGTTCCAGGGATGGACGCACCCGATGAGTTGCGCTGGATAGTGGGAGCAGAGGGTGTCGAATCGTTTAAGTTGATGACGCCGAAGCTTGACCTCGAAAGGTCCAGGGCTTTTCCCGATGCCGGCATCTACGTGATGCGAGACCGAGACTTATATCTTTGCTTCAACGCGAGTGGTGCCGGTGTGCATGGTCGTGGTTCACATGGACACAACGACGTATTGAGCATAGAAGTCTCGGCTTTCGGGATTCCTTTCATTTGCGATCCTGGGACATTTGTTTATGGAGCAAACCGGGAGGCGCGTCATGCGTTTCGCTCCACTCGTTACCATTCAACTGTTCAGATTGACGATGAGGAGCAGAACACTACTGACATAAACGTTCCCTTCGTTATCGGCAATGAAGCCCAACCAGAAGTCTTGCATTGGGAAAGTAATGAGGATCTGGATATTGTGGTGGCAGAACATCACGGCTATCGACGGTTTGAATCGCCGGTAACCCACCGGCGGACGGTGACTTTTGATAAAAAGCAACGGACCTGGAGTTTGGTAGACGATTTCGCCGGCGACGGCGATCATGAGTTCGCAGTGCGATTTCACTTTAGTCCCGACCTGGATGTCCGCCTGGAAAACTCGACAGTAGTCGCCAAAAGCAGCACCGGAAAGTCACTGCACATCTCGTCGTTAGTAGATTTCCCGGTCGCTGAATTGGAAGAGTTGGCCAGTTCGAGAGACTACGGAGAAAAGAGACCGTCTAAGTCCGCTTGCTGGCGTATTCGCGGCGGGGCAGGACGCTTCGAATGGAGAATCACTCCAGTTGACGACCTTGATATCAGGTAAGAAGAGAAAATAAATGTGCGGTATTTGTGGTGTTTGGGAGTACCAGGCCAACGAGGGACGAGTAGATAGCTCGCTGGTTGCGCGTATGCGTGATCAGATGGTCCATCGTGGGCCGGACGACTCAGGCGAGCTTATCTTTGACGAACGTCGAGGAGGTTTGGGTTTTCGACGCTTATCCATAATTGACTTGTCTGCCGCGGGCCATCAGCCCATGCATGGATGCGACGAACAGTTATGGCTTGTCTTTAATGGAGAGATCTACAATCACGCCCATCTCCGTAAGGGTTTAAAGGAGCGCGGTCACCGTTATGCCTCGCTCACCGATTCGGAAACTATTCTTCACCTGTACGAAGAAAAAGGAGTCGAGTTTGTTAACGAGATTGAAGGAGATTTTGCGATCGCTCTATGGGACGCGAGAGCTCAACAACTCGTACTGGCTCGCGATCGCGTTGGCGTAAAACCTCTCTACTTCTATCAGAAGGATGGCCGGTTCATCTTTGCGTCAGAAATCAAGGCTATCCTGCAACATCCCGCCGTTTCTCCGGATATCGATGAGCGAGCGCTTTATCATTATTTGACCTTCTTAACCACTCCTGCGCCGAGCACTTTGTTCAAGGACGTGCACAAGATTCCAGCGGGTCACTTTCTGGTTGTTAAACGTGATGGCTCTTTGAACATGCAACGCTACTGGGATGCTTTGCCTCCTCACACTTCTACGACCAAAAGTGCGGAAGAACATCAGACGGAGATCTTAAGGCTCCTAAGAGAGTCCATTAGTAAGCGCATGATGTCGGATGTTCCGTTTGGCGTTTTCTTATCCGGTGGCGTTGATTCCTCAGCGAATGTGGCGCTGATGTCCGAACAAATGTCGCGCCCCGTCGAAACATTTACGGTTGGTTTTAGCGACGCTGAATATCTCAACGAACTGGATTCAGCGCGGCGAATATCGAAGCAGTTCGGAACCAACCATCACGAGGTCATTATCTCCGAAAAGGAGATGCAGCAGTTCCTTCCCGATCTCGTTTTCCACCAGGACGAGCCCATAGCTGATCCGGTTTGTATTCCTCTTTACTATGTTTCGAAACTTGCAAGAGAGTCGGGAACGATTGTGGTCCAGGTGGGCGAGGGCTCCGACGAGATCTTCAGTGGCTATGAGAACTATGTCAAACATCTTCAGATCTACGAGCGGTTTTGGCAGCACGCGAAAAAAGTGCCGGCTTCACTCAGAAGAGCATTCTCTGAAGTAACGGTTCCAATACTCGCGGCGACTGGAAAACAAAGGACAGCCGTTGAACTATTGCGCCGGTTGGGAGCGGACGAGCCATTGTTCTGGGGCGGCGTGGTGATTTATGACGAACGACTAAAGCCTCTCGTCTTGTCGAAAGAGCTTAAGAGCAGGCTAAATGGTACGTCTTCACTTCAGGTAATTAATGAATATGTTTCGCGCATCGAGACAGAGCGACCCGATTCAGATTTTCTCAACCGCTTGATCTACCTTGAGTTGAAACTGCGCTTGCCTGAACTCCTGTTGATGCGCGTCGATAAGATCACAATGGCTACGAGTGTGGAGGCCAGGGTCCCCTTTCTTGATCACCACCTGATCGAATATGTGCTCGGTATACCGCGCGAGATGAAAGTTGTAGGAAGCAGCGGGAAACATATTCTAAAACAAGCACTTGAAAGCATTTTGCCCCATGACCTTCTCTATAGTCGGAAGCGAGGCTTCGGGGCTCCGGTCCGTGAATGGTTCCGGCAGGAGTTAGGTCCATGGTTTGACTCGCACCTCATGAACTCAACCCTGAAGCGTCGCGGTTTGCTCGATTACGACTTTATCGATCAAATGTTGGACCAGCACCGTCGAGGCGCCCGCGATTGGGGATTCCAACTATGGGGGCTTTTGAACCTGAGCCTGTGGTATGAACGTTGGATAGATAGATAAATAAGTGGCCAATAGATCCCGCACGAAGTCCACCGCAAAAGCGAAGTCCCGGCGCCCATTCAGTCACAGCGTTGCGTTAACGCTCGTTACCCGAGTTTTGATGTTGGCGGGTGCGTTGACCACCAGCGTGATAGTCGCAAGATGGTTAGGAACAACCGGCGTGGGCTCGCTTGCAGTGCTTAGTGTAACTGTTGCCCTCTCAGTGCAGTTAGGTTGCGCGGGTTTGCCTTCGGCTAACACCTATTTTATTTCGCAGGACAAAACTAACCTCGCCAGTGTGTGGTCCAACGCCCTCTTGTTTGCGATGCTCATTGGATCTGTCATCGCCCTGCTGGTAATTCTCGTAGCAAGGTCCAACCCTTCACTATTTGGCCACGTGCCGCTCGAGTTAGTAACGCTCGCCGCTGCCTCCATCCCATTTCAGTTAATCAACTTGCTTGGTCTAAACGTCCTGCTTGGGATTGAGCGAGTGGCGCAGTTCAATATTCTGGATGCGCTTTCACAGTTGTTGTTACTGATTAATGCAGTGGTTGCCTTCATCCTCGGTGTCGATCTCTTCATGCTTGTACTATTCAACACAGTGTCAGCCGTTGTCGTATGTCTCGTGGTCGTTGGGATCATCTTCAGGGATATCGGCAAGCTTAGTTCTGACTTACTCAAACTGGATGCGCAATTATTCAAGCGGATGATTGGCTACGGTCTCAAGTTCTATATCTCGGTAGTGTCGGGAATTATTATCCTGCGAGTCGACTTGCTGTTGGTCAATAAACTCCGCGGAGCCAGCGAAGCGGGTGTATATGCTGTTGCAGCTCAGATGAGCATGCTACTGATCCTGCTGCCATCGGTTATTGCCACGTTGCTTTTCCCCCGGGTTACTGCTGTTCAGGACGTGGCAGGCGAGCTGACAATGAGGGCTACCCGGCATACCGCGTTTGTAATGTTTGTTGTTTGTCTGGTTGCCGTGCCCTTTGCCTTTGCTCTTCCCTATGTTTATGGAGAGTCTTTTCGAGGCTCAACCGTTCAATTGTTAATCCTGCTGCCGGGTGTTCTGCTGCTTGGTATCGAATCAGTAATGGTTCAACACTTCAATGCCCAGGGATTGCCCTTTACTATTCCAGTGTTTTGGATGATTTGTGTAGTAGCCAACATCAGTCTCAATCTAATTGTTATCCCCAAATTTGGCGCAAACGGAGCGGCGGCGGTTTCGACCATCACCTACGCTCTCATCTTTCTACTTGTCGCAGGCTACTTCCGCACGAAGACAGGCCACAGTCTCTCAACAGCATTACTGCTGCGGCAAGGCGAGTTCCGACAACTTTTTAATGTGCTGTCACCAGGAGCTTCACTCAGATAGCGAAGATAATGCAGCCTGATGTTGGGCCAACAAAGGTACTCCTGCTAACGCTCGATGGAAACGAAACCCGAGCGAGAGCGATGTTGGAAAAGCGGTTTCCCGGAACCTCAATCGTTACTGTGCCGCGGTCTACATTAGAGTCGCAGGGTGTCCTCAAGAGTCTGGCGTTCTTAAGAAGCCAGCGCGCTGATGTATTCGTTCTGTCGATGGAGAATCTGTCATACCAACGGGGGCAGAATCTTTTGACGTTGTTTGGCGCTCTATCAGGCGCACGACAGATCCTCGCACTCGATTCACACGGTCAGACCAGGGTCGAATCCAGTGGCGCTTCGCTCACCAGAGCGCCTTTCCGGTTGTTACAGGAATCATCTTTAAGTGGCCAGGCAATCGTAAGGTCGTATCGAGATCTACGCCGTCTTGAGCAGGCAGTAAAAGCAACGCGAACGTTTAAGAGTCGCGACTCTGGTGGTCCGCTCCAGTTGGTTTTTTTACGTGCGACACCTGGACCAGGTACTCAAGCTGGGGGAGCTTCCAGCCACATTAATGGATTCATCAAGGCGGCGGTTCGGGCCGGCGTTAATGTGCGTTTGCTAACAAATGATTATATTGCCGGGTTTGATGAGACGGTGCCTATGACTCTCATCCCGTTGCAGCCCAAGGGAATCACACGATCAGCCTTTGACCTCTACAACAACCTGGTGTTTACCCACGGAGCTGAACGAGAGATTCGGCGAATCAAGCCCGACTTGATTTACCAGCGATACGGCCGGTTTACCTGGGCCGGTGTCTCGGCAAGCCTTACTGCACACAAACCTTTGTTCTTGGAGTACAACGGTTCTGAGGTTTGGGTCGGTAGATACTGGGATTCTGCCGGTATGTTTCCGCTGCTTGAGAGATTTGAACGATTGAATCT
>Ga0070681_10003131_pt1 | contig 15366 bp, 10 predicted proteins | sample KBSC83BmetaG_FD_65650 | JGI IMG/M metagenome (GOLD analysis project Ga0070681, IMG submission 65650) | Corn rhizosphere microbial communities from Kellogg Biological Station, Michigan, USA - KBS C8-3B metaG | ecosystem: Host-associated > Plants > Roots > Rhizosphere | place: USA: Michigan...
CGTGACGCGCCCAACGCACGGTCGATCCGCTGCCCCGCCGGCCGCAGCACCCGCGAGCGCAACGCATCGATCAATCGCGAGCCGCGCAGCGCGTCCAGCACGCGCGACGTTGGTGCATCGCTGCCTGCGGACTCGAACTTGAACCGGTCGGACCACGCCAGCAGCGGGCGCCACACAATCTGGTCGAGCAGCACGATCACGATCACGAGCGTGAGCAGTCCGTACACCAACGCGCGCGTGTTGCCCGCGTCGGCCGCGGCGGCAAGGTACGAGCCCAATCCCGGCAATCGGAGACGCCCATCGCCAACCGCGAACTGCTCACTGGCCATGAGAAAGAACCATCCGCCCGCCCAACTCATCATGCTGTTCGCGACGAGCGAGATCACGCCGAACGGCAGCTCGAGACGCGTGAACTTCCGCCAGAATCCGAGGCGGTAAATCCGCGATGCCTCGGTGAGCTCGCTCGGAATCGTGATGAGCGACTGATGGAAGCTGAAGGCGAGATTCCACGCCTGGCTCGTGAAGATGAGAATCACCGCCGCGAGCTCGAGGCCGAACGTGCGCCCCGGGAACAGCGCCACGAGGCCGAGCACCACGCCCGGCATGAACGACAGAATCGGTATGCTCTGCAGGATGTCGAGCAGCGGCAGCATCACACGCTCGGCCGCCTTGCTCGATGCCGCGAACCGCGCGTACGCAACTGAAAACACCAGCGACACGATGTACGCGAGCACCATCCGCAGCGTGGAGAGCGCCGCGTAGTACGGCAGCCGCAGGGGCGAGAGCGAGATGCGAAACCCGGGCGACAGCGGCGCACGCCATTCGGCAGCGGCGCGCATGACGCCGAACGTAACGGCCGCAACCGCACACAGGAGGATGAGCTCCACCCATCGCGGCGCCGGCGTCGTGACAACGGGCGCCGCGGGCGCGCGGCCCTCTGTAACGACGGGTGCGATCGGCTGCGCCATCCGGGGTCGAAGTTTGGGAGACGAGGAAGAAAAACGGCGCAGCCCAAAGACGGAAGGGGCCCGGCGGCGGAAACTCCGCGCCGGGCCCCTGGGTGTCACCGGGCCGGACTACTTCCCTTCGAGCTCGTCCGCCAACCGCGTCGATTCGAACACGTTCCGGAGCGCCTCGACAATCGCGCGGGAGGACACGCTCACCGACCGCGCCACGTCATCGGTGAAAATAAACCGGTTAGGCAGCGACTCGATGTTGCCGTCGAAGATGAGCCCGACGATCTCGCCATCGCGGTTGATCACCGGACTGCCTGAGTTGCCGCCGATGATGTCGTTGGTCGATACGAAATCGAGCGGCGTGGTGAGGTCCATCTTGGCGCGCTGCTGCATCCAGCGGTCCGGCAAATGGAACGGCGCCTTGTCGTCGAACGCCGTCGCATGCCCGAACATCCCGTAAAACGTGGTCTTGTACGGCGCGATCGTACCGTTGTACGGGTAGCCTTTCACGACGCCATCGGTGATGCGCAGCGTGAACGTCGCGTCCGGCGGCAGCTTCGTGTTGTAGACGGCGAACAGCGCCTGGCCCACCTTGTCCGTGCTCGCCGAGATGATGTCGTCGAGCCGCGCCTGGGCCATCTGCGACTCATCGGCTACCGGAGCGATCCTGCGCGCCAGCACGATCATGGGATCCGTGGACGTATCCACCGCCGCCTTGCCGCCATCCAACAGCGCCTGCCGCGCGGTGAGCGACGCCAGCTTGGTGCCCGACAACAGCGACGCCGCCACGTCCTCTGGTGCGCGCACGCCTAACACAACGGTCCGGTAGGGGTCGTTAGGCGGCAGCGCCTGCTGCACGGCCTTGAGGAACGACGTCAGCTGCATCCGCTCCGCGGTCGAGTCGATGGGCTGGTCCGCCAGCACCGATTGGCGGATGCGCGCGAGGCCGTCCGCGCGGTACTGCGGCAGACGCTTCGCATCGGCCAACGCGCTCTCCGCCGGCAGGCGCACCAGCGCGCCGGCCCAATTCAACAACTGCGAGCCGAACGGCGGGTTGAAGCTGAAGCCGTAATAGTTGCTCTGCGCCGCCATGGCGCTCAGTTGCTTCTCGGCGTTCGCGATCTCGGTCCAGGCGCTGCCGTACTTCGGACGCAACGCAGGATCGGCGTCGACGCGCGCACGAAGATCGCGCTCGAACGACGCCTTCCGCACCATGATCGTCGAGTCGAGTAGCCCCGCCCGATAGCCGGTGATCGCCTTCTTTGAGTTCTCGATGTTGAAGATCAGATTCTCGAACTTGCGTTTGTTCTCGGCGCTCTGCGCGCTCAGCGTCTTGAGCGTCGCAATCGCGCGATCGAACGCGGCGAGCGTGAACGGATACTGCACGTCGCGCAGATACTCCATCTGCGCCAGCGTGAGCAGCCGGCCCGTCGAGCCCGGATTCCCCGTCACGAACACCAGGTCGCCCTCGCGCGCCCCCGCCTTGCTCCACTTGAGGTAGTCCGTGACGACCATCGGCGAGTCGTTCTGGTACACGCGCAGCAGCGCCATGTCGAGGTCGTATCGCGGATACGTGAAGTTGTCCGGATCGCCCCCGAAGAATGCCGCCTCCTCCTCGGGCACCATTACAAGCCTAACGTCGGTGTAACGCTGGTATCGGTACAGCGAATACATCCCACCCTGATACAGCGTGACCACCTCGCATCGCAGATGCGTCGACGCCTGGCATTCGTTCTGGACCTGGTTGATCGCCGAATCCCGCTGCTGCACCTGCGCGTCCGCGGTCTTGGCCGTTACGGCTTCCCGAATGTGCTGCGTTACATCCGAGATCGACTGCAGTTGGTCGACGTACAGCGTCGAGCATTTGCGCTCGTCGGTCACCGTCGCGGCAACGAACCCCGTCGTGTTGTAGTTCGTATCCGCGGGCGACGCCGATGCGACGCACGCGCGCGCGCAGTGATGATTCGTGAGCACCAATCCGCGCGCCGAGACGAACGACGCCGAGCATCCGGGCAGGCGCACCGACGCGAGGCGCACGTGGTTGAGCCACGTCGAATCCGGCGTGAATCCATACGTCTGCTTCCAGTACTCGAGCGGCGGTGCATCGAACGTCCACATCGTACCCGCTTCTTTGACGTATTTCGCCGGACCGAGTGGCACCGGCAATCGCGCGGGTTCTTTCGGCACACGTGTAGGCGGCCTGCGAGTCGTGACCTGCGCCGACAACGTCAGTGGAAGCCCAACGGAAAGAACTGCGATGGCCACAATGGCGCGACGGAGCGGACGGAGCAGGCGATCGATGTGCATAGGCCTCGTCGGTCGAAATGGGCGGAAATCGTCCAGAGCCAAATTCGGTCATCGAGCGACGGAGCGAAAGGTCTCCGTCATCGGCGTTCAACACGTAGGCGAAACTGGCACGGAGCTCGCACTAGGTTGACGCACTTACCCGTGCGGGTTACGATCCGCTCCGCCGCGGGTTGCTCGGGCGGGCGGGCGCTCGTCTGTTCGAGCACGCACGAATCTCTTACACCGCTTGCTCGCACGAGATGCCGCGTCGCTCACACTTTCATCTTGCTGTTATCGCGACGCTCGCAGCCGCGCTCGCGGTGCGCCCCGCGACGCTGCGCGCGCAAGAAGGTGTGCGCACCACGCCGCCCGTCGAAGAGCCGCAGTCCTTCACGGCGTTTCGCCTCTCAGCCCTCGCGCTTGGCGATTCGATCGTGGCGCTGGCGCGGGAACAGTTGGGCACACGGTACGTGTTCGGCGGCGCGTCGCCGCGGCGCGGCTTCGACTGCAGCGGATTGGTGAAGTACATCGCGAGCGTCCTCCACATCGACCTGCCCCGCACCGCGCGCTTGCAAGCGCGCGCCGGCGAGGCGATCGCGAAGGACACCGCGCAGCTGCTGCCCGGCGACCTCGTGACGTTCGGTCGTAGCTCGCGCATCACGCACATCGGGATCTACGTCGGCAATGGCCGCTTCATTCACGCGAGCACCAAGGCCGGCCGCGTGATCGAGACGGCGCTCATTCGCCGGTCGGCGCGCGGCATCAAACCGTGGCAGGGCGTCCGTCGAATTGCCCTAGCCGACGTCGACACGCTGCCGACAGACGACGGACCGTTGCGCTGACACCGCGATCAGGGCTGGCGCACCGTCGCTTCGACGACGAGTCGCGCGCCCGTTTTCGGAAAATCCAGCTTCGACAACGAGTCCGCCAACACCGCGGCGCGCGCGCGGGGATCGGCGCGCACCAGACCGGGCGCACGCTGGCGCGTCGAGATCAAGCGCACGCCGCTCACTGCGCCGTGGCGATCCATGGTCGCGCAGAGCAGCGCGCCGCGGTCGAGCGGATTGTCGAGCGCGAACGGTCCGTACGTGACCAGGTTGCCTAACGAATAAGCGATGAGTGCGCCGCGTCGCCATTCGATGGCGCGCACCACGTGCGGTCCGTGCCCAACGACGAGCGTCGCACCGGCGTCCACAGCGGCGTGCGCGAACGCCACCGGATTTCCGCGACGCTCGTCGAGATAGGTCTCCATCGTGTCGCGAGTGCGCTGGGCGTGCGCGCCCTCCGCGCCCAGGTGCATCGTCACAACCAACCGGGAATAGCGCGCCGCCGCGCGCGACACGTGGCGTCGAACCGCGGCGAGATTCCGTGCGTCGGGCTCGCCCGAGCTGCCGAAGCCGAGGAACGCAACCGTGTCGCCGCGTGACGTGACCACCGGTGTCGCCATGGTGTCGGCGCCCGTGACGTGCACGCCGGCTCGCTCGAGCGCATCGACCGTCCGCGAGAGACCGGTGACGCCGGCGTCGCGCGAATGATTGTTCGCGACGTTGACGATTACCTCTCCGCTGTCTCGCAAATGACGGAGCGCCGACGCTGCGGATGTAGGCATGCGGAGCGCGTAACAGCGTGACGTGGCACCGGTACACTTGGCGGTCGTGTCGGCGCCGGTCACGCTGTCGCCGATCGCGCCCTCGAGATTCACTATCACCAGGTCCGCGCCAGCACCATCGAGCATCGGGACCAATGGAGCCAGTAATCGAGCCGGCGCTGGCAGCGCCGTCGGGCGATGACGCATCCACTTTGCGGCACGATCTACCCAGGTCGTGTCGAGGTTGGTGCCGAGCGAGACGTCACCGCCCATGCACACGCGGACGCCGCTCGAGTCGCCGCGCGCCATTTGCTGCGCGCCGAGGGAAGTCACGTGCACGAGGCAGCAGACGAAGGTCGCCAGAGAGCACGCGAGCAGGCGCGGCAAACAGGTCGGCACGACCGCTCGACTGCCCGTCCGCTTTTGGGACGCGCATTCCCATTGGCGGGCACCCAGCCCGCTTGAATCGAGACGGCCTGCTGGACAAACCATTGCCTGATAAGCGATTGTCCAATATGTCACACGGGCACGCTCCTTCCCGTATGGGGAGTGAGCGAAGGCCGCAATTTTAGCGGCGCCTACGAACCATCCGAGTCATTGATCTGTGGACATTCCGCGCGAACCACCTAGCAAGAAGAAGCGCAACATCCTCATTGGCGCCGGCGTCCTCGCCGTCGTGGCCATCACCGCCGCGCTGAGTCGCCTGAGTCCGGCGGCGCCCCCTGTGGACCGGGCGACTCTCATGGTCGACACGGTGCGCCGGGGCGAGATGGTACGCCAAGTCCGTGGACCGGGCACGCTGGTACCAGACCAGATCTTGTGGATCTCTGCCCTCACGGGCGGCCGTATCGACCAGATCTATGTTCGGCCCCCTGCCAAGGTCACGGCGAACACGCTCATTCTCTCCTTGTCCAACCCGGACGTGACGCTCGAGCAACTCAATGCTGACCAGCAGCTAAGCGCTGCCGAGGCCGCCATGGCCAGCCTCAAGACGACACTGGAAACCCAGCGTCTCAACGAGGAAGGTGTGGTCGCGAATGCGGAGAACCTATATCGAACGGACAAGCGTGCGGCCGACGTCTCGGGCGCCCTGCTGGCCAAGGGACTGATCTCACCGCAGGACGCGGCCAACGCGAGGGACAAGGCGGCGGCATCAGAAACCGCATACAAGGTGGAAACCCAACGGCTCGATGTGATGTCCAAGACCGTTGATGAGCAGTTGAAGCTGCAGCAGCAGCAAATCGACCGGCTCAAGGCGATCTCGGCGTTCCAACGCAAGCGGGTGGAATCGATGCAGGTTCGGGCGGGCTCTGACGGAGTGCTCCAGGACATGGATCTGCAGCCTGGCCAATGGCTGCAGCCGGGCACACTGCTCGCCAAAGTGGCGCAGCCTGGCAAGCTCAAAGCCGAGCTTCGCATTCCGGAGAACCAGGCAGCCGATGTTCAGGACGGTCAGCCGTGTGCCGTGGACCTGCGAAACGGAATCGTCCAAGGACACGTAACGCGTATTGATGCTTCGGCGCAGTCCGGTACCGTCGGCGTCGATGTGGCGCTCGACGGTCCGCTGCCGCCGGGCGCGCGGCCGGACCTGAGCGTGGACGGGACGATCGAGGTGGAGCGCCTCAAAAACGTGCTGTACGTGGGGCGGCCCGCGTATGGACAGCCCGAGAGCACCGTCGGTCTCTTCAAGTTGACGCCGGACGGCAAGGAAGCCACGCGCGTGAACGTGAAGTTAGGCAGAGCGTCGGTTACGACCATCGAAGTAGTTCAGGGTCTCAATGTCGGCGACAAGGTGATCATCTCCGACATGTCGCAGTGGGATTCGCACGACCGGGTCAGTTTGCACTGATCGGGACCATCTGATTCGCCGAGCACAGGCTCAAGTCTCCAACCTCGACCCCCGCCTCCCATGGACTCCGTCTCGCCTACCCCCGTGCCCGCTTCCGCGGGCGGCTCCTTCACATCGGCTACGTCGGACGGCAAGGCGCTGATCCGTCTCGACGCGATCGCGAAGATCTTCTATACCGACGAGGTCGAGACGCACGCCCTGGCGGGCGTTCATCTGGAGGTGCCGCCGGGCGAGTATCTGGCGATCGCCGGGCCATCGGGCTGTGGCAAGACGACGCTGCTTTCGATTCTCGGGCTGCTCGACACACCGACACAGGGCGAATATCTGCTCGACGGACAGCCCGTCGCCGGTCTCACCGCGAGCCAGCGCGCGCGCGTTAGGAATCGGCAGATCGGCTTCATCTTCCAAGCGTTCAACCTGATCGGCGACCTCACCGTCTACGAGAACGTGGAGCTGCCGCTCACGTATCGCGGAATGGATTCCGCCGAGCGCCGCAAGCGCGTACTCGAGGCGCTGGAAAAAGTCGGGATGTCGCACCGCGTGAAGCACTACCCCTCGCAGCTCTCCGGTGGTCAGCAACAGCGCGTCGCGGTAGCGCGCGCGGTAGCGGGCGATCCGTTGATCCTTCTGGCCGACGAGCCTACGGGAAACTTGGACTCGACGAACGGTGAAGCCGTGATGGAGTTGCTGCGCGACCTGCACCGGCAGGGCGCCACGATCATCATGGTGACGCACGATCCGCGGTATGCGCGGCACGCCGACCGTTCGATTCACTTGTTCGACGGCCGTGTCGTGGAAGACGAGACGGGTCAGAAGGAGCAGGCGGACGAATCGCAGCTTCGCGAAGCTGGATTCTAAGAGCGGCCGAATCGGCGGCTGGCGCCGCCTGAGGGAAGCGGGGACGGGACGCGGTCCTCCCTCAGGGGACCGCGTCCCGTCCCCGCTTTGCTTAGGCGGCGCGAGCCGCCGCTTCCCGGAGCAGGTATGTTCGATCTCACGTTCGCCCTGCGCTCGCTCCGCCGGACCCCGGGATTCACCGCGGCCGCGGTCCTCTGCCTTGCGTTAGGCATTGGCGCCACCAGCACCGTCTTCGGCATCGTCGACGCGCTGTTCTTCCGGCCGCCGTCCGGCGTCGGCGAGCCCGGCGCCATTGTCCGGCCGTACATCGACGAGCGCTCCAAGTACGCCATGCTGAACAACACGCCGCACGTCTCGTATCCGGTGTACGAGGCGTGGCGCGATGGCGCGAAATCCCTGTCCGCCGTCGCCGCCTTCTCCCCGTTAGGCTTGAGCGCGGGACTCGGCAGCGCCGCCCGGCACGTGGGCGGCTTCCTCGTCTCCGGCAACTACTTCTCCGTGCTCCGTGTCCAGCCGGCGCTCGGCCGGTTCTTCGCGGGCGAAGACGATGCCGGGCCCGGCAGCCCGCCCACCGTGGTCTTGAGCCACACGTACTGGCAGCGCATGTACGGCGGCGACCGCGCCGTGCTGGGGAAGCAGATCGTGCTCGACGGACACGAATACAGCATCATCGGTGTCGCGCCCACCGATTTCCACGGCGTGGATGCCGACGACGCAGACGTGTGGATCACCGTGTCGCACGCGTCACTGGTCGGTTTCCCGGCCATGTATCTCACGTCGAACAACGCGTTTTGGCTGGAGACCGTCGGTCGACTGGCGCCCGGTGTCAGCCAGGAAGCCGCTCGCGCCGAGCTGGAATCGATTTACCGTCACCTCACCGCCAAGGAGTCGCGGCCGTCGCATCTGCGGCTCAACCTGGGGCCGATCCTCGCGGCGCGCGGACCGAGCACCTCCGACAGCGCCCGCATTGCACGCTGGCTCGCGCTCGCGGCGGCACTCGTGCTGGCCATCGCGTGTGCCAACACGGCCAATCTCCTACTCGCCCGCGCTACCGTTAGGCGAAAGGAGATCGCCGTGCGGCTGTCGCTCGGCGCGAGCCGTGCGCGGTTGACCCGACAACTGCTCGTCGAGAGCGTCGTCCTCGCGCTGTTGGGCGCCGGCGCGGGACTGGCGCTCGCCTTCTGGGGATCGGATCTCGTGCCCGCCGTCGGTCTGCCGCCGCTCAGCTTCTTCGCGCAGGGACGTGTGCTCGTGTTCACGTCCGCGGCGGCGATCGCGTGCGGACTGGTGTTCGGCCTCGCGCCGGCGTGGGCCGCCAGTCGCGCCGACATCTCGGGCGCGCTCAAAGAGGGCGCGCGCGAAGGAGTCGACCATCGCTCACGTCTCCGCGCTGCACTCATGATCGTGCAGATCGCGCTCGCAGTCGTCCTGCTCACGGGTGCCGGCATGTTCGTCCACAGTCTCCGTAACACCGAGTCCGTGAGCCTCGGCATGGATGCCCAGCATCTCCTGGCCGTGTCGGTCGACCTCTCGGTGATCGGGTACAAGGACAGCGCGAGCGCCCGCTTCGATGAGCTCGCGCGCCAACGGCTGGATGCGCTACCCGGAGTCCGCAGCGCATCACTGGCCGGAATGGTGCCCGTGACGGGTGGATACATGGTGAACGACTTCCGCGTACCGGACGCCGCGACACCGTCGCACTCGATGTCCGATGCGACCGACCTGATGAGCGCGATGACGGGACCCGATGCCGTGCTCAGTTGGAATGCCGGCGCGGACTATTTCGCCACGATCGGCACACCGCTCGTCGCAGGGCGCGACTTCACCGCCGCCGATGTCGAGTCCAACGCGCACGTCGTGATCGTCAACCAGGCGTTCGCCACCCGGATGTGGCCGGGCAAGACTGCGTTAGGCCACTGCGTCGACATGCAGGACGACAACAGCAAGTGGATCTGCTACAGCGTCGTCGGCGTCGCGGCGAACGCCAAATACTCGAACATTGTCGAGACGCAGCGCCAGTCGTTCTGGACGCCGGTCACGCCGAGCATGGGATCGATGAACATTCTCGTGCGCACATCCGGAGACGCCGCTGCCGCCGTCACGAACGTCCGTCGGGCCCTGTCCTCGCTCGCGCCCGGCCTGCCCTATATCGAGGTCAAGCCGTTCACCGAAGTCCTGCGCCCGCAGCTGCAGCCGCGGCTCCTCGGCGCCTCGATGTTCAGCGTGTTCGGGCTGCTCGCTCTCGTGCTGGCCGCGATCGGCCTCTACGGGCTCATGTCGTACCTGGTTGGCCAGCGCACGCGGGAGCTCGGCCTGCGCATGGCGCTCGGCGCCCAGCGGCGCGACGTGCTCGCGATGGTTTTGCGCCGCGCACTTGGCCTTACGTTAGGCGGACTCGCCATCGGCCTGGTGGGTGCGCTCGCATCGGCCCGTGTCATCACGCACCTGCTTTATCAGGTGAGCGCCGCCGATCCGACGAGCCTCGTGGGCGTGGTCGCGGTGCTCGTCGCCACCGCGCTCGTCGCGGCGTGGCTGCCCGCGTACCGTGCTTCGCGCGTGGACCCCATGGTGGCGTTGCGCTCCGAATGACAGGTTACCATTAAAGCATCCCTTTTGCGGAATCTCGGGATCCCATGGCCTCTCTCAAATCACTGTTCGGCGGCGCTCGACCGGCAGTCCCGGCTGCATCGGAGATGCAGCCAGACATGCCGGCCGTCGACCAGATGCTCATCTCCACGCGCAACATCGACAAGTCGTATCCCGTGGGGAACGGACAGGTGTTCGTGCTCCGACGCGTGAGCATCGATGTCAAGCCCGGCGAGTTCGTGTCCATCATGGGTCCCTCGGGCGCCGGCAAATCGACGCTGTTGAGCGTCGTCGGCATGCTCGACAGCGCGTGGACAGGCGAATTCTGGTTCGTCGGCCATCCGGTCCACACGTACACGATCAAAGAGCGCGTCGCGCTGAACAAACAGTACATCGGCTTCGTGTTCCAGCAGTACCATCTGATCGACGACCTCACCGTCGCCGAGAACCTCGACATTCCGCTCTCGTACCGGAACATCAAGAAGGGTGAGCGTGAGGCCATGGTCGCCGACACGCTCGACCGCTTCCAGATCGTCGGCAAGAAGGACCTCTATCCGCGCCAGCTCTCGGGCGGCCAGCAGCAGCTCGTCGCCGTCGCACGCGCCGTGATTGCCAGCCCGCGTCTCATTCTCGCGGACGAGCCCACGGGCAACCTGCACTCCAGCCAGGGCGCCGAGATCATGGAGCTGTTCACGCGCCTCAACCAGCAGGGCACCACGATCATCCAGGTGACGCACTCCGAGACGAACGCGGCGTACGGCAATCGCATCATCAATCTCAAGGACGGCTGGATCGTTTGACCGTCGCGCATTGCGTTAGGCACCCGTGAGCGCACCCACCGTACCGCAGATTCCGCTTCGCATCCTCATCGCCGACGACCAGCCGGACGTGCTCGAGGCGCTGCGGCTGATGCTCAAGGGCGAAGGATTCCAGATCGAGACCGCACGCTCCGTGGGCAGCGTGGCCGCGGCCGTCGAAGAACGCGACTTCGACGCCGTGCTCATGGACCTCAACTACACGCGCGACACGACGTCGGGGCGCGAAGGGCTCGATCTGCTGCCGCGCCTGCGCGAGCTCGACCGCACGCTGCCCATCATCGTCATGACCGCGTGGGGCAGCGTCGACGGCGCCGTCGAAGCGATGCGCCAGGGCGCCTGGGACTACATCGAGAAACCGTGGGACAACGCGCGCCTCATGGCCACGCTGCGCTCGCAGCTCGAGTTAGGCAGAGCCATCCGCCGCGCGCAGCGCCTCGAGGGCGAGAACGCCCTGCTCCGCAAGGACGGCGTGCCCAACCTCATCGCCGCGTCGCCGCGCATGCGTCCCGTGCTCCAGCTCATGGAGCGCATCGGGCCGTCCGATGCCAACGTGCTCGTCACCGGCGAGCACGGTACCGGCAAGGAAATGGTCGCGCGCTGGCTGCACGCCGTCTCGCAGCGCTCCGGCCACACGTTCGTCGCCGTCAACATGGGCGGCCTGTCCGAAGGCGTATTCGAGAGCGAGCTGTTCGGCCACGTGAAGGGCGCGTTCACCGACGCCAAGACCGACCGCGTTGGGCGCTTCGAGCTGGCGGACCGCGGCACGTTGTTCCTGGATGAGATCGCCAACATATCGTTAGGCTTGCAGGCCAAGCTCCTGCGCGTGTTGCAAACCGGCGAGGTGGAGCGGGTGGGCTCCTCGCGGGCGCACGCGGTGAACGCGCGCATCGTGTCGGCAACCAACGTCGACCTGCACGTCGAAGTCGGCGCCGGCCGCTTTCGCGAAGACCTGCTCTTCCGCCTCAACACGATCGAGATCCACCTGCCGCCGGTCCGCGAGCGACGCGAGGACATTCCTGCTCTCGCCATGCACTTCCTCAAGCGTCACGCCGACCGTTATCAGAAATCGCTCGGCGGCTTCGACGCCGCAGCGATGCAGGCGCTGCTCGACCATTCGTGGCCGGGGAACATTCGCGAGCTCGACCATGCCATCGAGCGCGCTGTTCTCCTCGCACAGGGCGACACCGTGCGGGCAGCCGACCTCGCGCTTCGGCCCGGCGCGCAGGGCGCGGCGTCACGATACGAGGAACTCACCCTCGAGGAAGCCGAGCGCGTTCTCATCCAGAAAGCGCTCACCCGCTACGATGGCAACGTGAGCCAAGCGGCCAAAGCACTGGGACTGAGCCGGAGCGCGCTCTACCGCCGGCTCTCCACGCATGGCCTCTGACCGTCCGCCACACTTCCCCAGCCTAACGAAACACTCGCGCCCGCCGCAGCCTTCGGCCTTCGAGCGGCGGATTCTTCTGCTGTCGTTGCTCGCCGGAACACCTGGCGGCATCGTCGCACTCGCGCTGCTCTGGACCGGCGACTACTCCGACCGCCTCCGCTGGACGCTCACGGTGCTCGTCGCCGGCGCATGGCTCGGCGTCACGCTCGCGCTGCGCGAGCGCGTGGTGCGCCCGTTGCAGACCATTTCGAACATGCTGGCCGCACTGCGTGAGGGCGACTTTTCGATTCGCGCACGTGGCGCGCGTGAGGACGATGCGCTCGGACTCGCGCTGCTCGAGGTCAACACCCTCGGCGAAACGCTGCGCTCGCAACGACTCGGCGCGCTGGAAGCGACGGCGCTGCTGCGGACGGTAATGGCAGAGATCGACGTCGCGGTCTTTGCCTTCGACGAACACCGCTCGCTGCGCCTCGTGAATGGCGGCGGCGAGCGCCTCCTCGATCAGCCCGCCGAGCGGCTGCTCGGCCGCACGTCGGCTGCGTTAGGACTGGCCGAATGCCTGCGCGGCGACGCCGAGCGTACAGTCGATCTCGATTTCCCCGGCGGCCGCGGCAAGTGGCAGCTCCGGCGCGGCAGTTTCCGGCAGAATGGGCTGCCGCATCAACTCGTGGTGCTCTCCGATCTCAGCCGTGTGCTGCGCGAAGAGGAACGCCAGGCGTGGCAACGGCTCATTCGCGTGCTCGGCCACGAGATCAACAATTCGCTCGCGCCGATCAAGTCGATCGCCGCGAGCCTGCGCGACCTGCTCGGACGTCCAACGCTGCCCGGCGACTGGCGCGAAGATGTTGGCGACGGCCTTGCCGTGATCGCGGGACGCAGCGAATCGCTGAGCCGATTCATGGCCGCCTACGCGCTGCTCGCGCGGCTGCCGAGTCCGCAGCCCAAGCCCATGGACGTTGAGCAATGGGTGCGGCGCGTTGCGCACTTGGAGACCCGGCTTCCGGTGCATGTCGCGCCCGGGCCACCGATGACCATCTCTGCCGACGGCGATCAACTCGACCAGTTGCTCATCAATCTCGTCCGCAATGCTGCCGATGCGTCGCTCGAGACGCACGGCGCGGTGGAGGTCGGGTGGACGCGGAACGGCGGCACGCTCGACGTCTGGGTGCGTGACAACGGCCTGGGTGTGTCGGACACGACGAACCTGTTCGTGCCGTTCTTCACGACCAAGCCTAACGGATCGGGCATCGGCCTCGCGCTCAGCCGCCAGATCGCCGAAGCGCACGGCGGCGTGGTCACGCTCGAGAATCGTCGTGACGCGCGGGGGAGCGAAGCGCGGCTCAGGCTGCCGCTGTGAACACGATCAGGAGCGTACTCCTCGATCCCGAAGCGCACCCGGTGATCGCGCACCGCGGTGCGTCTGCGTTCGCGCCCGAGAACACGTTGGTGGGATTCGAGCGCGCCGCGGCATTCGGCGCCGAGGCGTTCGAGCTCGACGTGCACGTCACAGCGGACGACCAGCCGGTGGTGATCCACGACCCGACACTCGACCGGACCACCGACCGTCGCGGCGCGGTGGCATCGATGACGTACGACGCGATCCGCGACGCGGACGCGGGCGCGCGATTCACCACCGATCGCGGCGCGACGTTTCCGTTCCAGGGCCGCGGCGTCCGCGTGCCGCTCCTCGCCGACGTGTTAGGCATGTTTCCCGACACCCCGATCATCGTCGAGGTGAAGACGGTAGCCTCGGCGCCGGCGGTCAAGCGGGTCGTGGCGGAGTCGGGCGCGGTTGGGCGATGCATTCTCGCTTCGTTCGACGAGCGCGCGCTCGCGCCGTTCGACGCACCGCCGTGGACCCGGAGTGCGTCACGGGCCGAGACGTTGTCGTTGTTGAGCCGGGCGCTCGTTGGGCGCGCGCCGCGTCCGCCACGCTATCGCGCGCTGACGATTCCGACGCGGTTCAACGGGATACCCATTCCGATGCGGATGTTGGCCGCCGCCGGGCAGCGCGTCGGGTGTCCGACGCACGTGTGGGTGATCGACAGTCCGGAGGTGGCGCGGACGTTGTGGCACGACGGCGTGGCCGGGGTGATCACGAATCGGCCGGGTGCGATGCTGGCCGCCCGCGAAGCGGGCGGCGCGGACTGACGCCCGAGGACCGCCGTGGCCTAACGGAAAAGGGCGACGGCTTCCGCCGTCGCCCTCTTCCGTTAGGCCACCCCGGGTTACCGGTGGTGGTGTCCCCCACCACCGCCGCCACCACCGCCACCACGCATCCCGCCGGACGACATGCGTGGCTGAGATGACCGCGGCGCTGACATCCGTGGTGCGGACATCCGTGGCGAGGACTCACGCGGCGCCGACATACGCGGTTCTGCCATCCGGGGCTCCGACATCCGAGGCTCCGACATCCGAGGCTCTGCCATCCGAGGTTCAGTCATCCTCGGCATCGCGCGCGTGCCCTCGAACCGCGGCGACTCTGGGCGAGGCGCTTGCATCCGCGGAGACTCCATGCGCGGCGACTCCACTCGAGGTGCCGGCACGCGTTCCGCCGGCTCAGCGCGCATGCCCGGCTGGAAGTTCGGCCGCTGCGGACTCACTTCGAACGGCCGCCCGCGCGGGGCGTTCACACGGGTACCCGGCGCATTCACGCGAGTCCCCGCGTTCACCCGCGTGGGCGGCTCAGCCACCCGCGCGCGAGACTGCGCGTTGCCGCGGTACACTTCCGGCGCACGCATCGTCGGCTCGATGCGCGGCCGGTTCGGAATCGCCCGCGTGCCGCTGAATGCCGCCCGGCGACCCGGGCCGAACACCGTCGGGCCGTCCATGCGCGATTCACCGTTAGGCAAGCGCACCGAAGTCGGGACGCGGCGTCCGCCAACGACGTCCGACGGACGCAACGCCGGTCCGCGCGTCAGCGTATGCACACCACCCACCGCCATGCCGCCGAAACGGACGCCCGGCCTGCCGGCGAACCCGCTGCTGGCGAACGCACTGCTGCCGAACCCGGTGCGCGGCCGATACTGCACGCCCAC
>Ga0070681_10003132_pt1 | contig 15366 bp, 14 predicted proteins | sample KBSC83BmetaG_FD_65650 | JGI IMG/M metagenome (GOLD analysis project Ga0070681, IMG submission 65650) | Corn rhizosphere microbial communities from Kellogg Biological Station, Michigan, USA - KBS C8-3B metaG | ecosystem: Host-associated > Plants > Roots > Rhizosphere | place: USA: Michigan...
GTCTTGCCGCAACTCAGCTGTGCGGCTAGCTTAACCCCCGACCGTGCACTTTCCTACCTGCCGCCAACTGCGTTCCGCCTGGAACGCGAGATTGATCTCCTAGATGCGCTGGCCCTTCAAGTCGGGATCCCTCTTTCCCGCGAACGCGATTGCCGTCGACCTCGGCACCGCGAACACCCTGATCTACGTCAAGGGCGAAGGAATCGTGCTCAATGAGCCGTCCGTCGTCGCCATCGATCGCGCCACCGGCAAGATCAAGGGTGTCGGCCTGGAAGCGAAGCGAATGCTTGGACGCACGCCGGAGGGAGTCCTCGCGGTCCGACCGATGAAGGACGGCGTCATCGCCGACTTCGACGTCACCGAAAAAATGCTTCGCTACTTCCTCACGCTCATCATCGACAATCACGTGTTCAAGGTGAAGCCGCGCGTGATCGTGTGCGTGCCATCTGGAATCACCGAAGTCGAGAAGCGTGCGGTGCGCGATTCCGCGCTCGGCGCCGGCGCGAAGGAAGTGTTCATGGTGGCGGAGCCGATGGCGGCAGCGATTGGCGTTGGACTTCCGGTCGAGACGCCCACGGGCAACATGGTGATCGACATCGGTGGTGGCACTACCGAGATCGCGGTCATCGCGCTTTCGGGAATCGTCAGCGACACGTCCATCCGCACCGGCGGCGACGAGCTCGATACTGCGATCGTGCAGTTCATGCGAAAGAACTACAACCTTCTCATCGGCGAGCCAACGGCCGAGCAGATCAAGATTCAGATCGGATCCGCAGCGCCGGTGGGCGAAGAGCGCGAGATGGAAGTGAAGGGGCGCGATCTCGTCTCGGGAATTCCAAAAACGGTTCGCGTGCACTCGAGCGAGATTCGCGAAGCGATTCAGGAACCAATCCAGCAGATCGTCGACGCGGTGCGGCGCGCGCTCGAGATCACTCCACCCGAGCTCGCGAGCGACATCGTCGATCGCGGAATCGTAATGACCGGTGGCGGCGCACTCATTCGCGGGCTCGACCTCCTGCTCAGCCAGGAAACGAATCTCCCGATCCACGTGGACGAAGATCCGCTCACCTGCGTCGTGCGCGGCACCGGACGCATACTGGACGACGAGGACAAGTACTGGTCCGTCCTGCAAACCTGAGCGCGCGTGCCCCCCGCCGCTCGTGCGTTCGGTCGCCGGGACACGGTCCTCTTCGTCTCGTGCCTCGTGCTCGCCTTCGCCGCCATCCAGCTCCCCGACCGGATTCGCGACCCGCTCGCCTCCACGCTTCGCCAGACGATCCTCGCGCCGCTGGTGGCGATCCAGAGCGACGCTGAGCAAAGCAGACGTTCGTGGCTGACGCGCGAAACGCGCGAAGCTCAGCGCGACAGCATTGCTCTGCGCGCGATGTCGCTCGACGCCGCACTCTCCGAGAACGATCGCCTGCGTAAGATCCTCGGGCTGGGGTCGTCGCTCAAATGGGGATTCGTGCCCGCTGAGGTGCTGCAGGGGCGCGGTGTGGGCGAGGAATACACCATCACGCTCTCCGCCGGCTCGCGCGCCGGCATTCGCCCGTTCAGCCCCGTTGTTGCGCCGGAGGGACTGGTAGGGATGGTGAAGAGCGTCGACCCGACGATGAGTATCGCGATCGCATGGGCTCATCCCGATTTCCGCGTGAGCGCGATGGCGGTCGACGACGCGGTTTTCGGGATCGTCGGCGCACACCTGGGCGGCGAGCCCGAGCGCTATCTGCTCGAGATGCGCGGCGTTCCGATGCGCAGCAATCTCAAACCGGGCACACTGATCGTCAGCTCCGGACTTGGCGGCACGTTCCCGCGCGGCATTCCCGTGGGTACGATCATCGCGGAGATGAAGACCTCCGAGCTCTGGGCGCGCACGTATCTCCTGCGCCCCGCGGTCGCACCGGCAGACGTGTCCGATGTGATGGTGTTGCTCCCCGCTCGCACCACGTCGGGGGTGCAGACGGTGTGGAAGATAGGACTCAAGGCGGATTCGGCGGTGAAGAGCATCGTTGCCGCTGGAGACTCGCTCGCGCGACTCACGCGGCACGACAGTACGGCGGCACCCGACAGCATCCCCAAACACGACAGCATCCCCAAACGCGATAGCATTCCCAAACGCGACAGCAGCGCGCGCGCACCCAGGGTGACGCCGTGAGGCCGACGGACTTCGTTCGCACGCTGCTCGCATTCATCATTCTCGTCGTACTGCACTACACGCTTCGCCCGCTCCTTGGCTGGCGCGCCGGGCCGGACTTTCTCGTGATCGCCACGCTATTAGTCGCCATCCGCGTGCGTCCGGGCGCCGCGGCGCTCATTGGACTCTGCGTCGGACTCGTCGCCGACTCGGTGGACATTCACGCCTTCGGCGCCGGCGCGCTCGCGATGACGGCGATCGCGTTCACCGCTTCGTGGCTCAAGGCCGTCTTCTTCGCCGATGATGTGTTGCTCAACGCCCTTTTCTTTTTCCTCGGCAAGTGGGCGTTCGACATCATCTACGTGCTCGCCGGTGCGCGAGCTGATGCCGGTCAAATGGCAGTGCAGCTCTTCGTCTGGTCGCCGCTCACCGCTGCGGTCACCGCGATCTTCGGTCTGGTGACGCTCCTCATCCTGCGTCCCATTCTTCGGGCGTCGCCCTCGTGAGCTTTCATCCCAACGAGATTGCGCGCCGAGCGCGCATCGCGTCGTGGGCGCTCGTGGGGATTTTTGTGCTGCTGATCTCGGCCTTCTTCAAAACGCAGGTCGTCAACTACGCGAAGTACTCGCAGCAGTCGGAAACCAACCGCCTGCGCGAGGTTCCGCTTCCCGCGCCGCGCGGAATCATCTACGACCGAAACAACCAGGTAATCGCGGAGAACGTTCCGGGATACACGGTCTCGATCCTCGCATCGAGCTCCGATTCGCTCCGCGCGGCGCTTACCCGGCTCTCGGCGATCATCCCGCTCCCCGCCGAGCAGATCGATCTCGCCGTGCGTCGCTACCTGCGCGCGCGAAACCGGCCCACTGCGATACTCTCCGACGCGTCATTCGATGTCGTGTCGGTGCTCGAGGAGCGCCGTATCGATTTCCCCGGACTGATCATTCAGTCCGCGCCCAAGCGCTACTATCCCGATGGCGCCGCGGTCGCGTCGTTCGTGGGCTACGTGGGTGAGGTGACCGAATCCGAGCTCACGATGCCCCGCTATCAGGGCTACAAAACGGGGCAGCAGGTTGGCAAGAACGGACTCGAGCGCGAGTACGAATCGCGGCTGCGAGGCCGCGAGGGCGTGCGCTTCGTGGAGGTCGACGCGCTGGGGCGCGTGGTGCGCGAGGCTGGCGCGCGCGACGAAGTTCCGGCGCAGGCCGCGGATCCGCTCTACACCAACATCGACCTGCCACTCCAGCGCTTCACGGCGCAGATATTCGGCGACTCGCTGCAGGGCGGCGCAATCGCGATCGATCCGAAAACCGGCGGAGTGCTCGCCCTGTATTCGGCGCCGAGCTACAACCCGAACAGCTTCATCGGCGGGATTCCACCGGAGCTGTGGAAGTCGCTGAACTCCGATCCGCGGCGGCCGCTCTTCAACAAGGTTACGCAGGGTCGCTATCCGCCCGGCTCTACGTGGAAGCTCGCGACCGCCGCGATCGCCCTCGAGCGCGGGCTCGTGACGCTCGACGATCACATGCCAACGCCATGCACTGGCGGCTACCAATTCGGGAATCGCTACTTCCGCTGCTGGGATCCCAAGGGACACGGCAGCCTGACGCTCGCGGGCGCCATCGAGAAGTCGTGCGACGTGTACTTCTATCAGCTGGGACTCAAGATCGGACTGTCCTCGCTGGTAGGAGGCGGAATCAAGCTCGGCGCGCGCGACAAAACCGGAATCGATCTACCCGACGAATCGCGCCCAACCTTTCCGTACGCCGATGCCGTGAACTACTACAATCGGAAGTACGGTCCGCGCGGCTGGAGCCAGGCCGTTTTGCTGAATCTCTCGATTGGCCAGGGCGAGAACAGCCAGACCGTGGTGAACATGGCGCGCTTCTACACGGCGCTCGCTACCGACGGTAGCGCGGCAAAACCCGAAATCGTGAAGGACAAGCCGCAACGCGCACAGATACTTCAGCTTGCACCGGACCAGCTCGCGGGACTTCGCGCGGCGCTCGCCGGCGTCATCACACACGGCACCGCGGGAAGCGCGGCGATCCAGGGCGTGGTGCTCGCGGGCAAGACCGGTACGGCGCAGAACGCGCAGGATCCGTTGCACCACCACGCGTGGTTCGTCGGCTTTGCGCCCGCGGGCGATCCGAAGATCGTGGTCGCAGTGATGCTCGAGTTCGGCGGGCACGGCACGCGAGCGGCGCGAATAGCTTCGAAGATCATCGAGTCGTACCTCAAGGTCGCGCCGACCACGTTTATTAATACGGAAGGCTGATGCGCCGCGTCGTTGTCGATTATCCGTTGGTCATTTGTGCGCTGCTGCTGTCCGTCTACGGAGTCGCAATGGTGTACTCCGCGGGGCAGACGGACGTGCCCACGGTCGCCACGCACGCGTGGACGGCGCAGATTCGCTGGGTCATCCTGTCAATCGGTCTCGCGTACGGAGTGAGCCGCGCATCCGTGCGCTTCTTCGAGTGGTCCGCGCTTCCCATCTATATCGTCACCTGTCTGCTCTTGCTCGGACTGCTCAAGTTCGGCGGCGGCGCCGGCGATGCGGCGAGCTCCAAGAGCTGGCTGGTCATCGCGGGGCACCGTCTGGGTCAGCCGGCCGAGCTCGCGAAGGTCGCGGTGATTCTCATGCTCGCGCGCGAGCTGGGCGCGCGACGCGAGGCGCCGCGGTCGCTGCTCGAGCTCTGGAAGCCGGCAGTCGTGGTAGGCATTCCGTGGATTCTGATCATGCTCCAGCCGGATCTCGGCAGCGGCATGGTGTTCATCGGCATCTTCTTCGCGATGCTCTTCTGGTCGGGTGTGCCGCTACCGCTCCTGATTCTCATCGCGTCGCCCGCGGTGAGCCTCGTGCTCGCCTTCAACACGAGCCTCTGGGGTGCGTGGTTCCTCGCACTGCTCGCTCTGGTGCTCTGGTATCGTCCGTACATGTGGGAGGGCGTGACGCTGATGCTGGCGAACGTCTTCATGGGTGTGCTCGCACCGATTCTGTGGGAGCGGCTTGCGCCGTATCAGCGACACCGATTGCAGGTCTTTCTGGATCCCTCGATCGATCCGCGGAATTCGGGGTGGCACGTCATCCAGTCGCAGGTCGCCATCGGATCTGGCGGCTGGATTGGCAAGGGCTTTTTGAACGGAACGCAAAAGCGACTCGCATTCCTTCCCGAGCAGCACACCGACTTCATCTTCGCCGTCGTCGGCGAAGAGCTCGGCCTGCTCGGCGTGACGATCGCGTTGTCGCTCTTTCTCTTCCTCGTGCTTCGCGCCGTTCGCACCGCGTCCAACGCCAACGATTCGTTCGGCAGCCTGGTCGCGTTCGGACTCGCGGCGAGCTGGCTCGTTCACGTCTCTGTGAACGTCGGGATGACGCTCAACCTCATGCCGATCACCGGCATTCCGCTGCCGTTTTTCAGCTACGGCGGGTCGTTCATGCTCGCGTGCTGGCTGTCGATCGGCATCATGATGCGCATCTCGAGCGAGGGACGAGGTGGGCGAGTAGGGGAATTGGCGATTTAGTTGGGGGCAAGGCGTTCAGGGAGAGGCAACTGCATCACCGCGGAGACGCAGAGTGGAATAAAGAGGCGCAGAGGAAGGCGAAAAGTGAAAGGCGCTCCGGGACATGGCTGTGCGCACCTTTTAAAGCATCCTCTGCGTCTCCGCATTCCTCTGCGTCTCTTGCGGTGATGCAGTTGCCTTTCCCCACACGCCCCCCAAAGCCCGGAGCTGCCGCCGGGCGCCCCTCTACGCTTGACCCTCACTGACCGATCGGCCAGATTTCGTGAATGGCTTGGTTTCGGAAAGAGCGGAAGCCCCGGCAGCCGCGACGCGAAAAACTGGACATACCGCCCGACGCCTGGGAAAAGTGCGAGGCGTGCGGCCACACCGATCTTCGAGAGAAGTTCGTTCGTAATCTCAACGTCTGCCCAAACTGCGACTTCCATCGTCGCATTCGTGCGGTGGACTACGTGAACCTGTTGCTCGACGACAACAGCTACGACGAGCTGGACGTCGACATCCGGTCAGTCGACCCGATCTCCTTTCCGGAGTACCCGGCGAGGCTCAAGAAGGCGCTGGCGAACGCAGGCGACTACGACGCGCTGATGTCCGTTTCCGGGAATCTTGGCGGAATGCCAATAAATCTCGGCGTGATGGACTTCGCGTTCATGGGCGGCTCGATGGGCTCCGTGGTGGGCGCGAAAATCGCTCGCCTTGGACAGCGCTCCCTCGAGCGGAAGTACCCACTGGTGCTCGTCTCCGCCTCGGGCGGCGCGCGCATGCAGGAGGGCGTGCTCTCACTCATGCAGATGGCCAAGACGTCGGCGCTTCTCGCTCAGCTGGCGGAGCGGCGCATTCCATACGTTTCGGTGCTGACGAATCCGACAATGGGCGGCGTGAGCGCGAGCTTCGCGATGCTTGGCGATGCGATCGTGGGCGAGCCCGGTGCTCTTATCGGCTTTGCGGGTCCGCGCGTGATCAAGCAGACCATCGGCCAGGATCTGCCCGACGGATTCCAGACCGCGGAGTTCGTGCTCGACCACGGAATGCTCGACGTCGTCTCGCATCGTCGCGATCTCAAGAGCACTATCGGAGGTTTGCTGCGTCACATGAGCGGGCAGCCGGCGGCGGCGAGCTGGGTGTCCTCCTGATCGTGACGAGGGCGCGGCGTACACGCCGGCCCATCGTGGTGAGTGTTGCGAGTGAGTGAAGAAGCGAGTACCTCGCGCTACGCCGCCGCCCTCGACTATCTCTTCGCCCGCGTCACGGGCGGATGGAAGATGGGACTCGAGCGCACGAGTGCCCTGCTGGCGCTTCTCGGCGATCCGCATCTTCGCTTGCGCAGCTTTCATGTTGCCGGAACCAACGGGAAGGGAAGCGTCGTCGCGACGCTCGACGCGCTGCTCCGCGCTCGCGGTCTTCGCGTGGGTCGCTACACCTCTCCACATCTCATCGACTTTCGCGAGCGCATCGCCGTCAACGGCGTGCCGATTCGCGAGGATGCCGTGGTGGAGTTCATCGAGCGGTGGACGGCGGACGTCGAGCGACTTGGCGCGACGTTCTTCGAGGCGACGACGGCGATGGCGTTCGATCACTTCGTGCGCGAGGCGGTGGACGTCGCGATCATCGAAGTGGGACTCGGCGGGCGGCTCGACAGCACCAACGTGATCACCCCCGTCGCTGCCGGCGTCTCGTCCATCGGAATCGACCACGTACAGTATCTCGGCGACACGCTCGAGCAGATCGCGCGGGAGAAGGCGGGGATCTTCAAGCCCGGCGTCCCCGCGATCATCGGCGAGTCGGATCCGGAGCTGAGACTTTTTCTCGCGGCGCTCGCTCGCGACGCGGGCGCCTCGCCGGTGCACGTGGTGGCCGACGAGTGGCCGGTGACGGACATCTCGGTCGCGCTGGATGGTACGCGCTTCACGCTCGATCGAGGCTATGGCGTGGAGCGCATCCACACGCCGCTCATCGGGCGGCACCAGGCGATGAACACCGTGACTGCTCTCGCCATGCTGCAGAGCGCGGGCGAACCGTACGAGGCGGCGGCGATAACGCCGGGCGCGGCGCTCGCTCACGTCGCGATCGCGGGACGATTCCAGAGCGTGGGCTCGGTGATCTTCGACGTCGCGCACAACCCGGCCGGATGCGCCGTGCTGTGCGAAACCCTCGCTTCGGTGCGTCCCGCACGTCCGCTCACCTGTCTCATGACCGCGCTTCGCGACAAGGATTGGCAGGCGATGATGACGACGCTCGCGCCGCTGGTCGATCGGTTCATTCTGGCGTCGCCGCCGAGTGTGCCGGCCGATCGCGCGTGGACGCTGACGGACGCGCTCGACTTCGCGCTTTCGCAGGGCTTGCGCGCAACCGCCGAACCAGATTTCGATCGCGCGCTCGCGAGTGCGCGCGATGGTGGCGGGACGACGCTCATCACCGGCTCGTTCCACACGGTGGGAGACGCCATGGCGCGCTTGCAGGTTTCTCCGCTGGTTGCGTAGATTTTCTTGATGTCCCCCGGCGCTTTACCAGGCTTCCGCGACTTCTATCCCTCTGAGCTCGCGGAGCGGTCGTTCATCTTCGGAGGATGGCGCGACGTGGCGCGCCGCTACGGCTTCGTGGAGTACGACGGCCCGCCGCTCGAACCGCTCGATCTGTACACGAAAAAGAGCGGTGCCGAGATCGTGGACCAGCTGTACAACTTCACGGACAAGGGCAAGCGCGACGTCGCGCTGCGTCCCGAGATGACGCCGACACTCGCGCGCATGGTCGCCGCGCGCGCGAACGCGATGCGGAAGCCGGTGCGCTGGTTCTCGATTCCGCAGCTCTTCCGTTACGAGCGGGCGCAGCGCGGGCGTTTGCGCGAGCACTTTCAGCTCAACATGGACATCATCGGCGAGGCCGATGTGAGCGCGGATGCTGAGCTGATCGCGTCCGCGATCGATGCGATGCGGGTGTTCGGGCTCACGAACGAGGACGTTGTGGCGCGCGTGTCGGACAGGCGGCTGCTCAACGCGCTACTCCTCGGCATCGGCATCGAAGAGCGGAAAATGGGCGCGGCATACGCGGCGCTCGACAAGCTCGACCGCGACCCGCGCGACGTCCTGGAGCAGCGGCTGGAGACGGCGGGCATAAGCAGTGAGGCGCGCGTGAGGCTGTTCGCTCTCGCGGGCGCCGCGGCTAACGAGGAGGAGTTCACGCGTCTGGTGCGCGACGCGGGCGCGACCGCCGAATACGACGAAGTACGCCGCTATCTTGCGCACACCGAGGCGCTCGGAGTGCGCGACTGGGTGCAGCTCGATCTTTCGATCGTGCGCGGGCTCGCGTACTACACGGGAATAGTGTTCGAGCTCTTCGACGCGAAGGGCGAGCTGCGCGCGATCTGCGGCGGTGGACGCTACGACACGCTACTGGAGTCGCTCGGCGGCGTGAGTCTCCCCGCGCTCGGGTTCGGGATGGGCGACGTGGTGCTCGGTGAGCTGCTGCGCGCACGCGGGAAGATGCCGGCGATCGCGCCGGCGCTGGACGTGTGGGTAGCGTACGGAGAGTCGGGCAGCGTGGAAAACGCGATGCGCGTTGCGGCAAAGCTCCGCGCGCGCGGGCGAAGCGTGGAGTACGCGCTCGGAAATCAGAAGCTCGCGCGCCAGCTCAAGGCCGCGCACGCGGCCGGCGCGCGCGAGACTGTGGTCGTCGCCACGCCGGAGCTCGCGGACGGCGAGGCGATGGTGCGAAGCATGGCGGATGGCGGAGAGGAGAAGGTGCAGCTGGATGCATGGATCGGGAACGCATGAGCGGGATCATTACACACGAGTTCGATGGCTGACGACAAGAAGCTGACCACGCGCAAACAGGACTTCAGCGCATGGTACAACGAAGTGGTGCTACGCGCGGAGCTCGCCGACTACTCGCCGGTGCGCGGCTGCATGGTCATTCGCCCCGACGGCTACGGCATCTGGGAGCGCATGCAGCGCGCGCTCGACGACATGTTCAAGGCCACGGGACACCGGAATGCGTACTTCCCCCTGTTCATCCCGCAGAGCTTTCTGGCGAAGGAGGCCGAGCACGTGGAGGGCTTCGCGCCGGAAACGGCGGTGGTGACGCACGGTGGAGGAAAGCTGCTCGAGGAGCCGCTCGTCGTTCGCCCGACGTCCGAAACGATCATCTATGCGATGTTCGCCAAGTGGGTGCAGAGCTACCGCGATCTGCCGCTGCTCATCAACCAGTGGGCGAACGTCGTGCGGTGGGAGATGCGCACGCGGCTCTTCCTGCGCACGCTCGAGTTCCTCTGGCAGGAGGGACATACGGCGCACGCCACGCACGACGAAGCCGAAGAGGAGGCGCGGCGCATGCTGGGCGTCTATCGCGACTTTATGGAAGGCCACATGGCGATGCCGGTAATCACGGGACAGAAGACGCAGTCGGAGCGCTTTGCCGGTGCGCTGCGTACGTTCTCGTGTGAAGCGATGATGCAGGACAACAAGGCACTGCAGGCCGGCACGTCGCACAACCTCGGGCAGAATTTCGCGAAGGCGTTCGAGCTCAAGTTCCAGACCGAGGCGGGCGACGAAGCATTCGCGTGGAATACGAGCTGGGGCGTGTCGACGCGACTCGTGGGCGGGCTCGTGATGACGCACGGCGACGACAAGGGATTGCGCGTGCCGCCGCTGTTGGCGCCGACGGAGATCGTGATAGTGCCCATCTGGCGAACGGATGACGACAAGGCGCGAGTGCTCGCGGCCGCGCACAAGCTCAAGGCATCGCTCGGCGACTGGGAACGCCGCGAGCCCAACCGGTTGCGCGTTCATCTGGATGCGCGCGACAACATGAAGCCCGGCGCGAAATATTATGAATGGGAGCTGCGCGGTGTGCCGCTCCGGCTGGAGCTCGGGCCGCGCGACATCGATGCGAATCAGGCCGTACTCGTGCGGCGCGACACCGGGGTCAAGAAGACGGTGTCGCTCGACACGCTGGGCGAGGAAGCGTCGGCACTGCTGGAGGAAATTCAGGACTCGATGCTCGCCGCCGCGCGCGACCGCCGCGAGGCGAACAGCATCCGCGGCGAGATCACGTACGACCGCTTCCGCGAAGTCATGGAAGGCGATGGTGCGTTCGTTTACGCGGGGTGGTGCGGAAGCGACGCGTGTGAGCGCGAGATCAAGGAGGAGACGAAGGCGACGATCCGTGTGCTGCCGGACGAAGAGTTCCGCTCCGCGAAACCGGCGACGAAATGTCTCAAGTGCGGCAAACCTTCCACGACCGAGGCCCTGTGGGCGAAAGCGTACTGATGGCTGCCGGATTCACTCGCACGGCCAGCGGTGAGCTGATGTGCGACGGCGTGTCGCTCGAGGCAATCGCGAGCGCCGTCGGCACTCCGGTGTACGTCTACAGCGCCCGCGCCATCCGCGAGCAGTACGACGCGCTGGATCACGCCCTGTCTCCAGTGCCGCACCGCCTGCACTACAGCATGAAGGCGAACTCGAACCTTGGCGTGCTTCGCGTGCTGCAGGAGCGCGGTGCGGGAGTAGACATCGTGTCGGGCGGTGAGTTGTTTCGCGCGCTGCACGCCGGCTTCAGCGCGGATGCGATCGTGTTCAGCGGAGTAGGGAAGTTGCCGGAGGAGATCAGACAGGCGCTGGCCGCCGGCATTCTGTTGTTCAACGTCGAGTCGATTTTCGAGCTCGAGCAGCTGAACGGGATCGCCGGCGACATGGGACTCCGCGCTCCGGTGGCGCTGCGTGTGAATCCCGAAGTGCACGTGAATACGCCGCACCACTACACGCGCACTGGCGAACGCGGCAACAAATTCGGAATTCCGTACGACGAGGCGATTGACGCCGCGCGCATCGCGCTCGCGATGCCGAACATCGCGCTGCTCGGGCTGGACATGCACATCGGCTCGCAGGTATTCGAGCTCGAGCCATATCTGGACGGCCTCGTGCGCCTCCTCGAGCTTCACGACCAGATGCGCGCGCTCGGCGCGAGCGACATTCGTTATCTCGACATCGGAGGTGGATTCGCCGTATCGTACGAGGACGAGCTGCCGATGGACCTCGAGGCGCTCGCTGGCGCTCTCCTTCCCAGGATCGCCAAGTCGGGACTCTTGCTCATAACGGAGCCCGGACGCTTCATCGTTGGCAATGCGGGAGTTCTTCTCGCTCGCGTCATTCATCGCAAGAAGGCGGGGGGCAAGGAATACATTATCACCGACGCCGGGATGAACGATCTCGTGCGCCCGTCGCACTACGATGCGTACCACGCCGTCGAGGCGGTGCAGGGGCGCGAGGAGCGATCGGTGGTGGATGTCGTGGGGCCCGTATGCGAGAGCGGCGACTTTTTCGCACTCGACCGCGAGGTGGAAAACGTCGAGGCGGGCGACCTCCTCGTCGTGCGCACCGCTGGCGCGTATGGGTACGTGATGTCGTTCAACTACAACTCGCGCCCGCGCGTGGCAGAGGTGCTGGTGGATGGCGACCGCTTCGCGGTTGTAACTCGACGCGAGCGATACGAGGATCTCGTTCGCCTCGAGCTCGATCACCTCGACTGGAGCACGAGCTGATGCGCGTCGGCGTACTGGCGGACTCGCACGACCGCGTGCCAGCGATCGCGGAGTTTGCGCGACTGTTCCGCGAAGCTGGTGTGGGGATGGTGCTCCACGCCGGAGATCACTGCTCGCCCTTCTCCCTGTCGCCGCTCCTCGCTGCGGATCTTCCCTTCGCGGGAGTTTTCGGACGGAACGACGGGGATCATCAGGGATTGCTCGCGGAGGCCTCCAAGGGAATGGGGACGGAGCTGTACGACTCGCCCCACTCGGTGGACGTGGCAGGAGTGCGACTCCTCGTTATCCACGATCTGAGCGATGTTGCGGAGCGATCGGTGGACGCGCACGCCGTCGTGATTCACGGCTGCTCGCACATCAGACAGTCTCGCACATCGGGGTCGACACTGCTGCTCAACCCAGGCGAGGCGTGCGGCTGGATGTTTGGAGTTCCGACGGCCGCGATCCTCGACCTGGAGACGCTTACCGTGGAGTTCCTGCTCCTTGACGAAGCCGAATGGAAGAAGTGATGGCGGGATGACGAGCCGCATCCTGATCCTCGATTTCGGATCGCAGTTCACGCAGCTCATCGCGCGCCGGGTGCGCGAGGCCGGCGTGTATTCGGAGATCCATCCGCCCACGAGGTCGACGGCGTGGGTGCGCGACTGGAATCCCACCGGTATCATCCTGAGCGGCGGCCCGAATTCGGTGTACGACGATGGCGCGCCGACGGTGCCGCGCGAGATCCTCGACATCGCCCCCACGCTCGGCGTCTGCTACGGGATGAATCTCATCGTGCATGTCCTGGGCGGGGAGATCGCACCGGCGCACCGTCGCGAATACGGTCGCGCCGATCTCATCGTGGACGAGAGCGACACGCTGTTCGACGGATTCGTGAAAGGCGAATCGACGCCGGTCTGGATGAGCCACGGCGATCAGGTACGGCGCGTGCCCGCGGGCTTCGATGTGCTTGCGCACAGCTCGAACTCGCATATCGGCGCATTTCGCGATCGCACGCGACCCATCTTCGGCGTGCAGTTCCACCCGGAGGTCGTGCACACGCCGCGGGGTGGGGAGCTCATCGAGAATTTCCTCTTCGGCGTCTGCAAGGCGACGCCGTCGTGGACCACGGGTGGGTTCATCGAAGAGGAGATCGCGAAGATCCGGAGCACCGTGGGCGACGCGCGCGTGATCTGTGGATTGTCTGGCGGAGTCGACTCGTCGGTGGCGGCGGCGCTCGTGCATCGCGCGATCGGCTCGCAGCTCACGTGCATCTTCGTGGATCACGGGCTGTTGCGGCTCCACGAGCGCGAACAGGTGGAGAAGACGTTCCGCGCGCATCTGGGGATCGAGCTGATCACGATAGATGCGTCGGAGCGATTTCTGGCGGCGCTCGCGGGGATCGACGACCCGGAGGAGAAACGCCGGCGAATCGGTCACACCTTCATCGACGTGTTCGAGGACGCGGCCGCGGCCGCGGGACACGACGCGAAGTTCCTGGTGCAGGGCACGCTGTACCCCGACGTGATCGAGTCTGCCGCGCCGCACGGCGGACCGTCGGTGACGATCAAGACGCATCACAATGTGGGCGGACTCAAGCCGGGGATGAAGTTCGCGCTCATCGAGCCGTTGCGCGAGCTGTTCAAGGATGAGGTGCGCCGCGTGGGGCGCGAGCTCGGACTTCCAGAGACGATCGTCGGCCGGCATCCATTTCCCGGGCCCGGACTCGCGATTCGCATCCTGAGCGACGTCACTCGCGAAAAGATCGATGTGCTGCAGCGCGCGGACGCGATTTATCTCGAGGGCATTCGCGAGGCAGGGCTGTACGACGACATCTGGCAGGCCTTCGCGGTTCTGCTGCCGGTACGGAGCGTTGGTGTGATGGGTGACTATCGCACGTACGAGAACGTCGTCGCGCTGCGCGCGGTAACGAGCCTCGACGGTATGACCGCGGACTGGTTTCCTTTTCCGCACGACGTGCTCGGCCGCATCTCGAGTCGCATCATCAACGAGGTACGCGGGGTGAATCGTGTGGTGTACGACGTGAGCTCGAAGCCGCCCGCGACGATCGAGTGGGAGTGAAGTAGGGCTGGGGCGCGACAGCTTCTCGTCGCTAACTCTCCGGCAGCAACGCGGGATTCCAGGCCACTTCCCACATGTGCCCGTCGGGATCCTGAAAGTAGCCCGCGTAGCCACCCCAAAAGGTTTTCTCCGCCGGCTTGATGATGGCCGCGCCCGCAGCTTTCGCCTGCTTCATCACGGCATCGACGTCCGCGGCGGATCGCACGTTGTGCCCAATACTGAATTCGGTCGGGCTCCGCTTCGACTCGGCGACGCCCGCGTCGATGGCGAGGTCGGCGCGCGCGAACACGGCAAGCTTCAACCCGCCCTCCAGATCGAAAAACGCGACCGCGCCGTGATCGAATTCCCGTCCAATGATGCCATCGGTTGGAAAACCCAGACCGTCCCGGTAGAAGCGGACGGAGCGTTCCAGGTCATCCACGCCGAGCGTGAGCACCGTGATGCGCGGTTTCATGATTTCTCCGATAGCGCGTGGTGATACTCTACAGTTATGCGAGTAGAAAACGTTCACGCGTACTTGGAAGTCGCCATGGCAATGGTCGCGACGCCGAGCAGGAGCGCGGACACGCGCTGAGCGACACCGATGCGCGCGTTTGCGGCTGCATCTTCGGCGTTCTTCCGCAGCCTGGCAAGCGAACCGCCCACCATGATCGCCTGCACGGCGAAGGCGATGAGCGCGCAGATGGCGCCGACGGCGAGGAACATTTCCTTTCTGCCGAACACGCCCGCATGCGCCGCGCCCCAGAGATACGCGCCTGCGAGGATAGTGACCGTGCCGGCGCCCATCTGCGCTCCGAAGAGGCGATCGCTGCCGCGCCCCGCGGAGCGTGCCAGTACGAAGGTGCTGCCCGCCCAGAAGACGGCGGGGAGAACGTGGATGGCGATGGCGATCATCAGGACTGTCTGCATCGTGGGGCTCCCGTATTAAGTTCTAATTGAGTATACAGTATGCTTATTCAATTAAAAAGGGGTGAAGATGCCGACACGATCGTACGTCAGCCCCGTGCGGAAAGCGGCGGCCGCCAGGAAACGCGATCGCGTGGTCGAGGCGGCGGTTCGGTTTCTTCGCGAGGAAGAGAGCATCTCTACCTTTTCTCTTGATGCGATCGCCAGG
>Ga0070681_10003135_pt1 | contig 15358 bp, 13 predicted proteins | sample KBSC83BmetaG_FD_65650 | JGI IMG/M metagenome (GOLD analysis project Ga0070681, IMG submission 65650) | Corn rhizosphere microbial communities from Kellogg Biological Station, Michigan, USA - KBS C8-3B metaG | ecosystem: Host-associated > Plants > Roots > Rhizosphere | place: USA: Michigan...
CCATGCTCATCGGCAGGAACGGGATGCCGCTCTTTTCGACCAGGGTGCGGATCGCATCGTCGGCCTGGGCATAGGCCGCGCCCTTGCCGAGGATGATCAGCGGCCGCTTGGCGCTCTTGAGCACGTCGAGCGCGCGCTTGATCGCGTCCGGCGCCGGAATTTGCGCCGGCGCGGCGTCGATCACCTTCACCAGGGAGGCCCTGCCCTTTGCGGCGTCCATCACCTGGCCGAATAGCTTGGCCGGCAGATCGAGATAGACGCCACCCGGACGCCCCGAAACGGCGGCGCGGATCGCGCGGGCGAGGCCGATGCCGATGTCCTGCGCGTGGAGCACACGGAACGCCGCCTTGCAGAGCGGCTTGGCGATGGCGAGTTGGTCCATCTCCTCGTAATCGCCCTGCTGCAGGTCGACGATTTCACGCTCGGACGAGCCCGACACCAGGATCATGGGGAAGCAGTTGGTCGTGGCGTGGGCCAGCGCGGTGAGGCCATTGAGGAAGCCCGGCGCGGAGACGGTCAGGCAGATGCCCGGCTTCTTGGTCAGGAAGCCCGCGATGGCGGCGGCATAGCCGGCGCTCTGCTCGTGGCGGAACGAGAGGACGCGAATGCCCGCTGCCTGCGCCATGCGGCCGAAGTCGGTGATCGGAATGCCCGGCACGCCGTAGATCGTGTCGAGGCCGTTCAGCTTCAGCGCATCGATGATGAGGTGAAAGCCGTCGGTCAGATCCTGCTCATCCGCGGGCGCGTTCTTTTCCTTCGCTGCGGTTTCGGTCATGCGTCCCTCCAGACTCTTACAAACTTGCGCGCGTGATCGCGCGCATCGGTGTGATTTCAACCTTGAAGCCGATGCCGGCCTTCATGACCGGATCGGCGTCGCTGCGGTGGCGCAATGAGCTTGCAAAAGTACGGCATCGGCAATCTCGTTTGCGTCTAGTCCAAATAATCGGCGTACTTCGCCACGTGATCGGCCAAGCCGAGCGCATGGTTGCGGACCAGCTCCTCGGCGCGCACGGTGTCGCGCGCTTCGAGCGCCTCGATGATGTTCATGTGATCGCGGATCGAGCGGTCGGCGCGATCCTTTTCCACGATGGTCTTGCGGCGGATCATCCGCATGTGAGTGAACAGGTTCTCGGCCAGCGAGATCAGCACGCTGTTGCCGCTCATGCGGATGATGGCCTGGTGAAACTCGATGTTCACCTCGGAATACTCGTCGAGATGCGCGTGCAGCGCGCCGTTCTCGAAGGTCGCGAACATGTTGCGCAGCGATGCGATCTCGCCGACGGCGGCATTGCCGGTGATGAGCCGCGCCGCCATGCTTTCCAGCGCGGCCCAGGCGGTGATCATCTCGATCACCTCGCGCTTGGTCTTGCGCACGACATAGACGCCGCGGCGCGGCACCGAACGCACGAAGCCCTCCCGCTCGAGCTGCGCCATCGCCTCGCGCACCGGGGTGCGGCTGATGCCGAAATCCTGCGCCAGCTGCCGCTCGTCGAGCCGGATGTCCTGCCGGCTGCGGTAGATGTCCATCGACACGATGACGTTCTTCAAGGCGGCATAGGCCTTGTTTTTGAAGCTGAAGGATGTGTCGATGGGCTCGATGGCAAGACGGGGGGTCACCGCAGCCCCTTGGGCCGGGTCCGACGCTCCCGCAGCGTGATGCATCGTTCGGTTTGCCATGACTGGAATACAATATTCCAGTTCCGAAAATCGTGCAATGGCCGCCCCCTCGCGAGCCGCATGGATCAGGTCACGGGCCGGGCGTGAAGTCGCGTCCAGCCATCCTGGATCAGCGGCCAGAACAGCGCGATCAGGCCCAGCGCCATGATCGAGCCGACCAGTCCGTTGGAGAAGAACACGCCGAGGCTGCCTTGCGATGCCAATAGCGATTGGCGGAACGACTCCTCGGCCTTGTCGCCGAGCACGATGGCCAGCACCATCGGCGCCAGGGGGTAATCCGTCTTCTTCAGCAGATAGCCCGCCACGCCGAACACCATCATCATCACCACATCGAAGGTGTTGTTGTGCACGGTGTAGGCGCCGATCGCGCACATCACCAGAATGACCGGCCCGATGATGCTGAAGGGAACGCGCAGGATCGCGGCAAACAGCGGCACGCAGGTCAGCACGATGATGAGACCGACGACGTTGCCGAGATACATGCTGGCGATCAGGCCCCAGACAAAGTCCTTCTGTTCGACGAACAGCAGCGGGCCGGGTTGCAGACCCCAGATCAGGAGACCGCCGAGCAACACCGCCGCGGTCGGCGAGCCCGGCACGCCGAGCGACAGCATCGGCAGCAGCGCCGAGGTGCCGGCGGCGTGCGCCGCGGTTTCCGGCGCCACCACGCCCTCGATGACGCCGGTGCCGAACTTGTCGCCGTTGCGGGCGACGCGCTTGGCGATGCCGTAGCTCATGAACGACGCCGGCGTCGCGCCGGCCGGGCTGATGCCCATCCAGCAGCCGATGATGCAGGAGCGCAAGGAGGTGGCCCAATAGCGCGGCAACTCCGCCCAGGTCTGCAGCACCACGCGCGGATTGATCTTGGCGGTGTTGCCGCGGAACTTGAGGCCCTCCTCCATCGTCAGAAGGATTTCGCCGATGCCGAACAGGCCGATGACGGCGATGAGGAAGTCGAAGCCGCTCAGCAACTCCGGCATGCCGAAGGTCAGCCGCAACTGCCCGGTCATTTGATCGAGCCCGACCGCGCCCAACGCGAAGCCGATCATCATCGACGCCACCGTCTTGAATGGCGGCTCCTTGCTCAGGCCGACGAAGCTGCAGAACGCCAGGAAATAGACCGAGAAGATTTCCGGCGGCCCGAACTCCAGCGCCAGGCTCGCCACCAGCGGCGCCAGCAGCGTGATCATGATGACCGCGAACAGCGCGCCGACGAAGGACGAGGTAAAGGCCGCGGTCAGCGCCTCGCCGGCCTTGCCCTGCTGCGCCATCGGATAGCCGTCGAATGTGGTCGCCACCGACCACGGTTCGCCCGGTATGTTGAACAGGACCGAGGTGATGGCGCCGCCGAACAGCGCACCCCAATAGATGCACGACAGCATGATGATCGCGGAGGTCGGCGACATGCTGAAGGTGAGCGGCAGCAGGATGGCGATGCCGTTGGCGCCGCCAAGCCCCGGCAGCACGCCGATGATGACGCCGAGCACGATGCCCAGCACCATCAGCAGGATGTTGTAGGGCTGCAGCACCACGGCGAAGCCGTGAAACAGATTGCCAATGTCTTCGATCATGGGCGCTTTCAATCTCCAACGGCGGCGGACGCGCGCCCTACAAGCCGAGCCAATCTTCCAGCGGTCCCTTGGGCAGCGGCACCAGGAACCAGCGCTCGAACAAAATGAAGATGATGATGGGAACACCGATGGCGATCGCCAGCACCATCGGCCAGCGGTAGCGCCCGAGCCATTTCATGAACGCGCCGATCAGAAGGCCCGACGACACGTACATTCCGAGATACGGCACGGAGAACACATAGATCGTGGCCGGGATGACGACGGAAACGACCTGCCGGAGTTGCGACCACTCCGCGAACAATTCGCGGCCGCTGAAATCCCGCACGGCGTTCACCAGATTGACCCCGCAGGAGATCAACACGATCAGGCAGACATAGAACGGGAAGAAGCCGGCGCGCGGTCCTTCCGCGGCCCAGCCGATGCCGGCCTTCAGGCTGCCGGCGATGCCGATCATGGCGATCACCGCGAGAAACGCGGCGACGCCGATTTCAACCGACCGGTGGGACGGACCTGTCCCACCGGAGCTTTGCGACGATTGGCTCATGCACGATGTTCCGGGTGCTGCGGGCGGCCGCCGGCGGGCGGCCAGCCCGGTTGCGGTCGATCATTTGGCCGCAAGGAAGCCTGCCGCCTTCATCAAATCCTCATGCCGCTTTTCCTCGTTGGTGACCCAGCCCAGAAACTCCTTCCCCGTCATGAAGGTCTGGTTGAATGCACCGTCGCTCATGAGCTTCTTCCACTCCGGCGTCTCGCGAACCTTCTTGAACAGGTCGACGTAGAAATTCACCTGATCGGGTGTCACGCTTGGCGCCATGAAGAAGCCACGCAGCATCAGATATTCGACATCGAGGCCCGCCGACTTGCAAGTCGGGACGCTGTCCCACGCAAGATCGCCCGCGATCTTGTCGTGATAGTCGAGCTTCTTGGAGTCGAACACGCACAGCGGCCTGATCTTGCCGGCGCGCCATTGCGCCACGCCCTCGATCGGATTGTTCACGGTGGAGTCGACGTGATTGCCGACGAGCTGCACGGCCACCTCGCCGCCGCCCTTGTAGGGGATGTACGTGAACTTGCCGCCGGTCTGCTTCTCGATGGCGACGGTGATGATCTGATCTTCCTGCTTGGAGCCGGTGCCGCCCATCTTGAGCGAGCCGTTGCCGGCCTTGACCGCATCGATGTAATCCTTGGCGGTCTTATACGGCTTGGCCGCATTGACCCAGAGGACGAACTCGTCGAGCGCGAGCATGGCGACGGGCGTCAGGTCTTTGTAGGAAAACGGAATGCCGGTCGCGAGTGGCGTGGTGAACAGATTCGACAGCGTGATCACCAGCTTGTGCGGATTGCCTTTGGAATTCTTGACGTCGAGAAAGCCTTCGCCGCCGGCGCCGCCGGATTTGTTGATGACCACCATCGACTGTTTCATGAGGCCGTGCTTGGAGATGATCCCCTGCACCGTCCGCGCCATTTGATCGGCGCCGCCACCCGGGCCCGCAGGTACGATGATCTCGACTGTGCGCGACGGCTCCCACGATGCTGCATGCACCGCGGCAAACGGCGCCCCGCATAGCATCAACGCAGCCGCAAGCACTCCTGTATTGCGTAGCTTCGCCATGACGTCTCCTCGCTGTTTTTTGATTGCCGGCCGTTGGCGGGCCGGTCTTCGTCGCGGCCGCGAATAAATTCCGCGGTCTCATGCAGCTCGGCGATTGTCGTTCGCCCTCCTTTTCTTTCCTTGCTCATTGTGCACACCGCGAACGCAATGGCACCCATGCATAGTCTCACAACACCCATGCACGATTGGCAATCATATCGGTCAAAGGGCGCGGCAAAAGCGACGATCCGATGACGCGCATGGGCGTTATGTCGCACCTCGCGTCATCGTCGATGCTTCGCGCTTTTCAGAACACCGGCGAACGTCCGAAACTCCACAGCCCGAATTGATTTTTCATCTCGCAGGCGCAGCGCGCCGAAACGCGAAGCAAATTGCTGCTTCGCGTGCGCGCATTCGGCAATGCAACAGAGAGGCTGCCGCTACGACGCCTGATGAACGGCGCTCCAAATGCGGCTCGGCGTGTATGGCATCTCGATCTTGCCGACGTTGAGCGGCTTGAGCGCATCGAGAACGGCATTGGCGAGCGCCGGAATCGATCCGGTCGTGCCGGCTTCACCCGCGCCCTTGGCGCCAAGCGGATTCGCCGGCGACGGCACACCGCGGTCCTTCAATACCACCGGCGGCAAAAGTTCTGCCCGCGGCATGAAGTAATCCATGAACGTCCCGGACAAAAGCTGGCCATTGGTCGGATCGTAAACAATCTGCTCGCCAACCACCTGGCCGATGCCCTGCATCAGCCCGCCCTGCAACTGGCCCTCGACCAAGACGTGGTTGTAAACCACGCCGCTGTCGTCGACCGCCACATAATTGACGATCTGCAGCGCGCCGGTATCCGGATCGATCTCCACTTCGGCGACATGGGCCCCGCTCGGGAAAGCCGTGGCGGTGTCGATGCCGACGCTGGTATCGAGCGGGTGCTCGATTCCGCCGAGGTTTTTCATAATGATCGACTGCATGTCGATCGAAAGGTCGGTGCCGGCAACACGGTACCGGCCGTTCTCGAACGTCAGATCGGCCGGTTCAACCTCCAGCTCCTTGGCCGCGAGATCTTTCGCCTTGCGCACGATCTCCTTGGCGCCGTTGCTGAGCGCGCTGCCGTGACTGATCAGCGAGCGCGAGCCGAAGCTGCCGGTGCCGGCGAGCTTGGGCATGGCGACATCGTTGTAGCGCAGGTCGATCTGATCGGCGGGAAGGCCGAGGATGTCCGCCACCAGCGCCGGAAATGCGGTCTCATGACCCTGCCCCGATGGCCCGGCCAAGGTGAACAATCCAAGCCGGCCGTCCGGCCCGATCTGGATTTTGATCTCCTCACGGCCGACACCGCCGGACGGTTCGAGGAACAGCGCGACGCCGATGCCGCGCAGCTTGCCGCGCTTCTTCGCCTCGCGCCGCCGCGCCGGAAAGCCCTTCCAATCGGATTCCTGCAGCACGCTATCCAGCAAGCCCGCCGGATCGCCGCTGTCGTAAGTCGAGCCGGTCAGCGTCTTGAACGGAAACTGGTTCTTCCGCAGCACGTTGCGGCGACGCAGCTTGACGGAATCGATGCCGAGCTTGTCGGCCGCCTCTTCCACCAGACGTTCCCACAGATACGCGACGTTGGGCCGCCCGGCGCCGCGATAGGCCGTGGTCGGCGTCGTGTTGGTGAAGACGAGCCGGTGGCGGCCATAAACGGCGGGGACATTGTAGAGGCTGACGGCGCTCGAGGTCGGCGCCGCGACGGTGTTGATGAGCGGACCCGCGTTCGAGCAATAGGCGCCGAGATTGACCAGCCAGTGCACTCGCAGGGCGAGGAAGCGGCCGTCCTTGTCGAGCGCCAGTTCGCCCGACATATCCGCCGCGCGTCCGTGATGATCGCCGGAGATTGTTTCCGAGCGCGTGCCGGTCCATTTCACCGGACGGCCGACGCGCTTGGCGGCCAGCATCAGCGCAATGAACTCGGGATAGACCTCGTTGCGAACGCCGAAGCCGCCGCCGACATCCTTGGAGTGGATGCGAAAATGGCCGCGGTCGAGTCCGGTGACATGCGCCAGCGCGGATTTGTAGTCGGACACGCCCTGGCTCGGCGCGCAAATTTCAAAAGCATCCTCGGCTGCATCGTAGCGGGCGATGCAGGACTTCGGCTCCATCGGATTGCCGGCGATGCGCTGCGCCCGCAGGTCGACGCGCACCACGACCGCCGCGTCGGCGAACGCACGCTCGGTCGCGGCCTCGTTGCCGTATTCGTAATCGAACACCAGATTGTCGGGCAGTTCGTCGTGCAGACGGACCGCGCCATCGGTCAACGCGTCCTCGGCCTCGACGATCACCGGCAGGTCTTCGTATTCGATGGCGACCAGTTCGGCGGCGTCTTGAGCGATATGATGCGACTCCGCGACGATCAGCACCACCGGCTCGCCGACGAAGCGAACCCGGCCGTGCGCCAGCGCCGGCCGGAACGGATCGCGCACCGTGCTGCCGCCGACGCCTTTGAAGAACGCCATCGCCGCCGGGCTTTTCCAGCCGGAGGCGACCACGTCCTCACCGGTGATGACATCGATCACGCCGGCCAGCGCCTTCGCCTCCGCCGTGTCGATCCGCACGATCTTGGCATGGGCCCGGTCGGCCCGCAGGAAGTGCGCGGCGGCCTGGCCTTCCATGTTGTAATCGTCGGTGTAACAACCCTGTCCGGTCAGCAGCCGGATGTCTTCGCGGCGGCCTTTGTACGGATGCTCTGACAATTGCGCGGACCCCTTACCACTGCCACGCGTCCCCCGACGCCGGCAAAAACCCGGACCACATGCCGGGGGTTGGAGCGGGCGAAGGGAATCGAACCCTCGTATGAAGCTTGGGAAGCTTCCGTTCTACCATTGAACTACGCCCGCGCGCGGCCAGAATAGCCCAAGCGTGGGCTGCTGTGCAAAGGCCGCGTCTGCGGCAGCGTTAACCGCGCGATCGCAGGCGTTCCTGTGGCGACGCCCCCATTTTCGACACCGCGCTTTACACGCGGAAGTGTTTCGAGAGCTTCAACCCCTGCGCCTGGTAGTTGGAGCCGATGCCGGTGCCGTAGAGAGTCTTCGGGTGCCCCAGCATCCGCTCATAGACCAGGCTGCCGACAATCTGGCCGTGCTCGAGAATAAACGGCACCTCACGCGAGCGCACTTCCAGCACCGCGCGCGCGCCGCGTCCGCCCGCGCCGGCATATCCAAAGCCCGGATCGAAGAAGCCGGCGTAGTGCACGCGGAATTCGCCGACCAGCGGATCGAACGGCACCATCTCGGCGGCATAGTCGGGCGGCACCTGCACCGCCTCCTTGGAGGCGAGGATGTAGAACTCGTCCGGATCGAGGATGAGGCTGCGGTCCGGCCGCGCCGCCATCGGCTCCCAGAATTCGGCGAGATCGTAACCGTCGCGGCGCTCCACATCGATCAGCCCGGTGTGGCGCTTGGCGCGATAGCCAACCAATCCGTTCGGCCCCAGGCCCGACAGGTCGACGCCGACCGCGATCCCCTCGCCCACATCGGCGTCCACATCGTCGGTCAAACGCTCGCGCGCGTGCAGCGCCCGCAGGCTCTCGACATCGAGTTGCGCGTGGCCGCGGCGAAAACGGATCTGCGACAGCCGCGTGCCCTCGCGCACCAGGATCGGAAACGTCTTCGGGCTGATCTCGGCGTAGAGCGGGCCGTGATAACCGGCGCGGATGCGGTCGAAGCCGCGGGTTTCGTCGGCGATCACGCGCGTGAACACGTCGAGGCGGCCGGTCGAACTTTTCGGATTGGCCGCCGCCGACACATCGTCCGGCAGCGCCAGGCTTTCCAGCAGCGGCACGATATAGACGCAGCCGGTCTCCAGCACCGCGCCGCCGGTCAGCACGATCTCGTGCAGCGTCAACTCTGCGACACGCTGGGCCACGGTGGTGTGCGGCCCCGGCAGAAAGCTTGCGCGCACGCGATACGCCACCGCGCCAAGCCGCAGATCGAGGCTCGCGGGTTGAATCTGATCGTCGGCGAAAGGACGCGCGGGGCGGATGCCGCCGCTCGCCGCAAGTTCAGCGATCATGTAGTCGGGCAGGATGCCCTTGGTCGCCATCGCCGCGTCCCCGATCAAGCGGTTTTCAGTCCGACGATTGCTCTACCTGACGGGTGCCTTGACGGAAAGACGGTCCAATCGTATGACCACATCTATCTCGTGGTGATTTAGGCCGGCCGGCTTGCAGCCACGTAAAACAAGTCGCTAAAAGGCCGGGGACGCTTGAGCCCGGCCCGATCTATCGGCCGGGTTTTTTGTTGTCCAAGGAGCCGATCATGTCTGCGTCTGCCTCGTCCACCCCCAAACCCAAGTACCGCCCCGAAACCCGCCTGGTGCAATCCGGCATCCTGCGCTCGCAATTCGGCGAGACCTCGGAGGCGCTGTTTCTCACCCAGGGCTACGTCTACGACAATTCGGCCCAGGCCGAAGCCCGCTTCAAGGGCGAAGACCCCGGCTACCAATATTCACGCTTCGCCAATCCGACCGTGTCGATGTTCGAACAGCGGATGGCCGAGTTAGAGGGTGCCGAAGCCGCACGCGCCACCGCGACCGGCATGGCGGCGGTGACGCTTGCCCTGATGGGTCAGGTCCGGGCCGGCGATCATGTCGTCGCCTCCAACGCGGTGTTCGGCTCGTGCCTTTATGTGGTCGAGGAATATCTGCCGCGCTTCGGCGTCACCTCCACCATCGTCGACGGCTTCGACCTCGACGCCTGGCGCGCCGCGATGCGGCCGAACACCAAGACCTGCTTTTTGGAATCGCCGACCAACCCAACGCTCGAGGTGCTCGACATCGCCGAGATCGCCAAGATCGCCCATGCGGCCGGCGCCACGCTCGTCGTCGACAACGTGTTCTCCACGCCGCTGTGGCAGAGCCCGCTCGAACTCGGCGCCGACTGCGTGGTCTATTCGACCACCAAGCACATCGACGGCCAGGGCCGCTGCCTCGGCGGCGTTGTCCTCGGCTCGCAGAAGTTCATCACCGACAACATCCAGACCTTCATCCGGCAGACCGGTCCCTCGATGTCGCCGTTCAACGCCTGGGTCATGCTCAAGGGACTCGAGACGCTGGCGGTGCGGGTGCGCGCGCAGACCGACACCGCCGCGGCGGTCGCGGTCGCGCTCGCCGAACATCCCAAGGTGTCGCGGCTGATCTATCCCGGACGGCCCGACCATCCGCAGGCTGACGTTGTCGCCAAGCAGATGCGCGGCGGCTCGACGCTGGTGGCGTTCGAGGTGGTCGGCGGCAAGAAGGGCGCCTTCGCGTTCCAGGACGCCCTCAAGATCGTGCGCATCTCCAACAACCTCGGCGACGCCAAGAGCCTCATCACCCATCCGGCGACGACGACGCACCAACGGCTCAAGCCGGAGCAGCGGGCTGTGCTTGGCATCAGCGACGGCATGGTGCGGCTGTCGTGCGGCCTCGAACATCCCGACGACCTGATCGACGATCTGCTGAATGCGCTGAAGGCGGTTTAAGCCGCTCGCAAAAAATATCCGCGGTCATTCCGGGGCACGCGCATCTGCGCGTTCACGCGCGTCTTCGACGCGCTATGGCGCGTGAACCCGGAATCTAGAAACGCAGCCCGAGGATACCTCGGGATTCCGGGCCCGCCTGGAACGACAACGGCGCGTTTTCCAGCCTGCTACCGCGGCTGCCGTGCGGTCGCCGTCACCGTGGCGCGGCTGGCGGCTTCGTGGATGGCGGTGGCCAGAAGCTTGGCGATGCAGCCGTAGCTCCAGTCGTTCATGTGCAATTCGTCCGGCGACACGAATGCGCCGAACGGAAGCCCTTCGGTCAGCCGCCAGTAGCGCATCACGGCGTAACGCTGGAACAGATCGACGTGGGTTTCCCGCGCCGCCGCGTCGATGAGATCGACCATGCCTTCGGCTTCGCGCTTGGAAATCACCTTGGGCGCGTATTGCGGGTTCATCAGAATGACGTCGGCGCCCGAGGCGCGCAGCCGGCGCAGACCCTCGCTCAAGCGAAGCTTGGCGTCGCTGAGCGGCATGTCGCGCAGCACCGAGTTGCTGCCGACCTGCCAGAGCACGAGGTCGGGCTTGTCGGCGAACACGTCGCGATCGAAGCGCGCCAGCATTTCGTTGGCGGTTTCGCCGTTGACGCCGCGATTGATGACGGTGATGTCGGTGCGCGGAAACAGCGCCTTCAACTCGACGGCAAGCCGGCTCGGATAACTCATCGCCGGCGAGCTTGCGCCCGCGCCCGCTGTTGACGACGAACCCACCGCGACGATCGTGACAGGCTGACCGCCGGCGACGCGGTGGGCCATGCGCGTCAAAGGATGGTCGAGACGCGCCAGATCACCGGGAGCGGAGCATTCCGGTTTTGGCGCCGCGCTTTGCGCCGACGCGGGCCCAAGCAGTCCCACCGCCGCGACAGCGGCGACCGCCAGTGCTGCGGTCCATCGAAAAAAACAGGATGCTGCCTTCATTTCGGGGCAGCCTCGTCGCGCGCTTCCAAGTGCGCCGCATCGATGATCAGCGCCGCCAATTCACGACCGATACAATCATGCACGCCCTTGGCCACTTTCATATCCTTCGTCTTCGCGTAAAGATCGAACTGCCCAGCCTCGTACCAGTACCGCATGATCGCCAGCCGGTCGAACACCGGCACCTCGCGCTCGCGTGCCACCCAGCGGATCCCGTCGGCATACGCACCGATCGCGACCACCGATTCCGTACGCGGGCTGTACTGCATGTTCATCAGAACGACGTCCGCGCCGCCAGCCTGCAATCGTTCGACGCCGTCTGCCACGGCTGCGCGGAACTCTTCAGGGTCGGTTCCATGCACAGCATCATAAGTTCCCGTTTGCCATATCATCAAAACGGGTTTGGGGTCGAGCAGCAGGTTGTCGATATTTCCCGCCATTTCGTCAGCCGACTGGCGCGGTTTTGTCACCGCCGTGACGGTCACTTTCACGTCCGGCAGGCGGTGGCTGAGAGCGGCTTCGAGCCGCGCCGGATAGGCAAAGGCGGCGCCGTCGGGTCCCGGAAGAGTCGACGAAGTTCCACCCAGCACCACAATCTTGAGCGTCTTGTCTTTGGCCACGGCCGCGTTGACGCGTTGCAGCAAACTGTCGCCGAACAGCAAATAGCCCGGAACTGCGCAGGAATCCGCAACCTGGGCTCGCGCGCCCGCCGTGCACAAAACGAGCGCGGCCACTGCGACCGCGCGCCCTACGGCGGTCCACATGCTCATGCTTCGCCCCCCGCAAGATCGGCATCCGGCGGTTTCTTCGACGATCCCGACCCTCGCCCTTCCACGCGCTTGTACCACGAGATGAGATGCGCGACGCCAATCATAATGACGATTCCAGCCAGGCTGAGCAGCACCTGGATATGCAACCCTCCGTAGTATTCGACCATCACGAAGTGCGCGGCGAATGCGAGGAACACGCCGAGGCAGAAGATTTCCAGCGAGTGCTGGCCGCAGATGATGGCCGGCTGCAGCCACTTCAATTGCAGCGCCGGCCAGTCGCGCGGAACGAAGCGCACCGTCAGCGCGGCAAGCGCAAGGAAGTGCACGAACCGCAGAACGTCGAGGTTGGTCTTGTCGATCGGATACATCCACTCGCTGAGCCAGTGCGGCACGAACACCGCCAGCCGCGGGAAGTGCCATGTCAGCGTGACGGCGAAGCCGAACGCGAGGTAGCCGATGGCAAGCCACATCGTCACCGGCGAACGCAGCGCTGCCGCAAGCCGGCCCGCGCCGCCGAGCGCGCACCACGCGCCGAACACGAACAGCAGTTGCCAGGCAAACGGATTGAAATACCAATGCCCGCTTGGATACGACGGGATGTTCCAGCCGAACTCCCACGTCATCACATAGAGCGCCACCGAGGCAGCGAGCGCGATCGAGGCGTTGCGGATCAGCAGCCACAGCACGAGCGGAAACAGCAGCAGCAGCACGATATAGAGCGGCAGCACGTCCATGTTGACGGGCTTGAACTTCAACAGCAGCGCCTGAATGATGGTGATCTCGGGCTGCTTGAGGAAATCGAGCGCGTTCATCTCCTCGACGTAGAGCGGGTTCTCGAAGCTCGACGCGACGTAGGAAATCTCAGCGATATAGATCGCAAACAGGAAGATGTGCGCGACATAGATCTGCCACGCCCGCTTGAGGATGCGCGCGCCGGCAACGACAAAGCCGCGCGAGATCATGGCGCGGCCGTAGACGAACGCCGCCGTGTAGCCCGAGATGAAAATAAAGATTTCGGTCGCGTCGCTGAACCCGTAATTGCGGATCGTGAACCAGGCCACGATGTTGTTGGGCACGTGGTCGAGGAAGATCAGCCACAGCGCCAGCCCGCGAAACAGGTCGAGACGCAAATCGCGTCCGGCCGGAGCGGCGCCAGCGGACGATGCGGTGGCGGGAGCCGGGGCCGGCCTTTCGGCGGCGGAATCTTGCCCAGTCGTCCCTTGCACGGCCGCGCCGGAGGCCGTCGGAGCTTGGACGAAAGAATCCATGAGCGGCGCGCCTGCGGGAACGTGGTGTTGCTGTTGAATGCCAGTGCGTGTGGTATTCTGCGACAGCATCTTACTGGAATTGTGGCCGGTCCAGGAGGTTTTCCAGCGTTGAATTGCCGCCGCACCACAGGTTAGACCGGCCGGATCGCCGGCGAAGAATCGAAAGTTTCCAACCGATGTACCGCGCCACCACCCGGGGCATAGAGGTTCAGGTGACCCCCCGCTTCCTGTCCGAGCGCTCCTCGCCGGATAACAGCTACTATTTCTGGGCCTATACGATCGAGATCACCAATCGCGGCACCGCCACGGTCCAGCTCAAGACCCGCCATTGGAAAATCACTGACGCCCACGGCAAGCTGCAGGAGGTCCGTGGCGCGGGCGTGATCGGCGAAACCCCCACGCTCAAGCCCGGCGAATCGTTCGAATACACCAGCGGTGTGCCGCTGCCGACGCCGTCCGGCTTCATGGCCGGAACCTACGGCATGGAATCGGCGGCAGGCGAAGACTTCGACGTTGAAATCCCGGCGTTCTCGCTCGACAGCGGCAACGGCCGGCGCACGCTCAATTGAGCCTCACGCCGCGCGCACGCCGAGCCTGGCCAGCCGCGGCAGCACCTCGTCGCGGAACAACGGCAGTTCGTCGAGATAATTGACCATCGAGAACGCAATGCCGCGCACGCCGCCGCGGCTGACGTTGGCAAGCTCGTCGGCGACGCGGTCCGGCGAGCCGACGAACGGATAGCCGCCGATCGCACGCGAGGCGAAATATTCGCGCTTCTTCTTGTACTCGTCGGCGCCGACCGTCTGCGGCGTGATGTTCTTGATCGCCAGCATGCCGTCGACCGCGCCCCAATCGGCGTTGTCGATGATGGCGTGGCGATAATACTCCTCCGCCTCCTTCTGCGTCGGGCGGCAGGTCACCTGACCGACGGTGAAGACTTCGATCTCGCGGCCAAGCACGGCCGCCTCGCGTTTAACGCCCGCGACCATGGCCGCCGTTGCCTCCACGCCCTGCCGGGACGAGGCCGTCGCCGTGAAATAAGCGTCGCAGTTCCGCATCGCGAAGGCCTGGCCGGTGCCCGACGAGCCGGCGTTCATGATCAGCGGCCGCGAGCCGCCGTAAGGCTTCGGTTTGGCGCGGACCCTCTTCAACTTGATGTGGACGCCGTCGAAGTCGAAATCGTCCTGCGGACCCCACGCCTGCTTGATCGCGTCGATCCACTCCTGGGCATAGTCGTAACGGGCCTCGTGCTCGCGTTGCTGCACGCCGAACATCTCGAATTCGCCCTCATTCCAGCCGGCGACGATATTGAGGCCGAAACGGCCACGGCCGACGTGGTCGGCGGTCACGCATTGCTTGGCAGCGATGATCGGATGGAACAGCGGCGCGTGCACGGTGCCGAACACCGTGATGCGCCGGGTCGCGGCCAAAAGGCCGGTGGCCCAAGTTACGGTCTCGAGTGTCTCGCCGTGCATGTCGGTGTCGCCGCCGTAGCCCTTCCAGCGGCCGATCGGCAACATGAAGTCGATCCCGGCGTCGTCGGCCATGCGCGCCAGCGCCAGACAATCCGTCCAGCTTGCCGACCAGCGCTCCGGCACCCGCGTGGCGGCGCGGCCCGACGAGCAATTCACGCCGAACAGACCGATCTTCAGCGCGTTGCCATTGTGCATCGCGAGGCGGTCGCGCATCGATGACGAGGGGCGGTCGAGCACGGTATCGCTCCGTCGCTGGCGTGGTCGCGGATTTAACGCCGGCAATCTAGCAGGATGTGGAGGTCCGTTCACCGCCATGTGCGGCACGACGACGCCGCAATGCGGACAAGTCCTCGCGTGACTTGCCGCCTTGCGCCGGATCGCACTATGCTCGACCGGCATGGCCGACGCGACCACCGACACCGGTGCCTTCGCCGCCCTATCGTCCGCTCCACAGCGTGACGCGCGATGGCGCGTGGTTGCGCGCAATGTCTTTCCCTTCGTCGTGGTGTTCGGACTGTGGGAGATCGTGGC
>Ga0070681_10003136_pt1 | contig 15358 bp, 19 predicted proteins | sample KBSC83BmetaG_FD_65650 | JGI IMG/M metagenome (GOLD analysis project Ga0070681, IMG submission 65650) | Corn rhizosphere microbial communities from Kellogg Biological Station, Michigan, USA - KBS C8-3B metaG | ecosystem: Host-associated > Plants > Roots > Rhizosphere | place: USA: Michigan...
AGGGCAAAGCCGATTATCATCAGGACGCTGGTGATGATAAGTACACTGACCAGAATCATACCGCGCTGACTGTGGGCTGGGCTTGTGCTGGGCGAGCGACGGAAGTGTATGTTACCCATTGCGGAATACCATTCTTGTTGTGTAATCAGTTGTGAAGTCTTGATTGTACTTGTGTACCAGCAACTGAACAGTGAGTTGGACGGAGCGGGCGTTACTGGGGGTGACGGTCTGGTTGTCGCCGTCGTAGTACTGTATGGCGAAAGAGTTGACGTTGTCTAAGATTTCCTTGTCAGCCGGGCAAGTGGAAGTAGCCAGGCTAGCCGGACAAGTGGTCTTGGCGGCGTTGCCGGCTTTAGACGCAGCTAAAGTGCGTTTATATAGCGTGTGGTTACTCACGAAGTAGACATAGTTATTCTTGGTGGTGACGTAGTCGTGCACATCATCGAACAGAATATTGTGGTTGCTATCTTGGGCGGCAGTGGCGAGCACCAGCGTGTTGCCATTGGACTGCCAGCTCAGCTGATTGCTTGGCGCTCCGGGCGCATTGGCATCCTGCCAGCGGTTATTGTCGTCGGCGCGGGCCGACAGGCGGATATCATTGGCGACGGTATTCAGGCCAGTCTCAGCATTCGTTAAAAGATCGTTTTTAATGGTTTGCTGAGAGCTTTGCTGTTGTTTGTCGACGGCAAAGCCGATTATGATGCCGACCATTATCGTGGTGAGCACGAGGGCAACGGCAAGTTCAACTATAGTCACGCCGCGCTGATCCAGGGAACGGGGGAATTTCATTGGGCAATTCCAATCACACCGATAAGCGAGGTGAGCTTTACCTGATGCTGGCTGCCATGGTCACTGTAAGTAATCGTCACGTCGACACGTTTCAGCCCCGACTGGGGTTCACTCACCGCCACACTGCCGCTGCGTAGTTTGGGTAGCGTAGCGGGCAACTGACTGGAAAAATCGACGTCCTGGCCGGCGGTCAAGGCATTGTAGTTATTGTTACGCAGAGACTCGACTTCAGTCTGAGCGGCGTGCGAGGCGCTCTGCAGCCAGGCAGTCTGCTCTTGGATGCGCTGAATACTGAGGTAGAGCTGAGTGATGCCAATGGCCGCAATGCCAAAGAAGACAATGGTAACCACGAGTTCGGGGATGGTAAAGCCCCTCTGGTCGGTCATCTTTTTTGTTGTGCCCATGCTTATGGTTAATTATAGCTTATCTTTTGCTGTGTTGTGCATGGTGGACGGGAGAGCGGTAGATGGTGGATGTCTGGCGGCAAACTAAAACGGAGCTCGTTTACGAGCTCCGTTTTTGAAGAAACTACCCTTGACTAGGTGTTGCTCTTCTTGGAGTATGTGCCACCGGCCTCGAGCGTTGCAGTAGCGGTAAAGCCAGTGCAGCCGTTGTCCTGTGGGGTCTTGTCGGCGTCGGTGCCGATAGTAGTCGCCGTGTCGTTGGCGCAAGTGTCGCCGTCAGCAACGTAGCTGTAGTGGCTCTTGTCTGTGGTAGCTTGGATATCGCCACCCTTCGGGTCGGTCAGGGCGCTCGGGTCAAAACCTCTCATGTAAGAAGTCTGGAACGAGGCCGTCGAAATGTCCTTCAGCGTTGGATAGAAGCCATAGTTGGCGTAAAACGCTTCGACGTGACTATCGAGTGCGTTGATGTCCGTCTTGCGCTTGCTGTCATGTGCTTTTTGTTGAATACCGGTGAAGGTTACGATCACCAGCGTCGCTAAGATACCGATAACGACGATAACAATCAAAAGTTCCACGATTGTGAAGCCTTTTGACTTGCCTTTAAGTGAAACCATAAGGGCCCACCCTCCTTAATTGTTTATATAACTGATACTTAAGGGACGAGCCCTGTAAGTCTGGGCCTAATTATTAGCCATAAGCGTAACGGCGTCAAGCTGGGCTTCAGGACAGGGTTAGTTGTTGCCGACGTTGTTGCTTAACGACGCAATCGGACCCATCACGCTGGCAGCGATCAGACCGACACCGGCGCCTAAGAATATGATCATCACCGGTTCGATGATGCTGGCTAGGCTGTCGATGGCGGTGGAGACTTCTTCTTCGTAAAAGTCGGCTATCTTAATGAGCACCACGTCTGTTTTGCCGGTTTCTTCGCCGACGGCCAGCATCTGGGAGACGATTTTCGGAAAGTGCGGGCTATCGCCCAGGATTTCCGACAGTTGGCGGCCTTCTTTGACCTGCTCGGCTGCTTCGGCCAGCTCCTTTTCTATCACCTTGTTACCAATGGCGCCGCCGGTGACGGCTAGGGCGTCGAGCACGCCGACTCCGGCCGACAGCAGCGAGGCGAAGGTGCGGGAGAAGCGGGCGATGGCAACCTTGGTGATGAGTGTTTTGACCACCGGGGTGCGCAGCATCAGGGAATGAAATTGAAACTTACCCTTCGGCGTTTTAATGTAGCGCAGCAACCCCCACACGCCAGCAGCGACCAGCGGGATGATGATGAAGCCGTACTGCTGACAGGCGTGGCTAATGTTGAGCAGAATCTGCGTATAAATAGGTAGCTTGGCATCGGGGCCGCCGAGGTCTTTCAGGATCTTGGCAATCTTTGGCATGATGACGAACATAATGCCGAAGAAAGCGATGACGGTGACCGACAGGATGACGATGGGGTACGTCATGGCGCCCTTAATCTTCTTTTTGATACTGGCGTTTTGCTCGACCTGCAGGGCGAGACGCTTCAGGATTTCGTCCAAGATACCGCCTTCCTCGCCGGCACGGACCATGTTTACGAAGACGTCGTCGAAGACATCGGGGAATTGGGCAAAGGCGGATCCCAGTTCGGTACCGCCCTCGACTTCCTTGGTGACTTTAGCCAGCACCTCGCGGAAATACGGGCTGCTGGGACTTTCTTGTAAGGTATTGAGCCCGCGGGCCAGTGGTACGCCGGCCGAAATCATGGTGCTTAACTGCCGTACGAAAATGACCATGTCCTGGGTTTTGACGGTCTTGCCGAAACTGCCAAGGCCTTTTTTGGCGGCTTTAGGAGCGGCTTTGACGACTAAGGGGTGCAGACCTTGGTGAGTCAGGGCGGCGACGGCGGCCATGTGGTCAGCGGCTTCGACGTTGCCACTGACACTGGAGCCATCGGCGCGGGCTGCTTTGTAGGTGAATTGCATGGGAGTACTCTCGCTTAGCTTTCCGCGGTAACGCGCAAAATTTCTTCAATGGTAGTCAGACCGCGCAGGGCTTTGACCAGGCCATCGGTCTGCATGGTGACCATGCCCTCACTTACGGCTTGGCCTTCAATCTTATCGCTGGGCGCGGTGCTGATAATGAGCTGCTGCACCGCCTGACTGTTGGTCAGCACTTCGTAAATACCCATGCGACCCCGGTAGCCGGTGTGGTTGCAATTGTCGCAGCCGCCATCGTGAGCGCGCCAGATTTTAGCAATCGTCTTTTCGGTGGTCGAGAGCTCGGCGCTGGAGGCTTTGTTTACGCGACTGGTAACTTTAGCGCCAATGCCGGCGGCCAGGGCTTCACTCTCTAGTTTATGCAGGTGTGTCATAGCCTCACCATTTTTGATGCTGAATGATTTGGCGATGCCTTCCAGGGTAGGCGCATCCGGTTCGCCGACCTCCCGACAGTCTGGGCAGAGTTTGCGGACTAGGCGCTGGCCGATGACGATGCGTACCGTGCTGGCGATTAGGAATGGCTCGATATTCATATCGAGCAGGCGCGGCAGACAGGTGGCGGCGTTATTGGTGTGCAGCGTACTGAAGACCAGGTGGCCGGTTAGGGCGGCTTGGACGGCCAGGTCGGCGGTCTCGCCGTCACGAACCTCCCCTACCATGATGATGTTGGGGTCCTGGCGCAGTAGCGCGCGCAGCCCGGAAGTGAACGTCATGCCGGCGGCTGGGTTGACCTGTGTCTGATTGGCGCCGACCACGCGGTATTCCACGGGGTCTTCTACGGTGGAGATATTGACGCCAGGATTGTTGAGCATGCTGAGTACGCTAAATAGGCTGGTTGACTTGCCGGAGCCAGTCGGGCCGGTCACCAGGACCATGCCGTGCGGCTGGACGATGGCGTGTTGCACGGCCGTCAAAGCGGTCCCCCAGTAGCCGAGCTCTTCAAGGGTGGCTGCCTTGCTCGACTCATCCAAGATGCGCATTACCACCTTTTCACCGTCAACAATAGGCAGCGTGGAAACACGCAGGGCGTAAATGTGACCGTTGACGGACATTTTAAAGCGGCCATCTTGCGGGGCGCGGTGTTCGTCAATCTTTAGGTTGGCCAGAATCTTAATGCGCGAAATGAGTGAGTTCAAGACCTTGCGGGGCAGCTTATTGGCTTCGCGCAAGATGCCGTCGACGCGGTAGCGGACCAGGACGAAGTTTTCACGCGGCTCAATGTGCACGTCGCTGGCCCCGGCCCGGACGCCGTAATCGATAATCAGGTTGACGGTCTGGGCGATGGGCGAGTTTTCGGCCACGTCCTTTTCGTCGAGTGCCTCTTCTTCGATCTCTTTGTCCTCGATCGGCATGACCTTGGCGAGCTCGGTACCGACATTGCTGTCGTGTACTGATCCAGAGCTGCCGCAATGACGCTACTAGTGGTGACGTGCACCCGTACCGGTTGGCCGAGCTGTTTCTGCAGGAAGCTGATTGCCGGTACGTCGTCCGGGTCTTCCATGGCTACGAACACCACGCCGTCTTCGTCGACGTCAAAGGCGACGGCGCGGTATTGCTTGGCGATGCGCTCCGGGATCATTTTCAGGATGTCCTTGTGCAGTTCCTTGGGAACAAGCTCGATGAACGGCACGTCAATTTCGGCGGCGTACAGCTTGGTAAGCTCCTTTTCACTGAGCGTGTTCGTAGCCACTACAATATCTTGCAGGGGCTTTTTGTCGTTTTTCTCTTGTTCACGGAGAGTCTTGAGCTGTTCATCGCTGAACTTACCGGTGCTCGAGAGTAACTTCTCCACCAAGTCATCTGATACGCGCATAGTTACTCTGTAGTATATATGAAAAACACAAGCAGCATACTTTATTCTGTTCGTTGTATTTTTGTGAGGTCAGACCTCCCAATTGTAAAAAATATGACGTAATATATATTTATGCCGCGGAGGAATGTCATCAAGCAAGATGCAGCTGATAGTTATCAGCACATTTACGCTCGGGGTCATAGCCGCCACAAAATCTTTGCCGACGAGCAGGACTATCTGATGTTCCTCACGCTATTGCAGCGCTATCTGTCAGCCGAAGAAGCCCACGATCCTTATGGCGTACCGTATCCAAACTTTTATAACAAGCTGGAGCTGCTGGCCTATTGTCTGATGCCCAATCACATCCATTTGCTGATATACCAACACCAGCCAGGAGCAATGGCGCGGTTCATGCAGAGCTTGCTGACCAGCTATAGCCGCTACTTCAATAAGAAGTACAAACGGAGTGGTTCGCTCTTCGAATCACGCTATAAAGCCTCGATGATTAGTGATGATTCCTACCTAGAACATATCTCTCGCTATATCCACCTCAATCCACGCGGCTGGCGGGAGTATGAGTACTCCAGTCTGTCGTATTATTTGCATCAAGACACGGTATCGTGGATTCGTCCGAAGCGCATAATTGATTCGTTTTCGACACCCGAAGACTACCTTGTGTTTATGGAAAATTATGCTGAACAAAAGAAGTTGCTCGACATCATCAAGCACGAACTAGCCAACGAAACCTAAATACATTCCGCTTTGGGAGGTCTGTCCTCCCAAAATGAAATTTAGTTTGCGTTTGCGTTTCTGGACGACTATACCTAGGGGTACAACATTATTTGATGCAGGTAGCCGCCGAGGCTGCCATAGACGAAAGGACGAGTGATATGGCGAAAGCAGCAAACACCGCAGAAGCAACTGACAAGGCAGCCGGTGCTACCGAAGGGAAGACTAAAGCGCTCGGTCTCGCGCTAGAGACCATTGAAAAACAGTTTGGCAAGGGTTCGATCATGAAGCTGGGCGAAGCTCACGCTGTAAATGTTGAAACCACGCCGACTGGCAGCCTAAGCCTCGACCTGGCGCTGGGCGGCGGCATCCCGAGGGGGCGCATTGTCGAGATTTATGGCCCGGAATCCAGTGGTAAGACTACGCTGACCCTGCATGCTATTGCCGAGGTACAGAAGGCCGGTGGCACGGCAGCGTTCATTGATGCTGAGCACGCGCTTGACCCGGCGTACGCCAAGCGGATTGGTGTCGATGTCGAGAATCTGTTGCTCTCGCAGCCGGACAACGGCGAGCAAGCATTGGAAATTACTGAAACACTGGTGCGCAGTAATGCGGTTGATCTGATCGTGGTTGACTCCGTAGCGGCACTGGTGCCACGGGCGGAAATTGAAGGCGATATGGGTGACCCGCAAATGGGTTTGCAGGCTCGCCTGATGAGCCAAGCCTTGCGTAAGCTGACTGGTGTGATCTCCCGTAGCAAGACGACGGTCATCTTCATCAACCAGATCCGTATGAAGATCGGTGTGATGTTTGGCAACCCCGAAACCACCACCGGCGGTAACGCGCTGAAGTTCTACGCTTCGGTGCGCATGGACATCCGTCGCATTAGTCAAATCAAAGCCGGCGACGCCGTCATCGGCAACCGGGCCCGCGTGAAGGTAGTCAAGAACAAGATCGCGCCGCCTTTCCGCGAAGCTGAGTTCGACATTATGTACAACCAAGGTATCTCGACAGCCGGCGACATTCTGGACTTGGCGGTCAAGTTCAACATCGTCGACAAGGCGGGCGCGTGGTTCGCCTATGGTAGTGAAAAGATCGGCCAGGGCCGCGAAGCTGCGAAGACCTACCTGCAGGAGAATCCAAACGTCCAGGCTGAGGTCGCCGAAAAGGTCCGCGAAGCGGCTGCAAAGGAATAGACCGGTGGACGCCGCCGACACTCAAAACGCTTCGCTGGCAGCCTACCAGCAGTACGTGCAGCAGGTGATGCGAGACCGCGGCTTTGACGAGGAGAGCGTGAGCCAGAAGTTCATGCTCCTCCTCGAGGAGGCCGGTGAATTCGCCCAAGCGGCCCGCCAAAAGGCCAGCCTAGCCCAAGCTACGGACGCTGATACCGAAGAGCTGGACGATGCGGCGGCCGACGTATTCGCCATCTTGCTCGATATCTGTAATCAGTTAAACCTCAGCTTGGAGGACGCTTTCATTAAGCGAGAGCAAAAGAATCAGACCCGCACCTGGGAGTAGTTCGCTCGAAACAGGGGTAAGACATATGCAGATTACTGCCATCAAGCAACAGGAGCGCCTCAAGGGACGTTACTCTGTCTATGTCGACGACAAGTACGCCTTTAGCCTAAGTGCTGACGCTTTGCTTAACGAAAAACTGCATAACGGCCAGGCGCTCGACGAGGCTCAGCTGAAGGCCTACAAGAAGCTATCCGCCGATGATAAGGCGTATGGCTTGGCGCTCGCCTATGTCGCGCGGCGTATGCGTAGTCGCTTTGAGCTTACCGACTACTTCCGGCGTAAGGAATATGACGAGGCGCTGAGCGAGCAGTTGCTGAAACGCTTGGAAGATTTGCGGTTGATAGACGACGTGGCGTTTGCCGAGGCGTGGGTACGCAACCGCCGGTTACTTAAATCGGTCAGTAAGCGTCGCTTGACTCAGGAGCTGCGCCAGAAACGGGTGGCCGACAGCATCATCGAGCAGACGCTCCAGGGTGATGAAACTGACGACCGGGAAGTGCTCCAAGAGCTCATTGTTAAAAAACGCCGCCAAACCAAATATCAGGACGACCTGAAGCTTATGCAGTACCTGGCGCGCCAGGGGTTTGGCTACGACGATATTAAGTCGGCGCTGCAGAGCCTAGCCGAAGCTTAGGCGATAACACCCGCCGCAGCGGGGGTGCCTTTTAGTAGTTCGTTAATGATAATTTTTTTATCGGTGATTTCATTGATTTGATTGCGGTCGATGCCAAGACTGCCTCCGGTGAAACTTTTAAGCATGCTCTGCGAGACGTACAGTTTTTGAATGTATAGGGTTTCCATTTCTGTGGCGTAGTCGCTGACTTTGCCGATGCGTTGTTTGCCGACGGTTACGACTGGTTTGCCAATCAGCGTGAACCCAATGTGCATGATGTCTTTCAGGCGCACTAGCTCGCTGGGCTCCACTAATACGTCATGGTCGTCCACTACAAATCCTTGGGGAATGATGTCCCGGATATCTTGATAGAGCAGGATAAGCTCCTGGCGGTTGAAGCGGTCGGTGCAGTAAAAGCCTTCGATTTTGAGGTTGTTCGGGTTGATGATTGGCTCTTGGGCGGTGGCGACTGCCTGGCCGGTGCGCAAGCTCATCACCGGCTTGTTCAGCAAACTCTCACTCAGTTGTAACATGCTTATAGTATACAGCGTTAGGCGAGGCCGCTCTATGTCCTAGTAGGCATTTTTGATGAAAAACAGTGTGCCGAAAAAGTGTGATCTTTTGCACAAATTAGAACAGCGCTAGGGCCGCGCAGCAAGCGTTTTGACCGAAGAATGGGTGCTACAACCTCCCGAACGAGTAATGTGACAAAATGAAATTGACAAGCTTGCAAGCAATCTGGGGTTTCAGTAAAATCGCAGCTACAATAGTTCTTTCGAGGAGGTGTCGATCATGCGTCGCAAGCGTTGGCTGCGGGTGGGAATGGTTAGTTTGCTTCTAAGCCCTCTATGGATAGGCCCAGTGTCAATACGTGCTCAAGCTCTCGGTGTGCCACAGCTGGTAGTCAGCCAGCTTAAAGTCACCAGCAGCGCCGGCCAATTCGTAACGCTGTATAACCAGTCTGAGACGACACTTGACCTCAGCCAATTCGAAATCGATTATCTGAGCAGCTCGGGTAAATTGAGCAGCTTGCCGGTGGCCGGCCAGTTGGCGCCACACGGCTACTATATGTTGAGCGATGATCAGGTGCGGTTATGCTATCAGGTGACTGTAAATGCGGTGTCGCTGGGCTTTGCGACTACGAGCGGCGCGTTGCAAGTCTGGAGCTTAAACGCCGATAAGACTGCTAAGCAGCTGGAGGATAGCGTGAGCTGGGCTAATAAGGTGACAACCGGAGCAGTCACGCTGCCGACGCAGAATAGTAGCGGTAGCGTATCGCTGCTCAGGCAGCCAACCGATGCCGCTGGCGGCCCGCAGCTGACCGGCCCGAGTGCCGGTGGCTGGCAGGCGGTCACGCCGGACGTCGCTGACCCGTGTGTGCTCGACGTGGTGAATACCACCACGCCAGTCGCGTCGCCGGTTGTTAATCCGGGTAACCAGCTGAGCATTGGCCAGGCGCCGCCGGCAACCATCATTAGTCTCGTCAGCGACGACTCGAGCGCGGGTCAGGGTGGTCCTAGCTTGCCGAGTTCAGACGTGGGCCGCGCCGCACCACAGCTTACGGAGCTACTGCCCAATCCTCTCGGCGCCGGCAACGACGACAGTGATGAGTATATCGAGCTGTATAACTCGAATCCCACTAGTTTTGATCTCAGCGGTTTTACGCTGCAGACCGGCACCACCACTAAGCATAACTACGTGTTCCCGGCCGGTACGCTGGTGCCGCCGCAGAGCTTTACGGCGCTGTTCTCGACCGACACTGGCTTGTCGCTCAGCAATTCCGGCGGCCAGGCGGACTTACTCGACCCTTTCGGTAATACTCTAAGCCGGACGGACGCATATGGCACCGCTAAAGATGGGCAAGCCTGGGCGCTGGCGAACGGTCACTGGTACTGGACTACGCAAGCTACGCCTGGAGCGGCCAATGTGGTTAAGCAGGTTGTTACCAGCGCCAGTAGTAAGACCAAGACTGCTCGTAGCAAGGCAGGCAAGGGGAGCGGCGCCGTGAAGGGTGCTTCGACAGCCACCGCGGCAACGGCGGGGAGTGCCGCTTCGGGGGCGGCAGATGCCACAGCGCCAGCGCCAATCCACCCCTACGTGCTTGCCGCTGTTGCGGCACTCGCGGTAGGATATGGGGTGTATGAATACCGTCACGACCTGGGAAACCGATTCCACCGGTTCCGAACAAACCGAGCAGCTCGCCGAGCGGCTCGGCGCTAAGCTGCGTGGCGGCGAGGTGATTGAGCTCGTGAGTGACCTCGGTGGTGGCAAAACCACCTTCACGCGCGGGCTCGTCCGGGGCGCTGGCAGTCGCGACAGGGTGGCCAGTCCGACCTTCACAATCAGTCGGGAGTACGAGGCGCCAAAATTCACTATTGCGCATTTTGACCTCTATCGTCTGGGCGAGGCGGGCATCATTGGTGATGAGCTGCACGAAATCGTTGGCGACGCGGCCTATGTCACAGTAGTGGAGTGGGGCGAAATCGCTCACGATGTATTACCGGCTAGCCGGCTGACCATCGCCATCCGTCAGACCGGCGACAATACCAGGCGCATCACCTGTAATTATCCCGAAGAGTTGAGCTACTTACTGGAAGGCATTGCATAATGATTATTCTGACGATCCGCACCGAAAAGCCTGAAGCCGAGATTGGCTTGTACGACGGCGAGCGGCAGCTGGCGTATGAAACTTGGCAGGCCCACCGGGCACTGGCGGAAACGCTGCACCAAAAAATTGAAGGGCTACTGCAAGCGCAGCATAAAGGCTGGGCTGACATACAGGGCATTGTCTGCTTTCAGGGGCCGGGCAGCTTTACGGGCCTGCGTATCGGCCTGACGGTAGGCAACGCGCTTAGATATAGCTACCGTCTGCCGGTGGTGGCCACTCGAGATCCGCAGTGGCTGGAAACGGGCATCCGGCGGTTGCTTGGCGGCGAGTCCGACGACTTAGCGCTGCCGTTTTACGGCGCTGACGCCCATATTACGCCGCCCAAAAAGTAGGCCGCATAACGAGCGCTTAAATTTACGGGCGCTAGCGAATTGTCTGATTGTCAAATATGTCTGGCGTGCGTATAGTTGTAGTCAGGAATTGTGTGTAAATAGCAATCCAACCAATAGATTTATTTATTTTTGATACTCAGATCAGTGACGTTAATGGGCTAGAGAAGTGATAGCGATTGCCCCGACCGCTCGTCTGCAACTGTAGAAAGGAAAAAGCATGGAAATAATTGCAGTGGTGCTCGCTGTAGCTGGATTAGGTGTGGGTTACGGCGGGAGCACGTATCTGGAGCGCCGCAAGAACGCCGCCAAAGAAGACCGCGCTGCCAAGGAGCTTGCTAAGGCCCAAAAAGAAGCCCACAAGGTGCTGCAGACGGCCCGTGACGAAGCGAATCAAATTGCGAGCGAGGCGCGTAAGGACGAACAGACTCGTCGGCACGAACTGAAAGATTTGGAAAACCGTCTGGTGCAGCGTGAATCGGCGCTAGATCGTAAACTTGACGAGCTAGACAAGCGCACCGAGAGCTTGCGCCGCGGCGAGGACGAAGTTGAGCAGCTGAAGAACGAAATCCGGGACATCCGTGTTCGTCAGCAAGAAAAACTCGAGAAGATAGCCAAACTTTCCAAGGCGGATGCAGCTGAAAAGCTGATGCAAATGACGGAGCGTGACATTAAGGGTGACCTCACGAATCTGATTGCTAAGATGCAGGCTGAAGCCGAGGACACGGCTGAAGATCGCGCCGCACTGGTGATTGCGACCGCTATGGAGCGCATGGCCTCTGAGGTGACCGCCGAGCGTACCGTGACGAGCGTCAAGCTGGAAGATGAGGAAATGAAGGGCCGTATCATCGGTAAGGAAGGCCGCAACATTCAGGCGTTGCAGCGTGCCACGGGCGTTGACATTATGGTTGACGACACGCCGGGTTACATCGTGCTCAGTAGCTTCGACCCGGTGCGCCGCGAAGTCGCTCGTCAGACGCTCGAACTGCTGCTTAAGGATGGCCGCGTCCACCCAGGCCGTATCGAAGAGGTGGTCGAAAAGGCCCAGAAGAATGTTGAAAAAGAGGTGATCCGCGCTGGTGAAGATGCCGCTCGTGAAGTGGGCGTCATCGGCATTCCGAAAGAAATTTTGCACTTGCTTGGTGAGCTGAAATACCGCACCTCCTACGGTCAGAATGTCTTGAAGCACTCCACCGAAATGGCCCACTTGGCTGGCATGATTGCCGAAGAAATTGGCGCCAATGTAAAAACCGCCAAGTACGCCGCCCTGGTACACGACCTGGGCAAGGCATTGACGCACAAAATGGAAGGCAAGCACCACCACATCTCGGGTGAAATGCTGCGCAAGTATGGCGCACCCGAAGCAGTGGCGCTGGCGGCGGAGCAGCACCACGATGATGTCGAAGCCACCAGTGTCGAAGCACTGGTAGTCCGGGTCTGTGACGCCGTATCGGCGGCTCGCCCGGGAGCGCGCAACATCAGCGCCGAAAACTTTGTGGAGCGCATGAAGGAGCTGGAGAACATCGCCAATAGCTTCAAGGGTATCGAAAAGAGCTATGCCATTAGCGCCGGCCGCGAAGTGCGCGTCTTTGTCCGCCCGCAGCAGGTCGATGATCTGACGGCTATCCGTTTGGCACGCGATATTGCCACTAAGATTGAATCGAACATGAATTATCCGGGCACTATTAAGGTGAATGTCATCCGCGAAACCCGGGCCGTCGAATTTGCTAAGTAGCACTGCCAAAAGCCAAAATTCTACCCTCACTCTGTCTCGATACCGAAAAATAGGGCCTTGGCGCCCGTTCTGTGCCTGATACGTCCTTAACACTGAGAGGCTTTATGAAACCAGAAATTGAAGTTAAATTCTTGAACGTTAATCATAACGAACTGCGCGAAAAACTGCAGCGGCTCGGCGCAACCTGCAAGAAGCCGGACCGATTGATGAAGCGCAAAAATTATGACTTTGCAGACGGCCGATTGGACCGTGAGCGCAACGGCTGGGTGCGAGTCCGCGACGAAGGCGGCAAGATCACCATGAGTTACAAGCAACTGAACAGCCGCCAACTTGATGGTACACATGAGGTCTGTTTGACCGTTGATAGCTTTGAGGCGGCTGACAGTTTCCTAAGGGAACTTGGCCTAGAGACTAAGGCGTACCAGGAGACGAAGCGCGAAAGTTGGTTGCTTCAAGATTTTGAAATTGAGCTCGATGAGTGGCCGTGGGTGAAGCCGTATATTGAAATTGAGGGGCCGGATGCAGCGAGTCTCAAGGAATTGGCAGCCAGGCTTGGGCTCGACTGGGCTGAAGCCTGCCACGGCAGTGTCGAAATTGTCTATCAAGCTGAGTTTGACGCCAGCGACCAAGAAATTGACGATATCTCAGTCATCACATTTGACGAGCCGGTGCCAGATTGGCTGCAGGCGCGCCGCAGGACAGACGCGTCAAAGAGTGTATAGGCTATACTAAGGGTGATGAATATTCTGTATATTGGCGATGTCATGGGTGACATGGGCCTTGCCGCGGTTGAAAAAGTGCTGCCAGCGCTGCGTCAGGAACGAGCGATTGACGTGGTGATTGCTCAATCTGAGAATACTAGTGACGGGAAGGGTCTGAGTGTGGGTGACTACACGCGGTTAAAAGCACTGGGCATTGATGGCATGAGCGGCGGCGACCATACGGTTGACAAGCCGGAGATCTTTCCCCTACTGGAAAACCCTGACGAACCAGTCATTGGCCCCGCGAACATGCGGGAGTGCCCTGGTCCGGGCTACAAATACGTCGAAGCAAGCGGTAAGCGAGTGCTGTTTATCAGCCTGCTGGGCGGCGTCGTGGGGCGTTACGCTGATCGAGAGATCGATAACCCGCTCTAAACGATTGATGAGATCCTGCATGCCCAAGCAAACGAATCCAAAGATGCGGTCGTAGTGAATTTCCACGGTGACTTTAGCAGCGAGAAGTTGATTCTGGGTCACTACTTGGACGGGCGGGTCAGTATGGTCGTGGGCGACCACTGGCATGTACCGACGGCTGATGCACAGGTCTTGCCCAAGGGAACGGCACACATCACTGATGTCGGTATGTGCGGCTCGCTTGATTCATCTCTGGGCGTGACTTTCGGTTCGGTGCTGCCGCGTTGGCGGGATGGCTTGCAGACTCGCAACGAATTGGAAACCGGCGGCCGCACGCAGTTCAACGCGCTCTTAGTGAGCATCGACGAGGTCACCGGCAAAGCACTTTCGGTTGAGCATATTCGAAAGGTCTGGTAAAAAGGCTCGCTTTACCGTATAATTACCGCTGTTATATTCTTGGCAAGTGCTGGGAAGAGCAGCCCGACAAAATGTCACGTCATTTTGCCGGCACGATGAGAAACCCGTTTGCGGGCGTCTCATTACCCCGTCGGGGAGTGGCGCAGTTTGGTAGCGCGCGCGGTTTGGGACCGTGAGGTCGCAGGTTCAAATCCTGTCTCCCCGACCATATAAAAAGCCTGAAGGTTTGCCTTCGGGCTTTTTTCTTTGCCGGGGCCAGCTTACGCCGTCATCAACGGTGGTGCTGCTTACCGCTGCGCTGTCTGTTTTTTGACGGCCGAGCATGAGCATAACTGCTATCCTGACGGCGTGATGCCATGAAAGGAGCGCTATGCAAAAGTTCATGCAAGCCTGCACGCTGGCATTTCTGGCTTTCCTAACCATCGGACAAATCTATTTCCCGAACAGCCCGCTTATGATGCTCACCAGCAATACGACACTCGTACTCGGCCTAAGGGCAGTGATTGTAACGGGGGTGCTGATTCTGACCTTTACGCGCCCGCCACGAACTCATTACATGCGTTTGGTGCTTGGTGTGTCCGCGAGCTTACTGCTCGGCTGGGCAGGCTACCAAACGTACCAGGACAACCTAGAGATACTCGACGGCCTCGTATTTTTGACGGCGGGCATCAGCTTTGGATTGGCAGCACTTGAACTGCCGGTGATGCGTGCACCGACAGAAAGTGCGGCAGGGTTGTCGGCAAGTGAGTCGACTCAGTTGACGCTCTGGTCCGAGGGGTAGCCGGAAGATTGCTCGGCTGCGCTGTTTTAATACGCCCCGCAGTTCTGTTAAAATGCCTGCAGCCGTTTTATGGTTGCAGTTGCAGTATCGGGGTGTAGCGCAGCTTGGTAGCGCGCAGCGTTCGGGACGCTGAGGTCGCCGGTTCAAATCCAGTCACCCCGACCAAGAAAACAGTCTGACCGTAAGGTCGGGCTTTTTTCTTGGGTCGCCGCAGCTTTAGGTAAGGCAGGCTATTGACGAGGGCGTACAATAAGAGCAAATGTACGTGATTTTAAGTGTTCTGGCAGTACTCCTGGTGCTTGTAATGAGCGAGTTTGGCTGGCGCAAGCACTGGCTCAATAACGAGGTAGGACGTAAGTTTGTACACGTTACGGTCGGATCATTCGTAGCGTTCTGGCCCTTTTTCTTAAGTTGGCAGGAAATCCGCTGGCTGAGCCTGGCCTTCTTGATAGTGGTGATTATTTCCGACCGAGTAAAGCTATTCCGCGTGATAAATAG
>Ga0070681_10003138_pt1 | contig 15352 bp, 18 predicted proteins | sample KBSC83BmetaG_FD_65650 | JGI IMG/M metagenome (GOLD analysis project Ga0070681, IMG submission 65650) | Corn rhizosphere microbial communities from Kellogg Biological Station, Michigan, USA - KBS C8-3B metaG | ecosystem: Host-associated > Plants > Roots > Rhizosphere | place: USA: Michigan...
GGTCACGGTCACACAATCCCCAGTCCATATGAAAGTTGCTTCTGCCATAAAAATCACCCCGATCCCTGACCGTGCAGGTCCAGATATTGCCAGTCCCTGGCAGCGCTTGCAAGGACAAGGCGCATCAATGATGGCGTGACAATCGAACAGGCGGGAACCGGTGCCTCGCAGGATGTCCCTCACTCCGCAACCTGCGGCACGGCGGTAGGAAAAACTCAGGACATCTGAATCTGAAACGTGTCGTGAGATGCATCATCGCCAGGCCGGCGGCAGAATCCCTCCGATTTTCTCGCTGGAATCGACGGGCTTCTACGTTTTCTCATTTTTGAGTCTCACCACCAGGATTCCGTCTCGGACCGTGACTAATGTTGCGGTCACTCTCGGATCGCTCGCCACTGTTCGGTTCAACTCCTGGATGGCCGCCGTGTTCTCGTCCGGCGCCGGCTGTTTCAGCACATTCCCGTCCCACAGGACGTTATCGATCAGAATGACTCCCTGCGGGGACAGCAAATCCAGCGACCGCTTATAGTAATTCACATAGTTGATTTTGTCGGCATCAATGAAGATGAGATCAAACAGTCCATTGAGACTCCGCATCGTGTCGAGAGCAGGCCCCATGCGAATCTCAATTTTCTTGCCGATGGGCGAGCGCGCGAAATACATGCGCGCGAGAGCGGCAGACTCCTCATCGACTTCGCACGTGATCACCGTCCCCTTCGCCGGTAACGCTTCCGCAAAATAGAGCGCGCTATAGCCGGTGAACATCCCGATCTCCAACACGCGTGTTGCTTGCACCAGCTGCGTCATCACCTTGAGAAAGGCCCCTTCGAGCGGCCCGACCATCATCTGCGGGGACTCCATTCGCCGTTGAGTCTCTTCCCGCAAAGCTCTGCAGAGGTCGGATTCCGGCATGGAGTGGGCCTGGGCATAGGCCTCGATGTCAGGAGATATGAGTCTATTCATCGCTCATTGCGGCCCTTGGTTTGAAAACGGATAATTCGTTGCGTACACTACATGATCGAGATGTAGACGGCCGCCATCATAACATGACGACTCCCGGAGGAGACACCCTACTGTGAAGAACTTGAAGACTGTAGAAGCCTTGACGACCAGGCTTTTGGAGATCCAGCGCATTAACAGTGCGGCCTCCCTCCTTTCGTGGGATCAAGAAACATATATGCCGGCCGGCGGAGGCGAGGCCCGTGCCGAGCAAATTTCGACGCTACAGGGCATTGCACACCAGAAACTCGTCTCGCCGGAACTCGAACGATTGCTCGCCGCATGGGTCGATCAACAAACCGGGGAGATCCGTGACAGTCCCGGCGATGCCTGGGATGAACCGACTCGATCGTTGCTCCGTGAAGTGTGGAGAGACTTCAGCCGCGCAAAAAAGCTCCCTTCTGAGTTTGTGGTGACGCTCAGCCGCGAATGCTCTCTCGCGCAACAAGTGTGGGCTGAGGCAAAGGAAGCGAGCAACTTTGCCATGTTCCTTCCAAACCTCCGTACCGTCCTCTCGCTGAAGCGAGAAGAAGCGGAGTACCTCGGCTACCAAGACTCGCCATATAACGCACTGCTGGATGGGTTCGAACCGGGCTCGACGATTGCCGGGCTCCGCCCATTGTTCGCGGAGGTGAAGGCACGGCTCGTTCCGCTGCTGCGAAAGGTGCAGGGCAGCTCGGTTCAGATTGACGACAGCATACTCTTCCATTCCTTTGACGGGACCCGGCAATTGGAATTCAGCCGGTTGGTGTTGATCGCGATGGGTTACGACTTGGAGCGGGGACGCCTCGACTTATCCGCACACCCCTTCACAACGTCATTCCATCCGACGGATGTTCGCGTCACGACACGTGTGCATGAACACGATCTTCAGTCCTGTCTGTTCAGTTGTATCCATGAAGGCGGTCACGGGTTATACGACCAGGGGCTCGATACGCGCTACTTCGGGTCGCCTCTCGGCGACTCAGTCTCGCTCGGCATTCATGAAAGCCAGTCGCGCATGTGGGAGAATTGCGTGGGTCGGTCACGGGCATTCTGGCGATTCTTCTACCCGCTCCTCCAACAAACCTTTCACCATCAACTGGGCGCGCTCGACGGGGAACAATTCTACGCCGCCATCAACCGTGTGAAGCCGTCGTTGATTCGGGTCGAGGCCGATGAGCTCACCTATAATCTCCACATTATGCTGCGGTTCGAAATTGAGCAGGATCTCGTCGAGGGCAGGACGCGCCCGGAGGACCTACCCGGAATCTGGAACCGGAAAATGGAGGAGTACCTGGGTATCGTTCCTTCGAATGACGCGGAAGGCGTCCTGCAAGACGTCCACTGGTCATTCGGCGCCTTCGGCTATTTCCCGACATACACGCTTGGGAACCTCTACTCTGTTCAATTTTATGAACAGGCCAAACTGGAGATTCCGCATCTGGAAGATGAGATTGCGGCAGGACAACTGATGGTACTGAAGCGTTGGCTCGGACAAAAGATCCATCGCTGGGGTCGGATGTTCACTCCAGACCATCTTGCCCGGCGTGTCACAGGAAAAAGCCTCGATCCTGAACCGTTCTTGTCCTATGTTGAAAAGAAATACGGCGAACTCTACGGGCTTTAGACGGGTGGCACGCGGTTCGGCCCTCTTGGTCATCCATTCCCCCAAGCCCTTGCCTGGGGCCAGGCTAATATCCCATCGCTTGATTGAGTTTGGCGAGAATGGAAAGTGGCAACGTGAACTCTGCCTGCACCTCAATGCGGGACGGCACCAAAAGCGTCGTATGAAAGACGATATCACGGATCGGGATCTTGAATTCCGGTTGCTGAGGCGTGCTCAATTCAACTGACTCGACCGACTGGGTGATCGTCCCGCTGTCCTGTGGACCGTACACGGCCACAACGGCTTTCAAAATCTCCGCAACCTTCTCGTTCGTTTCGACCCCCTCAATACTTTTCTCCAGCAGGGGAATGACCTCTTCTTGTGCCTGTTCAGAAAGCGAAAAATTCTCCACCCGTTCTTTTCTGCGAAGTGACATCAGGTCGTTATCGAGATCCTTGCTGAACGCCCCGTAGGCAAACCGAAAGAACTCAAAGTGAAAGCCTCTAAACCCCTTCCCGAACATCTGCAGTTCGCACAGAAAACACAATTGTTGCAGCTTCACATCGCTGAGGAGCCCATGTGGCTCCGCCAGATGCAACACATGGAGCAGGAGTGCCCGGTCGACCGTAATCTGATTGGGCTTTCGCATGAGACAGTGCCTCGTATGGTTTTTTTGAAGGCGCACTATAAACAGGCCCGGAGACCCCAGTCAATTCTTGTCCTCGGCCTTCACCCCTTGATGCGGTCCCTCTTGACCAGTCGCGCAGTTTGGTCTTTAATGAGTCCCCGTTTGGAGGCTCGTTCATGGGGAATAAGCATGTCAAGGAAATGGAGGCGCTTAAGGAGCATCTAGGCAAACATCAGCTGAAGCTTACGCGCCAGCGGGAATTGATCCTGAGCGCATTCCTTCGGCAAGAGCACATTACGGCTGAGGCCATGTATCACCAATTGGCCAAATCCGATCCTCACTTAGGACTGGCGACCATTTACCGGACTCTCAATCTGTTCTGCGATGCCGGCCTGGCTCAAGCCCGGCACTTCGGCTCTCAAACACAGTACGACAATGTCTCGCACAAGGGCCATCATGATCATCTCATCTGCACGAACTGCGAGCGGATCGTGGAATTTGAAAACGAGGAAATCGAGCGGCTTCAGGAAGAAGTGGCGACTCGAAATGGTTTTATCATCAAGACCCACCGGCTGGAGCTCTACGGCCTCTGTTCTCGCTGCCGTCATTGACGAAGCAGATTTTTTTTAGTATGATTTTGAGACAGTTTATCAATTTCAATTTCGTACAAGGATCACATGTCATTCCTATGCGTCCGGCCCCGGTTACGACGGTCAATCTTTTCAGGTCTTTCGCTGCTCTTCGCCGCCGGTCTCATCGCCACGTTCTACCTGCCATCCGCCACGGGTGCTGACAAGCTCACGATCTATTCAGGCCGCTCGGAACGCCTGATCAAGCCGGTGCTCGACGCATTCACTGCGAGTACCGGTATTCAAATCGAGCTGTTGTCGTCCGGCACAACGGAGTTGGTCAATCGCCTCAAGGCTGAGGGCGATCGTACTTCGGCAGATCTCCTGATTACCAACGACGCCGGCAGCTTGGAGCTGGCTCGAACCGCCGGGCTCCTCCGCCCATTGAATATGCGGGAGATTGAACGGGCCATCCCTGCCCAGTTTCGCGCACCGGATAATGCCTGGGTAGGACTGTCCGGACGATTCTGGATCGTCGTATACAACACCACGCTGGTCAAGCCGGACCAGGTGAAGTCACTCCTCGACTTGGCCGATCCGAAGTGGAAAGACAAAATTGCGATTCCCAATTCAGGGAGTGAGTACTTGCAAGCCGGGGTGTCGGTCATCCGTGCGACGCATGGGGACGAGAAAACCAGGCAATTTCTGCAGGGTCTGAAAACCAATGCGGGCGGCCAGGTCTACCAGAAAAGTTCGCAGATCGTGGATGCGGTCGCAAAGGGACAAGTCCCGCTCGGTATCGTGAATCACTACTACGTGTATCGTCATCTGGCCGCTCAACCGGGCGCACCGGTCGCCGTGCTGATGCCGGACCAGCAAGAGGGCGGGATGGGGGCGATCATGAACGTCGCCGGCGTCGGCATCGTGAAGACGAGCAAGCACTTGGACAGCGCGAGGTTGCTGGTTGAGTTCCTCGTCGCCCAGGCTGGTCAGAAATTATTCGCGGATCTGGACAAAGAATATCCTCTCCACCCGGACGTGAAGGCAGATCCGGCGCTCGTAGAACGAAAGAGTTTCCGGGCTGCGCAAGTCCCACTCACCAAATTGGCCGAGCTGCGCGAACCGACCCTCACCCTCATTGAACAAGTGGGTCTCCGGTAGCAGGAAGGGACCCGTCGTGAACACGGTTCGCCAACAACTTGCATCGCCGCTACAACTTGTTGCCTTAGCTAGTGCGGGCATCATCCTGCTCCCGCTCTGCTATGTGACAGTGCAAGCCCTTTCGGCCGATCCGGTCGTCTGGAGCCGTTTATGGGCGACGCGCATACCAGAGTTGCTATCTAACACCGTCTCCTTGGCCGCCGGCGTTGCAGTCATCACCTTGTTCCTGGGCGTCTCAACTGCATGGCTGGTCGCTCGCACAGAGTTTCCCGGTCGTCGGCTGTGGGAAGGCGCCCTCGTTCTACCGTTGGCGATGCCAACCTACGTGCTGGCCTATATCTATTCCTACCTTTTAGGGTTCGGCGGGCCTGTTGAGCATCTTTGGCAACTTGCGGCCGGCCCCCAGGCCAGGATCTTTTCTCCCCATAGTTATTGGGGAGCCACGCTCGTCATGGCCCTGGATACATTTCCTTTCGTCTATCTCCTGAGTCGGAGCGCCCTCCTCAGCATGAACGTGTCGTTCGAAGAGGTGGCACGGGCCAGCGGCGTGTCCCGACTCTCGACGCTTTGGCGCGTGACGCTGCCCCTCATGCGCCCTTCGATTGCCGCCGGGATGGCCCTCGTCGTCCTCTATGTCGTCTCAGATTTCGGTGCTGTTTCCCTGCTTCGTTACCAGACCCTCACCTATGCCGTGTTCCAGCAGATGACCGGGAGATCTGACAACACCGCAGCAAGCATTTTGAGCCTCTTATTGGTCGGACTCGCCTTGATTTTCCTGATCACAGAACGATGGTTCCGACAACGAAGCCGGTTTTACCAGACGAGCGGCCGCTATCGGGCTCCGCAACGGCATCGCTATGGCTGGTTTGGAACTGTCGCTGTGATCACCTATCTCGGACTGATCGTCGGCGCAGCCTTCGCCATTCCAGCGGCCCTGTTGATACAATGGAGCTTCTCGCCAGAGGCCCAATCCACACTTGACGGCCGGTTCTTCGGTTTCGTGTGGAATAGCGGCATCCTGGCCGCCAGCGCCGCCACTGCTGGCGTTTTGATCGGCCTGCCGCTTGCCTATCTCGCCAGTCGACGCCCGACCATTCTGAATTTGGGGTGTCTGCAGGCTGCGTATGCCGGCTATGTATTGCCAGGACCGGTGGCCGCGCTGGCCGTTCTTGTTTTCTTTTCAAAATTGGCCCCGATTTTTTATGGCTCGGTGTTTATCCTCCTCGTAGCCTACGTAATCCACTTTCTTCCAGCCGGGCTCCAGTCCTTGGAGCCGGCCCTCCAGCAAATTACGCCGAATCTTGAAGAGGTCGCGCGAACACTTGGACTCGGCATACGTGATACCTGGCGACGGGTGACGTTACCGCTCGTACGGAATGGATTTGTCGTCGCCTGGGTGCTGATCTTCCTGCAAACGATGAAGGAGTTGCCGGCAACCCTCTTGTTGCGACCGGTGGGATTTGACACCTTGGCCATTCGCGTCTGGATGGAAGCGAGCGAGGAGTATTTTCAGCTTGCCGCCCCCTCTGCGCTTCTGATCGTGTTGCTGAGTCTCCCGGCATTGGCTTTGCTGGTCTCGAGAGATTGGCGTGCCGTCTAGCGGAAGGATCGTGAGACCATGAATGACCCCTCCACAGCACCAAGCCCTTCCAGGCAAACTGTCTTCCAGGGTAATCTCTTTACACCAGCCTCTTCCATATTGGAGATGCGCCACGTTTCCTGCTCCTACGAAACAGGACGTCCCGCGGTCCAGGAAATTTCATTCGCGGCAAGGGAGGGGGAAATTCTCTGCCTGCTCGGCCCTTCGGGATGCGGGAAAACGACCATTCTGCGGGCAATCGCTGGATTTGAACCCGTGCACGCCGGCCAAATCTTTCTATCAGGCCAACTCGTCTCGACGCCAGAGATGACGACCCCTACAGAAGACCGGCGCGTCGGAATGGTCTTCCAAGAATATGCATTATTTCCTCACTTGCGCGTACAGGACAACATCGCCTTCGGGCTTCGCCACCTCGCCCGAAAGGAACGTGCGATGCGGGTCCAGGAGATGCTGCGCCTCACGGGGTTGGAGGGGTTTGAGCGGCGGTATCCACACGAATTGTCCGGCGGCCAGCAACAGCGGGTCGCGCTGGCTCGCGCGCTCGTCCAGCATCCTGTCGTTTTGCTGCTCGACGAGCCGTTCAGCAACCTGGATCCTGACATGGCCGGACGGATGCGCCAGGAGCTGCACGATCTGTTACGCCGGACAAAGACGACGACTGTGCTCGTGACCCACGACCATGACGAAGCGTTTGCCATGGCCGATCGAATCGCCGTCCTTAACCATGGGCGCTTGGAGCAGCTCGATACACCGGAGATGATGTACCATATGCCGGCGACACCCTTCGTAGCCGATTTCGTCGGGCAGGCTGATTTCATTCCTGGGACCGTATCCCAGGGGATGGTTCACACCGAATTAGGAGAGTTTCCCGACACGATTGAGTGCGAAGACGGCACTGCCGTGGTGGTCATGATTCGGCCGGACGACATTCATCTCGTCCCCACGGAAGGAGCTCCCTCGCGGGTCCTTTCTCGCCAATTCCGCGGATCGGAGAATCTGTACACAGTCAACCTCCCTTCCGGTCAGATCGTCCACAGTAGTCAAGGGTCCACGAGCGTCTATCAGGCTGGCACGCCGGTAGAACTCCGTGTCCTGGCCACCCATACCGTGCTTTTTCGGCGGGAAGAATCGGCCACGTAAGCGTATCGTTGGTTCTATCCGGCATACGAGCATTGACAGACGTTTTCAGGATCTAACATGCGTAGAGATTCACGACAGTCGCCACCCTCGCCGGTTGTGGATGATTCAGAGAAAGGGAGGTTTCGAATATGAACGCGTTGCAAAACGTGGTTGATTACGGAGTCATCGGCCTCCTGTTGGCACTCAGCGTCTGGACGGTGGCCGTTGCAGTGGAACGATGGCTCTTTTACCGCCGTGTTGACTTGGCCCAATATCCCGACAATCTGGGATTGGAAATGTCTCTGACCAAACATCTGGTCATCATTGGTACGGTGGCCGCAAATGCACCCTACATTGGCTTACTAGGCACCGTGCTTGGGATCATGCTCACATTCCACACGATGGGGACTTCCGGCACGATGGCGGTCAATGCGATCATGATCGGGCTGAGCCTAGCACTGAAAGCTACGGCAGTCGGACTGCTGGTCGCGATTCCCTGCGTCGTCATGAACAACGTGCTCCGGCGGAAGGTTGCCGAACTCCTCGCCCTACACAAGGAATACCATGCAACAAGACATTGATCAGATCAACGTCATTCCCCTGGTGGATGTCATGTTGGTTCTCTTGGTTATCGTACTGACCACTGCCACCTTCATCAGTAGCGGGCAGATTCCCGTCAATTTGGCAAAAGCGAAAGAAGTCGGCGACCGTAAGGATGTTCCCATCGTGATCACCCTGACTGCAGACGGCGGCCTCTTTCTCAACGACCACGCAGTTCCTGAAGGAAGGCTCCAGGGAGTCTTGAATGGGGAACCGCGAGCATCGGCAGTTGTCGTTCGAGCTGACAAAGTCACACAACTCGAACGGTTCGTGTCGATTGTGGATGAAGTGCGGGGGCTGGGATTTCAACAGGTCAGCCTGGAAGTCATTCGGCTGTGACCACGATTGAGCCAAATCGGTCGGGGGGCCTATGGAAAACGCAGCTCGTGGCTTGGCTTGTGTCCCTACTCTTGCATGGCACAGTATTTTTTGCGGCGATTCTGACTGTGAAGCAGATTCAGCTCCCTCTTCAAGACGAATCGTTCACGTGGAACGTCGCGATGGTGTCCCCGACGAGGATGGTTACACCTACGGCTTCCCCGCCAGCCAAAACTGGGGATTCAGCCGTATCGTCGATGACCTCTGCTCCCTCCACACCCATACGCCAGTCGACTCCAGCCCAGACGGTCCCATCTGCGCGACCGCCTCAGCAGCCGACGAAGTTTGCCGAGCAACTCACCCCGATAACCCGCGAGACCGCGACAACCACAGAGTCGCCAGCTCACACAATCCAGCCAGTAGAGCCTGCCGGGCAGGACAGGATGGCTTCCACGGTCACTGACGCAACATCCGTTAAGAAAACAGGCGAAGTTCCCCTGGCCGCCTTCGTGGAATCCGCGGGTCAGACCCCCCCAATGAGCAGTCCGCCTGCAGCCTCTGAACAGGCCGCACAATCTGACACGACTCTGGCGCCGGCACGGCTGGCGGCGACTCCCCGCGCGCCATCGATCTCACAGGCTATGCGGGATTATGGATGGCTCTCTGAATCGATTTTACGTCGAGTGGAAGAATTGAAACGCTACCCCGCCTCGGCCCGGGTAGATCGGGCAGAGGGGAAGGTTGTGGTGAAAGCCGTGATCAATGAGGACGGCAGCATCGGCGAGGTGGAAGTCGTTCAGAGTTCAGGACACCTCAGTCTCGACCAGGCTGCCGTTGAAACGATGCGACAAGCGGCCCCGTTTCACTTGCCCCGTCCGTTAGGACAGCCTCGGATGACCATTAAGGTTCCGATGAGTTACCGCTTAGACCGGTAAACTAAAGACGGGAACGAGATACACCAGCTTACGGCAGACGAATCCGATGTTTTAAGCCGGAGGACACCAGTAGACGGCCTTCAGCGTCTACGATGATCGCCTCGACCTCGGGCAACAGTTCGACGAGTTCCATACCCCGTTCCGGCCCCATCACAAAGATCCCCGTATCGAGTCCATCCGCCCAGACTCCCTCACGAGCGATCACCGTGACACTTTGACACCCGCGAGCCGGCCGGAGCGTCAGTGGGTCGAGAATATGATGATATCGAACCCCGTCTCGCTCGAAGAATCGTTCGTAGTCTCCTGCAGTAGAAATAGCTTCATCCTGCAAATCGATCCAGGCCAGCACCGCGCCATCCTCTCGAGGATGTTGAATCCCGACGAGAAATTTCCCCTCAGGTAATCGACCGAATGTCTTAATATCCCCGGAAAGAGCCACAACTCCGGCGATAGCGCCTGCTCTCCGCATCGCCTCAACGGCTTGATCAGCTGCGTAACCCTTGCCTATTCCTCCCACATCGATCCGCATGCCCGCCTTATCAAGAAAGATCGTCTGCTCCTGCAGATTGACATGAACCCCTTGTATATCCACCAGGGGACGAAGAGCATCCAACTCTGATTCGGTTGGAACTCGTTGGCTCTCACTCACATTCCAGACTTGTACCGCGGGACCGATTGCGATGTTAAATCCACCACTCGTCATCGCGCCTGCCTCTATCGCAGCCTGAACAACAGCCATCGTCTCCGGACCCACGTGGACCGGCTTCATTCCGGCTGAAGCATTGACGCGAGAGAGTTCGCTGGCTGAGATCCAGGTGCTAAGAAGCTGCTCCAGGCGGTGGATCTCAGAAAAACCGGCAACTGCTGCGGCCTGGCCTATAGCCTCGCTCGAAGCTACCGCAGTAATTGTTACGAGTGTTCCCATATGCATCTGAGCCCGTTTCACCATGACAGGCTCTGATTGCGTGGGAAAACCCGCACATCCTTGGAACAGCATCCCTACGCAGGACAAGGCGACGAATAGCGTGTGTGGGAGGATAGGCCTCACGAAAGCGGTTACCACCAATGCCGCCGAAAATACCCTAAAATGCGCGGATAGGGCATGACTTCATAGAGACGGGCTTCTTCACGCGACGGCTCCGGAACCAGCGTCACTGGAGACGTCGCAATAAACGTGGGGTATGTCTCCTTAACAAATTGTTGGGCTCGTTTCCGGTCTTCCTCATCCAAGGTCATGGAGACAATCACCTGACGTCCATATTTGGGAGAGTCGACCCCGAAGTGCCAAGTACCGAGAAAGGTCATGACGTCCGGTTTGAGCACAAAGCTCGCTGAGAGCTGCGCCATGGACAGAAATGGCCCTTCGCTGATCTGCACGCGATTCAGCTCATAGCGTCCAGGAGGAATAGAGAGCGAGAAATACTCGTCTGGGGACTCCACATCCACCTTAAATAGCTCCTGGCTTTCCGTATTGACCACTTCAAAGGACCGAAGTTCCGGGGCATAGATTCGTTGCGATTCACCTGTAATGTTCGTGACGACCCGCCCCACCACCAACGTACCCGAGACGTGAGGCTGAGTCACAACCACAGGCAACTCGGTAGCACAGCCAGAAAACATCAGGCAGAGCGCTCCGAAAGATTGCCAGGACCACTGTTCTCTCAATAACTTATGAAACATGCACATCATTATAGACCATGATTGAAACCATTACATCTTCCCGAATAAATCCACTTGACTCGCAGCACAGAAATAAGATATTAATAATCGTTCTCAATTTCATTTAGAGGGAAGGAATATTCCACGATGGCTACCACGACGTCACTTGACCATGGTACCGGCTGCGACGAGACCCGTTGCGAGTGTGGTCAATTGATCGCCAAGGTGAGTGGGGAAGGGTTGGAACTCAAGTGCAAGCGCTGCAAACGCCTCATCGTCATCCCATTTTCTTCCATCAAAGGCTGGAATACGGTCTCGGCATAATCGACCTGTCGACGAAAGGAGGCATCCCGGAACGCGAACTGTCTTTTTCTATTCAGAAGAGACCAGAGACCAGCGAGTCCCGAGTCAGACCACGCATCATTTGCCATGAATGGAGGTTCAAAAATGAGGATCCGGTCAATCCTCGGGGCTCTCATGATTGCCAGCTTACCGGTCATGCCGGCTTTGGCAGAGAACATGACCCCCGAGGACATTCAGAAATTGGTGGACGAAGCAGTGAACAAGCGAATGCGAGAACATGAGCGGCGAGAGGGTACCACTGAGCAGCGCGAAGCACCTGCAGGCCAAACAGCCGAGCCAGGTATCGGCACACTGCCGGATGTCGCCCGTGAACGTCGCAGCGAGTCGCAGCCTGCTTTATCGTTTGGTTCATCCGGCTCAGGTCGTTTGGTCTATGCCAAGCCGTTCGTCACGGCGCCAAAGGCCATCGTCGGGGGATACATGGATCTCCAGTACCGATCTCAACAAAAAGGCAGCATCGAAGCCGGTGATGGCCGTCCCGGCATTACCAACAACTTCGATCAACAGCGGTTCGTCCCGTTTATATATGCCGACATCACCGAACACGTGAAGGTCGCAACGGAGATTGAAATTGAGCACGGCATCAGAGAACAGTCCGGGAACGAGATCGAAGTTTCGCTTGAGTTTGCCCATATCGACTACCTGGTCAATGAACAATTCAATCTGCGCGCCGGAATTCTGTTGATGCCCATCGGGAAGTTCAACTTGCTACACGACTCCCCGCTGAACGATCTGACTGATCGGCCATTGGTCAGCCAATTCATCATCCCTTCTACCATGTCGGAAACCGGAGCAGGATTTTACGGAACAGTTTATCCAGGACGGACTAGCAAGCTCGATTACGAATTTTATGTCACAACCGGTCCCTGCGGCTATGGCGCGGACGGTACCCCGTTGGTCAGTGAAGTTGACGGCACACGTGCAGGTCGTCAACGGACGTGCGCGGGCCATGATGGTGCCGATATCAACAATGGCAAGTCGTATGTAGGACGCTTGGCGTTCAGCCCGATGCTCGGTGTGGAAGTGGCTGGATCGAGCTATTATGGGAATGCGAACAATAATAGCAGTGATTACCGTCCACTCAGTATTTCAGCTATAGATTGGACGCTCCAAAGAGGTCCGTTTGAAATCATTGGCGAGGCTGCCTGGGCCTATGCAAGAGGAAACTCGCGGGCCGTTCAAGGGAACACGATCGGGTTTGCTCCTGGATCCCTACTGACGGCGATCGGTGGGAACAGCGGCATCGGGACCCCTCCGCAGCGCATGAATGGCTTCTACATTCAGGGCAATTATCATTTCATGCCAGAGTTCTTATCAAAGCTATCGCCGAAACGATTTGGCGAAGGATCGACTTTTACTGCCGTTGTCCGATATGACCGGGTCAATACCAACCAGGACGACACCAACAAGACCGGAGGGTTTGGCAATCTAGAACAGATCTCATTCGGTCTCAACTATCGTCCGGTTGAAGATACGGCCATTAAGCTCAGCTACCAGTATCAACCGAAAGCCTTTAACCCAAATACATCCGAACGCATTCATGACAGTGCGATTGTCATGTCAGTGGCAACATATTTCTAGACAGGATACACACAGCGATCCCTCTGAGAGAGATCGCCGTGTACGAGAAAGAGTCGTGTGCGCAATGAGTTCATCCCGAATCGCCGTAATAGTTATGACAATTCTCTCCTTCGGGTGCGCCGCTCTAAGCGGAAGTCGAGATCAATACTTTGTATGTTCCTATGACAGCGTCTGGGATACCACACTCGAGACGATGAAGGGACATTCCGTTTCTACTTACGATAAAGAAAAGGGCGTGATCGAGACAAACTGGCTGGACGTTCCACCGGTCTCAGAACGATCCTTCGGCATCTTCGGGCGGGAAGGCTTTGGCAACAAAGAGCGCGCACGGATGACGGTGTCCGTTAAGCGAATGAACGACGTCGCTTCTGTGAGCGTATTGGAAACCAGGCAGCGATGGCATGCACGCGGTGGCGTCACCACGCAAGCCACCAGGTGGTGGCCCATAGACCCTTCAGAAGATGCAACAAATGACGTCGTCAATCGGCTAACAGCCAAATTAAAAGAAAAAGGGTGTGTCTCAGCATGACAACTCAATTAATCGCCCTCTTATTGGCCCTTTTCTCTATGATGTTCCCGGCTCTGGTCTGGGCTGAGCGGGTATGGGACAGTGAACTCAAACGCTTCCTCACGGAACAAGAAATGGCTCATGCCGAGATCTTCCTCACAGAAGAAGCGGCTCTCAAATTGATGTTTCCAAAGTCCGAGCGCATCAAAAAGGAACTATTACGACTTCCCATGGATAAGAAGATCACGATTGAAGAACGGATCGGCTGGAAATTCCCCGAAGATACCTTTGAGGTCTACATCGGCGAGTCCGGTTCGCAGGTGGATGGTTATGCCCTCGTGCAGAATACTATCGGGAAACACAAACCGATGACCTACATGGTCGGAGTGGATGCACTCGGCCACATCTCGAACATAGAATTGCTCGTCTTTCGCGAGGCCCGCGGCAGCGAGGTTCGAACCAAACGATTCAATGTCCAGTACGAGGGTAAAACCGTGCTCGATCCGGTCCGCATCAATAAAGACATCATTAATATCAGCGGCGCCACGATGTCGGTCCGCTCAATGACCGCGGGAATTAAGCGGGTACTGGTCCTGATCGATGAATTTTACTTAAAGCCGGCTGGGCTCGGTAGCGATACGATGGCCAAAAAGAAAGCGGAGCAGGGGATCTTCGGCTCCCTCTTCGGAAACTGACAGAGCCAGACAACCTGCTCACCTATGCGCAACTTCAACACCCGATTCCGACTCCGCGACTCAGATCGGCACATCCGGTTGGTCTACACTTTTTTTCTCTTTTTGATGCTGGTCGGCTTTACCTTTTCCTTCTTCTGGGCCCACAGCATGACAGGGATGTCGCCACAAGGAATCGCCGATCACTATCGAGGGTCGGATGCCACATTCGGCGAACCGATGTCCTTCAGAGAGCTGGCAGAAATCACCCACTTCCACCTCTTTACGATGCCGGTCGTCTTTATGATCCTGGTGCATGTGCTCTATCTCACCAGTGCCAGTAGCATGTTGAAAGTCGCGACAACATGGGTTTCATTCGGTGGGGTTATGCTGGACCTATTGTCTCCCTGGCTCATTAGCTATGTCTCTCCCGCGTTCGTGCTCACCATGCTTACGGGGGATACCCTCATGACAGTCGGGTTTCTTATCATGATGGTGATCCCTCTCTACGAGATGTGGGTCTTGAAGCAGCCACTGATGGCCGGAAAACACGGGAAAGACGCATGAGCTAACAGACCCCCTCGCTTAATAGATACTGCGGCCAGAGGTTTTCACCCAGAGCCCAAGATCTTTAACAAGATCTTGGGCTTTTTGTTTTCTTCTTGGAGGAGTGACGATGAAACAGCGCGTTTGTGAGCATATCCATCCCGGCATCATCACGGTGCAGGCGATGCTCAGGAAGATCGACCGCCTCCGACTTCCTCCAGCGTCACGCCGCGATGTCGAAAGCATCCTCGTTCGCCAGGTCAGCAGAGAGATCGATCGCGCACTTCCCTGGCAATCAGGTCACGGCCGCCGTGCAGCCGCAATATCGCTATTGATCGGACAAACGGTCGGCCTGACCTCATGCGAGTTGCATGATCTGAAACTTGCCGCCTTCCTCCACGATATTGGGCTGTTGATGCTTCCTTACGACCTGACCATCGGAGTCAATGCGCTCGATTCCTATTCCTATGCCACCGTGCAGAATCATCCTCGGCTTGGCGCCTCGCT
>Ga0070681_10003139_pt1 | contig 15350 bp, 17 predicted proteins | sample KBSC83BmetaG_FD_65650 | JGI IMG/M metagenome (GOLD analysis project Ga0070681, IMG submission 65650) | Corn rhizosphere microbial communities from Kellogg Biological Station, Michigan, USA - KBS C8-3B metaG | ecosystem: Host-associated > Plants > Roots > Rhizosphere | place: USA: Michigan...
GAGATGTACAACGATACCGTGCTGGGGTTCAACAAGTCGGGCAAGGAAGTGGCGCGCATCCAGGTCGAAGAGCCGATCTACATTCGGCCGGCCGAGCGCGTAACCTGGCTGTAAGTTCGCGCTGAAGCCATAGGGCGGCAAAGGGCAGAGTATCGACACCGATCTCTGCCCTTTGTTTTACCATGCCGATGGCATGCGCTTCGGAAAGCGTGGCTGCGGCCGCGAGACCGAGTCGCAGCTTCGCTCGTTGCCGATGTAGCGTTGTGTCCCAAGCCCTGTCGTGCATTGGTGGTGCCCTCTTTGCCGAATGGGCCTGGCATGGCTAAAGAACATCTCGCAGATGATTCTCATGGCCGGGCAGAGGGGCTGACTTCCGTGTGATGCGTCCGTGTGCGCAACCTGCTCCTTGTTCCTTCGAATCCCCTCGTTGACACGTCTATCTTCCGGCAGTAGCCTCCTGCTCTGAGCAATCCTCAATCGAACGATGGAGCTGATATGGCTGGACGATGTAGCCGGTCCCTGAGCAGGCAGAGGCGTGACATCCGTGGGTGAAGAATCAGCTCAGGATGTAGGCGAGTTGGTGGAAGCACTGTACCGCTCCGAGTCGCGACAGGTTCTCGCCACCTTGATCCGTCTTCTCGGTGATTTTGATACAGCCGAAGAGGCGTTGCACGATGCGTTTGCCGTCGCAGTCGAGCAATGGTCGCGTGATGGTGTGCCGTCCAATCCACGCGCATGGCTGGTGTCTACCGGCCGTTTCAAGGCGATCGACGGGATACGACGACGAGCCCGGTTCGACGCGTCGTTGACCGAACTGGCAAAACAACTGGAATCCAGCACCAACGAGGATGAAGAGTGGGAAGACGACAGTGTCGATGATGACCGGCTGCGGTTGATTTTCACCTGCTGCCACCCGGCCCTGTCTCCGGAGGCGCAGGTGGCGATGACCCTACGCGAAGTCTGTGGCCTGACGACCGAAGAAATCGCGCGTGCGTTCCTCACGAAGCCTGCGACGGTCGCCCAGCGGATTGTACGAGCCAAGGCCAAGATTCGCGACGCGCGTATTCCATACGTGGTGCCGTCTGGTATGGATTTGGCGGGTCGGCTGGATGCGGTGCTGCAGGTTATTTACCTTGTGTTCAACGAAGGGTACTCCGCCTCATCCGGCGGATCCCTCACCCGCCACGATTTTTCCGGTGAGGCGATTCGACTCGGACGGTTGCTGGCCGTATTGCTACCGGAACCGGAATCGCTCGGGCTCCTGGCACTCATGTTGTTGCAAGATTCGCGGCACGCCGCGCGCACGTCGTCGACGGGGGATCTGATCCTGTTGGAGGACCAGGATCGTTCACTGTGGAATCGAGATCAAATAGCTGAGGGGTTATCACTGGTCGCGCGGACGGTAAGTCTGCGTCCAATCGGACCGTACTCGGTGCAAGCCGCGATCGCGGCGGTCCACGCCAGGGCTTCCAACGCCGCTGCCACGGACTGGGCCGGGATCGTCGATCTCTATGATGTGCTCTTCCGGACCAACCAGTCCCCGGTCATCGAGCTGAATCGAGCGGCCGCAATCGCCATGCGTGACGGCCCTGCGACGGGTCTCAGCCTCATCGATGCCATACTCGCGCGGGGAGACCTGGAACACTATCACCTGGCCCATGCGGCGAGGGCAGACTTATGCCGCCGATTGGGACGGAGATCGGAAGCGAGGGCCTCCTATCAACGGGCCCTCGGTCTCACTCAACAGGAACCGGAGCGGAGGTTTCTGGAGCGGCGCCTGAACGAGTTACGGGACTGACAGAGCCGAGCGAGGACGTGACTTCATTCAGTCATCGTTCGGCGAGCGCGTGGAGCCGGTGAGCGGTTTCGAACCTGGCGGGCCGGTAGAAGAATGGCCTTCCTCGTTCCTGAAGATGTCCGTCAAGGTGGTTGTCTGCTCTTTGGTCATGTTCCCACGCGGAGAGTGGCGCGCGTCCTGGTAGTGACCTTCTTCGATGTCGGCAAGATATTGCGACCAGGACAGGAGTGTCCCCTGACAAACCCGTTCGGCTGACGGAGCGTTATTCATCTCGAGTTCAATCCGCCGAATGAACTCCTTTGTCAGCCAATCCGGTATCTTCGAGCGATCGGATGGATAGATATAACCACAGAGGACCAGGTGGCTGAACAGCACACGCCAGTGGGACTGGAACCGACGAAGTAAGCGTGCCCAGTCCAGTTCCTTCCCCTTTGCGTTCAAGAGATGGGCGATGTCCGCGCCGTCGAAGCGATCCCGCTCCATGATGAAGGCTTTGGACCAAATGGTTTCTTCCGCGGGGCAGAGCATGACGGGCCGGTTGAAGACTTTTCCTGGGACGGCATGCTGAAACCAGGCTTCGTCGACCATGCAGAGTCCATTTCCCGAGCCGAAAATGATATCGACGAAGGCATTGCCCCTGAACACTTTTCCCAGCCAATGTTCGAACCGCAACTTCGTCTGGTAGCCTGCCGCCGAACAGATTTCCATAATTCGAGGAAAGTCATGTTGCAGCACGAACAGGTCAAGATCCTTGGTCTCACGAGTCCTTCCCGTATAGGACGCGAGTGCGAACCCCCCGCCGACCAGGAAGGGAATCCGTGCCGTCGTCAATACTTCCATCACATCGAGATAGAACCTCTGCTCGAGGGTCAGTATGGTGGGATCCTGATCCGGGGTGGAATGTAGGGGAGTCATGTCGCGACTGGACATGGGATCTCCACGATTCGAACGGGAGGCCGGTCAGGAAAGCCTTGCTGTAGCAAGGGCAGTGCGACGTTATAGATCGGCACATGATCCTTGGTTCGGCTTTCCAACGAACCATGGTGGGCATGCCCGTGAAACGCCATCAGAACGGGGTAACGATTCAACGCATCTTCCAGGCGGCTGGAACCGAGGAAGGGAATTATCTCAGACGGTTCTCCCTTGGTGGTCCCTGCTACGGGGGCATAGTGCATCAGCGCGATGCGTCGTGGGACTTGAACTTTTGCCAAGGCAGATTCCAGTTTCAGTGCTTCATCGATCGATTCCCGGACAAAGTGTTTCAAGACCTCCTCTCCCCATGGCTGTAACGCCTGCTCACCGAATCCGCCGGCGAATCCTTTCACGCCTACAAAGCCGATGTCATGGAGAATCCGTGAGTCGCCGTCCAGTATCGCGACTCCCGCATCGCAGAGAATCTGCTCCACTTCTCGGGATTTCCCTGATTCATAGTCGTGGTTGCCCAGGACTCCGAGCATGGGGATCCTGACGGCAGTGATCATCTTGGCAAGGGATGCTGCCTCTTCGGGTTTACCGTAATCCGTCAAATCTCCGCACAGCAGCAACACGTCCGCGTGATCATTGACATAAGCAAAAATAGTTCGGAGCAGTTCGTCGGCGGTCTTTGGGCAGTGGAGGTCGCCCACCGCGGCGACGCGTACGATGTCTTTATCTGTTGTAGTCATTGGCCTCTCGTCCTCGGGAGCGATTAAAAATTATGCCACATCAAACGGTTTCGCGATTAGGCGATTAGATCGATGTATGTATTTCAAGGGACAACTTGAAGTGTAGGCCCATTCTTGCTGACGTGAAACCTGGGGAAAAGCCTGGTCGGAATGGTCTTCTAGGGACGAACCCAGGTCCCATGTCTTCCGGGAGAAGGATATGATTTTTCTCGTGAAGCCGGAGCTTCCAAACGATGTCACGAGAGGAGAAGAAGGACGTCTCAGACATGCCTCGAAAACCAACACATGGATCTGATAAATCTAAATCCCAAAAACACACAGGGCACTGGTCGGGCGACGTCACTCGGCACAGCAATGCGCTGACCCTCGATCCAGGTCTATTTACCTTTCGTGATCCCCGTCGTATCGCGGCATCATTGAAACATTCTGCAGTCCGGAGTCGGCGGCGGAAGGGATCCCCACTCCAGTCGGCGATGTCGATGCTTAATTTCTATATCAACAGGGCCGGTGCGACGTTGAGTCCAAGTAGAAAACGGCTTCTGGAACGCGCCAAGGTGGAACTTCGAAAGCTCTTTGTGAAGCATGAGGGAAAGCCAAGGACCGCTATTGGATCGGGACAACGAAAGATTAACAAAACGTTGGCGGCGAAATAGCCGATCGGATTGGACGATATTATGATCAGAAGACTGAGTTCAGGTCGGTATCGTTTGTATTCGCGCAAACAAGACCCTAAGACAGGGAAGCGCAAAAATCTCGGGACGTTCGCCACCCTTCAAGCGGCAAAAGATCATGAGCGAGCCGTGCAGTACTTCAAACGTCGGTGAGGCAGGGCTCATTCCCTCCACGAGCCAGGAGAGGTTGCCTGTCGATCAGACAGGTCATGGTCTTGAGTGAATCAATTCAGTATCCGATCTTGCGCCAAGATATGTTGGACAGGGCCTGCCGTAAAAAAACTAAATAAATTCGTGCTTTCCGTCGTCGCTTCACGGTTGTCGATTCGCGCCCTCTTCGACGACTATCTTTTGTCAATAAGCCGGGATTCCAGACCAACCTTCGAGCCCCTCATGCATGGAGGTCATCCATATGAAGTACCTGTTGTTGATTTACGGCGATGAGCAGGGATTAAGTGAAGCGGAACGCAAGGACTGTTACGTCGAGTCCACCCAACTCGCACACCATCTGCACGCGACGGGTCAGTACCTCTCTGCCAATCCATTACATCCCACGGCTATGGCGACCAGCGTCCGGGTCCGGGACGGCAAGCGATTGGTGACCGACGGTCCCTTTGCGGAGACTCGCGAACAGCTAGGGGGCTACTTTTTGATCGAGGCTGCGGATCTCGACGAAGCCCTGTCCGTGGCCGCACGGATACCGATGGCACGCAAGGGGACGGTGGAGGTCCGTCCGGTGATTGAAATTCCAGGGCTGCCCGAGGAATACCAGGACCGAGTGTCCCATGCCAAGGAGCGCACCTGATGCAATACATGTTGTTGGTCCATCATGACGAAGAGGCATTCATGAAACTCAGCGAGGCGGCGCGCCGGCGGATGCTCGATGAGTCCATCGAACTCACCCATCAACTCCACGCCAGCGGGCAATATCTGAGCGCCTCTCCGCTGCAACCGACATCGACGGCGGCTCTCGTCCGGGTGCGGGATGGCAAGCCGACTGTCACCGACGGGCCGTTCGTAGAAACCAAGGAGCAGTTGGCCGGCTACTTTCTGATCGACGCCGGGGATCTCAACGAGGCCATTTTGATTGCCAATAGAGTTCCCGGCGCGCGGTTCGGCACGGTGGAGATCCGGCCGGTGAAACCGGTCTCCGGTCTACCGTGATAAATGGTGATCGGGGGAGAGTGTGGGGTGTGTCGCGCGCCTCTGTCGATTATCCGGTCTTGGTTCGACCAATAGATGAAGACCGGACGGTTCGGGTCGTGATCAATAAGAAGAGGAGCACAACTATTATGCGCATGCATCGACTAAGCACCTGCCTCTGGTTCAATGGGCAGGCAGAGGAAGCGGCAGCGTTTTACACTTCCATTTTCAGGAATTCAAAGATCGGGACCATCACACGCTATGGAGAGGTCGGTCCTGGTCCGAAGGGGACCGTCATGACCGTCACGTTTGAATTGGATGGCCACGAGTTCATGGGTTTGAACGGTGGTCCTGAATTTACGTTCAGCGAGGCCGTGTCGTTCATCGTGAACTGCGACACGCAGGAGGAAATCGATGAATATTGGGACAAGCTCTCTGCGGGCGGACGAATGGTCCAATGCGGGTGGTTGAAGGACAAGTTCGGCCTGTCCTGGCAGATCGTTCCGGCCGTGCTCGGCGAGCTGATGCGAACAGCCGATTCTGAAAAGACGAATCGCGTGATGACGGCCATTCTGGGCATGATCAAACTCGATATCAAACGGCTTCAGCAGGCCTACGCAGGGCAATGAAGAGCGTGCAGAAGAACAGATCGGCTGGCTGCTCGTGCTTGAGGCGCACAATCTTCATCACGCTACGCAGTTGATGTCGAAATATCCGGGTGCTCACAGGGTGGGATCGAGGTCCGTGCGATCGACGAGCCCGGCCGTGCGCGGGGCGGCGAAGCGGGAAAATAGTCTGGCTTGACTGCGGGCTTAGGAGCAAATCGAGAACTGAAAGGAGCGGGCATGAGCAGCATACGGTTACTCGTCGGGACCAGGAAGGGCGCGTTCATCTTGACGTCAGACGGCGCGCGTAAACGGTGGGATGTCAGCGGGCCCCATTTCGCAGGTTGGGAGATCTACCATCTCAAAGGCTCGCCGGTCGAGCCGAACCGTCTCTATGCGTCCCAGACCAGCAGCTGGTTTGGGCAGATCATCCAACGTTCCGATGACGGCGGCAAGACCTGGCACCAACCGGGGACACCACCCGGTGAGCCGACCACGATGCCGGACGGCACGCCGAAGGGTGAGAGCAATAAGTTCGTCTATGACACGTCACCGGAAACGGGAAAACCCCTTACGACCCATCAGCATTATGACGGGACGCAGCGTCCTTGGGAATTCAAACGAGTCTGGCATCTCGAACCGTCGTTGAGCGATCCGAACACGGTCTATGCGGGAATCGAGGACGCGGCCCTTTTCCGGTCAAGCGACGGGGGACACACCTGGCACGAGTTATCCGGCTTGCGCGACGTCAAAGGTCCGCTCTGGCAACCGGGAGCCGGCGGGATGTGTTTACATACAATCATGCTGGACCGGATCAATCCTCAGCGGATCTATGTGGCCATCTCGGCGGCAGGGGCGTTCCGGACGGATGACGCGGGAAAAACCTGGCGGGCGATCAACCGCGGATTGAAATCACAGTTTGAGCTTCCGGACCCGGATGCAGAAGTCGGCCACTGTGTGCACCGGATCGCGATGCATCCGAGCCGCCCGAACGTGCTGTTCATGCAAAAACACTGGGATGTCATGCGTAGCGATGATGCCGGCGAATCGTGGCACGAAATCAGCGGCAACCTTCCAACTGATTTCGGATTCCCGATTGACGTGCATGCGCACGAGCCGAATACGATCTACGTCGTCCCGATCAAGAGCGATTCTGAGCATTTCGTGCCGGACGGAAAATTGCGTGTGTACCGCAGTCGAGCAGGCGGAAACGAGTGGGAAGCGCTAACCAAGGGGCTGCCTCAGCACGATTGCTACGTGAACATCTTGCGGGACGCGATGACGGTCGATTCGCTTGATCCCTGCGGGATTTATTTCGGCACCACTGGTGGACAGGTCTATGGATCGGCCAACGGTGGAGACAGTTGGGAGCCGATCGTACGGGATTTGCCGGCGGTGTTCTCTGTCGAGGCCCAGACACTGTGACGGCTGTCGGATATGGCATCATCTCACCCGTCCAGTCGAGGCTATGCACCCTGGCGGGAGAAGTTGCTCCGGCGACCCGGGGCGGACGGGTGAGAAGGGTGCGCCGCTCGCTCATCGCTCCTGCTGCCTTGCCGGGCGAACGTTTTGAGCGGCCAGAATATCCAGAGCCGGTTTAAGCAAAGGGGATCAAGGCGAGAACATGATTCGAGTCGTATTGCCACAACATCTGAGGACGCTTGCGCGCGTGAACGGCGAGGTGGAGTTGGAGATCGTTGGCATCGTCACACAGCGAGCCGTCCTCGATGAGTTGGAAACGCGCTATCCGATGCTGCGGGGAACCATCCGTGACCACGTCACGCACAAGCGCAGAGCATTTGTGAGGTTCTTTGCCTGTGAGCAGGATCTGTCTCACGAACCGGCCGAGGCCCCGCTTCCCGAGGCAGTCGCGACAGGAGCCGAACCTTTTCTCATTGTGGGAGCCATGGCAGGAGGCTAGCGGTAAAACGGCGGCGCAACAATCCAACGAAAGAAAGGTGACGATATGAGCGCAAAAGCAAAATCAAAACCAAAGGCGAACGGCACAAAAGGTACTCGTACGACTCCACGGATTGTCTGGTTTGAAATTCCTGCGGACAATCCCGAACGTGCGAAGAAGTTTTACGGGGCGTTGTTCGGTTGGAAGGTCCAGCGGTTTCCGGGGATGACGGATTACTGGCACATCGAGACGGGCGGCGGTGACGACACACCGGATGGAGGACTGATGGTGCGCAAACACCCTGCACAACCTATTACCAATTATGTGGCAGTTTCTTCCGTGGACAAATCGTCTGCGAAGGTCGAAAAACTCGGCGGGAGAATCTGTAAATCCAAGACGCCTGTGCCGCAGATGGGTTATTTCGCCATCTGTCAGGACACGGAAAACAATATGTTCGCTCTTTGGGAATCGAATACGAAAGCCAAATGAGGCGTAGGTGTGAATGACAGTGAGGGTTGCATCACCGCAGCCGAGCATCGATTGATGCAAGGCTGATTGAAAGATCTTGGGAGGACACCTTTATGTTATCGGATCCTCACACGTCTTCCGTTTCGAACAAGATGCTCTGGACTGGGTATATCATCAGCGCCCTTCCGGTACTGATGCTCCTCTTCAGCGGGATCATGAAATTGATGCAGCCGGCCTCTGTCATGGAGGGATTCGTACGGCTCGGATATCCGGAAAACGTTGCTCTCGGAATCGGGGTGGTCGAGCTTGCTTGTGTGGCTCTCTACGTGACGCCGCACACCAGTATTCTCGGTGCCATTTTGCTGACTGGTTATCTCGGCGGCGCCACCGCCACGCACCTGCGTGTCGGCGAGCCATTCTTCATGCCGATCGTGCTCGGCATCATGGTCTGGGGAGGTCTGTTCTTTCGGGATGCCAGGCTGCGGGAACTCATTCCTCTGGATCAGAAGCGGCGGGCATAACGGCAGCTCCGATGTTGTCAATGTGCCGGGTATTGTTCGACTATACAGGGAATGGCGGTCAAGCCGGTACAGCTCCCTGGAAGCCACATTCTGTCATTGAATTACAATGGAGGTACGCGGATGCGATTCATGATTTTGGTCAAGGCCACCAAGAACTCAGAGGCGGGCGTGCTTCCTGACGAGACGTTGCTGGCCGAGATGGGAAAATATAACGAGGAGTTGGCAAATGCGGGCGTGCTTCTCGCGGGCGAGGGGCTCCATGCAAGCTCGAAGGGGGCGCGGGTCCGATTCTCAGGACCGAAGCGGACTGTGATCGACGGGCCGTTCGCCGAGACGAAAGAGTTGATCGCCGGCTTCTGGCTGTGGCAGGTGAAATCGAAGGAAGAGGCGATCGAATGGGTGAAGCGCTGTCCCAACCCGTTCCCCGGGATCGATTCTGAAATCGAGATTCGCCAGGTATTCGAGGCGGAAGATTTCGGAGTCGAGTTTACGCCGGAATTGAGAGCGCAAGAAGAACGTCTCCGTGCACAATCCGAGCAGCTGAAGAAGTCTGCGAAATCGTAATCCTGCTGTGCCGATGGTTCCCATCATGAGTCGTGGCCTTAGGAACGAGAGCCAGCGGGCCGGCGGAGGAGGGCACGGAGAATGAATGTCAGGCGTCCGGCTGTCTTGTCGCCGGAGGAATGCCGAGTACGGCGTTGACTGACGCGAGAAGTGATGCCTGATTAAATGGTTTGTGGAGTATGTGATCTGCGCCGAGGTGTTTTGCCGCAGATGCGATTTCGGTCATACCAGCCTGTCCTCCTCCTGTGACAGCGATGATCTTGGTAGAAGGGGACCTTCGTTTCATCTGCATAATGATCTCGATGCCATCCATCTTCGGCATGAAGATGTCAGTGATCACCGCATCCGGCTGGTTGGCATGGACTAAGGCGAGGCCCCCTTCTCCATCCTCGGCCGTCTCCACAGTAAACCCCTCCCTCGTGAGGATCGTGCTGGCAGTCGACCGAACCAACGGTTCATCATCGATGACCACAATGCGAATCATGACAAACCATTCATTCACCCGCTTGCGTATCTGACCATGCCCCCCGCGGGTTCGAGACAGACAATGTGGGCTCGGCCGTCATCGACTGGCGGTAGGGTGCAGGATCTCTCGTAGTCTCTTCGACAGCACCTGGGGGGTAAAGGGCTTTTGCAGAAAGAACGCGCCAGGCTCCATTGCCGCGGTGTGGGTTATCATCTTGTCGGTGTAGCCCGACATGTGCAAAATCTTGATGTCGGGACGAATGGCAAGGAGCTGCCGTGCGAGGTCCGGTCCGCTCATATCCGGCATAATCGTGTCGGTGAGCAACAGATCGATCGAGTCGGCGCTCTGTTTTGCAAATCTGAGGGCATCCGATGCGCTCAGGGCGGTGATGACCGTATATCCGTATCGTTCCAGAATAGCCTCGGTCAAGGCACGGACCAATTCTTCATCCTCCACAAGCAAGATCGTTTCTGACCCCCGGAGTGCTTCATCCGGGACGGAAGCCGGCATGACTTGTTGCGATTTCTCCTTTACGCGAGGGAGGAATACTTTGATCGTCGTCCCCTTACCCACTGCGCTATCGACCCAGATGTTTCCGCCGCTCTGTTTGACGATGCCATAGAGCGTGGCAAGACCCAGTCCGGTCCCTCCGCCTGGTCCCTTCGTCGTAAAAAATGGCTCAAAGATCCTGGATTGTGTTTCTGCGTCCATGCCGCAACCTGTATCGCTTACGGCCAGCATGACATAGGGCCCAGGTTGAACCGCAACATGCAATCTCGCATAGGTCGCATCTAATTCAACGTTCTTGGTTTCGATGGTCAATGATCCGCCATGGGGCATCGCGTCTCTCGCGTTGACAGCGAGGTTCATAATAATCTGCTCGAGTTGTCCCGGATCTCCTCTCAAGCTTCCCAAGGCCGGATCCGGGCAGAAGATGAGCGAGATATTCTCTCCAATGAGCCTTCGCAGCAGCTTCGCAATGTTGGAGACTACCTCATTGAGATCGAGAACCTTGATATCAAGGACCTGGCGCCGGCTGAACGTGAGCAACTGACGGGTGAGGGAAGCAGCCCGATGCCCTGCCTCCCGGATCTGCTCGACTCCATTCCGTATAAACGGATTCCCGAATCCCACTTCTCCGAGGACCATGTCGCTGTAGCTGTTGATGACGGTCAGCATGTTGTTGAAGTCGTGTGCGATCCCGCCAGCCAGCTGTCCGATGCCTTCCATCTTCTGTGACTGCCGCAATTGCTCCTCGAGATTTTTCTGCTCGGTGACGTCACGGGCGATTTTTGATATTCCCGTGATGGTCCCGTCTCGATCTTTGATGGGAGAGATCGCCATGGCGACACTGATGTCCTTCCCGTCTTTCCGTCCCCGGATAGTTTCTTCGTAATGGATGCATTCTCCTGCCTTGAGCCGGTCCAACGTTTCGCGCCCCGGTTCGACATGGTCGGGAGGGATCAGCAGATGGATTGACTGTTCCAGAGCGTTGACCTCAGGATAGCCAAAAATCCGCTCGGCGCTGTTATTCCAGCTTTTCACGATTCCGTTCAACGTGGTGCTGATGATGGCATCATCCGACGACTCGACAATAGCGGCGAGCCGGACAAGGGTTTTTTCAGCCTGTTTGCGCTCAGAAATGTCGGCGACAAACGCATTGAAGAGATAGGTGTTTCCCTGCTTGATCGGACTGATGGAGAGTTCCGCAGGAAATTCTGATCCATCGCGACGCATCGCCGTCACTTCGATCCGGCGGTGCAAAATCGGTCCCTGGCCGGTTTCCATAAAGTGGCGCAGGCCACGTGTATGGGCGTCGCGTTGTTGTGGCGGGACAATTAGTTCGGCCAGCGTTTCGCCGACTGCTTCGGAGGAGGTCCAGCCAAACATGACTTCCGCCCGTCCATTCCAATCGACCACCCGACCCTGGGCATCGATGCTGATCACTGCGTCCAACGCGGAGTCAATGATGGCGCGAAGGCGGGTTTCACTGTCCCGTATGGCCTTTTCAGCCCGCTTCCGCTCGATCGCATAGCGAATCGCTCTGGTGAGGGTTCCCGAATCTGTCTCTCCCTTGATGAGGTAGTCTTGCGCTCCTTTTCGAACGGCGTGGATTGCAGTGCCTTCATCATCGAGATGCGTGAGCACGAGGACGGCGAGATCCGGGGCCTGAGCCTGAATCTTCTCCAAACCTTCTGTCCCTTGACTATCCGGCAGCGACAGATCGAGGAGCACCCCGTCGATCCTGCCTTCGCGTAGCCGTAACAGCCCGGTTGAGAGTCGGTCCGTCCAATCCAGGTCAATCTCAGATGCACTCCGTTCAGCCAGGGTTTCCTTGATCAGCCGGGCATCGGCTGCGTTGTCCTCAATTAGGAGAATGCGCATGGTCCTCGCTTTCGTTTCTGAGGAAGACAGCAGGGGACGGGGGGAAGGTGCTCAGGTCCGGCACGGGAGACTCCACACAGACTGAGTAAGGAGAGACCGTCGCGAGTAATGGCTCGCGCGGGACATCATTGACGACATCCCTCACCAGCTTTTTGGCCGGCGACAGGCGGCGGTCTGGAACCGATGGATCGTGAGCCCGGGTAGAGAACAATCGTATCGAAGGGAATTGCGGCGACAAGGGCTTATTTCCTTCTCCTCTGAGTCGCCTACCCGGAGCCCGGCGTTCTCATGACATGGTGGAATTGTATACACATATATCGGGAACTGTGTACCCAAACCTTAGCTCGCGAGGAGTCACGGCGCGATTTTTCCTGGTTCGTTCATTGGTCGATGAGGATTTTGCTTGATCGATGGTTCAAGCTATCACAGGGACTCGATCGCCATGCGGGTCATTTTTGCCGGTTCAGTTCCGTATGCTCCCTGAATGCGTCGCGAATGGGAAATAGCGTACGAGTTCATGTGATGATAATGATGTCATTGAAATCAATAGGTTCGATGATGGGAACGGTCAAGATTGGACAACAGCATGCCCTCCCTGCATGACTCGTCCGGGAGGAATTGGAAAGGATACGATCACTCCATCAAGGAGCCAAACTGCGACCAGTCCATACGATGGTCTTAGCGCGCGCCTCTTCATGGGTCATCGGGCACCCATGGATTGAACAGCAGGACTTTATTCAAATAGCTTTCAGGCAGGCAGGGGGACGGCCCTCACCTGGATTCAGGTGCTTGGCTCATCTTTTTTCCCCGAAAGTGGATGCCGGTCTGCGCCGGGACGGAGGCCCTGAGAAGGGAGTAGAAGTTCTCTCAGGGCCTGTCGGTTGCCCGGTGCTATCCGGGAGGCAACATAATGTACGTAGCGACTGCCAGGATAGGAGCGCCTACATACAAGGCCTTCTTGCCGAAAGCATCATATAAGCCATAGGACAAGATACCCCACATGAGGGTGTAGTATAGCGAAGCGATGCCGCGATAGGTTCCTCCGGCACCTTCTGCAAACACAAGCGTCGGCCATAGGGTGATGACTCCAAGCAGCAAGGCGAGCAGATACCTCATCACAATCCTCCTTCGATATGGGTCTGGTCGAGTCGTCAACGGGGGATGTGTGGCACGAAGGCACAGGCCCTCACGGCGATGTTCCACCGTGAGGGCATCGATGTGTACCTGACCGGCTCAGTCTCGTGGGATTACCTCTGCCTACCCCAGATCCATGTGCGGCCTCGCTCTGTAGGGAGGCAGATATCCTGCCGATTCTCGATCGGCCTGTCAACTCCGATAGACGGTGAGAATTATAAACCGAGCTTCCCCGGCGTGACGGCTTGCCATAGATACTGTTTATGTGGAATCGGACATCCGGAGTCACTTCATTGACATGGCCTGCGTTGGACAGTAGCCTCTCCGACGAGATGAGAAGATTGATGGTCGGAGACCCGGTTCAGTCGCGCGGCTTGATCATGGGCAAGGCGTCATGCCGGTACGCAGCCATGGTCTGGCTCAGCATGATCCTGGCGTTGTGCGTTGGTGCGACTGCAGTATCCGCCCAAGGCCGCTTCACCGATGTATTGGTGTCGGTGGCCAAAGACAAAGTGATTGCGGTGACCGGAGTAGGTCAATCCGATATCGACCTCGGAGTAGGTGAAACCGTCGTGAGCACCAAGACCAACGGTCCGACGGCGTTGGCCGTTACATCCGCAAGACTGTTGAGATTCTCCTCTCAGCTTCGCCGTTGGGGAGAACAGACGCTAGAAACGGACGAGCATGTCAAGTCGTCAAAGGTCCTTCGAGAGTTATGCGTGGTGTCCACCGACCAGCATCTCGATGGGTTTCAGGAAACGCTCGAACATTGGAGTCGCGAATCCTTAGGGGGGAACGAGTTGGTTCAGGAGTGGCGCGCCCATGGCCATTTAGCGTTGGCCGTCACGACGGAACGGTTGGTGGGATTCTCAGCGTTCATGAATGGGTTCCACGTGACAGATCTTCAAGGGGACGAACAGGTGCAGGGCATCGAGCAGACCGGCGACGCCCTTGTCGTCAAGACGAGCCGGCGGACATTGATGTTTCGCAGCCGGATGTCTGGGTGGACTGACATGAACTGAGGGCGGTCGGGAGCGCTCGACGCCAGGCTGGCGAGCCTTTGAGAAGGTGCGGGGTACGAAAATTACTTCACTACAGGATTGTCGATCATCTGCCCCGTCCGCTTTTGGCTGTTCAGCGAACTTTCCGCTTCGAGACGCCGACCTGATTCCGTCCGCACATTCAAATCTGAGTCTTTCGGTTGGACTCGATGGCGTGGCAATTGGCAGCGGGTGTCAGCGGGATTGCAACGCCCGCGTCTGGTTTGCGAGGGTAGAGGAGAGTCGCCTTGAATTCCGGACCCTGTTCTAGCCCCCAGGTCTGACGGATCGGAGCCTCGCGCTGGCTCCGTCAGGGCAAGGAGTGAAATAGCGAGGAGGCCCACCATGGTTATTGCAGAGCCCTGCAGTCTCATGAGCGATTCATAGCAGATCGTGAACAGAAGTCAACGCGTTGGTAAATTCTGGCCGTGTGCAGCGATCACGGGATTGAAGCCCACGCAGGATTCGGTTCAACGAGCGGCGGAGTCGGAGGATGCTGATTCCTGTCCCACCGCGATTGCCGGTGCGGTACCCGTGTGGGGACACCCATGAAGCAACGATCACACCGGAGTGGGCTGGCTGCGATCGCCGTCTTCAAAATTGTCAAGGGCTTGCTGTTGCTGTGTGCCGGTTTGGGTCTCCTCAATTCGCTCCATGCAGACATCGCCACATTGTTCTCCCACTTGATCGAAGCACTTCATTTACAGGCGGATTCCCGCATTCTGCACGCGCTGGTCCTCAAGGTGGACGCGCTCCAACCCCATAGCCTGCTGGTCATGGGGATCATCAGTCTGAGCTATGCAGGATTATTACTGACTGAGGGAATAGGTTTATGGCTGGAGATCTCCTGGGCCGCATACCTTACCGTGGTCTCGACGAGTTTGCTGCTTCCCTTCGAGTGCTATGAAGTGTGGAAACAGGTGTCGACCCTTCGGGTCGGCCTGCTTGTGTTGAATCTTGTCATCGTGGGTTACCTCATCTTCCAGTTGAA